>ENA-ORCV01000290-ORCV01000290.1-marine-metagenome-genome-assembly--contig:-NODE-290-length-49446-cov-4.098361_pt1 | contig 49446 bp, 49 predicted proteins | sample MGYA00237779_ERZ508509 | MGnify/ENA primary metagenome ERZ508509 (study PRJEB26180, sample SAMN06268772) | marine metagenome | isolation source: Bioluminescent Bay, La Paraguera, Puerto Rico | place... | reverse complement strand
CGGCCCGTTCCTGACCTGGCTTGTGAAGCGCAACCCGGATCTGGACGTCTATATCCTGCGCTGGGACATGGGCGCGCTGAAGGCGGTGTTCCGCGGCGGCGCGCTCGGCACGCTCTGGCGCTGGCTGCGCCACAGCCGCATCCATATGCGCTTCGACGGCGTCCATCCGGCGGGCGCCTCGCATCACCAGAAGATCGTGGTGGTGGACGACGACGTCGCCTTCTGCGGCGGCATCGACATGCTCTGCACCCGCTGGGACCGGCGCGCCCACGCCGACGATGACGACGCCCGCCACCTGCCGAACGGCAAGCCCTGCGGCCCCTGGCACGACGCCACCACCGTCCTGTCCGGCCCCGCCGCCGCCGATCTGGGCCAGCTCTGCCGCGATCGCTGGGAAAAGGCCGGCGGCGGGAAACTGGCGCCGGTGGAGGAGGCCGAGCCCGGCTGGCCCGAAAGCGTCGAACCGAAATTCCGCGACACGGACGTCGCCATCTGCCGCACCTGGCCGCGCCAGGAGGATGGCGAGTCCAGCATCCATGAGATCGAGCGGCTGTATCTGGACCACATCGCCGCCGCCCGCCGCTTCATCTATGCGGAGAGCCAGTATTTCGCCTCCCGCAAGATCGCCGAAGCCATCGCCAAAAGGCTGCAGGCGGACGACCCGCCGGAGATCGTTCTCATCAATCCTGTCTCGGCCGAAGGCTGGCTCCAGCCCGTCGCCATGGACACCGCCCGCGCCCGCCTGACCGGCGCGCTGGACCGGCTGGAAAATGGCGGCCGGTTCCGCATCTATCACCCGCACACCGCGGCCGGCGCGCCGATCTATGTCCACGCCAAGGTGTTCATCGCCGACGACGCCATCCTGCGCGTCGGCTCGTCCAACATGAACAACCGCTCCATGCGGCTGGACACCGAATGCGACATCTCCCTCACCGCCCGCTCGGACGCGGACCGCGACGCGATCCGCGATTTGCGCGAAAGCCTGATGGCCGAGCATCTGGGAACCGGCCCCGCCGACGTGCGCCGGGCCGTGGACGCGCACGGCCTGATCGGCGCGGTGGAGGCCCTGCGCGGCCCCTCCGGCCGCAGCCTGACCCCCTACAAGGCGCCGGACCTGCCCGGCGTCGCCGAATGGCTGGCGGACAACGAGCTGCTGGACCCCGAAGGCCCGGAAGAGACCTTCGAACCCATCGCCAGACGCGGCCTGTTCCGCCGCGCCGTCATGCCCGGCCCCTGACGCCGAAACGGGCGCAGGACGGCGGATATTCGGATTTTCCGGAAAAAGCTGAGTGGCAGGCCCTAGGGGAATCGAACCCCTCTTTCCAGGTTGAAAACCTGGCGTCCTAACCGATAGACGAAGGGCCCGCAGTCAGGCGCGTGGGTATAATGACTCGGGAATCCAACCGCAAGCCGAAGGCGCGGGCAAAGCGCGGTTTTTTCAGCGCGCCGCCGCCGGGGCCAGGTCCACGATATGCAGATCGGCGCGCACCCGGCCCTGCCATTCGTTGCGCCGCAGCCGCCCGGCCAGATGCACCCGCGAATCCCGCGCCGTCAGCAGCGCCGCGCCCAGCGCCGTCTCCTCCGCCCGGAACGCGATGCCTGAGGCCCGGCGGCCCGCCGAATCCTCGATCTGCACCCGCACATGCCCGCCGCGCAGCGCCTCGGCGTAGGCGATCCGCGCATCGGCCACGACCACCAGCGGCTCGGGATTGCCCTGTCCGAACGGCCCGGCGCGCTCCCACATCTCCACCAGCTCCGCGGTCAGCGCCCCGGCGCTCATCACCGCGTCGATGTCCAGCCCCGGCGCCGGGGTCTCGGCCGCCGCGCCGCGCAGCGCGTCCTCCAGCCAGGCCCGGAACGCCTCCAGCTTGGAAACCTCGACCGTCATCCCCGCCGCCATGGCGTGCCCGCCCCCGGCGGTCAGCACGCCTTCGCGCGCCCCGCGCGCGATCGCCTCGCCCAGATTGATCCCGGCGACGGACCGGCCGGATCCGCGCGCATGCGTGTCCCCCGCGCCCCAGCCGATCACCACGGCGGGGCGGGAGAACCGCTCCACCAGCCGCGAGGCGACGATGCCGACGACGCCCGGGTGCCAGCCCTCGGCCCCAACCACCAGAACCGGCGGGTCGCTGGCGCGGATCAGGCGCTCGGCCTGTCCCGCCGCCTGCTCCACGATCTCCGCCTCGACATCCCGGCGGCGCAAATTCAGCGCGTCCAGCTCCGCCGCGATGGTCGCGGCCTCCTGCGCGTCGTCGGTGGACAGCAGCCGCGCGCCCAGATCGGACCGTCCGATCCGCCCGCCGGCATTGATGCGCGGCCCCAGGATGAATCCCGCCGCATAGGCGTCATAGCCGCGGTCATGGCCGGCGGCGGCGGCCAGCGCCATCACCCCCGGATTGCGCCCCGCGCCCATCAGGCGCAGCCCCTGCGTGGCCAAGGCCCGGTTGAACCCGGTCAGCGGGACCATGTCGCAGATCGTGCCCAGCGCGGCGAGGTCCAAGAGGCCGAACAGGTCCGGCTCCGGCCGCGCATCCGAAAACGCGCCGCGCCGCCGCCCCTCGCGGTTCATCGCCGCCAGAAACACAAACGTGACGCCCGCCGCCGCCAGCCCGCCCTGCCCGGAGCCACAGTCGGGCCGGTTCGGATTGACCAGCGCCGCCGCGCGCGGTGGCGATCCGGTCATCAGATGGTGGTCCAGCACCACGACGTCGATCGCCTCGTCCGCCGCGGACTCCAGCGCCGCATGCGCCGCCGCCCCGCAATCCACGGTGAAGACGAGCGCCGCGCCGCGCTGTTTCAGCGTGCGGAACGCCGCCGCGCTCGGGCCATAGCCCTCGGAGACCCGGTCGGGGACATAGAGGTCGATCTCCACGCCCAGCATCCGGAAATAGCGGATCAGCTGCGCGGCGGAGGACGCCCCGTCCACATCATAATCGGCGAACACCGCCAGCCCCCGGCCCGCCTCCGCGGCGTCCCAGGCCAGGCGCGCGGCCCGGTCCATGTCGGCGAAGCTGGACGGGTCCGGAAAACTGTCGCGCAGGGCCGGGGCCAGAAACCGCTCGCCCTCCTCCACCGACACGCCGCGCGCGGCCAGCAGCCGGCCCAGCGCGTCCGGCGCGCCCAGCCGGCGCGACAGCGCCCCGGCCAGCGCGTCGTCGCACGGGCGCATCAGCCAGCGCTTTCCCAGCGCGCTGCGCACGACGTCGAGGCAATAGAGGTCGCCCGCGGGCGATGCGTGAGCGGCGGCCGCCGTCACGCCTTCACGGGCATGCGGGTGCGCACCCGGCGCACCGCGCCGCTGGCCGAATCCATGACCATCGAATGGGTGCGGACCCCGCCCGCGCCCGTCGACACGCCATCCAGCATGCCGCCATTGGTCACGCCGGTGGCGATGAAGATCGTGTCCTTCGAGGCCATGTCGCGCAGATCGTATTTGCGGTCCAGATCCTCGATCCCGGTCTTCGCCGCGCGTCCGCGCTCGTCGTCGTTGCGGAAGAACAGCCGGCCCTGCATCTGGCCGCCGACACAGCGCAGCGCCGCGGCCGCCAGCACGCCTTCCGGCGCGCCGCCCTGGCCGACATACATGTCGATGCCGGTCTTGGGATTGGTCGTGGCGATAATGCCGGCCACGTCGCCGTCGGTGATCAGATGGATGCGCGCGCCCGCGCCGCGCAGGCCGGAGATGATCTCTTCATGCCGCGGCCGGTCCAGGACGCACACCGTCATGTCGGACACGTCCTTGCCCTTGGCCTTGGCCAGCGCCTTCACATTGTCCGCGGGGCTGGCGTCCAGATCGACAACGCCGGCCGGATAACCCGGCCCGATAGCCAGCTTGTCCATATAGGTGTCGGGCGCATAGAGCAGGCCGCCGCGCGGCGCCAGCGCCAGCACGGCCAGCGCGTTCGCCATCGCCTTGGCGGTCAGCGTCGTGCCTTCCAGCGGGTCCAGCGCGATGTCGATCTCCGGCCCCTCGCCGGTGCCGACTTCCTCGCCGATATAGAGCATCGGCGCCTCGTCGCGCTCGCCCTCGCCGATCACGATCCGGCCCTTCATGGGAATCCGGTTCAGGCCTGCGCGCATGGCGTCCACGGCGGCCTGGTCGGCCGCCTTTTCATCGCCCCGCCCGACCAGGCGGCATGCGGCCACCGCCGCTTCCTCGCACGCCCGCAAGGCTCCAAAGGCAAGACTGTCGTCAAGCACGCTACCGGCCATCATCCACCCCTATTTTCCACGCTGACAGGCGCTCCACTGGTCCAGCGATCCCAAACAGCCGCTTATTCGGCCGCCTTCGCTCCGGGAGCCTTCAAGAATTCTTTCAGATTCCGCGCGGCCTGGCGAATACGCTGCCGGTTCTCGACCAGCGCCAGACGGACATAGCCCTCCCCGGCCGGGCCGAAGCCGACCCCCGGGGACACCGCGACCTGGGATTCGATCATCAGGCGGCGCGCGAACTCCAGAGACCCCAGATGCTCCAGCGCCGGCGGCAGCTTGGCCCAGCAGAACATCGTGGCCGCCGGCGGCGGGATGTCCCATCCCGCGTCGCCGAACGTCTCGATCAGGACGTCGCGCCGGCGCCGGTAGGTCGCGCGCATCTCGTCCAGATAGTCCTGCGGGCCGTTCAGCGCCGCGCACGCCGCCACCTGGATCGGCGTGAACGCGCCATAGTCCAGATAGGATTTCACCCGCGCCAGCGCCGCGATCATGCGCTGGTTGCCGACCGCGAAGCCGACCCGCCAGCCCGCCATCGAATACATCTTGGACAGGGAGATCGTCTCCACCGCCACGTCCTTCGCACCCCCGATCTCGAAGATCGAGGGCGGCTTCTCCTCGAAATACAGCTCCGCATAGGCGAGGTCGGACAGGATCATCAGGTCGAACCGCTTCGCCAGCTCCACGACCTCGCGATAGAAATCCAGCGTCGCGGTCTGCGCCGTCGGGTTGGACGGATAACAGACCACCGCCGCCCGCGGCGGCGGGGTGGAGGACGCCGCCGCATCGTGCAGGCCGCGCAGATAGGCCTCCGGGTCGTGCGCCGGAATCTGGCGCAGCGCCGCGCCCGCGATCACGAAGCCATAGGCGTGGATCGGATAGGACGGCTCGGGCACCAGGACCAGATCGCCCGGCGCGGTAATCGCCTGCGCCAGGTTCGCGAAGCCTTCCTTGGAGCCCAGCGTCGCCACGACCTCGGAATTGGGGTCCAGCTCGACGCCGAACCGGCGCTGGTAATAGGCCGCGCAGGCCCGCCGCAGGCCCGGAATCCCGCGCGAGGTCGAATAGCGGTGCACGTTCGGCTTGCTCACCGTCTCGCACAGCTTGTCGACGATATGTTTCGGCGGGGTCAGGTCCGGATTGCCCATGCCGAAATCGATGATGTCCGCGCCGCCGCGCCGAAGCTCCAGCTTCAGCTTGTTGACCTCCTCGAACACGTAGGGAGGCAGCCGCGAGATGCGGTGGAAGTCGTTATGCTCGCTCACAATCCCCTCCCCGGCGGCACGGCGCCCGCCGGACGGCGGCCGCGCAGGGGCGCGCCGCGCCGCGCAGGTGCGGGAAAATTGGGGCGAATGAGGGGCTGCCGGGTCATTTTTCTTGTGCTGTCGTATATCTTCCCGAAGCTGGGCGGAAGACGCCGCACGCAATTCGACAGGGACGATGGCAGAAGACAACAAAGCGCCGGACGGAACCGACCCCGGCGCCACGGAACCCGCCGCCGGCAACGATACGCCCGCAAAGGCGGACGGCCCGGCCAGCCCCGCCAAAAAGCCCGCCCGCAAATCCGCCTCCAAGTCCCGGAAAGCGGCCAAGAAACCCGCCAAAAAACCGGCGAAAAAAGCGGCTAAAAAGGCTTCGAAAAAACCCGCCAAAAAACCGGCCAAAAAGCCTGTCCGCAAACCGGCCAAAAAGCCCGCGGAGAAGCCAGCCGCCTCTAAACCCGCGGCCGGCGCGGAAAAGCCCGAATCCGGCAAGGGCGATTCGGGGCCGGAGACGCCCTGGTCCGGTTTCGGCCAGACCGACGCCGACGCCATGGAGGCAATGTCCCGCAATGTGATGGAGGCCGCTCTGCGCGGTCAGCGCGCTTTGTCCACCGTGTTCACCCACGCCACAGACCAGAGCGGCCCCAGCGACCCGTTCGGCATGGGCGCCGCGATGCAGGAGACCTGGGCCTCCGCCCTGTCCCATCCCGACCGTCTGCTGCAGGCGCAAAGCTCGCTGATGGACGGCTACATGAATCTGTGGGCCTCCGCGGCGACGCGCATGGCCGGCGGAACGGCCGAACCGGTGATCGCGCCGCAATCCGGCGACCGGCGCTTCCGCGACCCGGCCTGGAGCGAGAATCCCTTCTTCGACACGATCAAGCAGGCCTATCTGCTGAACGCCCGCTTCCTGAGCGACATGCTGACGGCGGCGGAGGATCTGGACCCCAAGACCCGGCGAAAAGTGGAGTTCCTGACGCGCCAGATGATCGACGCGGCCTCCCCCTCCAACTTCCCGCTGACCAATCCGGAAGTGCTGGAGGAGATGCGCCGCACGCGCGGCGAGAACCTGCTGCGCGGCCTCTCCAATCTCTGCGAGGATCTGGAGCGCGGGAACGGCCGCCTGCATTTGCGCCAGACCGACCCGGAAGGCTTCAAGGTGGGGGAGGATCTGGCCTCCACCCCCGGCCAGGTCGTGTTCAAGAACCGGCTGATCGAGCTGATTCAGTACGCGCCGACGACCGAACAGGTCCACGAGACGCCGCTGCTGATTTTCCCGCCCTGGATCAACAAGTTCTACATCCTCGACATGCGGGAGGGGAATTCGATGATCCGCTGGCTGACTGGCCAGGGCTTCACCGTTTTCCTCGTGTCCTGGGTCAATCCGGACAAGAGCTTCGCCGACTGGGGCTTCGAGCAATACATCACCGAGGGCATCGTCGCGGCGCTGGACGCCGTGGAGCAGGCGACCGGCCAGAAGACGGTGAACGCCGTCGGCTATTGTATCGGCGGCACGCTGCTGGCCACCGCGCTCGCCTGGTTCGCCAAGACCGGCCAGGAAAAGCGGGTCGGCTCGGCCACATTCTTCGCCGCCCAGACCGATTTCGAGGACGCTGGGGAGCTGTCGCTGTTCACCGACGAAACCTGGATGGCGGAGATCGAGAAGCTGATGGACGCCCAGGGCGGGGTGCTGGACGGCAGCGCCATGGCCGACACGTTCAACATGCTGCGCGCCAACGACCTGATCTGGTCCTTCTACGTGAACAATTACCTGCTGGGGCGGGAGCCGCGCTCCTTCGACCTGCTGTTCTGGAACGCCGACCAGACCCGCATGCCCAAGGCGCTGCACCTCACCTATCTGAACCGCTTCTATCGCGAGAACGCCCTGTCGAAGGGCGAGCTTCAGCTGTTCGGCGAAACGCTCAGCCTGAAGCCGGTGAAGACCCCGGTCTATCTGCAGGCGACCGAGACCGACCATATCGCGCCCTATGAGAGCGTGTATCGCGGCGCCCGGCTGTTCGGCGGCCCGGTCCGCTTCGTGCTGGCCGGCTCGGGCCATATCGCCGGGGTGATCAACCCGCCCGACGCCGGCAAATACCAGCACTTGCTCAATCCCGACCTGCCGGAGACCGCCGCCGAATGGCGCGCCGGCGCAACGGAGCGTCCGGGCTCCTGGTGGCCGGACTGGGCGGCCTGGCTGGCGGACAAGAGCGGACCGATGATTCCGGCCCGCGAGCCCGGCGACGGCGCGTTGAAGCCGCTCTACCCCGCCCCCGGCCAGTACGTGAAGGTAAAAAGCTGAGCGGACGCCCCCGCGTTAATATCCCCAGATTTCGCGCGGCCCTACGCCGTGGAATTTGGCGATTCGCGCAGTAATTGTGCAGCGCACCATGCTGTTCGCGTTCGGCGCGAATCCCGGGCGGTGGTAGAATGCCCTTCGCGATGGGACAGACGCGATTTCTTTCGATCGTACACGCCAGGGTCCGGGATTCGGTCGGTAAGGGCGCGATTCTGGACGCGTACCGTCTGGCCGACGAACTCCTCGCCGAAGACCTCTCCTACCGAATCACCCGCCTGGAGGCGGTGAACACCGTCATCGCCGCGGGGGTGGTGTATGGCGCCGCGCTGCTCCTGGACCCCAGCGACGCGCACGGCGCGGCGAAACAGCCCGCCCGCGCCGAAGCCCCGCAAGCCGCAGCAACGATCGAGCACGTCAGCGCCTGACGGCCCTCCTTCGTCAGGCGCAAGAAAAAGGGCGCTCCGATGGAGCGCCCTTTTGATGTCTGGCCTGAAGTCCCCAGCCTAACGCTTGGAGAACTGGAAGCTTCTGCGCGCCTTGGCGCGGCCGTACTTCTTCCGCTCCACAACGCGGGAGTCGCGGGTCAGGAACTTGCCCGGCTTCAGCGTCGCGCGCAGGGACGGCTCGTAATTGACCAGCGCCTTGGCGATGCCGTGGCGGACCGCGCCGGCCTGACCGGACAGGCCGGAGCCCTTCACGGTGGCGACGATGTCGAACTCGTTGTCGCGGGCGGCGGCCAGCAGCGGCTGACGCAGCATCATGCGCAGCACCGGACGGGCGAAATACACTTCCTCATCCTTGCCGTTGATCGTGATCTTGCCGGCGCCCGGCTTGATCCAGACCCGCGCCACGGCGCTCTTGCGCTTGCCGGTGGCGTAGGCGCGGCCCAGCGCGTCGCGCTGCGGCTCGGGAAGGTCTTCGGCCTCGGGGGCGGCGTCCTGCGTCGCCGGCGTCTCGGCGCCGGTCATCGCCTGCTTGAGGTCTTCGAGAGAGCGGACCTGATCGGACATTAGGCGGTCCTCGCGTTCTTGGCGTTCATCGACTTGAAATCGACCGTTTCGGGCTGTTGCGCCTCATGCGGGTGCTCGGCCCCGGCATAGACGCGCAGATTGGAGAATTGCTGGCGGGCGAGCGGGCTCTCCTTGGGCAGCATGCGCTGCACGGCCTTCTCGATCACGCGCTCGGGGTGCTTGCCTTCCAGGATCTGGCCCATGGTGCGGTCCTTGATCCCGCCCGGATGGCCCGTGTGCCAGTAGAAGCGCTTGTCGGACAGCTTCTTGCCCGTGAAGCGCACCTTCTCGGCGTTGATCACGATGACATTGTCGCCGCAATCGACATGCGGGGTGTAGTCGGGGCGGTGCTTGCCGCGCAGGCGCGACGCCACGAAGGCCGCCAAGCGTCCGACGACCGCGTCTTCCGCGTCGACGACGATCCACGTCTTTTCGACGTCGGCCGGTTTCAGATTGTAGGTTTTCATCACGACGTTCCGAAAAAATCCAAAGCCGCCTGCGGTTCGCGGGCGGCGAGTGGCGCGCTGTGTATGGAAGCCCCGGGGCGGTGTCAATCGTTTCTGCGCATCTGCAATGAAAACAGGCGCTTGAGCTTAAGGTATTATATTACCGCATCCGCAAATTCGTGAGATTTGCTGCCCTCCCCGCCGTGCCAGACGGCCCGGGGTCCGCTATATAATGGCCGCAAAAGATCAGGTGGAAACGCATGACCCGTCAACGAAATCGCGCCCGGGGACCCATCCGGGCGGCGGCCCTTGCCGCCCTGCTGGCCGCCTGCGGGCAACAGGTCGAGGAGTCCGGCCCCGGCGCACAGGCCGAAACCGGCCCAATCCTGATCAATGTCACCGCCGCCGCCGAGCCGACGCCCGGCGGCGTGCTGGCCCTGGCCGCCATGCCGCGGACAGAGGATTTCTGGCGCGGCGCGCTGTTCGCGGCCAGCGGCGACGGCGGCATCGTCGCCTATGACGCCGACGGCGCGGTCATCGCCGCCCAGGAAGGCCCGCGCTACCACACGCTCGCCGCCGCGCCGGACTTCCAGCTGCGCGGCGCCGACCTGCCGCTGCTGGCCGCGCTCGACATCGCGGCCGGCGAGATCGCCGTCTACGCCTTCAGCCGCGACCAGGGCGCGCTGTTTCTGGCGCCGACTCAGCCGATCGCCGCCGCCATCGTCCCGCGCGGGGTCTGCGCCGCCTCCTCCGGCGCCGGCACGTTCGAATTCCTGGTGCTGGGCGAGGCCGGCGGGGCCGAGCGCTGGCGCCTGCGCGACACCGGCGAGACGCGCCTGTCGGCGGAACGGCTCGCTGCCCTGCCCTTCGACGCCCCGGCCCGCTTCTGCGCCGTCAACGGGGAGACCGGCGACCTCTATACCGGCACGCCCGGCATCGGCGTGACGCGGATGTCGGAGGATGGCGAGGTGCTGGCCGAAAGCGGCATCGCCGCCACCAACATGACCTTCGGCGTATTCGGCGGCCATCGCCGCCTGGTCGTCACCCAGGGCGACGGGGAGGTGCTGATGCTCGACCCCGAAACGCTGGAGGTGACCGAGCACACGAAGATCACCCAGGGCTTCTCCACCCCCGGCGTCGAGGCGCCGGGCGCGCTGGCCTACACCGCCTCCACCTATGGCGGCGCCTATCCGGATGGCTTCCTTGCGGTGGGGGACGACGACGACGGCCGCCCCAAATTCATCGACCGCGGCTATATCGGCCGGCGGCTGGCGGAGCCGGAAAACCGCTTCGCCCCGGGTCCCGCCAGCGCATCCTGATCTCGTGATCTAGGGCCGCGTGACCCGCGCCGCGTGCGCCAGAGCCACGTGAGCCAGAGAGAGGGCTGACAGGAACAGCGCCACCGCGCCCGCCTGGTGCGTCGCCCCGGCGTGGATGTCGCCGACCGTCAGCAGCGTGGCGATCCCCAGCACGACCTGAACCCAGGCCAGGCCCAGCGTCAGGCCCAGCCGCCGGCGCGCCGCGCCGCCGGTCATCCGCCACGCGCCGACGGCCAGCGCCGTCGCAGCCGCCACCACGGCGTAGCCGCCCATGCGGTGATTGAACTGCACCACGCTGCGGTCCTCGAAGACCATGGCCGGGCGCATCGCCTCGATATGCGGCGCCAGTCCGCCATCCATCAGCGGCCAGGTATTGTGGATCAGCCAGGCGTCCAGCCCGGCCACGAACGCGCCCAGCAGGATCTGCACGAACACCGCGGCGGCCAGCACGCCCGCCGCCGCGCCGACGCCGGGCGCGGCCTCCGACGGCCGGTTGTCCGGCCAGACGTCCAGCGTCGTCCAGAACAGCAGCGCCAGGATCAGGAACGCCATGCCCAGATGCACCGCCAGCCGGTACTGGCTGACGTCCAGCCGGTCACTGAGGCCGCTGGCGACCATCCACCAGCCAATCGCGCCCTGGATTCCGCCCAGCACGAACAGCCCGCCCAGCCGCCAGGCCAGCGGCCGCGAAATCCGCCGCTGGACCAGGAAGACCAGGAACGGGATCAGGAAGACGACGCCCAGCGTCCGCCCCAGAAACCGGTGCGACCATTCCCACCAGTAAATCTGCTTGAACTGGCCAAGGCTCATCCCGGCGTTCTGGAACTGGTATTCCGGGATCTGCTGGTATTTCTCGAATTCGCTCTGCCACGCCGCGTCGGACAGCGGCGGCACGGCGCCGGTCACCGGCGCCCATTCGGTGATCGACAGGCCGGAATCCGTCAGCCGCGTCAGCCCGCCGACCAGCACCATCGCGGCCACCATGGCGGTCAGCAGCGCCAGCCACAGCGCCACGGGCCAGCCCGGCCTGCGGGCGGCCGGGCGAACGTCGGGATGGCTTGCGATCTCTGCGGTCATCTCACACGGATCCTCCCCCGCATGAGCGAAGGATGGTCGGAGCGGCGGGATTCGAACCCACGACCCCTTGTCCCCCAGACAAGTGCGCTACCGGGCTGCGCTACGCTCCGAAACCGTGTGTCCTTCTCGCGGGGCGCGTCTTATAGGCCGATCCCGGCGCGGGCCGCAATGCGGCGGCGCCGCCTCGTTGGAACCCGCGTCACAGGAACAGGGATGCGCCGCCGCCGGAAGGCGGCGTCTACCGCGCGGCGTCTTGCAGCGCCGCGTCCAGTTTCTTCTTCGCCGCTTCCAGCCGCTCGGCGACCCCGCTCATGCGCTGGACGAAGGTCTCCGGCTCAGGCCCGCCCTCCGCGCGCAGGGCTTCCACCCCCTGCTCGCGCAGCAGCTTCTGCACGCCCTTGATCGTGTATCCGCGCGCATACAGGCTTTCCTTGATCGCGCGCAGCAAGGCGATGTCGTCGGGGCGATAGAAACGCCGCCCGCCGGCGCGCTTCATCGGCTTGATCTGATGGAATTTGGTTTCCCAGAAGCGCAGCACATGGGCCGGGACGCCCAGCTCGTCCGAGGCCTCTCCGATCGTGCGGTAAGCCCGCTCGGATTTCTGCGTTGCGCCGGTCAACCGGCGCTGGAGCCGTCCACCCGGTCCTTCAGGACCTGGGACGGCTTGAACACCAGAACGCGCCGCGGCTCGATCGGCACTTCCTCGCCGGTCTTCGGGTTGCGTCCGATGCGGCCGTTCTTGTCGCGCAGATTGAACGCGCCGAACGAGGACAGCTTCACCGCCTCGCCGCTGGCCAGCGTGTCGGAAATCTCTTCCAGGAAGGCCTGGACCAGATCCGAGGAGTCCTGGCGGGACACGCCAAGGTCCCGGTGAACGGCCTCGGCTAGATCGGCGCGCGTAACGGTTCGCGACATTTGACAGCGTGCTCCCGGCGAATGATCGAAAGCCTAGGTTCGGCGCCGGTCGCCGTCAATCAGCGTTCCGTCATGAGTCCTTGAAATCGCGGCGGCATTCAGGACTGCGTAACTATACGCGGATCAGCGCCGCGCCCCAGGTGAAGCCGCCGCCCAGCGCCTCGACCAGAACCAGGTCGCCGGGCTTGATCCGCCCGTCCTTCACCGCGACGTCCATGGCCAGCGGCACGGACGCGGCCGACGTGTTGCCGTGCGTCGCCACCGTCGTCACCACGCGCTCCGGCGGGATGCCCAGCTTGTTCGCCACGCTGTCCAGGATGCGCTGGTTGGCCTGGTGCGGAACGAACCAGTCGATGTCCGCCGCCGTCACCCCGGCGCGCTCGATCACCGTCTCGATGGCTTCGGCTATCTTGTTGACGGCGTGGCGGAAAACCTGATTTCCCTGCATCCGCAGATGGCCCACCGTGCCGGTCGCCGACGGCCCGCCATCGGTCTGCAACAGCGTCCGGAACTGGCCGTCGGAGCGGATATAGGTGCGCAGGATTCCGGGCCCGTCCTCCTCCACCTCGCGCGCCGACAGCACGACCGCGCCGGCGCCGTCGCCGAACAGCACGCACGTCCCGCGATCCTCCCAGTCGATCAGGCGCGTGATCGTTTCGGCGCCGATCACCAGCGCGTTCTGCGCCTGACCGCGCACCAGGAAATTGTCCGCCGTCGCCAGCGCGAAGACGAAGCCGCTGCACACCGCCTGCAGGTCGAACGCCGCGCCGCCCGCGCCCAGCTGCGCCTGCACCTGCGTCGCCGTCGCCGGGAAAGTGTAGTCGGGAGTCGTGGTGGCCAGCACGATCAGGTCGATGTCCGCCCCGGTCATGCCGGCGGCGTCCAGCGCCGCCTTCGCCGCCTTCACCGATATGTCGGAGGTCGTCTCGCCTTCCGCCGCGACGCGCCGCTCGGTAATGCCCGTGCGCTCGCGAATCCATTCGTCGGACGTATCCACCATCGTGGACAGTTCCGCATTGGTCAGGATCCGTTCGGGCAAGAAGGATCCGACGCCCGCCACCACCGAACGCGTCTCGGTCATTCGGCCGCCTGCTCCGCGGCGGCGTCCGACATGCGGGCAAGACGATGCAGATTGTGTTCGATCTCGGACAGGAAATTGCTTTCCGCCATGCCCGCGGCCACGCGCAGCGCCGTGGCGAAGCCTTCGCCGTCCGCGCTGCCGTGGCTCTTCACGACGATGCCGTTCATCCCCAGCAGCACCCCGCCATTGGCGCTGCGCGGGTCCATGCGCGAACGCAGGCCGCGCAGAACGTCGCGCGACAGGAAGGCGGACAGCCGGTTGCGGAACGTGCTGGTGAATTCCTCCCGCACGAAACGCCCGACCAGGCGCGCCGTCCCCTCGGCGGTCTTCAGCGCCACATTGCCGGTGAAGCCGTCGGTCACCACGACGTCCACGGTGCCCATGCTGATGTCGTCGCCCTCCACGTATCCGTAATAGTCCAGGTCCAGGTGCGCGGCGCGCATCAGCTGCGCGGCCTCCTGCACCATGGAATTCCCCTTCAGCTCCTCGGCGCCGATATTCAACAGGCCGACGGTCGGCCGCTCGATGCCGTGAACGGCGCGCGAGAACGCCTCGCCCAGAATCGCGAACTCGACCAGCTGGGTCGGCGTGCACTCGATATTGGCGCCCACGTCCAGCACCGCGGAAAAGCCGCGCGGGGTCGGCCAGCTCGCCACGATGGCGGGCCGGTGCACGTTCGGCTTCATGCGCAGGATGACCTTGGAGATCGCCATCAGCGCGCCGGTGTTCCCGGCCGACATGGCGACGTCCGCCTCCCCGGCCTTAACGGCCTGGATGGCGTTCCACATGCTGGATCCGCGCGACCGGCGCAGCGCCTCGGACGGCTTGTCATCCATGGTCACGAACGTCTCCGCATCGCGGATTTCGCTCGCGTCCCGGGCCGCCGGGAATCGCGCAAGGATCGGCTCGATCTCGTCCCGCTTGCCGTGCAGCAGGCAGCGCAAGCCGCCGCGCCGGCGGACCGCGATGTCCACCCCTTCGACGACCGCAGCCGGGCCGAGATCGCCGCCCATGGCGTCGATCGATAATGTTCGGGCTTTGGCCAAGCGCCCCTCGCATCAAAAGTGGCCGGACGATAGCCTAAGCCCCGTTGGATGCAACAAAGCGCAGCGTCAGGATTCAGCGGGCGGCGGCGGGAAGATGCGCGCGCCCCCGAACCAGTCGTCCGGACCGGTCGCGGCCAGCGTTTCGGCCGACCGGCGGCAATATTCCACCATCCGGTTCAGTTCCTCGGGCGGCGCGGCGCCGTCGAACAGGTTGCGGAACAGCGCATCGCGCAGATCGCCCTCCCCCTCGGCCTCCAGCGCGTCGGTATAGGATTTGGCCCGTCCGTAGAAGGACTGGACGATATGGCGCATTTTCTTGCCGAATCGGGCGTCCGACGCGCCCAGTTCGCGCAGATTGGCGTCCATGTCCCGCACGAAGGCGTCGAACAGGTCCTGGGCGATGGCCGCGCCCTTGCGCCCGTCGGCCTGCAGCCGCCGGATCACCAGCGCCAGATGCAGCGCCAGCAGCTCGAACCGCCCGTCCACGGTGTCCGGCGCCCGCCCCGCGCCATAGAATTCTGGGCTGCGCGCCTGGGTCAGAACCGACTCGTAAAGAGCCTGAACGGCCGCCCGGCGCCGTCGGAAAAACATCGTGGGACGCCCCTCGCGTCTTCAGGGATTGCAGCCCGACCTTTGCCGGGCGGCGCGACGCCGCTATACCCAAAACCGGACGGAGAGTCAGGAGCTTTGCAATGCGGGCGGTGCTGATTTTGGTGGGTCTGGGCCTTGCGGCCACAGCCTGTGCGCCGGTGGTGCGCACGCACGGCTATGTGGCGACGGACGAGGCGCTGCAGCCCATCGAAGCCAATGTGGACACGAAAGAGACGATCGAGGGGCGCATGGGCACCCCGTCGACGACCAGCGTGTTCGAGAACACCTGGTACTACATCTCCTCCACGCGGGAGGAATTCGCCTATTTCAAGCCGCTGGTGACCCAGCGCCGGATCACCGCCATCCATTTCAACGATGACGATATCGTGTCCGAGGTCGAGGAATACGACGTCACCGACGGCAACGAGGTCCGCCTCGTCGGCCGCCAGACGCCGACCCGCGGCCGCCAGCTCTCCCTGCTGGAACAGATTTTCGGCTCGGTCAGCGCCGTGGGCACCAACCAGATCCCCGGCCGCACCGACCAGCTTCCGGACAGCGCCGGCGGCCCCGACCCCTACTAGGGGCTCGACAAGCCGGACAGAAAAACGCCCCGGAGATCGCTCTCCGGGGCGTTTCCTTTTGCCGCTGCGGCGCCGCCTAGTGGGCGAGCACCGCCAGCATCAGCAAGGCCACGATATTGGTGATCTTGATCATCGGGTTCACCGCGGGGCCCGCGGTGTCCTTGTAGGGATCGCCCACCGTGTCGCCGGTCACCGCCGCCTTGTGCGCGTCGGAGCCCTTGCCGCCATGGTGGCCGTCCTCGATGAACTTCTTGGCGTTGTCCCAGGCGCCGCCGCCCGCCGTCATGGAGATGGCGACGAACAGACCCGTCACGATCACGCCCAGCAGCATCGCGCCAACGGCCGCCAGGCCGTTCGCCTTGCCCGCCACCAGATTGATGATGACGAACAGTACGATCGGCGACAGCACCGGCAGAAGCGACGGCACGATCATCTCGCGGATCGCCGCCCGGGTCAGAAGGTCCACGGCGCGGCCGTAATCCGGCTTCTCCGTGCCCTGCATGATGCCCGGCTTCTCGCGGAACTGGCGGCGCACTTCCTCGACCACCGCGGTCGCCGCGCGCCCCACGGCCATCATCGACATGCCGCCGAACAGATAGGGCAGCAGGCCGCCGAACAGCAGGCCGACCACGACGTACGGGTTGGACAGGCTGAAATCGACCGTCACCCCGGCGAAGAACGGGTATTCGCCCGGGTCGGCGGAGAAATACAGCAGGTCCTGCGTATAGGCCGCGAACAGCACCAGCGCCCCCAGGCCCGCAGACCCGATGGCGTAGCCCTTGGTGACGGCCTTGGTCGTGTTGCCGACCGCGTCCAGCGCGTCGGTCGTGTCGCGCACCGCCGGGTCCAGATCGGACATTTCGGCGATGCCGCCGGCGTTGTCCGTGACCGGGCCGAAGGCGTCCAGCGCGATCACCATGCCGGCCAGGGCCAGCATCGTGGTCACCGCGATGGCGATGCCGAACAGGCCGGCGATCTCATAGGTCACGATGATGCCGACGATGATGGCGATCGCCGGCAGCGCGGTGGCTTCCAGCGACACGGCCAGGCCCTGGATCACGTTCGTGCCGTGGCCGGACTCAGAGGCCTTGGCCACCATGCGCACCGGACGATAGCCGGTGCCGGTATAGTATTCGGTGACCCAGACGATCGCGCCGGTCACCAGCAGGCCGATGACGCCGCAGATGAACAGGTCCGCCCCGCTCATCGACAGGCCGCCGGCGGTGACGAATTCGGTTCCGAAACCGTCGTCGAACAGAAGCTGCGTCAGCAGCGCGACGAAGATCAGGCTCAGCACCGCCGACGCGATGAAGCCCTTGTAGAGCGCGCCCATGACCGAGCGGGAGCCCTTGCCCAGCCGCACGAAGAACGTGCCGATGATGGAGGCGATGATGCACACCCCGCCAATGGCCAGCGGGTACAGCATCAGCACACCGGCCGACGCGCCGGTGAAGAAGATGGAGGCCAGCACCATCGTGGCGACGATGGTCACCGCATAGGTCTCGAACAAATCGGCCGCCATGCCGGCGCAGTCGCCGACATTGTCGCCCACATTGTCCGCGATGGTCGCCGCGTTGCGGGGATCGTCCTCCGGAATGCCGGCTTCGATCTTGCCCACCATGTCGCCGCCCACGTCGGCGCCCTTGGTGAAGATGCCCCCGCCCAGACGCGCGAATATGGAAATCAGCGAGGCGCCGAAGCCCAGCGCGACCAGCGCGTCGATGACTTCACGGCTCTCCGGCACATGGCCCAGCGGGCCGGTCAGCAGGCCGTAATAGACAGCCACCCCCAGGAGGGCGAGGCCGGCCACCAGCATGCCGGTGACGGCGCCGGAGCGGAACGCCATGGACAGGCCCTGCGCCAGGCCGTGGCGGGAGGCCTCGGCCGTGCGCACGTTCGCGCGCACCGAAACCAGCATGCCGATAAAGCCGGCAAGGCCGGACAGCGCCGCGCCGATCAGGAACCCGACCGCCGAAAGAATGCCGAGCAGGAACAGCACGACAAAGAAGATGACGACGCCGACGATGCCGATCGTCAGATATTGCCGTTTCAGATAGGCGTTCGCGCCTTCCTGGATGGCGGATGCGACTTCGCGCATCCGGTCGTTGCCTTGCGGCGACGAGAGAATGGAACGGACCTGCCAGACGCCATAGACAAGCGCCAGGACTCCGGCGGCGATCACCAGACCGAGTGCTGCGGACATATATTTTCTTCCCCAATGATGGGCGTCCGGCCGGCGTCTTCGCGCCAGTCCCTCCGCCCCTTTTTATTGACCGTCGGGGATAGCCGATTTGCAGCGCCCCGCGCAACCGAGACGGCAAACAGCAGAAAATGCGCGGGATGGAGGTCTAGTAGTCGCCGACCAGGTCCGGGTAGCGGATGTCGGAGGCCAGAACCTCGACATTCTCGACGACGCCCGCGCCCAGAACGCGGTCGGCCGAGGCGGTCCAGACCCGCTTGGCGGATTCCGGATCGATCTCGCCGGAATGGTCGGGGACGTTCACCGGATAGGTGTGCGCGTCGCGCAGCATGGCGTCGCGCAGATAGGCGATCTGCTCGCGCACCTCCCACGGGTCGTGCCCGTCGGCGATGGTCAGCCGGGTGGAAACGAAGGCGTAATTGAACAGCTCGCCGTCGACGATCACCGGCGCGACGATGATCGGCAGATCGACCAGACGCGGCGAATCGTCGACCTCGGCCGGCGCGTCATGCCCGCCCGCTTCCTTGGTCTCCGCCTTGTCCGCCCCATGGGCGTCCTCGGCCTCGTCTTCGGCGTGGGCGTCCGCGATCGGATCGGCCAGCGTCCAGGTCGCCTGATAGCGGTTGCCCGCCTTGCCGTTGGAGCTTTTGGACGAGCTGTGACCGCCCGCGGCGATCGCGGCCGCAGGCGCGAGGGCCAGCGGCGCAGCCAGAAGAACGGCCCTAAGGGCGGCGGTGACGGTCAGCGTGCGCATCGAGCCATCTAGCCCGCACAGGCCTAAAAATGCGTGAAGCCGAGCCGCTTTGGCCGAATTTCCTCGCCCGCGGCCAGAACGCGCAGGCCCTCGCCGGACAGCACCCGCCCCACCCGCGTCAGCTTGGTGCGCGCCTCCCGCGCCGCGGTGGTCAGCACCGCCTCCTCGTCCGGGCTGGCGGTCATCAAAATCTGATAGTCGTCGCCGGAGGCCGCCAGCGCGGCCAGCGCCGCCGCCCGGTCCGGCTGCGCCTCCATCCAGGCCCGGGTCGCCGGCGCCAGCGGCAAACGGTCCAGATCGATCTCCAGCATCACGCCGGACGCCTCCGCGATATGCGCCGCGTCGGCCAGCACGCCGTCGGACACGTCGATAGACGCCCCGGCGTGCTCGCCCACCACCGGCCCAAACCACACCGCCGGGGACGGCGTGCGATAGGCCTCGATCAGCTTCTGGGTCTCCACGCCCGCGGGCATCGCCTCGCCCTCCAGCACGCGCAGGCCCAGCCCCGCCGCGCCGACCGCCCCGGTCAGATAGACCGCCTCGCCCGCATGGGCGCCGGCGCGGCGCACCATGCCGCGCGGCCCGGGCGCGCCGAACGCGGTGATGGACACCGCCATCGGCCCGTCCGTCATCGTCGTGTCCCCGCCCAGCAGCGCCAAATCATAGCGGACCTGGTCCTCCTTCAGCCCAGCCACGAACCCCGCGCGCCAGGCCTGGTCGCGCACCTCCGGCCAGGCGATGCTCAGCAGATAGGAAACGGGGCGCGCGCCCTTGGCCGCGAGGTCGGAGAGGTTCGCGCGCAGCGCCTTCTTGGCGATCGTGTCCGGCGGGCAGTCGGCGCGGAAATGCCGCCCCTCCACCAGCATGTCGGCCGTGACCACGAGGCCCTCCCGCCCCGGGCGCAGCACGGCCGCGTCGTCGCGCAGCTCGAACGCGCCCTCGCCTGCCAGCGGGGCCAGCATGTCCCGGATGAAGTCGAACTCGTTCACGCGCCCAGACTATACGACGCCGCCGCGCCCGGGCGAGCGCCCTACTCGCCGCCGGTCTTCCGCCGCCGTTTGCCCCGCGCCACTTCGGTGGCCAGCGCATCCATCTTCGGCTCCCAGTGAAAGCGGAACCGCTCCAGCCAGCGGTCGATCTCCTGCAGCGGTTCGGTGTCGACCGAATAGATGCGCCGCGTTCCTTCGGGCCGGACCGTGGCGAACCCGTTTTCGCGCAGCACTTTCAGATGCTGCGAAACCGCCGCCTGCGTGATGCCGAACTCGCCGCCGACCACCGCGACGATCTCGCCGGAGCTGAGCGCGTCGGCCGCCAGCAGCTCCAGAATCCGCCGCCGCACCGGATCGCCGAGGATGTCGAGCGCGTGCATGGCCCGCCCCTACCCCTCCGGCGGCGCTTCGCCGGTATAGAAGGCCGCCGTCCGGGCGGCCGCGGCCCGCGCCTGGTCCGGGTCCTCGCCGCGCGCGATGTCCGCCTCGCCCCACGCCGCGGCACTCTGTCTGAAGAAGGCCTTGCCCTCCTCGGTCCCCGCAAAGGCGTTCTCGTCCATCCTCGGCGCGTCGGGCGCCGACAGATAGAGCGCCATGCCCAGCAGGCCGCCATCCCAGCCCGCGCCCACCGCGCCGGGGCCGAACTGGTCCCAGAACGGGCTGACGAGCGCGGTATGGGTCAGGGTGAAGCGCGTTGTCTCCGCACCCTCGCTCTCCAGCCGCACCTCCACCCAGCTGACGTCGCCCTGCATCTCCCAGGTCGCCGCCAGACGGTCCGGTTTGTCACAGGCCGTGATCTCCCCGCCCGCATTGCCGGTGAACTGAAAGCGCCCCCCGGCGCGCAGATCGCCTTCGATGGGCAGGAACCAGCGCGGAATCCGTTCCGCATTGGTCAGCGCGTCCCACAAATCCTCGATATCGGTGTCATAGCTGCGCGACAGAATGACGGCGCGCGCCGGCTTTCCGTCCATCTCCAGATCGGCCACCGACCGATCCACCGCCCCCAGATGTCCTGCGAAATCCATCGACTGCCCTCCAATATAAGTCACGCCTTAAATTAGTCGCAGCTTATAAAAGAGACAAGCCCGAAGGCTCAGGCCGTCGCGCCGCGCGGGGTCTTGCCGCGTTCCTCCGCCAGCGCGTCCAGCGCCGCGTTGACGAATTTCGGTTCGGACCCATCGAAGAACGCCTTGGCGATCTCGACATATTCGTCGATCACCACGGCGTCCGGCGCGTCGCCGCCATAGATCAGCTCCCACGCCCCCGCGCGCAGCGCCGCGCGCAGCGTCGAGTCGATCCGCTCCAGCCGCCAGCCCTTGGCCAGATGCCGGGCGATGGCCGCGTCCAGATCGCGCTGGTTTTCCACCGCGCCCATCACGACCCGTTCGAAGAACGGCTCGTCCGCCTCGGTGAATTTCGGCGCCTCGTCGGCGCCGCCGAACCGGTGCTCGCGCCATTCGCGCACCACCGCCGCGGCGCCCCGCCCGCCGACCTCCATCTGGTACAGCGCCTGAACCGCCGCCAGGCGCGCGGCGCGGCGCAGCGCGGCGCGGCGTTCCCGCGCGGCGTAGTCGGCCGTGCTCATGCCCCGAAAGTCCGTTTCATCTCGACCAGGCGCAGACAGGCCTCCACGGCGTCCGCGCCCTTGTTCTTTCCGTCCCGCGCGGCGCGCGCCATCGCCTGGTCCCGGTTCTCCACGGTCAGGATTCCGTTGCCCAGCGGCACGCCCTCCAGCGTCAGGGTCATCAGGCCGCGCGCGGATTCGCCCGCGACCACATCGTAATGGCTGGTCTCGCCCCGGATCACGCAGCCCAGCGCGACATAGCCGTCATAGCTGGCGTGCGCCCCGTGGCCGCCGCGGACGGCCAGCGCGATGGCGCCCGGAATCTCCAGCGCCCCCGGCACCGCGACCCGCTCGAACGTCGCGCCGGCCTCGGTCAGCGCCGCCTCGGCGCCGCCGGCCAGCTCGTCGGCGATGTCCTCGTAATACCGGGCTTCGACAATCAGGATATTGGGGGCGTCAGTCATCGTTTCCATCCAGCCGGCGCGTGCCGGTAATCGTCAGGCCGAACCCGTCCAGCCCGACCAGTTTCAGCCGCGTATTGGTCAGCAGCGTCATCTTTTCCACGCCCAGATCGCGCAGGATCTGCGACCCGATCCCGATCTCGCGCACCTGCTGCAAATCCGGCTCCTCGCCCTCCGGCGCCTCCGCCCCGAACCGGCGGGACAGATAATCGCCCCCGGTTTCGCGGATCAGCACCAGCACGCCGCCGTCCGGCTCCGCCGCGATGGCCCGCATGGCGGCGGGCACCAGCCCCTCGCGCCCGCCCTCCAGGCCCAGCAGGTCGTTGGCGATATCGGCCTTGTGCACGCGCGCGAGTACGGAGCGGTCCGGGGAAATCTCCCCGCGCACCAGCGCGGCGTGCTCGCTGCCGTCGATCGTGCTGCGATAGACGATCAGCTTGAACCGCCCGCCATGCACGCTGTCGATCTCGCGCTCCGCCACCCGCTCCACGACATGATCGTGGCGGCGGCGATAGGCGATCAGGTCCGAAATCGCCCCGATCTTCAGCCCGTGGCGCTGCGCGAAGCCGACCAGGTCGGGCAGGCGCGCCATCGTGCCGTCGTCGTTCATGATCTCGCAGATCACCGCCGCCGGGTTCAGGCCCGCCATGCGCGAAATGTCCACGGCCGCCTCGGTATGCCCGCCGCGCCACAATACCCCGCCTTCCTTCGCCACCAGCGGGAAGACATGGCCCGGGCTGACGATGTCGTCCGCGCCCTTCTCGGGGTCGACGGCCACGGCGATCGTCCGCGCCCGGTCGGCGGCGGAAATGCCGGTGGAGATGCCCTCCTTCGCCTCGATGGACACGGTGAAGGCCGTGCGGTTGCGCGAGCGGTTGTCCCGCGCCATCGGCTCCAGGCCCAGTTTCTCGGCCCGCGCCGCGGTCATGGTCAGGCAGATCAGGCCCCGGCCGAATTTGGCCATGAAGTTCACCGCGTCCGGCGTGGCGAACTGGGCCGGGATGATCAGATCGCCCTCGTTCTCCCGCTCCTCGGCGTCGACCAGGATGTACATCCGGCCCTGACGCGCATCCTCGATGATATCCTCGATCGGGGAGAGCGGGCTGTCGCCGCCGACGACATAGATGTTGGGCTTGCTCTGTTCGGTCATTTCGGCGGTCCGGCGGCCAGCAGGCGCGCCACATAGCGCGCGAGCGGGTCGATTTCCAGATTCACGCGCCGTCCGGGGTGATATCCGCCGATCACCGTGGCCTTGGACGTATGCGGGATGATGTTGATGGTGAACCGCGCCCCGTCCTCCAGATCGGTCACCCCGTTCACCGTCAGCGACACCCCGTCCACGGCGATGGAGCCCTTTTCCGCGATCAGCGGGGCCAGCGCCGCCGGCGCGTCGATGGCCAGCAGCGTATCCTCGCCCCTGGCTTCCACCGTCTCCACGATGCCGCAGCCGTCGACATGGCCCAGAACATGGTGCCCGCCGATGGCGTCGCCGAACCGGGCCGCCGCCTCCAGATTCACCGCCTGCCCCTCCTGCCAGACGCCCAGCGTCGTGCGCGACACCGTCTCCGCCGACACGTCCAGCGCGTGCCAGCGCGTATCCCCCTCCGCCCCGGCCTCCACCACCGTCAGGCAGCAGCCGTCATGGGCGACCGAGTCGCCGATCCCCAGCGCCGAGTCCGGCAGACCGCTCTCCACCTCCATGCGCAGCGCCCCGCCCGGCCCGGGGCGGATGCGGCGGACATTGCCGATATGGGTGACGATGCCGGTGAACATGGCCGCTCAGAAATTGCGCCCGTCGACGTGCTGGGGCTTCAGGTCGCCGGGCTCCACGCCCGTGGTCGTGCGCACATTCACCGCCGCCATCTCGGTTCCGTCCGGCCCCGTCCCATAGGCAAAGGGCTGCACCCCGCAGGTCTTGCAGAACAGGTGCGCCAGCTTGTGCGTGTTGAACCGGTATTCGGTCAGATTGTCCTCGCCGGAGACCAGCTCGAACTGCTCCCGCGGGACGAAGGACAGGATGAAGCCCTTGGCCTGACAGTGGGAGCAATTGCATTCCATCACCGCCTCCAGATTCACCGGCGCGCGATACGTCACCGCGCCGCAATGGCACCCGCCCTCGTGCATCTCCTGCTCAGCCATGTCCTGCCTCCTGTTCCGGAACGGGGACGTACGTCTCCCGCACGTCTTCGCCAAGCGTCTCTCGCGCCTCCAGGCGGAAGCGCGGGGCGTGGTCCGGCGAGGTCACGCCGATCTCGCCCATTCCCGGCACGCCGTCCCCGCCCAGCAGGATCGGCGCGCGAAACCATTCGATCCGGTCGGCCAGCCCGGCGCGCAGGAAGGACGCCGCCGTCCGCCCGCCGCCCTCCACCATCACCGACTCCACGCCCCGCGCCGCCAGACGCGACAGCACCGCGTCCAGATCCAGCCCATCCGCGTTATCGATGACTTTTTCAACACTTACGCCCGCCGCTTCAAGCGCTGGCGCATCTTCTCCGGCGGTGAAAACCACCACTGGCGTCTCTTTCGCCGTCTTCGCCAGGCGGCTACCGGGGGACAGCGTGGCGCGCGGGTCCAGCACCGCGCGGACCGGCTGCGGGCCGTCATAGCCGCTCAGGCGCACGCGCAGATCGGGATCGTCCGCCCGCGCCGTCCCGGCCCCAACCAGCACCGCCCCGTGCGCGCTGCGCAGGCGGTGCGCGGCCTCGCGCGCCTTGTCCCCGGTGATCCAGCGGCTGGCCCCGCCGGCCGCCGCAATGCGTCCATCCAGCGATGTGGCCAGTTTCAGCGTGACGCGCGGGCGCGTCATTCCTCGCCTTCTTCGTCGCCCAGCTTCTGCTGTTCGATGAACTGGGCGAAATCCCCGACCTCGTGGAAATCCTTGTAGACCGAGGCGTATCGCACATAGGCGACCTGGTCGGTCTCGCGCAGCGCCTCCATGACGTGCTCGCCGATCACCTTGGAGTCGATATCGGTCTCGCCGCTCGACTCCAGGCGGCGCACCACGCCGCTGATCATCTGCTCGATCCGGTCGGGCGACAGATTCCGCTTCTGCACCGCCAGCAGGACAGAGCGCATCAGCTTGTCCCGGTCGAACGGCGCCCTCCGCCCGCCCTTTTTCAGTACGGTCAGCTCGCGCAGCTGCACCCGCTCGAACGTGGTGAAGCGCGCCCCGCAATTGCCGCACAGCCGGCGGCGGCGGATGGCGTTGCCTTCCTCGGCCGGGCGGCTGTCCTTCACCTGGGTGTCGGGGTTTCCGCAGAACGGGCAACGCATCGCTGTCTGGTCCTATATCTGGCGCTTCGCCGGGCGCAGCATACCACGCCCTGTAGTATAATGACCTGTATATGGGCGCGCGCGGCCGATTGCACGAGCCCGCCGTTTCGACAACAACAGGCTTTGCCAGCAACAGGACCCCGCCTCTTGGCCGCGCCGAAGCCCGCCTCGTTTCCCGACCAGTTCGTCATCGCCGGCCGCTGGTGCCGGCTGGAGCCTCTGGCCCCCGCCCACGCGGAGTCGCTCTACCGGGCCGGCGGCGGGACGGACAGGAGCCGCTATAAATATCTGTCCGAATACGCCCCCGGCGGCGTGCCGGAGCTGGAAACCTGGATCGCACGCGTCCGCAAGCGGCCGGACCGGCTCTACACGGCGGTCATGGACGCCAAGACCAATCGCTGCGTCGGGCGTCAGGCGCTCATCCGCCTGCGCCCCGAACATGCGGCGCTGGAGCTGGGCTCCATCATGTGGGGCGACGGCGCCGCCCGCACCCGCGTGGGAACGGAGGCGTTTTTCCTCGCCGCCCGCCACGTGTTCGAGGAGCTGGGCTATCGCCGCCTGGAATGGAAATGCGACGCCCGCAACGAGGCCTCGCGGGGCGCCGCCCTGCGCTTCGGCTTCATTTATGAGGGCCTGTTCCGCCAGGACATGATCGTAAAGGGCGAGCCCCGCGACACCGCCTGGTATTCGATGCTGGCCGACGAATGGACCGCGCTGAAACCCGCCTACGAAGCCTGGCTCAGCCCGAAAAATTTCGACCGCAAGGGCCAGCAGAAGACGAGGCTGGGCACGCCCCGGCCGGAAGAAGCTGCCCCCGAGGAGCCCGCAGCGGCCCCTACAGATCCGGATAAATCGGGAACCGGTCCGTAAGCGTCTTCACCTCGGCGCGCACGGCCTCCTCGACCTTGGCGTCGCCCTCCGGGCTCTTCACCAGCGCGTCCAGGATCTGCGCCATCAGCTGGCCCACTTTCCGGAACTCCGCCGCGCCGAAGCCGCGCGTGGTGGCCGCCGGGGCGCCGATGCGCAGGCCGCTGGTCACGGTGGGCTTTTCCGGGTCGAAGGGGATGCCGTTCTTGTTGCAGGTGATATTGGCCCGCTCCAGCGCCTCCTCGGCGATATTGCCGGTCAGGCCCTTGGGCCGCAGGTCCACCAGCGCCAGATGCGAATCCGTGCCGCCCGACACGATGTCCACGCCCGCCTCGCTCAGCGTGGCGGCCAGCGTCTTGCAGTTCTCCACCACCTGCCGGCTATAGGTCTTGAATTCGGGGCGCAGCGCCTCGCCGAACGCCACGGCTTTCGCGGCGATCACATGCATCAGCGGCCCGCCCTGCAGGCCCGGGAACACCGCCGAATTGATCTTCTTCCCGATCTCCGGGTTGTTCGACAGGATCATGCCGCCGCGCGGCCCGCGCAGCGTCTTGTGCGTGGTCGTGGTGCAGACATCGGCGTGCGGCAGCGGGTTCGGATACACGCCCGTCGCCGCCAGCCCGGCGAAGTGCGCCATGTCCACCATGAAATAGGCGCCCACCTCGTCCGCGATTTTGCGGAAGCCGGCGAAATCGATCTCGCGCGGATAGGCGCTGCCGCCGGTGATGATGATCTTCGGCTTGTGCTCGCGCGCCTTCGCCGCGACCTCGTCCATGTCGATGCGCGCGTCTTCCTTGCGCACCCCGTAAGGCACGATGTTGAACCATTTGCCGGACAGGTTCGGCGGCGCCCCGTGCGTCAGGTGGCCCCCGGCGGCCAGGCTCAGGCCCATCACCGTGTCGCCCGGCTGCAACAGGGCCAGCATCACCGCCTGGTTCGCCTGGCTGCCGCTGTGCGGCTGCACGTTCGCGAATTCCGCGCCGAATAGTTTCTTGGCCCGCTCGCGCGCCAGCTCCTCGACCTCGTCGACGAACTCGCAGCCGCCATAATAGCGGCGGCCCGGATAGCCCTCGGCGTATTTATTGGTGAGGATCGAGCCCTGCGCGGCCAGAACCGCGCGGCTGACGATGTTTTCCGACGCGATCAGCTCGATCTGGTTCTGCTGGCGCTCCAGCTCGCGGCCGATGGCGCCGGCCATGTCCGGATCGCGCTCGGACAGCGTTTCGGTGAAAAAGCCCGATTCCTCGACGGACAGGCTGGAGGCGTCGGACATGTCAGAACTCCCGAAATCGCGTGAAATTCAGGCTTATTCCGGGGCGGAGGCGCGATCAATGCCCTGCGGCGGGCGGACCGCATGCAATTGCGCAGGCCGCCATGGCCAGAGCCTGTCCGTTTCGTAATCCGCATCCGCCCTAGTATTCCGAATATCGGAATTCTAAGAACACTCTCAGAAATATGTGCGGATCGGCCCGGTCGCATCCGCCCGCAATCGTTCGGGGAGGAGAACGCATGAAAACCACGCGCATCGTATTGCTGGCCGCCGCCGGCGCACTCGCGCTCGCCGCGTGCGGGGAGCAACAGGCCGAACAGGCCGCCGCCCCCGAAATGGCCACGGAGCCGGCCGCAGAGGCCGAGCCCACAGAACCCTCAGAGCCGGCGGAAGCCGAAATGGCCGAGGCCCCGGCCCCGGCCGCGACTGGCGCGACCGGCGCCTCCGGCGCCGCGGCGGTCGACGCCGACCGCCTGCTGAACGCCAACGCCGAGCCCGGCCAGTGGATGTCCCACAGCCGCGACTATGACGAGACGAATTTCAGCCCCCTCACCCAGATCACCGAAGACAATGTCGGCGATCTGGGCCTGGCATGGTTCGCGGACCTGCCGACCAACCAGAATATCGAGAGCACGCCGATCTATATCGACGGCGTCATTTATCTCAGCCTGCCCTGGAGCGAGGTTCAGGCCTTCGACGCCGCCACCGGCGAGACGCTGTGGCACTTCGATCCGGAAGTCCCGGGCGAGTGGAACGTCAATGTCTGCTGCGGCCTCGACAACCGGGGCGTCGCCGCCTGGAACGGCAAGATCTATGTCGGCACGCTGGACGGCCGCCTGATCGCCATCGACGCCGAAACCGGCGAGGCGGTCTGGGACGTCCTGACCATCGATCCGGACTGGCCCTATTCCATCACCGGGGCGCCGCGCGTCGCCAACGGCATGGTCGTCATCGGCGCCAATGGCGGCGAGTTCGGCGTCCGCGGCCACATCTCGGCCTATGACGCCGAGACCGGGGAGCAGATCTGGCGCTTCTACACCGTCCCGGGCAATCCGGCCGACGGGTTCGAGAGCGAGGCCATGGAAATGGCCGCCGAGACCTGGAAGACCCCCGGCTGGTGGGAAGTCGGCGGCGGCGGTCCGGTTTGGGACGGCATCACCTACGATACCGTCAACGACCTGATCATCTTCGGCGTCGGCAACGGCTCGCCCTGGAGCGCGGAATACCGCGACCCCGCCGGCGGCGACAATCTGTTCCTCGCCTCCATCGTGGCGCTGGACGCCACGACCGGCGAATACCGCTGGCACTATCAGGAAGTGCCGTGGGAAACTTGGGACTACGACACCACCCAGCAGATCACGATCGCCGATATCGAGCTGGACGGCGAAGTCCGCCGCGTCGCCATGCAGGCGTCGAAGAACGGCGTGTTCTATGTGCTGGACGCCGCGACCGGCGAATTCCTGGGCGCCGAGCCGTTCACGTCCGTGAACTGGGTCGACAGCTGGGATCCCGAAACCGGCCGTCCGAACATCGTTCAGGACGCCCGCTACGACGCCGAGGACCACACCTGGATCCAGGCCCCCGGCCCGGCCGGCGGCCACGCCTGGCAGGGCATGGCCTACAGCCCGGACACCGGCCTGGTCTATATCCCGGCCCAGGAGACCTATGGCTCCTTCGCCCAGGCCGAGACCTACGAGCCCGTCCGCGGCGGCTTCAACATGGGCACCGCCTTCGGCGGCTCCGGCGAACCGGTGAACCCGGACGCCGGCAGCGGCACGGTCGCCCGCCTCGTGGCGTGGGACCCGGTCGCCATGGACATCGCCTGGCAGTCCGAGGACGTCCCGGCGCGCGGCGGCGGGGTGCAGATGAGCGGCGGCGCCATGGCCACCGCCGGCAACATCGTCTTCCAGAGCAGCCTGCCGCAGGACGCGCTGGTCGCGTTCCGCGCCGACACGGGCGAGGAGCTGTGGCGCTACGACGTGAAGACCGGGATCATGCCCGGTCCGATCTCCTATGAGCTGGACGGCGTGCAATATGTGGCGGTCGCCGCCGGCGGTCCGGTCCAGGGCGGCTATTACGCCCCGAACGGCGCCCGCCTCCTGGTCTTCGCCCTCGGCGCGACCGAGACCCTGCCGGACATCCCGGAATACACCCAGCCGGCCTTCGTGGAGGCCGAACAGTTCGCCACGGACGACGTCGTCGCCCATGGCGACGAGCTGTTCGCCGACAATTGCGCCCTGTGCCACGGCCAGGGCGGCGCGGCGCGCGCCACCTTCCCGGACCTGCGCCGGTCGGTGCGCGTGATGAACCAGCAGGCCTTCGACGCGGTCGTGCTGGACGGCGCCCTGTCGCAGAACGGCATGGCCTCGTTCGACGAGCGGCTGGACCCGCCCGACACCGAGGCGATCCGCGCCTACCTCATCTCTCAGGCCGAAGCGGCCCGTAACGCCCCCGCCTTCGGCGGCTTCGGCGGCGGCGCGCCCGACGAGGAAGAGGAAGAAGAGGCCATCCACGACGACCCGAACCAGTAATCGGTTCGGATAGCGTTCAAACCAGCCGGCCGGGGCCATCGTCCCCGGCCGGCTTTTTCTTTGCGCCCATCACATAGAGAAGCTTGTTCAGCGCCAACCGCTCCAGATCGGCCTGGCTGGCGCTGGCGGGGCCGAACGCCACCGCCTCGGTCCCCGTTGCGGGATCGACGGCGCAGACCTTGGTCTGTGCGCCCACGCGCGAAAATTCGAAGATGACTTCCCGGAGACCCGCGCGCGGATCAGGCGGCGGCCGGCTGGCGCGCGACATTGCACTTGGACCACAGCGCATCCATCGCCCGCACCAGATCGCCCATCATCGGGTCGTCGTGCAGCGGCGACGGGGTGAAGCGCAGACGCTCGGTCCCGCGCGGCACGGTCGGATAGTTGATCGGCTGGACGTACAGGCCGTGATCTTCCAGCAGCAGGTCGGAGACCAGCTTGGTGTGGACCGGATCGCCCACCAGAACCGGCACGATATGGCTGACGGATTCGATCGTCGGCAGGCCTGCGTCCTTGAACATGCGCTTCAGCGTTTCGGCCCGCTCCTGATGCCGGACGCGCAGCTCGCGGCCCTCGTCGCCCTTCAGGATGCCGATGCTGGCGATCACGCCCGCCGCCAGAACCGGCGACAGCGACGTGGTGAAGATGAAGCCGGGGGCCCAGGACCGCACCGCGTCCACGATGTCCGCGTCCGCGGCGATATAGCCGCCCATCACGCCGAACGCCTTGCCCAGCGTGCCCTCGATGATGTCCACGCGGTCGGCCACGCCGTCGCGCTCGGCGACGCCGCCGCCGCGCGCGCCGTACATGCCCACGGCGTGCACTTCGTCCAGATAGGTCAGCGCATCGTATTTCTTGGCCAGGTCGCAGATTTCCGCGATCGGCGCGATATCGCCGTCCATCGAATAGACGGACTCGAAGGCGATCAGCTTCGGCGCGTCTTTCGGCGCGGCCTGCAGAAGCTCTTCCAGATGCGCCAGGTCGTTATGGCGCCAGATCCGCTTCTCGCAGCCGCCGAACCGAACGCCCTCGATCATCGAGGCGTGGTTGTTGGCGTCCGAAAAGATGTGCAGGCCCGGCAGGATCTTCGCCAGCGTCGACAGCGTCGCGGAGTTCGCGACATAGCCCGACGTGAACAGCAGCGCCGCGTCCTTGCCGTGCAGGTCGGCCAGCGACCGCTCCAGCTCGACATGATAACGCGTGGTGCCGGAGATATTGCGCGTGCCCCCGGCGCCCGCGCCGGTCTCGTCCAGCGCGTCCTTCATGGCGTCCAGCACCTTCGGGTGCTGGCCCATGCCCAGATAATCGTTGGAGCACCACACGACCACGTCGCGCTCCGTCCCGTCGGGACGGCGCCAGCGCGCGCGCGGAAATTCGCCGCGAATCCGTTTCAGGTCGGCGAAGACGCGATACCGCCCTTCGTCCCGCACCTGTCCGACCGCGTCGCGGAATGCGCTCTTGTAGTCCATGCCGTACGCCATTTCGCAAATTACGAACGCATAAGCTAGGGGTTCGGGCCGGGTTTTGAAACTTACAACACTGTCATTGCGACGGCTCGCCGCACGCCTAACCAGTTGAGAACTATTCGCATTTTTGCGGCTGCGAAGAGACCCCGCGCCCGCAAATGACCCCGCCGCCGCCCCGTTCGGGCCGGCCCCCCGCCACAATCCGCCCCCACCCTCGGATCGCCCGGCAAATGGGGATTTGCGCCGGGTCTCAAACTGTCAGGGGGACAGCATCATGCGCAGGATTCTGCTCGTCACGGGCGGCATTGTGGCCGCCCTTCTCGCCGCTCTGTATCTCAACAATGCGTCCTGGCTGGCGCCGGGGCCGCATGGGGAGCGCTATTTCGTCGCCCATCGCGGGGTCCACCAGACCTTCCCGCATGGCGATATCAAGGCCGACGATTGCACGGCGGAGATGATCTATCCGCCGACTCACCGCTATCTCGAAAATACGATCGCCAGCATGCAGGCCGCCTTCGACGTGGGGGCGGAGATCGTGGAGCTGGACATCCATCCCACGACCGACGGCGATTTCGCCGTCATGCACGACTGGACGCTGGACTGCCGGACCGACGGCGAAGGCGTCACGCGCCAGCAGACCATGGCCTATATCCGCACGCTGGACGCCGGCTACGGCTACACCGCCGACGGCGGCCGCACCTATCCGCTGCGCGGGACGGGCGTCGGCGCCATCCCGTCCCTGGGCGAGGTGCTGGACGCCTTCCCGGACCGGCGCCTGCTGATCAATTTCAAGAGCAATGCGGCGGCGGAGGCCGACCTGCTGTCCGCCTATTTGGAGGCAAGAGGCGAGGATCTGTCCCGCCTGATGGTCTATGGCGGGGCCAACCCGACCGCCCGCTTCATCGCGCTGCATCCGCAGGTCCGGGGCTTTTCCCGGTCGTCCATCCTGGACTGCCTGCCCCGCTATATCGCGCTCGGCTGGTCCGGCTACATGCCGAAAACCTGCCGCCACACCATCGCGGTCGTGCCGAAGAATTACGCCCGTCTGATGTGGGGTTGGCCGGCCCGCTTCATCCAGCGCATGAACGCGGCGGAGACCGATGTCTTCCTGCTCGGCGACTGGGACGGCAATTCGGATTTCTCGACCGGGGTCGATGTGCGGGAATCCGTGGACGCCCTGCCCGCGGGATACACGGGCGGCGTCTGGACCAACCGGATCGAGGGAATGGGCGCGCGCTAGGCGCGCCCTGAACCTTGGCGAAGCCTATAGCCGGTAGCGGATGTGGTCGGACCAGTAGCGCTCCAGCCGCGCCAGCGCGGTGTTCATGCGCTCCAGATCGTCCGGCTTCACATTGGCGACGGGCTCCAGCGAGCCGACCTGGCGGTCGAACAGCGCGTTCAGCTCCTCGCACAGCTGCTTGCCTTCTTCGGTCAGGCTGATGCGCACCGCGCGGCGGTCCACATTGCAGCGCTCGTGGCGGATATAGCCCGCCTCGACCAGCTTCTTGAGATTGTAGGAGACGTTCGAGCCCAGATAGTGGCCGCGCGTGCGCAGTTCGCCCGCGGTCACCTCGTTCTCGCCGACATTGAACATCAGCAGCGCCTGAACGCTGTTGATTTCGCTCCGGCCGTTGCGCTCCAGATCATCCTTGATGACGTCGAGCAGCTGACGGTGCAGCCGCTCCAGAAGCCGGAGCGACTGCAGATACGTCTCCCGAAACTCCTCATTGGCAGCCGGTTGCTGCGCCTCTTGAGCGAGCCCCATCGAAACACCCCTGAATCTTGTCGTTTTGACTGTTGCGACCGTTCTAGCGGGTATTCCTGTAAAAATTCTTTATGCCGATCACCTTGTATTGGCGATGAAATCCAGCTCCCGCCCCTCCGGCAGCGGCTCGAAATGCGCCGCGACGGCCTCCTCGCTCACCGCATCCAGCGTCGCGGGCGACCATTTCGGCTGCCGGTCCTTGTCGATGATCTGGGCGCGCACGCCCTCATAGAAGTCGTGTCCTTCCAGACAGTGCGCCGCCATCCGCATCTCCTTGCGCATGGCGTTGGCGAACGGCATGTCCGCCCCGCGGCGCAGCGCCGCGAACGTCATTTTCAGGCTGGTGGGCGAGCCCTGGCGGATCGCCTTGGCCTGGTCCTGCGCCCAGTCCGATCCCTCGGAATCCAGCGCCGCCAGCACGCCCTCCACGCTGTCCGCCGCGAACGCCGTCTCGGTCAGGCCGTACCGGCTGGCGGTCGGATCGGCCGGCGGCGGCCCGGTCAGCGCCTCCACCACCTCCGAAACGCCGGACGCCCCATGCTCCAGCGCCGCGATCAGGTCGGAAAACCCGTTCGGCGCGTAATGCGTCGCGATGCCCAGCGCGCAGGCCGTCCCGGCATGGATGCGCGCCCCGGCCAGGCCCAGCCAGTATCCCGCCCGGTGCGGCAGGCGCGGCAGCAGCCAGGTCGCGCCCACGTCGGGAAACAGGCCGATCGCGCATTCCGGCATGGCCAGCAGCGTGTCCTCCGCCGCGATCCGGTGGCTGCCATGCACCGAAATCCCGACCCCGCCGCCCATCACCACCCCGCCGATCAGCGCGATATAGGGTTTGGGATAGGTGCGGATCAGATGGTTCAGCCTGTATTCGTCGCGGAAAAACTGCTCGGCTTCCTCCGGCTCCCCGCCCCGCCCCTGCGCATACAGCGCGCGCAGATCGCCGCCGGCGCAGAACGCCCGGTCCCCGGCGCCGTCGACCACCACGCACTGCACCGCCGGGTCGTCCCGCCAGGCCAGCAGCGCCCGGGTCATGTCCAGCGTCATCTCCCGCGTCAGCGCGTTCAGCGCCTTCGGCCGGTTCAGCGTGATCCGCCCGGCGCGCCCGCGCACCTCCGCGATCAGGTCGCGATCCTCCATGCCTCGTCCTATATCTGCTCTTGCGCCGTTCGGCGGGGCGGACGTAAGCAACCCCCGCGGCCATAAGCAATGCGCGCCGTGAAGGAGTTTCCGTGCCGGCTTTCCCGTCCACCCGTATGCGCCGCGTGCGTCAGGCCGACTGGTCGCGCCGTCTGGCGCGCGAACACGCGCTGTCGTCCGACGATCTGATCTGGGCGCTGGTCATCAGCGATTCCGGCAAGGCCAGGGAGGCCGTGCCCTCCATGCCCGGCGTCGACCGCCTGTCCCCGGCGGAGGCCGCCAAGGCCGCCGTGCAGGCGCGCGATCTGGGCATCCCCGCGCTCGCCCTCTTCCCCCATATCGACCCCGCGAAAAAAGACGCCGGGGGCAGCGAGTGCCTGAACGCCGCAGGGCTCGTCCCCGAAACGGTGCGCGCCATCAAGGCCGCCGCGCCGGAGGTCGGCGTGATCGTGGACGTCGCGCTCGACCCCTTCACCGATCACGGCCATGACGGGCTTCTCGAAGACGGCGTCATCCTGAACGACGAAACGCTCGACCTTCTGGTCAAACAGGCGCTCCTTCTCGTGGACGCCGGCGCGGACGTGATCGCCCCCAGCGAGATGATGGACGGCCGAATCGGCGCCATCCGCGACGCGCTGGAGGATTCCGGCCACACCGACACGCTGCTGTTGTCCTACGCCGCCAAATACGCCAGCGCCTTCTACGGCCCCTATCGCGACGCCATCGGCACCGCCACCGCCCTGCAGGGCGACAAGCGCACCTATCAGATGGACTACGCCGGATCGGTGGAGGAAGCCCTGCGCGAGGTGGAGCTGGACCTGGAGGAAGGCGCCGACATGGTCATGGTGAAGCCCGGCATGCCCTATCTGGACATCGTCGCGGCCGTGCGCGCCGAGTTCGGCGTGCCCACCTTCGCCTTTCAGGTCTCCGGCGAGTACGCGATGATCGCCGCCGCCGCCCAGAACGGCTGGCTCGACCGCGACCGCGCCATCATCGAATCCCTGACCGCCTTCAAACGCGCCGGCGCCTCCGGCGTCATCACCTATTTCGCCCCGGAAGCCGCGAAGCTGCTGGCCCAGTAGTCGGTTCCTGGGGCGCGCAAAGCGCGAACCCGGGACCCAGGGGCGCTGCATCGAAATTCCACGGCGTGCGCCCGAAAGAGCACCGCCGGGACACGAGCGCCCCATCGCGGGCTCGTCCCGCGTTTTGCTGGGCCTGCGCCCTTGGATCCCGGATCGGCCTGCGGCCGTCCGGGAGCCGGCGCGTCTTGGACGCGAAAGCCCCTAGCCGACGAACGCCTTCTCGATCACGAACTGGCCCGGCGCGGCGTTGGAGCCTTCGATGAAGCCGCGCGACTCCGCCATCTCCTTCAGGTCCTTCAGCATGTATTCGGACCCGCAGATCATGATGCGGTCCTGCTCGGGGTGGAACTCGTCCACGCCGATGGCGCGGAACAGCTCGCCGTTCTCGATCAGCGTCGTGATGCGGCCCTTGTGCTCGCCCTCTTCCTGCGTGACCGACTGGAAGTGGATCAGCTTTTCCTGCGCCTCTTCCCCGATCAGCGGGTCTTCCAGCGTCCGCTTCACCACGTCCTGCCCATAGGCCAGCTCGGCGTTGGTGCGGCAGGTATGGGTCAGCACCACCTTCTCGAACTTCTCATAGGTCTCGGGATCGCGGATCAGGCTGGCGAACGGCGCCACGCCGGTGCCGGTGGACAGCATGTACAGGTTCCGCCCCGGCGCCAGCGCGTCCAGAACCAGCGTCCCGGTCGGCTTCTTGCCCATCAGCACCGTGTCGCCCTCCTGAATCTTCTTCAGGCGCGGCGTCAGTTTCCCGTCCGGCGCGATGATGGAATAGAATTCCAGTTCCTCTTCCCAGAACGGGCTGACGACCGAATAGGCGCGCACCAGCGGCTTGCCGTCGACCTCGAGGCCGATCATCACGAATTCGCCGGAGCGGAAGCGGAAGCTTTCCGGGCGCTCCAGACGGAACGAGAACAGATTGTCGTTCCAGTGGCGGACCTGCACGACGTTCAGCTCGAAGAAGGGCTTCGGCTTGGCGGGTGCGGCGGAGGCTTGGGCTGCTTCAGACACGGTGTCGTCCTTCGGTGTTCGGTTTCGCCGGGGCTCGGCGGGGTATCGGAAAGGCTCAGCTTTCCAGCCGGGGAACCGGCTCGGTGGTCCAGGGCGGCGTCGGCAGCCCCTTCCCGGACAAAAACGCGGCGTCGTACAGGCGCCCGGCGTATCGCGCGCCGGAATCGCACAGCACGGTCACGATGGTGTGGCCGGGGCCCAGCTGCTTCGCCAGGCGGATCGCCCCGGCGATGTTCACGCCGGACGACCCGCCCAGGGACAGGCCCTCTTCCTGCACCAGATCGAACAGGATGGGCAGGAACTCCGCATCCTCGATCCGGCAGGCGTAATCGACGGTCAGACCCTCCAGATTGCCGGTGATCCGCCCCACCCCGATGCCTTCGGTGATGGAGCTTCCCTCGCCCTTCAGCTCGCCCGTCGTGAAATAGGAATACAGCGCCGCGCCCGCGGGATCGGCCACGCCGATGGCGATGTCCGCCTTCTTCCGGCGCAGGCCCGTCGCCACGCCGGTCAGCGTGCCGCCCGTGCCGACCGCGCAGATAAAGCCGTCCAGCTTCCGGTCCGTCTGCTCCCAGATTTCCGGGGCCGTCGTGTTTATGTGCGCGTCGCGATTGGCGGTGTTGTCGAACTGGTTCGCCCAGAACGCGCCGCTCGGGCGCGTCTCGTTCAGATGCTCGGCCAGCCGGCGGGAATAATGCACGAAATGGTTCTGGCTGGAGAACGGCGCCGCATCCACCTCGATCAGCCGCGCGCCGAGCGACCGAAGCGTCTGCTTCTTCTCCTCGCTCTGGGTGCGCGGCATCACGATGAAGACCTCGTATCCCAGCGCCCCGCCGACCAGCGCCAGGCCGATCCCGGTATTGCCGGCCGTGCCCTCGACCACCGCCCCGCCGGGCTTCAGCGCCCCGCGCGCCTCGGCGTCGCGGATCAGGCCCAGCGCGGCGCGGTCCTTCACCGATCCGCCGGGGTTCATGAATTCCGCCTTGCCCAGAATCTCGCAGCCGGTCTCCTCCGACGCGCGGCGCAGGCGGATCAGCGGCGTGTTTCCGATGAGGTCGATGACGCTTTCGCGCACGGCCATGGGTTCGTTTCCGTCTTTTTCTTGTATCGCCGCAGGCGCCCTAGCCGGCCCGGCGCACCTTGCCCGGCGCGTCGCCGAACGAGAAGTGGATGCCGCACTCGGTCTTGTCGCGTCCGGCCCAGCGGCCGGAGCGCACGCCGCCGTCGCTCGACGGCTGGGTGCACGGCCAGCAGCCGATGGAGTTGTATCCCAGATCGACCAGCGGGTGCGTGGGCAGGTCGTGCTCCTTGAAATAGGCCTGCACCTGCTCCGGCGCCCAGTCGGCCATCGGGTTCACCCGATAGCGGCCGTCCAGATACTCGAAGATCGGCAGGCGCATCCGCGTGGAGGCCTGGAACCGCTTGCGGCCCGTGATCAGCGCGTCATAGCCGTCCAGCGCATAGGCCAGCGGCCGCACCTTGCGCAGGGCGCAGCACGCGTCCGGATCGGTCCGCCACAGATCGCCCTTGGCGTCTTCCTCCGCGGCTTCCTCGGCGTCCGGCTTGATGATCCGCACGTCTTTCAGGCCGAGCTTGTCGGTCAGCGTCTGGCGGTACTGCTCCGTCTGGGCGAAGTGCCGCTCGGTATCCAGGAACAGGACCGGGATATTCGGGTCGACTGACGCGGCCAGATGCAGGCTCACCGCCGCCTCCGCCCCGAAGGACGACATGACGGCCAGACGGCCCGGAAACAGCTCGGTCCATGCGGCCTTGATGATGTCCTGAGCGGAGGCGCCGCGGTACCGCTCATTCAGCTTTTTTAGGCGGTCCTGAACCTCCCGGTCCTGGTCGCCATGGGGCGCGGTCCGTTTCCGGATCGCCGTCTCCTCGCCGTCCGCCGCGGGCTGGTAGACGACGGTGAACGCGTTCACCGCCTGCGACCATTCCTCGTCATTGATGTCGGCTTCCGGCGCCACCGCGTCGAACCCGACCCGCTTCAGGAAGAAGACCTGATCGGGCAGTACGTCGCCCACCGCGCGCATCTCGCCGGTGAAGCCGGCCCGCTCGCGCAGCATCGCGCCCAGCGAAAAGCCCCGGCCGTCCCGGAATTTCGGGAAGCGGATGTCGATGCGCGAGGCGCGCGCGGCGATGTCCGCCGCGGTTTCGAACGGCGTGTCGCCGGGCATTTCCACCACGACGTCGCTCTGATTGGTGCCGGCCAGGCTTTCCAGCGGCGTCGCCGGATCGCCGCCATTCTCAAGCAGCCTCATAGATCGCCTCCTTGAACGGCTCCTCGCCGACGCGGCGCAGCGTGTCCAGGAACCGCTCGCCGTCCGACCGCGTGGCCAGATAGGCGCGCAGGATCCGTTCGATCGCCGCGGGCACGTCCTCGCCGGGCAGACCCTTGCCGACGATGGAGCCAATGTCGGCGTCGTCCGAATGCGAACCGCCGAGCGTGATCTGATAGAATTCCTCGCCCTTCTTATCGACGCCCAGAACGCCGATATGCGCGATGTGGTGATGGCCGCACGCATTGATGCAGCCGGAAATCTTGATCGTGACGTCGCCGACGTCCTCGATCAGCCCGCTCTTGTCCAGGCGGGTGGAGATTTCCTGCGAGATCGGGATCGAGCGCGCATTGGCCAGGCTGCAATAGTCCAGCCCCGGGCACGCCACGATGTCCGTCGCGGTATAGGCGTTCGGCGTCGCGAAGCCGATATCGGCCAGCGCGCGCCACACCGCCTCCAGGTCGGCCTCGCGCACATGGGGCAGGATCAAATTCTGCTCCATCGTCACGCGCACTTCGTCGAACCCGTATTGCTCGGCCAGGTCCGCGACCGCCTCCATCTGTTCGGAGGTCGCGTCGCCCGGCGTGCCGCCGATCGGCTTCAGGGAGATCACCACGCTCTTCAGCCCCGCGACCTTGTGCGGCCGCACATTGTGCTTGCGCCACAGCGCGAAGTCCGCGTCATCGGAAAACTGGACCGGCTCGGCGCTCTCGGCCTGCGGCGGCGGCGGGAAAAAGCCGCGGATGCGCTCGATCTCCTCGTCCGGCAGGGCCAGCGACCCGTCGGCGGCGATCTTCTCGTATTCCTCTTCGACCTGGCGGCGGAACTCGTCGGCGCCCAGGCTCTCGACCAGGATCTTGATGCGCGCCTTGTACATGTTGTCGCGTCGGCCATGCAGATTGTAGACGCGCAGGATCGCGGTCAGATACGCCAGCAGCTCCTGCACCGGCAGGAATTCGCGGATCAGCGGCGCGATGCGCGGCGTGCGGCCCTGGCCGCCGCCGGGGAACACGGCGAATCCGGTCTCGCCCGCGTCGTTCTTCACCACCTTCAGGCCGATATCGTGCGCACGGATCGCCGCGCGGTCCTCGGCCGCGCCGGTTACCGCGATCTTGAACTTGCGCGGCAGGAACGAGAATTCCGGGTGGAAGGTCGACCACTGCCGGATGATCTCGCACCAGGGGCGCGGATCCTCGATCTCGTCGGCCGCGGCGCCCGCATAGGGGTCGGAGGTGACGTTGCGGATGCAGTTGCCGGACGTCTGGATGGCGTGCATCTCCACGTCCGCCAGCTGACCCAGAATGTCCGGAATATCGACCAGCGCCGGCCAGTTGTACTGGATGTTCTGGCGCGTGGTGAAATGGCCGTAATTGCGGTCATAGCGCCTGGCGATATGGCCCAGCGTGCGCATCTGCTTGCCGCTCAGCACGCCATAGGGAATGGCCACGCGCAGCATGTATGCGTGCAGCTGCAGATAGACCCCGTTCATCAGGCGCAGCGGCTTGAACTGGTCCTCGGTCAGCCGTCCGGTCAGGCGGCGGTCCACCTGGTGGCGGAACTGCTCGACCCGTTCGCGGACCAGCGTCGCGTCGTATTCGTCGTACTGATACATGCTCAGGCCTCCGTCCCGGGCTTGATGCCGTGGACGTATTTCGTGCTTCCCGTCGTCGGGCCCGTCAGGCGGATCGTCTCGCGCAGGCGCTCGCGCCCCGCCGGATCGTGTCCGTCCACCGCGATCAGATACGGGCCGACCACTTCGGTCGCCTCGTCCTTCAGCGCGGCCTCCAGTTCGGCGTCCGCCGCGTCGTCTTCAAGGACCTTCCCGTCCTTCATGTCGGCCGACCAGCCCGCGCCCGTCCAGAAGATGACGCGCCCGTCGGTCAGCTTGTTCGACGAAATCATCTTCACGCCACAGACTCCCGGGCGCTCTCGCCCTGTTCCTGGTTGAAACGCGCCAGCGCGCGGCCCGCCGCCTCGCCGATCAGGATGATGGCCGGCCCGGAAACGCCCTCACGCGCGATCAGGTCGTCCAGGTCCCACAGCCGCCCGGCGACGATGCGCTCGTCCGGCAGCGATCCGTTCTCGACCACCGCCACCGGCGTCGCCGGATCGCGCCCGGCCGCCGTCAGGCCTTCGCGCACCGACGCCGCCGCGCCGACGCCCATATAGACCGCCACGGTGTGATTGGCCGTGGCCAGCGCCGCCCAGTCCGGCTGCGCCCCGCCCGTCTTCACGACGGCGGAGACGAAACTCGCCGCCTGCGCATGGTCGCGATGGGTCAGCGGCACGCCCGCCGCGGCCGCGCAGGCCATGGCGGCGGAAACGCCCGGAACGACATAGGCCTCGATCCCGGCGTCCTGCAGCCGCTCCAGCTCCTCGCCGCCGCGCCCGAACACGAACGGATCGCCGCCCTTCAGGCGCACGACGCGGTTCCCGGCTTTCGCCTCGTCGATCAGGATATCCGCGATGGCGTCCTGCGGAACGGGGTGGCTGCCCTTGGTCTTGCCGACATCGATGCGGCGCGCGTCGCGGCGCACCCGGTCCAGGATCGCCGCCGGCACCAGCCGGTCGTGAACCACCACGTCCGCATCGCGCAGCAGGCGCAGCGCCTTCAGCGTCAGCAGGTCCGGATCGCCCGGCCCCGCGCCGACCAGATGCACCACGCCCTGCGGCGCCTCCTGCGGCCCGTTCAGCTCGCTCAGCAGCGCACGGCGCGCGCCCGCCTCGTCGCCGGCCAGCGCGCGGTCCCGCGCCGGGCCGCGCAGCGCGCGCGCCCAGTAATGGCGGCGGTCGTCGAATTTCGGCAGCACCGATTTCACCGTCGCGCGCACGTCCTGCGCCAGATCGGCCAGCAGGCCGATCCCGTTCGGCAGCGCGCTCTCGACCACAGAGCGCAGATCGCGCGCCAGCAGCGGCGCCGCCCCGCCGGTCGCCACGGCCGCCACCACCCCGCCCCGGTCGATCAGCGCCGGGGTCTGGAAGCTGGACTGCGCCGGGCTGTCCACGACGTTCAGCATCACATTATAGCGCTTCGCCAGCCGCTTGATCCGCTCGCTCGGCTCGCCCGCCACGAACAGCAGCGCGGTCTCGCGCAGCGCCTTTTTCTTCGGCTCGGGCCGGTCCGAAATCGTCACCCGCGCGGCGATATCGGCCGCAACCGGCCCGTCGCCGGTCTTGTGCCAGACGATCTTCGCCGGACTGGTCAGGAACAGGCGCAGCTTGGCCTCGGCGAAATGTCCTTCGCCGATGACCCGCACCGTGCGGCCCTCCAGGGGGATGGATGCGAGAAAAACTCGCATGACAGGAAACCTCTCTGCGCCGGCAATACGGCGAGTTTGCACGCTCATGTAAGGCGCAGCGTTCCTATTACAAACGAAACTATTTGGCGTTTGGCTTTAGTAATTCTAATAGGAAGCCCATGAGCAGCGCCCATCTCCCGCCCCTGAACGCCCTGCGCGCCTTCGAGGCCGCCGCGCGGCGCGGCAGCTTCACCCGCGCGGCGGAGGAGCTGAACGTCACTCCCGGCGCGATCAGCCAGCAGATCCGCTCGCTGGAGGACTTTATCGGCGCGAACCTGTTCGTCCGCCAGGGCCGCACGCTGGAGCTGACGGACGCCGGCCGCGCCGCCCGCCCGCTGCTGACAGAGGGGTTCGACGCCCTGACGCGCGGCGTCGCCCTGATGCGCGCGCCCTCGCGCCGGCGCCGCCTGACGGTCAGCGTCGCGCCCTCCTTCGCCGCCAAATGGCTTTCCCCCCGCCTGCATAATTTCCAGGAATCGCACCCCGAAACCGAAGTCTGGATCAGCGCCGACACGGTCCTCGCCGATCTCGACGAGGGCGAGGCGGACCTCGCCCTGCGCTACGGCTCTGGCGATTATGAGGGCCAGAACTCCATCCGCCTGCTGGACGAATGGATCGCCCCGATGTGCAGCCCGGACCTGATCTCCGGCGGCGACCACCCGATCCGCACCCCGGCCGACCTCGCCCATCACACCCTGCTGCATGACGCCTCGCCCGAAAGCGCCGGCGACGGGCTGGACTGGCCCTCATGGCTCGGCATGCGCGGAGTCACCGGGGTGGACGGAGCGCGCGGCCCCCGCTTCAACCAGTCCGCCCTGGTCATCGACGCGGCGGTCGCCGGCCGCGGCGTGGCGCTGGCCAAGCGCACGCTCGCCCAGCACGACCTCTCCGCCGGCCGCCTCGCCTCGCCCTTCGCCGAAGGCGGCGTCGCCACCCGCTCCGCCTATTATGTCGTAACCGCCCGCAGCCGCCCGCCCTCGCCCGAGGCCGAAGCCTTCATCGAATGGCTCCGGGACGAGGCCCGCGAATTCGATAACCGGCTGGACGAGCTATAGGAGGCCCGCCATGGCGTCAGACCCGTCCGCGCGCGTCACCATCCACATGGCGTCCAGCGCCGACGGCTATGTCTCCCGCCATGACGAGGACATTGGCTGGTTCGAAACCGACGATGCGTATGAGAACGGCGTGGAGGCCGAACAACCCGGGCCGGACGACATGCCCGACTGTTTCGTCATGGGCTCGCGCACCTATGAGCTCGCCGTGCGCCTCGGCTGGATCTATGGCGACGTCCCGACCGTCGTCCTCACGACACGCGATCTGGAGCCGGTGCGCCCGACCGTGGAATTCTATTCCGGCGACCTGACCGCCCTCGTCCAGGACCGCCTGCGCAAGACATACCGCAATATCTGGATGGCCGGCGGCGCCAATGTCGCCGCGGAATTCGTCCGCCTCGGCCTCGCCGACGACCTCCGCATGTCCGTCCTGCCCATCATCCTCGGCGACGGCCTGCCCTTCTACGACAAGCTGGACCGCCACTACCCGCTCCACCTCAAGGACGCCAAGGCCCTCAAGAACGGCGTGGTCTCGCTCTGGTACGAAATCAGGAAATAGATTCCGCTTAGCTTCGCAGCCGCGATGCGGCGTTCGATCAAATAACTTTAAAGTGTCACATACCTATCAAAGATGGATCCGCACAAATGGTCCGCCAAGTATCGGTTGCCACCATGTAGAAGGTTCCTCCATCCAGCGCGATCAACCCATCCGACCGCCACAATATTCCCTTGTGTACGAGTGCAGCAGCGATGTGCTCTTGCCGGTAGTCAACCAATATCGATGGTTTCCCTTGCCTATAGGCAGCCAAAAGGAACTCCTTTTCCACATCTGTAAGGCCGAGCAAAAGTTGCGGCAGGCGACTCAGACGCCTTTGACTGCTGTATCGACGGAGCCTCTTTTTGAGGGCGGTTGCGCAGACGTGAAACGCCTTTGCCAAGAAGCCGGCGACAAACATGCCGCCTGCGCAGCATGCAATGATCAGCGCGAAACCAACAACGGCTGGGGCTTCGCGCAACGCTTCCGAAGACAACAAGACGGCGACAGCTAGAGCCGCACCTACAGCAATTCCCGCAAGGGCGTGCAGCTTACTTTTGACCAATACGTCTAAAATCTTTCCCAAATCCATTTTTAGCGCTCTAGCTACACCGCCTCATGGCCGAGACTCGAATTGGCCATTGCACGAATCGAGAATCGCTCGCCGATCTGGAGCGCCCGCCCCGTCCAGTCCTGACCGTCCGCGTCACACGCCGCGCCGCCCGCGCCCAGCACGACCGGCAGCAGCGCCGCGATGTCGTGGCGGCTGAGCGCGCTCTCGAAGATCAGGTCCAGATGCCCGCTGGCCAGCAGGCCGTACTGATAGGCGTCGCCGCCATAGGACACGACGCGCGCCCCGTCGCGCAGCGTCTCGAACAGCGCGGCATGCTCCGCCGGGAACAGCGCCGGGTCGGTCGTGCCGAACCGCGCCTCGGACAGCACCGAGACGCCCGAGGTCCGGGACGGCGCGCCGTTGAACGTCGTGGGCCGGCCCTTGGCGCCCAGCCATCGCTCCCCGCTCACCGGCTGGTCGATCACGCCCAGCACCGGAACCCCGTCCTCCAGCAGCGCGGCCAAGGTCGTGAAGGTCGGCTTGCCGCAGGCGAAGGCGATGGTCCCGTCGATCGGGTCCAGCACCCATTCGTACCGCGCGCCCTCCGGCCCCTCGGGCGGGAATTCTTCGCCGGTCACCCGATGCTCCGGAAACCGCGCCGTCAGCACCGCGCGCATCGCCTTTTCGGCCGCCGCGTCCGCCTCGGTCACGATGGTGTTGTCCGGCTTCATGTCGGACTGTAATTCGCCGCGGAACGCCGCGCGCAGCACCTCGCCGCTCGCCTGCAGCGCCGCCTCCGCGCCCGCGATAAAGCCGTCCATCTCCCCCACGCAAAACCCCGCTGCACATCGGCCTGACAAATCCGCCCTGGCCGGTTGACCGCCCCAATGTCCATCTGTATTAGCACGCTAACACAGAGAAACGCCAGTCCGGCCGCCGAACGTGGCCGGAGGCACTGTATAGAGGGCCGCGCCCATGCCGGGCAGAGCGAAACGGGACGGCGCGGGGGATAACAATGACCCCGCCCATCATGACGAGGCCGAAGGCCTCGCCCTCGCGCTGCTCCAGCCGCGCGATAGCGCGGAGATGCGCGCGCTCCTGGCCGACATCTGCACGCCGGGCGAGATCCGCTCTCTGGCCGAGCGCTGGCGCGTCGCCCAGCTGCTGCAGGAGGGCGCGCTCTCCTATCGCGAAATCCACGACGCCACCGGCGTCAGCACAACGACAATCACGCGCGTCGCGCGCTTCCTGCGGGATGAACCGCATGGCGGCTACCGGCTCGCGCTGGACAGGATGAGGAAACAGAAAAATGGAACGCGTAAGCCCGCGCCTTAGGGTCGCGGTTCAAAAATCCGGCCGCCTTTCCGACAAGAGCATGGACCTGCTGCGGGAGGCCGGATTCCGCCCCGTGAACACCAAGAACGCGCTCGCCGCCCGGGTGGAGAATTTCCCGGTCGACCTGCTCTTCGTGCGCGATGACGACATCCCGACCTTCGTCGGCAACGGCGCCTGCGATTTCGGCATCGTCGGCCGCAACGTGCTGGAGGAGCATGCGCTGCGCGGCGACGACAATTTCGCGGTCGTGGCCCCGCTCGGCTTCGGCAAGTGCGCGCTGAAGATCGCCGGCCCGAAAGACATGAAATATGAGGGGCCCGCCTCGCTCGCCGGCCTGCGCATCGCCACCACCTATCCCCGCCTGCTCGCCCGCTTTTTGAAAGAGAACAATGTGGACGCCAGCGTCGTCCGCATGAGCGGCGCGGTGGAGCTCGCGCCCCGCCTGCACATGGCCGACGTGATCTGCGACCTCGTCTCCACCGGCGCGACGCTGGAGGCCAACGGCCTGGTCCCGCTCGACACGGTGCTGGAGAGCGAGGCCCTGCTCGTCCGCTCCCGGCGCTCGCTCGACCCGACCCTGGTCCATGTCGCGGAGATGATGCAGGCGCGCATCGACGGCGTGCTGGCCACCAAAGAGTCGAAATACATCATGATGAACGCGCCGGAGAGCGCGCTGGACCGGATCTGCGAAATCCTGCCCGGCGCGGACTCCCCCACCGTCCTTCCTTTGGCGGGGCGGAAGGGCCATGTCGCTGTCCACGCGGTGTGCCAGGAATCGGTCTTCTGGGAGACGCTGCAAAAGCTGAAAGACGCCGGGGCCAGCGCCATTCTGGTGCTGCCGATTGAAAAGATGCTGATGTGATGGACATGCAGACCTTCGTCTGGTCGGACCTGGACAGCGCCGCCCGCGACGCCGCCCTCGCCCGCCCGCAATTCCGCAGCGCCCAACAGACCACGCAGGTCGCCCGGGATATCTGCGACGACATCCGCGCCCGCGGCGCCGACGCCCTGCGCGAACACGCCACCCGTCTGGACGGGGCGGAGGTCTCGCGCATCGATATCGCGCCTGCCGCCAGGGCCGCGCGCGGACAGCTCGCCGCCGAGGACGTCGCGGCCATGGAATCCGCCCGCGACGCCATCATCGCCTTCCACACAGACGCCATCCCGCCGGCGCGGGAGGTTGAGACCCTGCCCGGCGTGATCTGCCGCGCCGAATGGCGCCCGATCGGCTCGGTCGGCTGCTACGTCCCGGCCGGCGAGGCGCCGCTCTTCTCCACGCTGATGATGCTGGCCCTCCCGGCGCGCGCCGCCGGCGTCTCCCGCATCGTCGCGGTGACGCCTCCCAGAAAAGATGGCTCCATCGACCCGGCCACGGCGCTCGCCGCCGAGCTGTGCGGCGTGGACGAGGTCTACGCCGTCGGCGGGGCCCAGGCGGTCGCGGGCCTGGCCTTCGGCGCCGATCCCCTGCCGCGCGTGGACAAGATCTGCGGCCCCGGCAACGCCTATGTGGCGGAGGCCAAGAACTATGTCGCCGGCCTGCCCGGCGGCCCGGCCATCGACATGCCCGCCGGCCCCAGCGAGCTTCTGGTCATCGCGGACGGCGGCGCCGACCCCGCCGTCGTCGCCGCCGATTTGCTCTCCCAGGCTGAGCACGACAAATCCGCCCAGGTCATTCTCGTGACCACCGACGCTTTGATGGCCGACCGCGTGAAGCTGGCCGTGGAGGAACAGCTCACCGACCTGCCCCGCGCTGGCGTCGCCCGCGCCTCCCTGGCCGAGGCCCGCATCTTCGTGGCGGCGGACATGGGTCAGGCCGTGGAGATTTCCAACGCCTACGCGCCGGAGCACCTCTCGCTCGCCGTCGCGGACCCGGTCGCCATCACCGCGCAAATCCGCAACGCCGGCGCGGTCTTCGCCGGCGGCCTCGCCGCCGAAACGTTCGGGGACTATGTCGCCGGCCCCAGCCACGTCCTGCCGACCGACGGCGCCGCGCGCGCCTGGTCCGGCGTCAGCGCGCTCAGCTTCATGCGCTCCATGTCCGTCCAGACCGTCACCGCCGAGGGCGCCGCGCGCCTCGCCGGTCCCGCCGCCCGCCTCGCGCGGCTGGAGGGGCTGGAGGCGCACGCCCGCGCCGCCGAAATCCGCCTCAAGACCCTGGAGCGCGCACAATGACCGCCACGGCTGAAAGGCTCGCGCGCCCGGACATCATGGCGCTGAAGCCGTTCGACACCTCCGCCGCCCAGAACAAGGGCTTCCCGCCCAACGCCATCCGGCTGGACGCGAACGAAAGCCCGTTCGCCCCGCTGGTCGGCGGGCCGCTCTCGGCCGCCGTGAACCGCTATCCGGAGCCCCAGCCCGCGCGGCTCGCCGCCGCCATGGCCGCGCTCTATGGCGTCGCGCCGGAAAACCTCTTCATGGGGCGGGGCAGCGACGACGCCATCGACGCGCTCTGCCGCGCCTTTGTCCGCGCCGGCGTGGACAAGGCCGTCATCTGCCCGCCCACCTTCGGCGCCTATTCCAGCTTCCTCGCCATCCAGGGCGCGCAGATCGTGGAGTCCCCGCTGGGCCAGGATTTTGCGTTCGAGACCGACCGCTTCATCGCGGAGATGCAGGGGCAGGAGAATCTGAAGCTCGCTTTCCTCTGCTCCCCGATGAACCCGACCGGCAACGGCATCGACCCGGCGGACGTGCGGAAAATCTGCGCCGCCCTGCCGGACACGATCATCGTGATGGACGAGGCCTATATCGAATTTTCCGGCCGCCCCTCGATGGCGGCCGAATGTCTCGGCGTCGAAAACCTCGTCGTCCTGCGCACGCTGTCCAAGGCGTTCGGCCTGGCCGGGGCGCGCGTCGGCGCCGGGATCGCGCCCGCCTCCACCATCGCCATCCTGAAGCGGGTGATGCCGCCTTACCCCATCCCGTCACTGTCGGTGGAGGCGGCGGTCGCCGCCCTCTCCCCCTCGCGCCGCGCCGTGGTGTCCGAACGCATCGCCACGCTGCTGGCGGAGCGGGACCGCGTCGAGGCCGCGCTGAAATCCGCCCCCGGCGTTCGCCGCGTCTATCCCAGCGAGGCGAACTTCCTCTTCCTCGACGTCGAAGACCCGGACGGGCTGGCCGAAAAACTGCGCGCCGCCGGCGTGCGCGCCCGCTTCCGCCCCATGGTCTGCCCCGGCGGCCTGCGCATCTCCATCGGCACGCCGGAAGAAAACGACATCGCGCTCGCCGCCTTCGGCGTCGCGCCTTCCGGGTTGGTTGACCGCCGCGCCTCCGTCGTGCGCGACACAAAAGAAACGAAGATCGCGGTCAGCGTGAATCTGGACGACGCTTCTGTTCGCAAGATCGAAACGGGCATCCCCTTCTTCGACCACATGCTGGAACAGACCGCCGCCCATGGCGGCTTCTCCCTCACGCTGGGGTGCGAGGGCGATCTGGAGATCGACGCCCACCACACAATCGAGGATTGCGCCATCGCGCTCGGCCAGGCGCTGCGTCAGGCCCTCGGCGACAAGGCCGGCATCGCCCGCTTCGGCTTCGCCCTGCCGATGGACGAGGCGGAGGCCCAGGTGCTCGTCGACCTGTCCGGCCGCCCCTATGCGGTGTTCGAAGGGCAGTTCGATCAGGACCATATCGGGGACTATCCGACCCAGATGACCGAACACGTCTTCAAGTCGCTGGCCGAAGCCATCGGCGCGGCCATCCATGTGAAGATCGTCGGCGAAAACGACCACCACAAGACGGAGGCCGCCTTCAAGGCGTTCGGCCGCACCCTGCGCCAGGCCTTCGCGCGGGAGGGCGGAACCGCCGCGCCCAGCACCAAGGGAATGCTGGCGTGACGGTTGCGATCATCGACGCCCGCTGCGGCAATATCGCCTCGGTCGGCTTCGCCTTCGAACGGCTCGGCGCCGACACGGTCATGACCTCGGACCCGGCTACGATCCGGGCCGCCGACCGCGTCGTCCTGCCCGGCGTCGCCGCCGCCGGCTTCGTCATGTCCCAGCTGGACAAGCTCGGCCTCACCGATGTCCTGCGCACGCTGGACCAGCCGCTGATCGGCGTCTGCCTCGGCATGCAGCTGATGTTCGAGGCGTCGGACGAAGACGGCGGCGTGCCCTGTCTCGGCCTGATCCCCGGCCGCGTGCGCAAGATCCAGGGCGCGCCCGACCGCCCGGTGCCGCATATGG
>ENA-ORCV01000283-ORCV01000283.1-marine-metagenome-genome-assembly--contig:-NODE-283-length-50678-cov-4.150392_pt1 | contig 50678 bp, 43 predicted proteins | sample MGYA00237779_ERZ508509 | MGnify/ENA primary metagenome ERZ508509 (study PRJEB26180, sample SAMN06268772) | marine metagenome | isolation source: Bioluminescent Bay, La Paraguera, Puerto Rico | place... | reverse complement strand
GCCGGCCCCGCCTTGCGTTCGCCCGTCATCGGCGTCCTCCTCCACTCCCGGCCCGCATTATAGGGGACGGAAGGGATTCAAGCGCGCTTTCCCTGCGCCGGTCCGCACATCTCATTCGCCGTTCAGACGCTCCCGCCGGTACTCGCTGGGCGTGACGCCGAAGCGGGTTTTGAAGACGCGGGCGAAATGGGCGGTGCTGTTGAAGCCCCAGCCATAGGCGATGTCCGTCACGCTGCGCTCGCGGCTGACCGCGCCGGCCAGCTGCCTGGCGCATTCCTCCAGCCGCCGGCGCAGGATCAGGGCGCTCAGCGGCTCGCCCTCCTCCGCCATCACCAGACGCAGATAGCGCGGTGAGATTTTCAGGGCGGCGGCCACCATGTCCGGCGACAGATCGGGGTCGGCCAGATGGGTCTCCACGAACTGCCGGGCCAGCGCGGCGCGCGTGGCGGCGGTGGAGTCGACCTCGCTCTTCTGCCCCCGGCCCATCGCATAGGACAGGGTGACCAGGTCCAGGAACTGGGACGCCGCCGCCGCGCCGTATTCGCCGGACATGGGCGGCGACATCTGCTGGCTGAGACAGCGGCCGGCCGCCACCACGGCGCCGGTCAGGCCGACATGGGACGGCAGGCGCACGCCGCGCACGTCGTCGATAAAGGGCATGCGCGCGCGCACCGCCGCTTCCTCCGCCCGGACGGTCAGGCCGGTGACCGGGCCGGAAAAGCTGCACAGCATGGGCTTCGTATTGTCGCTCAGCACGATATCGCCGGCCGACAGCGGGCTTTCGTGCCCGCAATGGTCCGCCTGGCCGCGGCCCTCCAGCATCAGGACGAAGGACAGATAGCGGTCGGAGACGCGGTCGGACTGCTGCTTTGTGCGCTCGACGCGGCTGGCGTTGGAGCGGACATAGGCCAGCTCCAGCCCGCCGACGCGACCGAGGCGAAGCTCGGCGCGGAACGGCTGCGGCTCCAGCGGCGCGACCGTCACCGGCGCGAAATTCGATCCGTAGACAGAGCTCCAATAGGCCGCCCTGCCCTCCGGCGGGACGTCCCCCGTTCGAAAGACCTGCATGTCCTCCCCCGTGGGGCCGGGACCGGCCCCCAAGCTCGCGCCTGCGCGCGTATTATTACCGTTCGGTAATCAGGCCGCCCGGCCGGGCAAGCAAGCGAAGCGACGCTTATGGCGGGCTATAAGCTCCGCTTATCTCTTTACCTATCAATATCTTCCGGATTTCGGAAAAGCAGCGCGGCCTGCAATTTATCCGGGGTGATAGAAGATGGGTGATGTCCAGGCCCGTTCCTGAAGCGTCTCCGGCACGACGTCCGGCGTCTCCAGACCGTGCTCCACCGCCAGATAGGTCGACCAGCGCGGGGTCGGGATCTCGATGGCGCGGGCGTAATAGACCGCCGCCTGCGCCGGATCGAACCCCGGGTCCGTCCAGCGCGCGTGCAGCGTCGCGGACCCGATATCGTTCGTATAGGTCGCCGCCGCCACGTCCACCGTGCTGCCGACCGCGGGGACCAGGCCGTCCGCGGCCGGCTGGCGCTCGCCGGACCAGACCACGTCGAACACCTGTTCACGGTGGGCGCCGTCCTGAAGCCAGACCTTCACGATCTGGATCCGGTCCAGATTGGCGCCGCGCGGGTCCTTGGCCGCCTCCACGATGAAGACCGGGGACGCGTCCCCGCCCGCGGCCAGATCGCCGCCCATCGGCACGCCGCCCTGATAGGCGCGCGCGGGCCAGTCCTCATGCTCCAATATGTCGTCGGCATAGTCCCAGCCGGCGAACAGCCGCACCTGGATTTGCGGGCCGGATGTGGCGAAGGCTTCGCGCCGCTTCAGCGCGTCGAAGATCGCCTCGCGCGTATTCTCGTCGGCCCAGACGCCGGTAATGCCGCTGGCGCCGATCTTCACCAGCGGCTGGTTCCACAGACCCACGAACGTATTGAACAGGCGCTGCGGATCTGTCACGTCGTCCTGGCCGAGCGCGCCGGTGAAATTGTCTTCCTCCGTCCCCGACATGGCGGTGTGGTAGTCGCTGGCGCCAACAAGGCCAAAAGTGAATGGATTGACGCCGATGCGGTCCGCGATCTCCAGCCCGCGCCCATAGGCGTCGCGCGCATAGGCGCCGCCCAGCGGGCCGCGCACGGGGCCGCGATAGTGCTCCAGCAATTCGAAATCGGCGAAGGGGTCGCCGGGCGACAGTTCGGGATGCGTCTCACTGGTGCCTTTGACCTGGGTGACTTCCACCAGCCGTTCGTTGCGGGCGCGTATCTCCGCATAGTCGGCGTCCATCGGCTCGCCGTTCAGACGCGTATAGGAGAAGGTGATGCCGCCCGACAGGTTCGGATTATGCGGGATCAGGACGGAGTCGATCCCCGCTTGCCGGTTACGGTCCGCATAGGCCCAGAGCAGCTCCGGGTCCGGCGAGTCGATGGAACTGAACGGCGCGTCCGGATAGTCCGGCCCGCGGAAGATGACATTGCGGTGGTGGTGGCCGCCGTTCGGCGTCGGCGACCATTCATAGGCCGCGAATGTCGTGAACTCTCCCGGCTCGTAGAAATCATCCGCGTTCTGGATGACCTCCTGCCAGACTTCCTGCTTGATGGCCGGGGAGATCAGCGCCTCCACCGGCGGATTGTCGTAGAAGCCGGACTGCATGATCTCGCGCCGGCGCTGCGCGTTCTCGGGCGTCGGATTGGCCAGGATTTCGCGCCATTCCTCCGCCACCAGACCGGCGTTGGGGCCGCGCGCCATGCGGAACACGCCCATATATTCGGAGTGGTCGGTGACCGCGAGAAAGTCGAGCGCGGCCTTCCGCTGGACCATCCGTCCGCGATACTCCACAGCCTCGCCGCGCGCGAACCGGTAGGCTTGGCGCGGATCGATCAGCGTGCCGCCATTGGCCGCGTCGAACGAATTGCCCGAATGGATATGCAGTTCGCCGAAATAGGCGCGGCGGTCGCCGTCCTGCGCCGCCGCCGGCACGGCCAGGAACAGCAGCGCCGCCGCGGCGGTCATCATCTGGATATGCGCTCGGGCCATTCTCTCTCTTCCTTCTTATTGGCGCGCGAATGTCAGCTTCCGGAGGCGGCCTCCGCCGGAACGTCGCCCGCTGTCCGGAATCCCAGATGGGATGCCGAAAAATTCCGCTCATAGGGCTGGCGCGCGGCGGGGCGGTAGCGCGCGCAATAGGATTCCGCGCACAGGAACGACCCGCCCTTCACGACGGCCCGCGCCGGATCGCCGAAATAGTCGTCGGCCGTCCATTCCCAGACATTTCCGGTCATGTCGTAGAGGCCGTATTCGCTCGGCTCGTAACAAGCCGCCGGCGCCGCGCCGATGAACCCGTCCTCGCCCCGGTCGGTCAACGGGAAGGTGCCCTGCCAGGTATTGGCGCGCCATTCGCCCTCCGGAGCCAGCTCCGATCCCCATTCATAGGTCGCGCGATCCAGACCCGCGCGCGCCGCGCGCTCCCATTCCGCCTCGCCGGGCAGGCGCCGGCCGCGCCACGCGGCGTAGGCGGCGGCGTCCTCATAGGCGACATGGACCACGGGATATTCCTCCCGCCCCTCCAGCGTGCTGCCCGGCCCCATCGGCGCGCGCCAGGATGCGCCGGGCACGAACCGCCACTGGCCGGCGTCCTGCGGCCCCTTGCCCGCGACGAAGACGGCCGAGCCCGCGACCAGCGCGTCCGGGTCGATGTCCGGGAAGTCCGCCGGGTCCGGCGTGCGTTCGGCGAGCGTGACATAGCCGGTCGCCGCGACGAATTCCGCGAACTGGCCGTTGGTCACTTCATGCTGGTCGATGTCGAAGGCGGCGACCTGCGCCTCCCGCGCCGGGCTTTCCTCCGGATACCAGGAATCGGAGCCCATCGTGTACGCCCCGGCTGGGATCGCCGCCGTACCCGACAGATCCGCAATATTTCGCGCACACATCTCCGCCCCTTCGCCAGCCGCCGCCGAGGCGGCGGGCGGACGAGCGATCGCGATGGCTGTCGCGATAACGGGCAGCCCCACTGCGACAACGAAGAGAGCCGGAACGCGCGTCATTCGACCTCGTCCAGCTCCCGCGCTTGCGCGTCGGCCGCGTTCACCGGCTCCTGCAGGCGGTCTTCCTCTTCGGCCTCCAGAATTTCCTCTTCCTCCTCGGCAGAGAAAGCCGCGCCGCCGTCGCTGGAAAGGTCGACGCCACTCGTCTCCGCGAAGGCCTGCCAGTCCGCCGTCATCGCCGCGACCATGTCCGCGTGCTCGGCGGCCAGGTCCGTCGTCTCGCCCGGATCGTCGGCGAGGTTGAAGAGCTGCCACTGCCCGGTGCCGTTGGGCTCGGCCAGGCGCATCGCCTTCCAGTCGCCGAGGCGCGCCACGCGCTGGCCGCCATATTCGAAATTCACCTGCGTGATGTCGCTGCGCGCCGCATCGGCCTCGCCGCGCAGGACACCGGCGAAGGACCGGCCGGTGATCGGAACGGTGTCCGGCTCGTCCGCATGGGCGGCCGGGTCGGCCCCGGCCAGCTCCAGGAAGGTCGGTGCCATGTCGAACGCCGCGATCACCGCCTCGCTGCGGCCCGCCTCCAGGCCCAGGCCCGGCGCGCTGACGAACGCCGGAACATGCGTGCCGCCCTCCGCCAGAAAGCCCTTGGACAGATAATAGGGCGCGGACCCCGCCTCGCCCCAGCCCGGCCCGATAAAGGTGTAGGAATTCGGGTGGCCGATATTGTCGAGGCTGTTGTCCGAGCTTTCGACCATGTCGCGCAGGAAGGTGGCGTCCAGATATTCCGCGCCATTGTCGGACATGAAGACGATGAGCGTGTTGTCCAGCTCCCCAAGCTCTTCGAGATGATCGACCAGCCGGCCGATCTCCGCGTCCATGCGCTCCACCATCGCGGCGAAGGCCTCCATGGTGCGCGCCTTCTTGGCCTTGTCCTCGTCGGTCAGCGTGTCCCAGGGGGCGTAGCTCTGGACGAAACCCGGCGCGGGCGCGTCCTGCGGCATGAAGCCCAGATCGCGATAGGCGGCCAGACGCCGCTCGCGGATGACGTCCCAGCCCTCGTCATACATGCCGCGCGTCTTTTCCATGTCTTCCGGCAGGGCCTGGATGGGCCAGTGCGGCGCCGTGAAAGTGAGATAGCCGAAGAAGGGCGCGTCGTCCTGCGCCGCTTCCTCCGTAAACTCGATCATGTAGTCGGCATACGCGACGGAGGAATAGAAATCGTCCGGCAGGCTGGTCAGCGGCTCGCCGTCCAGTTCGTAGCTGGCGGTCAGGTCCGGATTTCCATAATGCTTCATGTCGCCGAAATGGCTCGCGCCCGGGTCCAGTAGGACGAAGGAGCGCTCGAAGCCTCGGTCGGCCGGCGTCAGGCCGTCGTCATAGCCCAGATGCCATTTGCCGCTCATATAGGTGTGGTAGCCGGCCTCGGCCATGCGGTCGGCGATCGAGATCACCCGCTGGCTGAGATGGTTCAGGTAATAGGGATTGTCCTCGATCACCCGCCCCTGCGACCCGACGCCGGCCATATGGTTGCCGGTGCCGGACATCAGCATCGCGCGCGTCGGCTGGCACGCCACGGACGAATAGAAATTCGTCAGGATCACGCCAGCATTGCCCAGCGCGTCGATATTCGGCGTGCGGATTTCGCTGCCGTACAGGCCAAGGTCCAGATAGCCGAGATCGTCGCCCACGATCAGCAGGATGTTCGGGCGGGAGCCGGCCTCAAGCCCGGACGGTTCCGCCTCGGCTACGGCGGCGGGTTCAGTCTCAGCTGCAGGCTCGGCAGGCGCAGGAGCCATATCGGCGGCGCTCACCTCCGCGCCGTTGTCGCCGCACGCGGCGAGCGCGGCAGCCCCGAACAAAGCAAGCGTGACCGCGTGTGATGACCGCATGACGTCCTCCCCGAATGACTGTGGAGGCTGCGGCGTCAGCGCCAGCGCCTCCCCTGTTTCTTGCTATGGCGTGTACCAGATCGGCGACGCCCAGGCCCGCTCCTGGATGACTTCGGGCTGTCCCGTCTCCGCGGGATCGACCCCCAGCGCCACCGCGTCATAAAGCGAATGCCGCGGCGTCGGGATTTCCAGCACCCGGACATAATAGAAGGCCAGCACATCTGGATCGAACTCCGGGTCGGTCCAGACCGTCGCGAGCTGGGCCGCGCCGATGGAATTCTCATAGAGCGCGGTCGAACGGTCGACCGTGTCGCCGACGGGCGGCAGCTTGCCGTCGCCGCCGACCTCCCGGTCCCCGGACCAGACGATGTCGAAAACTTTTTCCTGCTGGTTCCCCTCGGCGTCGAGCCAGCCTTTGACCATCTGGATCCGGTCCAGATTGGCGCCTTCCGGGTCCTTCGCGGCATGCACCAAAAAGGACGGCGCGGCGCCGGCCGGCGCCTCGGTCAGGTCGCCGCCCATCGGAACGCCACCGGCATAACCCGTCGCCGCGATGTCCGAAGCCCGCGCATCCTCCGGCGAAAAGCCGAATCCGCCGAAGACGCGCACGACCATGCGCGGGCCGGACGTGCCATAAACTTCGCGCCGCTGGAAGGCGGCGGCGATGGCGTCCCGGCTGTTCTCGGTCGCCCAAACCGCCGCCATGCCGGATGCCGACATGGTCCATGTCGCGAAGAACGTGTTCGGATCGGCGTTCAGGCGCTCGGCCGGCAGGGTGTCGCGCACCGTCTTGCCCCAGAAATTCGCCTCGTCGGACTCCGCGAGGCCGGTATGGGAGTCGCTGGAGCCGATGAAGCCGACTTTGAACGGATTGACGCCCAGCTCCGCGGCGAAGCCCAGGCCGCGCTTCAGCGCGCTGCGCGCATAGTCCGCCTCGTCCGGTTCCGCGATGCCGCCGATCAGAAGGGCGCGGTGGATTTCGAAATTGGCGAACTCGTCATTGGGCGACAGGACCGGATCGACCTCCGAGGTGCCCTTCACCTGGGTGATCTCCATCACCGTCTCCCAGCGCGCGCGCTGGCGGGCATAGCTGACGTCCAGCGGCCGCCCCTCGCTGTCCACGTCGCTGAACATGCGGCCGTTGGACAGGTTGGAATTGTGCGGGATCGCGACGAAGCGCGCGCCGGTCGCCTCCGATGTCTGGTCCAGCCAGTTCCAAAGGTCCTCAGGGTCCGGCCCGTCGTCGGAGGAGAACGGGAAGAACTGGCGGGTGATGTCCGGCCCGTCGGGCGTGAAGACGACGCGGTGCAGATTGCCGCCCGGATTGCGCGTCCATTCCCAGCCGGCGAACGTCGTGAACACGCCCGGGATATTGTTGCGCTCGGCCGCCGCGATCTGCTGCTCCCAGCTATAGCCGCGCACCTCGTCGGACACGATCGCCTCGGCCAGTTCGGGGCTCAGGAACTGCTCCACCGGCCCCATCGTCTGGCGCGGCGTCTCGCGCACAGTCTGGATCGCCTCTTCCAGGCCCGGAAGACCCTGAATGGGCGGGATAGCCTCCAGGATATTCACCTGAAGGCGCATGCGCTCGGCGTGATCGGCGACGACCATGAAGTCCAGCGGACGGTCGATCTGCACTTTGTTCTGCAGGCGCGTGTGCAGGACCGGGATGCCCCGCGCGAAGCGATAGGCTTCCTCCGGCCCGGTGAAATAATCCTCGACCGCATAGGCATCGACGGAGGTGGAGGTGTGGACGTGGGTGTCGCCCCAATAGAGCTGTGTGTCCTGGGCCTGCGCGGCGGGCGCGGCGGCCAGCCCCGCCGCGATGGCGGCGGCGCCCAGCGCCCGCGCCGGGCGTCCGGCGCTCCGGATATATGGCGGCATTTCACTCCCCTTTTTCACGCCGGCGCCGAAACGCCTGCCCTTTTTGGGCCTTGGCCACCTTTCCCGGCGCCGCGCAAGAGGGCAATCGGCGGCGGGCTAATGGGTAGCTATAAGATTTGCCTTATTGGTCTTATTGCAGAATTCGCCGCAGGAAATTCTCGACCCGCAGGACGGCCGGCGATTGCGGCCGGTTCAGGCGATAGATCGTGCGGAAACGCGGCGGCAGCTCCACATCGAACTGGATCAGGTCGCCGCTTTCGATCTGCTCGGCCACCATCGTCTCGAACAGGGCGCCGAGGCCGAAACCGTTCTTCACCAGCTCCACGATGACGTCCGAATAGGGCGCGCGGATCGCAACGTCCCGGCACACCACTCCGGCGCGGGCCAGCGCGTCCTGCACCATCTTGTCCACCGCCGTCCCCTCCGCCGGTAGGACGAAGGGCAGCAGGCCGATTTCCGCCGGCGAGGCGTGCCGGTGCTCCGCGAAGGCCGGGCTGGCGTACAGGCCGAAGCGGACGCGCCGGATCACCTCGCTGTGCAGATCGGACACGTCGGGCTGGTTGGCGGAGAAGACGAACAGGTCCGCGAGCCCCTTGCGCACCAGCGCCTGGCCGGACGTGATCGTCTCCACGGCCAGACAGTCGACGGTGACCTCGGGGTCCTCCGCGAACAGCTCGTGCATGTGCGGCTTGATATAGTCGTCCAGGATATGGGCCCCGGCGCCCAGCGTGATCTTCTCCCGTCGCAGCGCCTGATCGCTGCGCCGGAAGCTGTTGATCTTGGCGCCCTGGTCCAGCACCTGTTTCGCCTGATCGAGGAAGGCGATGCCGTCCGACGACAGCACCGGCGTCGTGCCCTTGCGCCGCACGAAAAGCTGGCGGCCGAGCTGGGATTCCAGCGCCAGAATGTGATGGGTGACGGCCGGTTGCGAAATTCCAAGCCGGTTTGCCGTGCGAACGAAGTGGCAATCCTCCGCCGCGGCCAGGAAAATCTCCAATTGTCTGAACGTGCAAGGGATCATGGTTAAACCGTAGCCCACGAACGCCGTCCGCAGGATTAAATCCTTATACGCCGGAGGCAAAGGGAGGGGCACGGCCAGGCCATGCCCCTCCAGGTAAACCGCTAAAGGACAAGAGAGAGGTGCATCCTAGTAGCGGAAGCGGACGCCGGCGGTGTAGCGGCGGCCGAGCCGGTCGAACTGACCCAGCGTCTGGTTCGCCGCGGCGCCGAAATTGGCGAAGTTCGCGACCACGGGCGGATCCTCGTCCAGCAGGTTCGACACATTGCCGAAGACCTGCCAGTCGCCCCGGAACAGCTCGATGTCGTAGGTGACGTTGAGGTCGGTGTAGAAGACCGCGTCGACGCTGTTGTCGTCGATGTCCACGCCCTCAACCCAGAAATTTTCCCGGTTGGTTTCGGAGATGTAGCGGCCCTGCAGGAAGACGCTGAGCGGCCCGCGCGCATAGCGGACGCTGCCGGTGATCTTCAGCTCCGGGAACAGGTAATTGCCCGCGCTGTCGACCGGATCGGCGCCGAAATTGGTGCGGGAGTTCTCGAACTGATAGCCGGCAAACAGGCGCAGGCCGAGCGACTCCCCGCCGCCGAACACGTTGATGGAGGTGCGGTAGGACGCCTCCGCGTCGATCCCCTTCACCCGGGCGGCGTCGACGTTCAGCACCGACTGATTAACCAGGACCGGCAGGCCCGCGGAGTCGATCTCGATCCGCGCGCACAGCGTCTGGTCGCCGGCCTGACATTCATCGGCGATCTGCTGGGCGGTCAGGGTCGCGATCGCGTCTTCCAGCTTGATGTCGTACCAGTCGACCGACAGCGAGAAGCCGTCGAACCAGGCCGGCTGGTAGACCGCGCCGATGGTCAGCGTATCGGCCTTTTCCGGATCGACGTTCGGGTCGCCGCCCGAAACGATGAAGACCGGACAGGAGATGACCGCGCCGGTCGAGTCCGTACAGGCCGGCGACCAGTTATTGATCGTGGCGAAGCCGCCGGTGCGGTCGAACCGCTCCGACAGGGTCGCGGCGCGCACGTCGCGCGAACGCGTGGCGCGCAGGCGGAACTGGTCGGTGATCTGGGCGTCGCCGCCCAGCTTCCAGGCCCAGATCTCGCCGGAGCCGGAATAGTCCGCCCGGCGCACCTGGCCTGTGACGTTCAGCTGCTCCATCCAGGGCTGGTCCGCGATCAGCGGCACCAGAAGCTCGCCGAAATATTCGATCGTGCTCAGCTTGCCGCGGATGTTCGGCACCTTGGAGAACTGCATCGCAACCGAGTTGCTGGAATTGAACGGTGCGGACCCGCGAATGCCCATCGCGGCGTTGTTCGCCGGCACCGGCCGCGCGGCGGCCGAGTTCGACGGGTTCACCGGGATGCGCACGACCTGGTTGATCGACTCCTCGCGATAGGAATAGCCCACGGCGGCGGAGATCGGTCCGGCGCCCCAGCCCTTCCACAGCTCGCCGTCCATGGAGATTTCGAAGACTTCCTGATTGATCTCGCCGGAGGAGATCTTGTCCTCCTGCGAGATATAGGAGTCGGTGAGGCCGAGGGCGGTGCCGGTGTCGGTATATTCCAGCACCGTGTCGATCTGCTGGCCCGCGTCGAAGCCGGTCACATAGTCCACGGCCGCCGCGGAGGCGTTGCCGCGGCCGAAGAAATTGATCGGCACACAGTCGGAATAGGCACCGCCATTGGCGGTGATATAGGGCGCGGTGTTGACCCGGCACACGATATTGCCGCTGGCGTCGAAGACCGCGTCGGTGGCCAGCGGAACGCGATCCAGACGGATGCCGCCGCGCTGGATCGAGTTATAGCTGGTCTGGCCGTCCTGATAGTAGCCCTGCGCGCGCCAGCCGTTCAGGAAGTCGCCATTGCCGACGCCGCCCTTCAGGAATTCCGCCTCGAAGCCGAAGGTGAAGGAGCGCAGCGTGTTCTCGGTGATAGTCGCGGACTCCGCGGCGGTGTCGAGCTCGCTGCCCACGCGCTGCAGCGTGAAGGAGGCGATGCCGTTGTCCAGCATGGTCTGGCGGATGTCCGCCGGCAGATAGGCGTTTTCCGGATAGATCGTCAGCGGCAGGAACGGCGCGACATAGAAGCCGCCGAGGTTCGAGGAATAGGTGTTGTTCTCGCCCCAGATCGCCTGGCCGTAGACGGTCAGGTCGTCGACGATGTCATAATCCAGATAGCCGAAATAGCTTTCGCGGCTGGTCTCCGGCTGCAGCGTCGGGCGCACATTATTATCCGTGCCGCTCGTGCCCGTGCCGGAGGTATGGGAGGCGTACGGACCGCCGGTGGCTCCTTCCGGGCCAAGGACGAACGGACGCGTCGACCCGTCCTGCAGGAACTCCAGGCGATGGATCGCGGCGCCCGGGGCGATAATGACCCCATCCAGCGTGGCGACGGAGGACGTGACCCCCGGACGGACCAGACGGGCCGGCTCCCCGGCGGCGCCGGAGACGATGCCGTATTGCTGGTACCAGTCGCGGTCCTCATAGGTGAACACGCCGTCCTGCTCGTACCGCTCGGCGGAAAACAGCAAATGCGCCCGCTCGCCAATATCGGTCCCGAAGGCGATGCCGCTTTCCCAGTTCTCGTTATCGCCGCGATCGGTGATGCCGTACTGGGCGTGCCCGGTCAGGCCGGTGAAGTCGGTGTCCAGAATGAAGTTCACGACCCCGGCGACGGCGTCTGTGCCGTAGGCCGCCGAGGCGCCGCCCGTGACCGCCTCGACGGACTGGATCATCTCTTCGGGGAAGGTGTTGATGTCCGTCCCGCCATAGCGGGTGGACGACACCATGCGCCGGCCGTTCAACAGGACCAGCGTGCGGTCGGTGGCGAGACCGCGCAGGTTCAAATTCCCCGCCCCCGGCGAGACGAAGAAATTGCCCGGGTCGGACGTCGTCGTCGAATTGTAGAATTGCGGCAGCTGGGTCAGCGCCGTGACGATATTGCCCGGCGCGGCCAGGTCCAGCTCGTCCGCCGTGACGGCGGTGACCGGCGTCGGCCGCGACATCCCGGTCTGGATGCGCGAACCCGTGACGGTGACGGTGTCGGATGCGGTTTCGCCCTGCGCCTGCGCGGCGCCCGCGCCGATAACGGCGACCGCGGCCCCGGCCAGCAGGGCGGCCTTGAATTGGCTGTGCATGTCTTCCCCCCAGATTTGACGAAGGCTCGCCGGCGGCGGCCCTGGTCTTCAGGGGAGAATTCGCGCGATCGGACGCGCCGCGCGCGCCCACAGCGGCAGACACAATTGCCTAAAACGGCAGTCGGGCGTCCAGCGCCGCCGCCGCTCGCTCAGCGGCGCCGGAGCCCTTCCGGCAGGGCCTTTAGCGGCCCGAACGCGCCAACCGGCGGCGCGTCGCCAGCGCCGCCGCGCTGAAGGCGGCGGCGACAAGGACGGTGGTCAGCGCAAGGCCGGCCACGAATTCGGCGTTGGCGGCGATGTCGCCGACATCGGCGACATGGGCGAAGCCCTGAACCGCGGCCATCGCGATGACGAGGATCGAGGCGAGCCTTGCGCTCCACCCCTCGCGCCCGAACAGCAGCATCGCGCCGGCCGCGACGATCAGCGCCAGCAGCAGGCCATCGACGACCGCCCCCGGGAACGCGACGCCCAGCGCCCCCGCCCCCAGCAGCGCCGCGCCATAGGCGCCCAGAACGGCCGCGCCCCGGCCCGGCAGCGCCGCAGAGGCCCAAATCCCGACCAGCAGAGCCATGGCCAGATGGTCCAGCCCGCTGAACATGTGCGCGACGCCGTGGCCGAAACCGTGATGGCCGCCCTCCAGCGTGTGAGCCAAGGCAGGTCCGGCCAGAAGCGCGAATGCGGACGCGGCGGCGAGGCGGATTGCGGTGTGTTTCATGTCTGTCTCCTTCGCCCTCAGGCCGCCCGGCGTTCCAGGCCGCCGGCTTCCACGATGAAATCGACGATGCGCTGCACGCCGTCGCCGAACTTCAGATTGGTGAACACGTATGGACGGCCGGGCCGCATGCGCTCGGTGTCCGACTTCATGACGTCCAGATCGGCGCCAACCAGCGGCGCCAGGTCCGTCTTGTTGATGACCAGGATGTCGCTGCGGGTGATGCCGGGCCCGCCCTTGCGCGGCACCTTCTCCCCGCCCGCCACGTCGATCACATAGATGGTGATGTCCGCCAGTTCCGGGCTGAACGTCGCGGCCAGATTGTCCCCCCCGCTTTCGATGAAGCAGAGCTCCGCGGTCGGGAATTTCTCCATCATGCCGTCCAGCGCGACCAGATTGATCGAGGCGTCCTCGCGGATCGCGGTGTGCGGACAGCCGCCGGTCTCCACGCCCATGATCCTCTCCTCCGCCAGCGCCCCGGCGCGGTGCAGGATCAGCATGTCTTCCTTGGTGTAGATGTCGTTGGTGATGACGAACAGGTCGTAGTGATCGCGCATGCGCTTGCAGAGCTGTTCGATCAGCGCCGTCTTGCCGGAGCCGACCGGCCCGCCGACGCCGATGCGCAGGGGTCCGTGATGATGTGCGGTCATGAGCGGAACAGCCTCGTATACTGGGTTTCGTGGGCGAGCGACGCGAGGTCGACCATCAGGGCGGCGGAGCCGATATCCTCCAGCCCCGCGGCCAGCGCCTCCTCCGCGGTTTCCAGCACCGCGTCCTCGAGTTCGCGGATGGCGATCTGCCCGTCGGTCTGCCCCATGGACAGCAGCCGCAGCGCGGCGGAGACCAGATTGGCGACGATCGCATGCATATAGAGCGGCGCGGCGGAGGCCAGCGGAACGCCGTGAACCGCGCAGGCCGCGCCGAAAATGACCGGCAAGGTCGGCTCCAGCCCCTCGCGCTTCAGCAAATCCGCCAGCCCATCCAGCCGGTCATGCGGCCAGCTCTGGCGAATCGTGCGCAGGAAGGCCGCGCCCTGGGCCGTGGATTCCAGCGCCAGCTCGGCGGAGCCGCGCATCGCCGCGGACAGGGACGCCGCCTCGACCAGCGCCGCCTCGTCGTCCGCCGTCACCGCGCGCCAGACGGCGGCGGCGAAGATCACATCGTTGCGCCCGGCGCCGAAGCGCAGGTCGGCGTCCAGCCAGTCGACCAGGCTGGCGCGGTCCGACACCCATCCGGCCTCGGCGGCATATTCCAGCCCGTGCGAATAGGAAAACGCGCCGACCGGAAAGCCCGGCGACAGCCAGGCCTGCAGGCGCAGCGCGGACAGCGTCTCAGTGCTCATGGTCATGATCGTGGGAATGGCCGTGGCCGTGGCTGTGGCCGTGCGAATGGAAATGAGCGTGTTCCTGGCCGCTGTGATAGGCGCCGCGCATCGGCTGGAACGGCGCATGCACCTCGGTCAGCGCCGCGCCATTGTCGCGCAGCATCGCCTGGATCACCGGATCGGGGCGGATGCGGATCGCGTCCCCGTCGATCTGGGCGGCGACGTGCCGGTTGCCGATATGCCAGGCCAGACGCAGCAGGGTCAGATGGTCCGCCGCGCGCGCCTCGATCAGCGGCTCGGGCGCGGCCTGCACCTGGATCCAGGCGCCGCTCTCGGTCTTCAGCCCGTCGCCGTGCGCCATCGCGACCGCGCGCTCCAGATCCAGCAGGATTGGCTTGCCTGCGTCGCTGGTCAGCTTCAGGCGCCGCCGGTGCCGCGAGTCGTAATCCAGCGTGACGCTGTCGCTCGCCTGCGCCTCCGGCCATTCATTGGCCGGGCGGTGGAGGACCGCGCGTTCCATCAGTACAGGAAATAGCGCTGCGCCATGGGCAGCACCTCCGCCGGGGCGCAGGTCAGCAATTCGCCGTCCGCGCGCACCTCATAAGTTTCCGGGTTCACCTCGATCACCGGCGTGTAGTCGTTCAGGATCATCGACGCCTTGCCGATGCCGCCGCGCGTATTGGCCACCGGCAGAACCGGCCGGGCGAGCCCAAGCTTGTCGCCCAGACCGCCCGCCGCCGCCGCGCCGGAGACGAAGCTCACCGCGCTCGCCGTCAGCGACCGGCCGAACGCGCCGAACATCGGCCGGTAGTAGGCGGGCTGCGGCGTGGGGATGGAGGCGTTCGGATCGCCCATGATCGCCGCCGCGATAGTCCCGCATTTCAGCACCAGGTCCGGCTTCACACCAAAGAACGCCGGCGACCAGACGACGAGGTCGGCCAGCTTGCCGACCTCGATGGAGCCGACATGCTCCGAAATGCCCTGCGCGATGGCCGGGTTGATTGTGTATTTCGCGACATAGCGGCGCGCGCGCAGATTGTCGTTGTCGCCGGTTTCGCCGGGCAGCGCGCCGAACTGGGTCTTCATCTTCGCGGCGGTCTGCCAGGTGCGGATGACGACCTCCCCCACCCGGCCCATGGCCTGGCTGTCCGACGAGATGATCGAGAACGCGCCCATGTCGTGCAGGATGTCTTCCGCCGCGATCGTCTCCTTGCGGATGCGGCTTTCGGCGAAGGCGACGTCTTCGGGAATCTTCTGGTCCAGGTGATGGCAGACCATCAGCATGTCCAGATGCTCGTCCAGCGTGTTCACCGTGTAGGGACGAGTCGGGTTGGTGGAGGAGCAGATGACGTTGCTCTCCCCGCACACCTTGATGATGTCCGGCGCGTGGCCGCCCCCGGCGCCCTCGGTGTGGAAGGCGTGGATCGTGCGGCCCTTGAAGGCCGCAATCGTGTCCTCGACGAAGCCGGATTCGTTCAGCGTGTCGGTATGGATCAGGACCTGGACGTCCATGTCGTCCGCCACCGACAGGCAGCAATCGATGGCCGCCGGCGTGGTGCCCCAGTCCTCGTGCAGTTTCAGGCCGCAGGCGCCGGCCTCGATCTGCTCCACCAGCCCGGCGGGCTGGGACGCATTGCCCTTGCCGAAAAAGCCGAGGTTCATCGGGAAGGCGTCGGCGGCCTGCAGCATGCGCGCGATATGGAAGGCGCCCGGCGTACAGGTCGTGGCGTTGGTGCCGGTGGCCGGCCCCGTGCCGCCGCCCATCATCGTGGTGACGCCGCTATAGAGCGCCTCGTCGATCTGCTGCGGGCAGATGAAGTGGATGTGCGCGTCGATGCCGCCGGCGGTGACGATCTTGCCCTCGCCCGCGATCACTTCGGTCGCCGGGCCGATAACGATGTCCACGCCCCGCTGGACATCGGGATTGCCGGCCTTGCCGATCCCCGCGATGCGGCCGTCCCGGATCGCGATATCGGCTTTGACGATTCCCCAGTGGTCCAGGATGAGGGCGTTGGTGATGACCGTATCCGCCGCGCCGTCCTGACGGCTGACCTGGGACTGGCCCATGCCGTCGCGGATCACCTTGCCGCCGCCGAACTTCACCTCCTCCCCATAGATGGTGAAGTCCTTCTCCACCTCGATGAACAGGTCGGTGTCGGCCAGGCGCATCCTGTCGCCGACCGTGGGGCCGTACATGTCCGCATAGGCGGCGCGGGTGATTTTCACGGCCATCTCAGAGCGCCCCGCTGGTTTCGCCGCGGAAGCCATAGACCTCCCGCTTGCCGAGATAGGGCGTCAGGCGCACCTCCCGGCTCTGGCCCGGCTCGAAGCGCAGCGCGGTGCCCGCCGGGATGTCCAGCCGCATGCCGCGCGCCGCGGCGCGGTCGAAATCCAGCGCCGGGTTGGTCTCCGCGAAATGATAGTGACTGCCGACCTGAACGGGCCGGTCGCCGGTATTGGCGACGCTCAGCGTCACCGCCTTCTGCCCCGCATTCAGCTCGATCTCGCCGTCGGCCGTGATGACTTCGCCCGGAACCATCGCCTCGCCTCCCTAGCGGATCGGGTCGTGCACAGTGACCAGCTTCGTCCCGTCGGGGAACGTCGCCTCCACCTGCACGTCGTGGATCATTTCCGGCACGCCCTCCATCACCTGATCGCGGGTCAGGATCTGCGCGCCGGCGGACATCAGCTGCGCCACGGTCTTGCCGTCGCGCGCGCCTTCCAGAACCGCATTGGTGATGATGGCGACGCATTCGGGATGGTTCAGCTTCACCCCGCGCGCCAGCCGGTCACGCGCCACCATGGCGGCGACCGCGATCATCAGCTTGTCTTTCTCTCTGGGCGTCAAATTCATCTCAGCACCGCCACATCGCCGGCGGCCACGGGCCGACGGCGCCTGTCATTTCCCGAAAGCCGGCGATGAACCGCCCGGCCGCGTCCATCAGTTCGTGCGCGCTGTCCGCCAGGAAGCGGCCGACCAGCAGGCCGTTCACCGCACCGATGCGCGCCGCGCCGCCACAGCCAGCGATCAGCTCGCGCGCCGGCTCCAGCCAGACCTCGCATTCGTCGGCGGCGTAGAGGAAGGAGGCGAAGGCCCGGTGACCGCCCAGCAGCGCGGGCCGCGATGTCTGCGCCGCAATGTCGCTGGTCAGGCGGAACGCGTCCGCCCAGACCAGCCGGCCGTCCCGGCGCACGCGCCAGTCGTCGCGCACCGCGCCGCTGCGCACCGTCTCGCCATGCGCCGCACGGCCCAGAACGATGGAATCGAAGGCCAGCACGCGGGCGCCCCGCGCCACGTCGATCTCCGTCCGCCGCGCCAGCCGGGCGCCGTCGAACACGATGCTGGATTGCGGCAGCCATTCCACGGCGGCCTCGCCGTCCGCCCGAATGCGGTTTTCCAGAACCGCCGTGCGGTCCAGCGCGCGATAAATCTTCTCCGCGGCCTGGGTGGTGACACGCGCCTGCGCCCCGCCGGATGCGCCGACCGAATAGCGCATCACGTCGCCGCCCGCGACGCCGCCGGAGGTGTTGACGAAGACGATTTCCGCCCCGGCGCGGCCGTCGATCCGGGGGGTGAGAATGCGCGCCGGGCTTTTCTGGTACAGCTCGCCGATCCGGGGCCGGTCGCGGCCCGACACGGTGATGCGGGCCTCGCCGAACGCGCGTTGCAGCAGGGCGTCGCTGGAGGGCGCGCGGCTTGCGCCCTCATGCGCGCCTTTGGCCGATATGCCGCCCGCCGCCAGATCACACGGTAAGATACTGGCGGACATTATCCTCGACCATGTCGGCTTTGGTCCCTTGCAGGACGACCACGCCACGATCCATGACCAGGAACGCATCCGCAAGGTCACGCGCGAACTCGAAATATTGTTCGACCAGGACGATGGCCATATTGCCACGCTCGCGCAGCAGGCCGATCACCTTGGCGATGTCCTTGATGATCGACGGCTGGATGCCCTCGGTCGGTTCGTCCAGCACCAGAACCTTCGGCCGCATGATCAGCGCCCGCGCGATGGCCAGCTGCTGCTGCTGCCCGCCGGACAGGTCGCCGCCGCGGCGGCCCAGCATGGATTTCAGCACGGGGAACAGGACGAAAATCTCGTCATCGATCATGCGGTCCTTGGGCGGCACGGCGGCGTAGCCGGATTTCAGGTTTTCCTCGACCGTCAGCAGGGGAAAAATCTCCCGCCCCTGCGGAACGTAGGCCACGCCCTTGGCCGCGCGCTGGTGCGACGGGGCGCGGGTGATGTCGTCGCCGTCCAGCACGACCTGGCCGCCGGACACCGGAACCTGGCCGACGATGGCGCGCATCAGCGACGTCTTGCCGACGCCGTTGCGGCCCATGACGCAGGTCACCTGCCCCGGCTGGGCGGTCAGCGAGACCCCGCGCAGCGCCTGGCTGGAGCCGTAATGGACTTCGACATTTCGCGTTTCCAGCATCGCCCTACCGCCCCAGATAGACTTCGATGACGTGCGGGTCTTCCCGCACGACCGACAGCGGCCCCTCGGCAATCACCGTGCCCTCGTGCAGCACCGTGACCTTGGACCCCAGCTGCTCCACGAACGTCATGTCGTGTTCGACCACGACGACAGAGCGCGTCTTGGCGATTTCCTTCAGCAGCTCGGCGGTCTGCTCGGTCTCGGCGTCGGTCATGCCGGCCACCGGCTCGTCGACCAGCAGCAGGTCCGGCTCCTGCATCAGCAGCATGCCGATCTCCAGCCACTGTTTCTGGCCATGCGAAAGATTGCCGGCCATCCGGTCGCGGTCGTCGGACAGGCCAATAATGCCCAGCACCTCCTCGATGCGGGCCTCCATCTCCGGGCTGACCCGGGCGAAGATCGCGGCTAGGGGGCCGCGCGGCGCTTTCTGGGCCAGTTCCAGATTGTGATAGACGGTGTGGCTCTCAAAGACGCTCGGCTTCTGGAATTTGCGGCCGATGCCCAGATTGGCGATCTCCGCTTCGTCCTTTTTGGTCAGGTCGATGTCGTGGCGCAGAAAGACCTCGCCTTTGTCGGGCCGGGTCTTGCCGGTGATGATGTCCATCATCGTGGTCTTGCCGGCGCCGTTCGGGCCGATGATGGCGCGCAGCTCGCCCTTCTCCACGATCAGGTTCAGGCCGTTGATCGCCTTGAATCCGTCGAACGCGACATGGACGTCGTTCAGATAGAGCGCGGGCGGATTGGGCCGGGCGCCTTGGGGCGGGTGATGCGCGCTCATCGCGCCGCCTCCGGCTCTGCGGGGTCAACGGCCCCGCCCTCGGGCTGTTTTCGCCGCCCCATCGATGTGAACAGACCCAGCCCCCGGCGCAGCGGATGGCCGCCGCCGGTCAGCGCACCCGCCACCCCGGCGGGCAGGAACAGCGTGACCAACACGAACATCGCGCCCAGGATATAGGTCCAGTATTCCGGCGCGGCCCCGGTGAAATACGTCTTCGTAAAGTTCACCAGCACCGCGCCCAGGGCCGCTCCCCACAGCGTGCCCCGGCCCCCCAGGGCCACCCAGATGACGATCTCGATCGAGTTCGCCGGAGAAAATTCGCCAGGATTGATGATGCCGACCTGCGGCACATAGAGCGCGCCCGCGATCCCCGCGATCACCGCCGACAGCGTGAACACCGCCAGCTTGTAGTGCTCCACCCGGTAGCCGAGGAAGCGCGTGCGGCTCTCGGCGTCGCGGATGCCGACCAGCACCCGCCCGAACTTGGACCCGACCAGCCAGCGGCACAGCAGGAACGCCCCCACCACTCCGGCGGCGGACAGGAAGAACAGCGTCGCGCGCGTACCCTGAGCCTGCACGCTGAAGCCTAGAATGTCCTTGAAGTCGGTCAGGCCGTTATTGCCGCCAAAGCCCATGTCGTTGCGGAAGAAGGCCAGCAGCAGGGCGTAGGTCAGCGCCTGGGTGATGATCGAGAAATACACGCCCGAAACGCGGGAGCGGAACGCCAGCCAGCCGAACACGAAGGCGAGCAGGCCCGGCACCGCCATGATCAGGAACACCGTGAACAGGAAACTGTCCGACCCCAGCCAGTACCAGGGCAAATGATCGTAGTTCAGGAAGACCATGAAGTCGGGCAGGACCGGGTTGCCGTACACGCCGCGCGTGCCGATCTGCCGCATCAGATACATGCCCATGGCGTAGCCGCCGAGCGCGAAGAACGCGCCGTGGCCCAGGCTGAGAATTCCGCAGAAGCCCCAGATCAGGTCCACCGCGATGGCGAGCATCGCATAGCAGAGATACTTGCCCATCAGCGTGACGATGTAGGTCGGCACATGGCCGGGCGATCCCTGCGGGATGGCCAGATTGAGGATCGGCACGATCACCGCCATCGCGGCGACGATCGCCACGAAGATCAGGCTCGCGCGGTCGCTGAGGATGCGGCTGGTGCGGTATTGCGCCATAGGCCTCCTCCTATGCCTCGACCGCGCGGCCGCGCAGGGCGAACAGGCCGCGCGGGCGCCGCTGGATGAACAGGATCACCGCGATCAGGATCAGGATCTTGGCCAGCACCGCGCCGGCGAACGGCTCCAGGAATTTGTTCGCCACGCCCAGCGACAGCGCGCCGACCAGCGTGCCCCACAGATTGCCGACGCCGCCGAACACCACGACCAGGAAGGAGTCGATGATATAGGTCTGGCCCAGATTGGGGCTGACATTGTCGATCTGGCTGATCGCGACCCCGGCCAGACCCGCGACCCCGGCCCCGAGGCCGAAGGTCAGCGCATCGATCCACCCCGAACGGATGCCGACCGACCCGGCCATGCGCCGGTTCTGGGTCACCGCCCGCATGCGCAGGCCGAACGAGGTCCGCTGGATCACCGCCATCAGGCCGATAAAGACCACGATGGTGAACAGCACGATGGAGATCCGCCCGAGCGTCAGCGCCAAGCCCGGCACGACTTCCCAGGTTCCGGTCATCCATGTCGGGGTGGAGACCTGGACGTTGGACGGGCCGAAAATGCTGCGCACCAGCTGCTGCAGGATCAGGCTGACGCCCCAGGTCGCCAGCAGCGTTTCCAGCGGCCGGCCGTACAGATGCCGGATGATGCCGCGCTCCAGCGCCACGCCCATCCCGCCGGAGACCAGGAAGGCGGCCGGGGCGGCGACGATCAGCGCATAGTCCATCGCGCCCGGCATCGTCGCGGCGAAGAATTGCTGGACGAGGAAGGTCGTGTAGGCGCCGAGCATCACCAGCTCGCCATGCGCCATATTGATGACGCCCATCACGCCGAACGTGATGGCCAGCCCCGTCGCGGCCAGCAGCAGGACCGAGCCCAGCGACACGCCGTACCAGATATTCTGCACGATCCCGAGCAGCGCCAGACGCTCCTCGATATCCTCCACTGCGGCCTGCGCGGCTTCGAGCACCGCGCCGTCGGAATTGGCCGTCACGCGGGTCAGCATGCTGAGCGCGTCGCGGTTGCCGCGGCCGCGCACCGTCTCGATCGCGGCCAGCGTGTCGGCCTCGTCGGCGCCCTGATCCAGCAGGATCGCCGCCTCGGCCTCCCGCAGTTTCTTCAGCACGCGGTCGTTTTCTTCCTGCGCAATCGCCTCGCGCACCGTGTCCAGCGCGGCGGCGTCGCGGGATGTGAACACCGAATCCGCGGCGCGGGCGCGAACCCCGGCGTCGTCGGACAGCAGGGTCAGCGCCCCGCGCGCCGCGGCGATGGCGCGGCGGATGCGGTTGTTCACCCGCACATCGTCGAAATCGTCATCGGGAACGGTCCCGATCTCTTCCCCTGTGACCGGGTCGGACAGGACCAGCGTGTCGTCTTCCTCGCCTTCGACCGCGACGAAAGCCACACCATCCGTCTCGCGGACATAGAGCTGGTCGTTTTCGAGCGCGTCGATGATGGGCAGCGCGCGTTCGTCGCCGGTGGCGGCGAGCGCCTGAAGGAAGGCTTCGGTGTCGGAATAGGAGCCGCCGTGAAAATCGGCGACCGCCTGTTCAAGCGGATCTGCGTCCTGCGCCGCGGCGGACAACGGCGCGAGCAGGCACACCGCGAATGCGAGTATGCGGACAAAGCTGGTCATGTCGCCTCTGGGTCAGCCCGCTGACGCGCGGGCAGGCGTCTTGTTCAGGAGCGGGCGGAACGGCCAGGCGCGGGGGGAATTCGCGCGCCTGGCCATCCGCGGGAAGAGGACAGAACTTCCCTACTCCGCTGCGGACGCTCCGATACACATGCCTGTATCTTTGTTGAAGTTTCCGCAGTTCACGGCCGGGGTCCAATCGGCTTCGAGCATCGCGGACTCCGGCAAGAAGTCCGACCAGGCGTCGCCCGGCACCAGATCGTCCGTTTCCCAGACAACGTCGAACTGGCCATCCGCTTGAATTTCGCCGATCAGCACCGGCTTGGTGATGTGGTGATTGGGCAGCATGACAGCCGTACCGCCCGTCAGGTTCGGCACCTCGACGCCGATGATCGCGTCGATCACCGCGTCCGGATCGGTGGTGCCGGCCTTTTCCACGGCCTCAACCCACATGTTGAAGCCGATATAGTGCGCTTCCATCGGGTCGTTCGACACACGCGCGTCGCTCTCGATGAATTCGTGCCAGCCTTCGATGAACTCTTCATTTTCCGGCGTGTCGACGGACATGAAGTAGTTCCAGGCGGCCAGGTGGCCGACCAGCGGCGTGGTATCCAGGCCGGCGAGCTCTTCTTCGCCGACCGAGAACGCCACGACCGGAATGTCGGTCGCCGCGATGCCCTGGTTGCCCAGTTCCTTGTAGAAGGGAACGTTGGCGTCGCCGTTGATGGTGGAGACCACGGCGGTCTTCTTCCCGGCGGAGCCGAACGCCTTGATGTCGGACACGATCGTCTGCCAGTCGGAGTGACCGAACGGCGTGTAGTTGATCATGATGTCCTCGGCGTCCACGCCGTGATCCAGGAGATATTGCTCCAGGATCTTGTTCGTGGTCCGCGGATAGACGTAGTCGGTGCCGGCCAGAACCCAGCGCTCCACGCCTTCCTCTTCCATCAGGTAATCCACCGCCGGGATCGCCTGCTGGTTCGGAGCGGCGCCCGTGTAGAACACGTTGCGCTGCGACTCTTCGCCTTCGTACTGCACCGGATAGAACAGCAGGCCGTCCAGCTCCTCGAACACCGGCAGGACCGACTTGCGGCACACCGACGTCCAGCAGCCGAACACCGCGTCGACCTCGTTCACCGTCAGCAGCTCGCGCGCCTTTTCGGCGGCCAGCGGCCAGTCGGAGGCGATGTCGACGACAACCGGCTCCAACGGACGGCCCAGCAGGCCGCCAGCTTCGTTCTGATCAGCGATGAGCATCAGCATGACGTCCTTCAGGGTCGTCTCGCTGATCGCCATCGTGCCGGACAGGGAGTGCAGAATGCCGACCTTGATCGGCTCCCCGTCCTGGGCGTGGGCCGCCGACGCCGCTACCAGCGCCGTGCAGCCCACCAGGATGTGCTTCAGATGCTTCATGCCATTCACCTTTTCGCTCGCTAAGGTTTTTGGACTGTTTGAACTCGTGAGGCTTCGGCGCCGCCTTAGAAGGCGACGCTGATGCCGACCGAGCTCGTCAGGAAACCGCCGGCCACGTTCCCAGGGATCGCGTCGCCGTCAGTGGTGTAATAGATGAGATCCCAGTTCACGCCCCACTCCCCATAAGCGGTGTCGATGAAGCTGAGAGGCACGCCGAACGACGGGCCGAAATAGCCGTAGGCGATGCCGCCGTCCGTGCCGCCCTGGAAGTTGTCGTCCAGGAAGAAGCCGACGCCCATCGGGAAGCTCAGGGACACCGGGCTGGAGCCCAGCGGGAAGGACGGGCCGATCGCCAGAACGATCGCCGAACCTTCGTCCTGGCCGCCATTGCCGTCGACCCGGAAGTGCCAGGTCAGGCTCGGGCTCAGAGAGATCGGCATATAGGCGGAATCGTCGAACGCCACGCTCAGGTCGACGATGCGTTCCTGATCGCCGGCGTAGTTCCATTCCTGATAGGTGAAGCCGAACGACCAGTCGCCGGCCGAGTAGCCGAGCGAGCCATAGACGTCGATTTCCTGGATTTCGCCGCCGATGGACGACGGGGCGTTGTCGTTGATGTCCGCCCACACGCCGACATTGAACGTCACCGGCGAGAAGTCGAAGCCGATATCGCCCCAGGCGAAGGTGGTGCCCTGCGGGCCGTAGAAGCTGTTGCCGCCGCCCCAGACATCAGCGCCGTACGACACGAAGTTCGTGTTGTAGCTGAGGCCCATGGAGCCGGAGACGTTCTCGCCCGCGGCCGAAGCGGCGCCCGTGGACGCAGCCAGGCCCGCGACGGCCAGGGCCGCTGCGCAGACGGAAGATTTCGCGAATTTTTTCATTGAGTACCCCCTGTTGCGGCGCCGCCCCCCGGACCCCTCGCCGGGGATGTCGGCGCCTAAAATGAAGGCGCCGGTTTGCGAGTCCGGGCCCCATGCGGGGGAACGATCCCACATTGGTGCAGCGCAACAATACGCATTTCGACTGATGCGCCTGCGTGGTTTCACGCATAAACGGGGGGTGATGCGTCAGATTTCGTTAGGGTTTTGCCGGGTCCGTCCGGGCATGCAAAAACAGCATCGGCCCCCGGCGAATACGGGTGGCGATCCGGTGTTGTGCGTTGCACAATGCGGGATGGACGGCCGTCGGGGGGCGCCATGACGATCGCGGAACAGCGGATTTTCCGTGAGCGGCGCCAGTATAATCAATGGGTCGCGAACGAAACGCTTGAGGACTACGCGCTGCGCTTCACCGCGACGAAGGCGCGCCGCTGGTCGATTCCGCGTGTCGCCAACATGGCCATGGGCGCGGTCGCCTTCCTGGTCCTCGAGGCGGTCGGCGCCACCATCACCCTGTCCTACGGCTTCTCCAACGCCGTCGCCGCGATCATGGTGGTCGGCGCGATCATCTTCCTGCTCGGCCTGCCGGTCTCGTACTACGCGGCCAAATACGGGGTGGATATCGACCTTCTGACCCGGGGCGCCGGGTTCGGCTATATCGGCTCCACGATCACATCGCTGATCTACGCCAGCTTCACCTTCATCTTCTTCGCGCTGGAGGCCGCGATCATGTCGCTGGCGCTGGAGATGTGCTTCGGCGTGCCGCTATGGCTCGGCTATCTGATCAGCGCCCTGGTCGTGATCCCGCTGGTGACGCACGGCGTGGCGTTCCTGAACCGCTTCCAGTTCTGGACCCAGTTCCTCTGGATTTCGCTCCAGATCATCCCGTTCATCTTCATCGGCGCACACGGGATGTTCCCGCTGGAGGACTGGACCGGATTCACCGGCCGTCTGGGGCATGAGGACGGGCATTTCGACCTGATGCTGTTCGGCGGGGCGGCCTCGGTCGTCTTTGCCCTGGTCGCCCAGAACGGGGAGCAGGTGGACTATCTGCGCTTCCTGCCGCGCCAGCGGAAAGGCCGCCGCTGGGCCTGGTGGACCGCGATGATCTGCGCCGGTCCCGGCTGGATCGTGCCGGGCGTCGTGAAGATGCTCGCCGGCTCCTTCATCGCCGTCGTGCTGGTCCAGATGGGCATGTCCTATGAGCGCGCGGCCGAGCCGACCCAGATCTATCTGTTCGCCTTCTCCCAGGCCGTCAGCCAGCCGGAAATCGCCATCGCGCTGACCGGGATTTTCGTCGTCGTCTCCCAGCTCAAGATCAACGTCACCAACGCCTATGCCGGCTCACTGGCCTGGTCGAATTTCTTCTCCCGCCTGACCCATTCCCACCCCGGTCGCGTCGTCTGGCTGGTCTTCAACGTGACGCTGGCCCTGCTGCTGATGGAGCTCGGCATCTATGAGGCGCTGGAGCGCACGCTGGGCCTGTATTCGAACATCCCGGTCGCCTGGATGGGCGCCATCGTGGCCGATCTGGCGATCAACAAGCCGTTGGGCCTCAGCCCCAAACACATCGAGTTCAAGCGCGCATATCTCTACGACATCAATCCGGTTGGCGTCGGCTCGATGATCCTGGCGTCCGCCGCGGCCATCGCGGTCTATGGCGGAGTGCTGGGCGAGGATTATACGGGCCTCGCCCCCTTCGTCGCGCTGGGCGTGTCTTTTGTCGGCGCGCCGCTGATCGCGATCGCCACGCGCGGCCGCTATTACATCGCGCGCCCGGGCGGCGAGCCCCCGGCCTCGGCCGGCGAAGACATCCAGTGCTGTATCTGCGAGCACCGGTTCGAGCAGGAGGACATGGCCTCCTGCCCCGTCTATGCCGGGCCGATCTGCTCGCTCTGCTGTTCACTGGACGCGCGCTGCCACGACGCCTGCAAGGAGGATGCGAGCCTGTCGCGCCAGTGGCACGCGCTGCTGGACTGGCTGCTGCCCGGGAGGCTGGCTAAGTATGCCGACACGCGGCTGGGCAAATATCTGGGCCTCCTGCTGCTCTCGATCTCCATTTCGGCCGGCCTGCTGTCGATGATCTATGTCCAGATGACCGCGACACCCGGCGCTCCGGCCGCGCTGATCGGGGACGTCTTGCGCGCGGTCTTCTTCATCGTCGCCATCGTCGCGGCCATCGCGGTGTGGCCGTTCCTGCTGGTCCAGGAATCCGGCCGCGCGGCGCGCGAGGAGACGCGGCGCCAGACCGCCATGCTGATGCAGGAGATCGAGGCGCACCAGCGCACCGACGCCGAGCTGCAAAAGGCGAAGGAGACCGCGGAAGCCGCGAGCCTGGCCAAGAGCAAATATGTCCGCGGCATATCGCACGAACTGCGCACGCCGCTGAACGCGGTGATGGGCTACGCCCAGCTGCTGGAGGCGAACCAGACCCTGCCCTCCCCGCTGAAGCACAGCGTGAAGGTGATCCGGCGCAGCGGCGCGCATCTGTCCGATCTGGTCGACGGCCTGCTCGACATTTCGATGATCGAGGCCGGCCGCCTGCAAATCTATCGCGACGAAGTCCTGTTTCCGGAATTCCTCGACCAGATCGTGGACATGTTCAGCCTGCAGGCCGGACAGAAGGGGCTGGAGTTTGTCTTCGACCCGCCGCCGCATCTGCCCGAAACGGTCCGGGCCGACGAAAAGCGTCTGCGCCAGGTCCTGATCAACCTGCTGTCCAACGCCATCCGCAACACGCGCAGCGGCAAGGTGACATTCCGCATCCGCTATTCGGGCGAGGTCGCGCGCTTCGATATCCAGGACACCGGCGTCGGCATCGCGTCCGAAAATCTGGAGCGTATTTTCCTGCCCTTCGAGCGGATCGAGACGCCGGGCCGCCCGGCCACCCAGGGCGCCGGCCTCGGCCTGACCATCACCAAATTGCTGACCGAGGCGATGGGCGGAGAAATCAGCGCGACCAGCACGCCCGGACAGGGGAGCTGTTTCACCGTCCGCATGATGCTGTCCGCCGGACGGGAGCGGCGGCGCGCGCGCGCCCCGTCGCTGCAGCCGATCACTGGCTATCTGGGGGACCGGCGCACCATTCTGGTGGCCGACGACGATCCGGACCATGTCGCCTTCGTCCGTCAGGCGCTGACGGATCTGGGGTTCAACGTGATTTCGGCGCCGGACGGGCCCGGCTGCCTGCGTGCCGCCGGCGCGCACGACCCGGACGTCATCCTGCTGGATATTTCCATGCCCGGCATGACTGGGTGGGAGACGGCGGAAAAACTGCGCGCCGAGGGCAAGACCGTTCCGGTCATCATGATCTCCGCCGACCCGCGGGAGGAACGCTCCGCCTCCGGTCCGTGGCACGACGCCTATCTGATGAAGCCGCTGCAGCTGCCCGCCCTTCTGGACGCGCTGTCCGAGGTCGCAGGCGTCGAGTGGACGCGGGAGGCGCCCGCTCCGGCAAAGCCGGAGCCGGAGCCGATCATGGCGCCCGGCCACGCCCCTAGCGGCGCCGATCTGGACAGGCTGCGCGAGCTCGGCCGGATCGGCCATGTCCACGGCATCCTGCGCAAGCTGGAGGAGATCGACGCCGCCCAGCCCGGCACCTCCCCGATCATCGCGCATCTGCGCCAGCTGGCGCAGGACTGCGACATGGAAGCCTATGAAGCGGCGCTGGAACGGCTGGAGACGACGTGAACGCCCAGGCCGAACTCCAGCCCGTCGTCCTCGCTGTGGACGATGCGGGCGACACGCTCAGCCTCCTGACGGATCTGATCGAGGGCGCGGGCATGACCGCGCTGATCGCCAAGAGCGGTCCGGCGGCGCTGACCCTGATCGGGCGCATCCAGCCGGACCTGATCCTGATGGACGCGATCATGCCGGAGATGGACGGGTTCGAGACCTGCCGCCGGATCAAGGAGCAGAGCGCGCTCGCCCACATCCCCGTCGTGTTCATGACCGGAATGTCGGACACCGAGGCCGTGGTGAAGGGGTTCGAAGCCGGCGGCGTCGACTTCGTGCCCAAGCCGCTGGTGCCGAGCGAGCTCGTGGCCCGCATCCGGGTGCATCTGGCCAATTCGCGCATGGCGCAGAGCGCACGCATCGCGCTGGATCTGGCCGGCCCGCCGCTGGCCGCCTCCGACGCCTCAGGCCGTATCCTCTGGATGACGCCGCAGGGCTCGGACATGCTCACCCGGGCGCTCGGGCGGGCGGCCTCCACCTCCGAATGGCGCGCGGCAGCGCGGCAGCGCCTGGCCGGCGTGGTGGCGCGCGGCGCTGGCGAGATCGAGCTGCATTCGGGGCGCGGGGCGCGCGTGGTCGCGGCCTATATCGGCGACGGCGCGCCCGGCGAATTCCTGTTCAAGCTGAGCGACTCCAACGCGCCCAGCGACGCCCAGCGACTGCAGAGCGCGCTCGGCCTCACGGCGCGGGAGGCGGAAGTCCTGCTCTGGATCGCGCAAGGCAAGTCCAACCGCGACGTGGCGGCGATCCTGGAATGCTCCCCGCGCACGGTGAACAAGCATCTGGAGCAGATTTACAGCAAGCTTCAGGTCGACAACCGCACCGCTGCGGCCATGGCGGCGGTGAAGTACCTCACCGGCGCGCCCTGATCCGCCTCAGTTGTCTTTCCGCATGTCCAGCCGTCGCTGGACTGGGAACAGCTCGATCCCGAACCTCTCGACCGCCAGCCCCCACAGGCCGCGCGGCGCCAGCAGCATGACGCCAACCGCGATCAGGCCGAGGATGATCAGATAAAACGATCCGAGATCGGCCAGCAGGCCGCGCAGGATGAAGAACACGATCGTGCCCAGGATCGGTCCCTCGATCCGCCCGACCCCGCCGATCACGACGATGAAGATCACATAGGCCGTCCAGTCCATGACGCTGAACGCAGCGTCCGGGGAAATGCGCAGCTTCGCCAGGAAGATCAGCGCCCCGGCCAGGCCCGTGACGAAGGCCGCGATCACATAGACGATGTATTTGGCCCGTGCGACATCGACGCCGAGGCTCGCCGCCGCCGGCTCGGAGTCGCGGATGGCCGCGAGCGCCAGGCCGTATTTCGACCGCAACAGGCCATAGACCAGCGCCACCGACCCGACGGCCAGCCCCAGCGCGGTCCAGTAGGTGACGGCCTCGCGCATGTCGCGGGAATCGGCGATGGCGCGCACCACGTCGATGGGAAGGCTCATGCCCGAGCCGCCGCCGAGCGCGCCGATCTGCGCGAAGACCAGCATATAGACCTCCGCCGCGACCCAGGTGCCGATGGCGAAATAGGCGCCCTTCAGCCGGAACACGACCGCGGCGGTCGGGATGGCGAACACCGCCGCGACCAGCCCCGCCAGCGGAATGGCCAGCAGCGGCGGCACGCCCAGAAAGGCGGCGATGACGAAGAAGAAATACCCGCCGAGGCCGACAAAGGCCTGCTGCCCCACCGAGACCAGCCCGCCATAGCCGGCAAGCAAATTCCACATCTGGGCCAGCGCCAGCATGTAACAGAGCTCAACCATCAGCCGCATATTGCTGCGGTCCAGCCACAGCGGGCCGAAGGCCAGCGCCAGAACGATCACCGCCATGACGATCAGCCCATAGCGGCTGAACTTCGTCATCGCCGCGACGCGAAAACGCTTCTCCGGATGCATCGCCGCGTCGGTCATTTATCCCTCGTGCGCGGGAACAGGCCCTGCGGCCGGACGACCAGCACGGCGAGGAAAACGATATGGCCCGCCAGAATCTGGAAGCCCGGATTGATCTTCGCGCCGATGGCCTGGGACACGCCCAGGATCACGCCCCCGGCCAGCGTGCCCCACAGGCTGCCCAGCCCGCCGATGATGACGGCCTCGAACGCGAACAGCAGCCGCGCCGGCCCGGCGCCCGGCGAGAAATTGGTCCGCACGCCCAGCAGCACCCCGGCGATGGCGCAGATCACCAGCGACACGCCCATGGCGATGGCGAAGACCTGTTTCGGATTGACGCCCATCAGCGGCACGATCTCCGCCTTGTCGGACGTGGCGCGGAACACCCGGCCTAAGGCCGTGCGCCGCATGAACAGCTCCATCCCCCCGATCACCGCGACCGCGACGATGAAGGTCAGAAGCGGGAACGCGCCGATGGAGATCGCGCCCATCTGCAGGCTGGCGGTTTCCATCGGGCCGGCCTGAAGCCGCTGGGTGTCGGCGGAGAAGACTTCCAGCAGCGCGTTCTGGATGATGATCGACAAGCCGAACGTCACCACCAGCGGCGGCAGCAAATCCTTGCCCAGCGTCCGGTTCAGGATCGCGCGCTGCAGGCCATAGCCCAGGGCGAACATCACCGGCGCCACGATCAGAAGCGACAGCAGCGGGTGCAGGCCCAGCCCCGTCACCACCGCCAGCGCAAGGAAGGCGCCCAGCACGATCAGGTCCCCATGGGCCAGATTGACCAGGCGCATGACGCCGAAGATCAGGGAAAGCCCCGCGGCGAACAGCGCGAACAGCCCGCCCACCAGCACGCCCTGAAGGATTGCGTTTATCCAGTCCATCGCCCGCCTATGCCCCGAAATACGCCGCGGCGATGTCGTCCAGCGACGCTTCGCCCGGGCGGCCGGTCAGCGAGACGCGCCCTTCCTGAAAACAATAAAATCTGTCCGCCACCGCCAGCGCCTGCTGGATATCCTGCTCCACCACCACGATGGCCGCGCCGCGCGCCCGGATTTCCGGCATCGCGGCGTAGATGTCCTTGATGATGGTCGGGGCGAGGCCGAGGCTGATCTCGTCGCACAGCAGGATGCGCGGGTTGGACATCAGCGACCGGCCAATGGCGACCATCTGCTGCTGGCCGCCGCTGAGCGCCGTGCCCGGATGGTCGCGCCGCTCGCGCAGGATGGGGAACAGGTCATAGACCCCGTCCAGATCCCAGCGCGGCGCGGCGGTATCCGCGGGCGCCGGCGCCGGCTGCGCCAGGCCCAGCTTCGCGCGGGCCGCCTCCACCCATCCGCCGCTTGCGGCGGCCGGGTCGGCCAGCGCGCCCATTTTCAGGTTTTCCTCGACCGTCAGCGAGGGGAAGAGCTGGCGCCCTTCCGGCGTCATCGCCACGCCCATGCGCACGACCTCGTGCGCCGGCTTGCCCGCGGTCTGCTCGCCGAACAGGGTCACCGCACCCGGCGCGGTGGCCAGCACGCCGCAAACCGCGCGAAGGAAGGTCGTCTTGCCCGCGCCATTGGCGCCGATGATGGCGACCGTCTCGCCTTCCGCCAGATCGAAATCGATTCCGAACAGGGCCTGGAAGTCGCCGTAAAAGGCCTCCAGCCCGCGCGTGGCCAGCACCGGGCGCGCGCCCGTCTCCGCCATGGGCTCCGCCGCGCTCATTGGGCCGGGATTCCCATATAGACCTCGCGCACGCGCGGATCGGCCATCACTTCCTCCGGCTCGCCCTCAGTCAGCAGCTTGCCGAAATTGATGACGACCAGACGGCTGACCGTCTTCAGCAAAGCGTGCACGACATGCTCGATCCAGATGATGGACACGCCGCTGGCGTTGATCGCCTGGATCGTCTCGACCAGCGAATGGCATTCGTGGTCGGTCAGGCCGCCGGCGATCTCGTCCAGCAGCAGCGCACGCGGATTGGTGGCCAGCGCCCGTGCCAGCTCCAGCCGCTTGCGCTCCAGCAGGGTCAGCGACCCGGCCGGGGCGTTCGCCTTAGCCAGCAGCCCGGTGCGCTCCAGCACCTCGCCACAGCGGTCATAGGCCGCGTGTTCGGTGCCGCTGGTCTTGCCGAAGGCGCCGCCGACCAGAAGGTTCTCGAACACGCTCATCTGTTCGAACGGATGGGGGATCTGGTGCGTCCGGCCGATGCCACGGTGACAGCGCTGATGCGGGCTGGCCGCCGTCACGTCCTCGCCCGCGAAATGCACCTTGCCGGAATCGGGCGTCAGCGCCCCGGTGATCAGGTTGAACACCGTGGTCTTGCCCGCCCCGTTGGGGCCTAGCACGCCCAGCGCCTCGCCCTCCCCGAGATGGAACGATAAATCGTCCACCACGGTCAGCGCGCCGAACCGCTTGGTCACGTTCTCAACGCCGATCAGCATGGCCGTCCGCCCGCGTCCCCCGTTCCGTCCGAAGTCTAGGCCAATTCTAGGCCAAGGCTTCCATCTCGCCGCCCAGGGGCACTTCCGGCGCGGTCTCGTTGGACACCACGACCAGCTCGAACGGGAATTCCCCGCCATCGGTCTGCCGCCACTGGCCGCCGACCAGCGGCGTCTTGGTGACGTTCTTGACCGGGCCATTGCCCCAGGACACCGGGCCGACCAGCGTCTCGATATTGGTGGCGGCCATGGCGTCGCGCGTGGCTTCGTAATCGCCCGGCCCGCCGGCGCGGGTCATGATGTCCGCCGCGACCTCGAACAGCGAGTGGATAAAGCCGATGGGCTGGGTCCACTGGCGGCCCGTGGCCTCGGTATAGGCCGCGGCCAGCTCCTGCCCGCTCTGCCCCGTCAGGGACGAGGTGAACGGGTGGGTCGGCGTCCACCAGACTTCGCTGGACAGATTATGCGCGGTCGGGCCGATCGTTTCGACATTGACCGGATACAGCGTCGCCTTGGCGATCGACACGATCTTCGGGTTGAAGCCCTGCTGCTTGGCCTGGGTCCAGAAGGTGGTGAAGTCGGGCGGCAGCGGCGCGCCGGTGACGATCTCGCACCCGTCGCGGCGGAAGGCGCTGATGAAGGCCGTATAGTCGTCCGACAGGTTCTGATAGCGGCCCGGGTCGGTCATCGAATAGCCGGCCGCCGACAGCGCCGGCGGGAAACCCGCCTCGGCGTCGGCCAGCGCATTGCCGTCCGCGTCGTTCGGGAACAGCAGGCCGACCTGCTTATTGGTGTCGATCTGGGACCACATGTTCTGAAAGACCGCGATCAGGTCCTCCGACCCCCAGAAATAGTGATAGGTCCAGTCGAAGCCGCGGTCCGGCGTGCCGCCGCGCGTGAAATAATAGGCCTGCCACGGCGCCATGGTGGACAGGCAGGGCACCTCGTTGATCTCGCAGGCGTCGGCGACCGGGTTCACGTTCTCCGGGGTGGAGGCCACGACCATCAGGTCGACCTCGTCGGCCAGGATCAGCTCGTTCGCCACTTCGCTGGCCCGGTTCGGGTTGGACTGGCTGTCCCGGACCAGAATCTCCACCGGATAGGTGCGGCCGTCGATGGAGAGGCCGTCGCCGATCTGGTTCATCACCGTCTGCAGGGTGAAATCGTCGGCCTCCGCCATGCCGGCCAGGGCGCCGGTCTGCGGGCTGACATAGCCAATCTTGATCGCGCGCTGCTGCGCGTAGGCGGGCGCCGAACCGAAGGCGGCTGTCGCCCCGGCCGCCGCGCCGGCCTTCAGAAAGCCGCGCCGGTCCAGCCGGTAAATCGTCTTGGTCATCGTATCCTCCCCAGGATTCTTCCTCTGCGGCGCAGGCCGTCAGCGTTGATAGAACGGCGGTATTTGCGCGTCCACGTTCACCCAGACCGATTTTGCCTGGGTGTATTCGCGCATCACGTCGAAACCCATTTCCCGTCCGTAGCCCGACTCGCCCACCCCGCCGAACGGGCTGCCCGGATGGGCGCGTTTGTAGCAATTGATCCAGACCATGCCGGCGTGCAGGCCCTTGGCCACACGATGCGCCCGTGAAAGGTCGCGCGTCCAGAGGCCGGAGCCGAGGCCATATCTGGTGGCGTTGGCGATGGACAGGGCCTCCGCCTCGTCCTTGAACGTCATCACCGCGGCGAACGGGCCGAACACCTCTTCCTGGCACACCCGGTCGGTCGGCTTGGCCCGCACAACGGTCGGGCGCACGAAATAGCCGTCCCGCAGCGCGTCGTCTTCCGGCCCGGCGCCGCCGGCCAGCACCTCCGCGCCCTCGCCCTTCGCCACGCCGATATAGGACATGACCCGGTCGAAATGCGTCTTTGACGTCAGCGGCCCCATCTCCGTCGCCGGGTCCAGCGGATCGCCCAGGCGGATGGATTTCGCCAGCTTCAGGAATTTGTCCAGGAATTCGTCGGCAATCGCCTCGTGCAGCATGATCCGGCTGCCGGCGATGCAGGCCTGGCCCTGATTGTGGAAGATGGCGAAGGCGGACCCGCCGACGGCGGCGTCGATATTGGCGTCCTCGAAGACGATGTTCGCGCCCTTGCCGCCCAGCTCAAGCTGCAGCTTTTTCAGGTTCCCGGCGGAGGCCTCCACCACTTTCCGCCCCGTGGCGGTGGAGCCGGTGAAGGCGACCTTGCCGATCTCCGGGTGGCTGGCCACCCGCGCTCCAGCCGTCGCGCCATAACCCGGCAGCACATTGATGACGCCCGGCGGAATGCCGGCCTCCAGCGCCAGCTCCGCCACGCGCAGCGTGGTCAGCGGCGTCAGCTCGGACGGCTTCATCACCACCGTGTTGCCGGCGGCCAGGGCCGGGCCCAGCTTCCAGGCGGTGAACATCAGCGGGAAATTCCACGGCACGATCTGGCCGACCACGCCGATCGGCTCGCGCTGGACATAGTTCAGGAAGCCGGCGTCGACCGGCACCAACGATCCCTCGAACTTGTCCGCCATGCCGCCGAAATAGCGGAAGCTCATCACCGTGCGCGGCAGGTCCAGATTGCGGCAGTCGCGGATCGGGTGGCCGGTGTCCAGCGCCTCCAGCCGGGTCAGGGCCTCGCCCTCTTCCTCGATCCGGTCCGCAAGCTTCAGCAGCAGGCGCCCGCGCTCATGCGCGGCCAGCGCCGCCCATTTCGGGAACGCCTTCTTCGCCGCCTCAACCGCGCGGTCGACATCCTCCTCCCGCGCCTCGGCGATGCGGGTCAGGACCGCGCCGTTATAGGGATCGATGACGTCGATCTCCGCGCCCGCGGCGCCGTCGGTCCACTCCCCGCCGATCAGCAGGCGCGTGGGCGTATCCGGCGGAAGGGCGCGGGACGGCGCGCCGCCCCCCTGGCTATGGCGTGCGTCCATCAGAACTGAACGGGCGTCACCGGCGCCTCGCCTCTCTGGATCATTTCCGGAATCGCGTTGGAGGCGTTCTCCCACACCAGCAGCATGGAGCGCTTCGACGAATAGCCTTGATGACGGATGTCGGCGGGCATCGCCGCGATGTCCCCGGCCCGCATCGTCACCTTGGCCCGCGGCTTTCCGGTCTCCTTGTCCTTCACGTCCCAGGTGATCTCGTCGGACAGCTGCATGAACCACTCGACGCGGTCATTGCCGTGCTCGATGGGCAGGATGAATTCCTCGGTCGTCGGGCAGTACAGACTGTCCTCCAGCACCGAGCAGACGCTGGGATTCCAGGTCACGTCCGAGCGGGACAGATAGGCGAACAAATTGTAGGCGCAGACCTGGTCCTCGAAGCCGGGCTCGGCCTCCACCAGCGGCGCGTCCTGCGGCACGTCGGCGAACATCCGGTTCACCGGATAGCCGCTTTCGTCGGTGCGCGGCTGGGTATCGCCGGGCAGGCCGACCATGCGGCGCGCGGTCACCCGCTGGCGCGTCACCGCGGCGTCGTTGCCGCCATTCTTCCTGCCCCAGGGCGCGTCGGTCTCCTGCGGCGCGGCGAAGGGGTCGTAGCCGTCATTCGTCCAGTCGGAGATCATCTCCTTGAACAGGGGCATCAGCTCCGACGCTTCGAACCGCTCCTGCCAGTCCAGCCCGGCGGCGCGGTAGGAGTCGTTATAGCGGCCGGCGAACATATCGACCTGGCCGTACAGATTGGTCGTGCCGAACACGGCGTCGAAATTCACCGTGCCGTAGAAAAAGCCCCAGGCGATGTCGCGCATCAGCGCCCGCAGAAAGGCGTCCACCGGCATCTGGTGCCGGCCCTTCGGCCATTCGATCGTTGCGAAATACTCGTCGCGGGAAAACCGGAACGAGCCGGCGGTGAAGGCGCGATAGCCGGTGACATTGCTGACCGGCTCAGCGGAGAAATCGTGGCGGATTGCCGTCTCGCTCACTGGCCGCCCCCGATGCAGATATCCGCCCATTTTTCCACGCTGACCGGGCCGAGCACGGTCTGGATTGTGAAGACCGAGGGCCGCGCGGCCGAAAACTGATAGGCGCAGCCTTTGGGCAGCAGGCCCTGATGGCCGCGCCTCAGGACCAGCCGCCCCATTTTCGCGCCCGCCGGCGCCGCGCCGGCCAGATGCGCGCCGCGCGCGTCCGGCGCCAGAAGCGGCGCCTCCGGCTTGATCAGGCGGACCTCGATCTCGCCGTCCATACACAGGACGAATTCGTCATGGGCGTTCGTGAACCAGGGGGAGTCCCTCTCGGCCCGGCCGGCCTCGATCACGTAGTCGAAATTCTTGCCGGCGACGACGCGCTCATAGGGCGCGCAGGTCTCGGCGATCTCGAACACGTTGGAAAAAACATAGTTTTTGGGGTCGTCGTCGATGATCTCGATATGGCCCTTGCGATAGTCGTTCAGGGCCCCGAACACCGTTGTATAGCCGCCCCCGGCCAGAGGCGTTTCCTCGTCCCCGGCCGCAACCGCGCTGTGCCGCGCGGCGGACGCGTGCTGCGCCGCTCGCATGCTGACCTCCCCTTTTCGGCGTCCGCGCGTTGGCCGCGCGTATCCGCCGCCATAATAGTTACCACTCCGGATGCGCAGGGTCACGGCCAGTGGCGCCCCAAATCATCCGGCGCGAGGCTTGCAGCGGGTCCCGGCGAACCCGTCTTGAACAGCACGGACTGTAAGAAAATGGCACGTTTTGCGACCCCCCTCGCGATTTCCGGCATGGTTTTCGGCCTGGCGCTGACCGCCCAGCCCGCCCTGGCGCAGGACCCCGGACAGATCGCCCGCGTCCAGGCCGGCGGCTCCTGCCCCGGCTGCAATTTGTTCCAGGCCGATCTGGTCGGCCGTGAAATTCCCGGCGTGGACGTCAGCGGATCGCGCCTGCGCCAGTCCGACCTGTCCTATTCGATCATGGACCGGGCCAATTTCTCCGGCACGGACCTGTCGGTGGCCGAGGGATACGCCGGCCGCTTCACCCGCGCCAATTTCAGCCACGCCAATCTGCAGGACGCCAGCTTCGTCGGCGCCTATCTCGGCTACGCCAATTTCAACGGCGCGACCTTCGGCGGCACGGTCCTGGCCGGCGCGAATCTGGAAGGCGCGCAGAACCTGACCCAGGCCCAGCTCAACGGCGCCTGCGGCGACGGCGAGACCCGCCTGCCGGCCGGTCTGCACCTGTCGTCCTGCTACTGATCGTCCCGGTTTCTCCCGGCTTTCCGGAATGAAAGCGCCCCGCCCGGACCCCGGGCGGGGCGCAGTTTTTTCTTGCCCGGACTGCGAGCAAAGCCAATATGCCCGCCGCGTGGGTTGTATTCGTTTTGGCTATGCGGACGTGACAGATAGGACGTCCGTACGGCCCGAGTGATTACAGCAATTTAAGTGGCCTTTGCGGGAGGGCGGGGCGAATGTCCGCGACGACAGACGCCCCAAAGGGAGTCAGGACGCTCAATTGATCGGGAAGCATGTATTCGCCGCCGGCCTGACCGCCGCGCTGCTGGCCTCGCCAGCCTTCGCGGACGAGTCCGTGCGCCGCACGCTCAGCATCGGCGGCTCGTGCCCGGAGTGCGACCTGTCCGGCAAGGACCTGTCCGGCGCGATGTTCGCCGGGGGCAATTTCACCGGCGCCGACCTGTCCGGCGCCAGCCTGTCCGGCGCCAGCCTGATGGGTGGCCGCTTCGCCGACGCCTCCTTCCGCCGCGCCGATCTGACCGACGCCCGCCTGACCGGGGTGAATTTCAACCAGGCCTCTTTCGTCGGCGCAGCGCTGTCGCGCGTCTGGGGCACCGGGGTCGGCTTCTTCTCCGCCGATTTCACCAGCGCGGTGATGACGGACGCGGTGTTCTTCGGCACCAATTTCACCCGCGCGACGCTGGCCGGCGCCGAAATGTCCGGCTCCAAGCTGACCGGCGCGGTGTTCATCGAGGCCGACCTGACCCGCGTGACGCTGACCGGCGCCCTGCTCCACGGAGCGACCTTCGAGCGGGCCAATCTGGACAATGCGGATCTGCGCGGCGCCAATTTCAGCGGCTCGACCTTCGAGGACGCCCGGCTGGGCGCGGCGCGGGTCGATGACGCCCTGTTCGAACATGTCGATTTCAGCGGCGCCGATCTCAGCAATGTCCGCGGCCTGACCGCAGACCAGATCGCCACCGCCTGCGGCAACGGCGAAACCCGCCTGCCGCGCGGCCTGACGCTGGACGAATGCCTCGAGCAGCAGCCCTGGGGCGCCGGCGGCTACGACCTGACCTACCAGGTCGGCACGCCGCTATCGCTGGATGAGCTGAACCGCCTGAACCAGCTCCGCAAGGAACAGGTTCGCGCTGCCGAGGAACGCCGCAACGCGGCGCGTCAGGCGGCCGGCGAAGGCCAGCCGCGCCTGACCGGCTTCGATCCGGACGCCAACTAAACCCGTTACAGCTAAAGAAGTGAAAGGCTGCACCGCGTTCAGCGGAACGCCAGCACGCGCTTGGTCAGGAACCAGCCGGCGATCGCCATGAACAGCACGCCCGCAGCGGCCACGGCCGGCCCATAGACGAACGCCTCGTCGATCTGGCCGTGCATGCGCTGCCAGGTGTCCCAGGAGCCGAAGGCGGCAAGGCCGAGGCCGATCAGCAGGAACAGCGCGTACCAGACGCCGCTGCGGTCCCGCTCCGGCGAATATTCGGAGTCTTCCTCCAGCGCCCATTCGTCTTCATTGCGACGGATCTGCAGCAGCAGGTCTTCGCGATGGGAGTCGGCGGCCGGCCGGGGCGCGTCCGCGTCGGCTTTGGCCTCGGCGCTACGGCGCGCCAGATTGGCGCGGTGGCGGGCCAGTTCGGCCCAGCTCATGCCTTCGGCTGTCGCCGGCGTCTCTTCGATCTGGTCTTCGAGGGCGGCGTCCGCCTCGGCGGCGGAATCCTCGTCGGCCTCGGGCAGCTCGTCTTCCTGCGCGGCCTCGTCGCCGGCGTGGACATAGACTTCCTCGACCGGCTCGTCGTCTTCCAGGGCCGCGGCGGCGCTGACCATTTCCTGGTCCTGCGCGACTTCCGGCTGTTCGACGATGTCGTCTTCGGCGCTGTCGTCCGCCGTGAAGTCGGCGACGAATTCCTCTTCGACCTCGTCGGCCTGGTCGTCACCGATCCCGTACCGGACCACCGGCGAGGCGTCCTCGACCGCCCGGGCAAATTCCGCCTCGACAGGCTCGGGCTCAGGCTCAGGCTCGGGCTCGGGTTCGAATTCAGGTTCGGGCTCGAATTCGGCCTCCGGCTCGAAAACGACCTCGTCTCCCTGCTCGTCGTCCAGCAGCGCCTGCAGGGCCGCGGCGTCCGGCAGGCCCAGATCAATGAACGTCCCGTCCGGCGCCTCGGCCGGCTCATCGACCGCTTCGGGCTCCGGTTCGGCGAACGCCTCTTCCTCGAAATCGTCCTCGTCGGCCGGCGAAACATAATTTTTCAGGCTGAAAGCGCCGGGCGCCGCTCCGGTCAGGTCGGCGTGATACACCGCCACCGGCGCGGTCAGTTCGGCCGGCGCGTCTTCGGCGATCACCGGCACTTCCGGGGTCGGCGCGGCGGCCGGACCGCCCGGAGGCGTGAGGAACAGCGCGCGTTCGGCGGCACGGCGGCGCACCAGCGCGTCGACCACCACGAGGCGCCCGTCCAGCGTCGTGGCGCGCCACTGGTCGAACGCCAGGCCCGCATCCAGCGACCGGCCGTCATTGATCCGTTTCAGGACGGTGGAATTCAGGAAATTGTCCTGACCGATATTCAGCGCCAGGGACGCCAGCGCGTCGAACTGATTCTGGGTCAGCGGCGCATCGACGGCGCTGTGCAGCGCCTCCTCGACCGCCATCAGGTCGTAAATCAGCAGCTTGTCGGCGTCGTCCTCGCTGATCGAGACGCCGTCGCGGGCGCTTTTGGTATGCCCATAGCCGATGACCCAGCCGCCGCCCGGAAGCGGCGCTGCCTTGCGGCGAAAGCCTTCGAAGCTCTTGATCAGCTTGCGGCCCGCAACAGAGGTCTTCAGCGTCGGTTTCATACCTGTCTCAATCCAGGACAGCGGGGCTGTCTCCGGAAGGACTGGTGCAAGCGCCGCGCCGGGACCGTTAACGGCCGGCAGGCGTGAAAATCTCGACGGAATCCACGGCTGTAAACGATGCAAAGAAGCCCCCCGCAAAGCCGCCCCCAGCAACGATGAAGCGGCCCCCCGGGAGGGCCGCCGCGGCGCTGCCGGCGCGTGGCGCAGGCAGCGGATCGGACGCCGCCCAGGCGCCGTCCTCAAGAACCAGATGGTCGCTCAGCGTCTCCCCATACGCATCGCGACCGCCCACCACATGCAGTGCGCCGTCCGACACGACGGCGACATGCCCGAACCGGGCGACCGGCAGGTCCGGCCCGCGCGACCAGGTCTCGGTCGCCGGGTCATAGACGTCGACCCGTCCGCCCCGCGCCTCGACCGCGGTATCCGGCGCGCCCTCCACGGTGAGCTTGGGCTCGCGCGAGCCCCCGCCGATCAGCCACAACTTGCCGTCCAGCACCGCGGCGGCCGCGGTGCGCGAGGGGATCGGTTCGGGCCCCAGATCCCGCCACATCCCCTCGTCGGGATCGAACGCGATCAGGCGGTCGGCGCCGGTCGCATAGAGCTGGCCGTCCAGCGCGGTCAGGGTGAAGCTGCGCCGGCCGATCGGCATGGCGGGTCCGTCCCGCCAGCGCTTCTCCGCGATATTGTAGATCCAGACGCTGGCGGAGGGTTCTTCGAACCCCTTGCGGAACCCGCCGGCGACATAGATTTCCCCGTCCAGCGCCGCCATGGCGTGCGCCGTCAGGCCGACCGGCATCGGCTCCAGCGCGATCCAGGCCTCGGCCCCGTCTTCCAGCATGGAAAACGCGCTGCGCGGCTCCAGCAATCCGTCGCCGCCGCCCAGATAGACCGCGCCGTCCGCCGCGGCCGCCGCCGCGCCGTGGACCGGCGTTTCGAGGGGCGCGCCCTGGCTCCAGTCCGCCCGCGCCGGAAGGGCGGCGAGCGAAACGGCGGCGAGGGCGAGGAGAGCGAACTTCATAACAGGACCATGGTAGCGAGGCCGAGAAAGGCCAGAAAGCCGATCACGTCGGTGACCGTCGTGACGAAAACCGAAGACGAAACAGCCGGGTCGGCGCCGAATTTCTTCAGCGCCAGCGGCACAAGAATGCCCGACAGGCCCGCGCACGCCAGATTGATCACCATCGCCACCGCGATCACCAGAGCCAGTTCGGCAAAATCGAACCAGACGATCGTGACGATTCCCATCACGACGGCGAAAATGAGGCCATTGGCCAGCCCCGTCAGCGTTTCGCGCAACACGATCCGCCGCGCATTGGCGGAGGTAAGCTCGCGTGAGGCGATGGCGCGCACCGCCACGGTCAGCGACTGGGTGCCGGCGTTCCCGCCCATCGAGGCGACGATCGGCATCAGTACGGCCAGGGAGACGATGGCCTCGATCGCGCTGTCGAACTGCGCAATCACCAGCGACGCGACGATGGCCGTGCCCAGATTGACCAGCAGCCAGGGGGCGCGGGAGCGGACGGCGTCCAGCACGGTGTGGGACAGGCCCGTCTCCGTCACCCCGGCCAGGGCCAGCAGGTCTTCCTTGTTCTCTTCCTGGATGACGTCGATCATGTCGTCGACCGTCAGCATGCCGGTCAGCCGGCCGGAATCGTCAACCACCGGCGCCGAGATCAGGTGGTATTTCTCGAACAGATAGGCGGCCTCTTCCTGGTCCATTTCCGGCGGGATCAGGGCCCGGGGCGCCAGCATCAGGTCGGACAGATTGGTCTCGCGCGGCTCCCGCATCAGGCGGGAGACGGGAACCTCCCCCACCGGCTTGAAGTCCGGCCCCACGATATAGAGTTCGAAGAACAGCTCGGGCAGGCGTTCGCCCGCCTGGCGCATATGGTCGATGGCGTCGCCCACGGTCCAGAAATCCGGCGCCGCGACGAAGTCGCGCTGCATCAGACGTCCGACCGTGTCCTCGTCGAAGGCGAGGCTGCGCTCCAGCTGGACGCGAAGGGCGCGCGGCGCGGCGGCCAGGACCTCGCCCCGGACCTCCGGCTCCAGATCCTCCACGACCTCGATGGCGTCGTCGGTGTCCAGGCCTGCGATGGCCCGCGCGACTTCGTGCGGGGCCAGTTCGTCCAGGACCAGCGCGCGAGTGTCGCCTTCCAGCTCGGCCAGGACGTCGCCGTCGATCCGGCCGGGGATCAGGTCCACCGCCTCGCGCAGCTGGTCGTTCGACAGCTGTTCGAAGATGTCGGCGATATCGGCCGGGTGCAGGTCGTCGACCAGCGCGGCCAGGGCGGCGGCGTCCTCCTCGGCCACCGCCTCCACGACGCGCTCGACCAGTTCGGTGTCGACCTCGCCGTAGTTTACGGCGTCGGCCTCGCCTTCGCTGTCAGGTTCGAGGGTTTCGGCCACGCACGCACCTCGTCGTCAGAGCGCGCACAGGAATACGCCGCAGGCGCCGGGCTGGCGAGCCGGGCGCGGCGATTTTTTCCTTGTTGGAGCAGCCCGCCGCCACGGCGGCGCGCCGGATGCAAGATGGTGCGGTCGAGAGGAATCGAACCTCCACGGCCTCTCGGCCACAGCGCCCTCAACGCTGCGCGTCTACCAGTTCCGCCACGACCGCAATTCGTTGGAAATGGACGCGCGAGGTAGCACCGGGCGCCCGAAAAGTGAAGGCCTATCCTGCTGTGACGCAGATGGGAATCAGACGGTGACGCGAAGGATCTCGCTGACCAGCCGGTCGGGGTCGACCGGCTTGGTGACATAGCCGTCCATGCCGGCTTCCATGCAGCGTTCCTTGGTGCCGGACAGGGCGTCGGCGGTCACCGCGATGATCGGCGTGCGGCTGGCCGCTTCCGCCGCGCGGATTTCGCGCGTGGTCTCATAGCCGTCCATTTCCGGCATGTGCAGATCCATCAGAATGAGGTCGAATCCGGTCGAGCGCGCGAGGTCCACGGCTTCCCGCCCGTTGTCCACCAGCACCGGGTCGTGACCGAACGTTTTCAACAGACCTTCCATGACGATCTGATTGATCACGTTGTCTTCGACAACCAGCACTTTCAGGTGGCGGTCTTTGCTCTTATCGTTATGGACGCTCATTGACGCTCCCGCCCGCACCGGCTGCGTATCAGAGTCTTCTCCTGCGAATGGTTGGATAGACGCAGGTCTATTACTAAGTCGCTAAGACAACCGGGCGGAGCGGGAACGCGCAGCCGGAGATCGCGTGCGCTCGCGGCGGTCGTATGGAATGGACGGGCCGCATGAACCGCACTTGATACAGTTGATAAAGTGGAAATCGCAGTTGGCGCTGCAACCGCTCTTGCGCCGCCTGCATCCCCGTTTCCGCCGGACCGGCGGAATCCCAATTCCCGCAAGGGATGCAGATGACCGTCACCACACTTCTGGACTTCGCCGCGCTGATGTTTCTGGCGGCCGCCCTGATGGGCTGGCTGAACGCGCGCACGCTGAAACTCCCGCACACGATCGGAATCGTCGTGGCGTCCATCGCCGCCTCGCTGCTGATTCTGCTTCTGGACGCCGCGGTCCCCGGGCTGGGCCTGCAGGACACCGGCCGAGCGCTGATCGGCGACATCGACGTCTCCGGCCTGATCCTGGACGGGATGCTGGCCTTCCTGCTGTTCGCGGGCGCGCTCACCGTCAATCTGGATGACTTGCTGTCACGCAAATGGTCGGTGCTGGCGCTCGCCACCGTAGGCGTTGCGATCTCCACCGTCGTGATCGGCGGCGCGATGTACGGCGTGTTCGCCCTGGCCGGCGCGCCGGTCCCCTTCATGTGGTGCCTAGTGTTCGGCGCCCTCATCTCCCCCACCGATCCGGTGGCGGTTCTGGCCATCCTGCGCCAGCTCGGCCTGCCGGAAGGCCTGGTGACGGAGATCACCGGGGAGAGCCTGTTCAATGACGGCGTCGCCATCGTCCTGTTCGCTGTGCTGGTCGAAATCGCGGTCGGCGGCGGGGCGGAGGCGCATGCGCTGGGCCTGACCGACTCCCTGCTCCTGTTCGGGCAGGAGGCCGGTGGCGGCCTGCTGCTGGGCGTGCTGGGCGGCGTCCTTGCCTTCGCCATGCTGAAATCCGTCGATCACTACGAGACGGAGATCCTGGTCACGCTGGCGCTGGTGTCCGGCCTGACCACCGTGGCGCACACCTTCCATGTCTCCGCGCCGCTGGCGGTCGTGATCGCGGGCCTGCTGGTCGGCAATCACGGGGCGCGCTTTGCGATGAGCCAGCGCACGCTGGACCATCTTTTCCCGTTCTGGACGCTGGTGGACGAGGTCCTGAACTCCCTCCTCTTCGTCCTGATCGGGTTCGAGGTTCTGGCCCTGACTCTGGACATGTCCTGGCTGATGGCCGCCGTGCTGGCGATCCCGGTGTCTCTGGCGGCGCGGGCCATCTCCCTGTCCATCCCGTTCTACGGGTTCGGGCTGGCGCGCGGGCGGCCGCGCGGCGCCGCGCCGGTGATGATCTGGGGCGGGCTGCACGGGGCCATTTCGGTAGCGCTGGTCCTGTCCCTGCCGCCCTCGCCCTGGAAGCAGGAATTGCTGGTCGCCTGCTATAGCGTGGTGCTGTTCTCGATCATCGTGCAAGGCCTGACGCTGGAGCGCGTGGCCCGCTTCTTCTCCCGCGCATAGAAAAGGCCGGCCCGGCGGGCGCCGGACCGGCCGTTTTCCGGTTCAAGTCCGCCTAGAAGTCGTAGGCGAAGACCTCCACCTGACCCGGCCGGCAAGGTTCGCGGACAAAGCGGCGAAGCTCGCGGCGGCCGATCTGCTCGGCGATGAAGTCCTCATAGTGCGGAACGCCGGGCGCAGAGGCGAGCGTGCGGATATTGGTCGGCTTCCCGTCCTCGCCCAGGTCGAACATCACGACATTCGCCCCGACGGTCACCGTGTCGCCTTCCGGCTCCGGGAACGGCACCGGCTCGAAGTCCTCATAGTCGATGGCGCACATGCTGCGGTCGGCCATGAAGGACCAGCGCGGGGCGCCGCCGCCGAAACCGCCGCCAAACCCGCGGCCCGGTCCGCCGCTCGCCCCCTCCGGGGCCTCGTCTGAACCGGAAAGCTGGGAGGCGCGCGCGGCCATCGCCTGCCACGCCCAGGTGTCGGCCAGCGAGGCCGGCAGCACGCCAATCTCCTGCTGGTCCCACATGTTCAGGCTTTCGGCGAGCGTCATCGAGGCCTTGCCGAATTCGCCGGCGACATATTGCACCTTGCCCAGCTGGGCGAGGTGGCTGCGCAGATTGGCGGAGTCGATCCCGCGGCTCTGCTCCACGGCCTTTTCGGCCAGCTCGACCGCGCTGCCCGGGTCAGAAGCGCCCTGCAGCATCGCCAGGTCCAGTTCGCCCCGGATGATGTCGTCGCGCGGGGGGACGCCGCTCGACTCCAGTCCCGCAATGGCGGCCTCCAGCTGCTGCCGCGCGCCTGCGGGGTCGCTGGACACCATCGTGATCCCGACCAGCAGCCGGGCCTCGTTCTCGCTGTATTCGCCGGACAGGTTCGCCAGCTCCAGCGCCCGGCGCGCGGGCTCCGCCGCCCCGTCCAGATCGCCGGTGTTCACCCGGAACTGCGCGACCGTGAAGGCCAGCAGGCCGGTGTCCCCGTCTTCGCCCCATGCGCTCTCGGCGGCGCGCCAGGCGGCCTCGCCCTGTTCGGAGGCGAGGTCGTAATCGCCCGCGTCGATGGCGGCGAAATAGGCGTCGTAATGTTCAAGCGGATCGGCGCCCTGCGCGTGCGCGGCGCCGGTAGCGGCAAGGCTCAGGGCCATCGCGGCCACAGCCAGTGTCTTCATAGCTTCCTCCCACCCGTCGCAGCGTCTTTGCGCGCCGCGGACTGGCGGCGATCCTATTGATCCTCCCCCCGTCCCGGCAAGCCGCTGCTGTCGTCAATTCCGCATGGCTTGACGGGGGGCGGCGTGGACAGGATATGCCCTGCCATGGCCCAAACGCCCCCCATCCGCCCCGTCCACGTCGTGGGCGGCGGCCTGGCCGGATCGGAAGCCGCCTGGCAGATCGCGGAGGCCGGCGCGCCCGTGGTGCTGCACGAAATGCGGCCCGAACGCGGCACGCCCGCCCACCAGACCGACGCGCTGGCGGAGCTGGTCTGCTCCAACTCCTTCCGCTCCGACGATGCGGAAGGCAACGCGGTCGGCCTGCTGCATGAGGAGATGCGCCGCTGCGGCTCGCTGATCATGCGGTGCGCCGACGCGCACCAGACGCCCGCGGGCGGCGCCCTGGCGGTGGACCGGGACGAGTTTTCCGGCGCGGTGACCGCGGCGCTGGAGGCGCATCCGCTGGTCACCATCCAGCGGCAGGAAGTCGCCGGCCTGCCGCCCGAGGACTGGGACAATGTGATCCTGGCCACCGGCCCCCTGACCTCGCCCGCGCTGGCCGAGGCGGTGCGCGCGCTGACCGGCGCCGACAGCCTGGCCTTTTTCGACGCCATCGCGCCCATCGTGCACCGCGACACGGTCGACATGGCCGTCGCCTGGATGCAGTCGCGCTACGACAAGGGCGACACCGAGGAAGAGCGCGCGGCCTACATCAATTGCCCGATGGACAAGGATCAGTACGAGGCGTTCATCGACGCCCTGCTGGCCGCACCGAAGGCCGAGTTCCGCGAGTGGGAAAAGGACACGCCCTATTTCGAGGGCTGCCTGCCCATCGAGGTGATGGCCGAGCGCGGGCGCGAAACCCTGCGCCACGGTCCGATGAAGCCGGTCGGCCTGACCAATTCGCACAAGCCGGACATCAAAGCCTACGCCATCGTCCAGCTGCGTCAGGACAACTCGCTGGGCACGCTGTGGAACATGGTCGGCTTCCAGACCAAGCTGAAATACGGCGCCCAGACGGACATCTTCCGCATGATCCCCGGTCTGGAAAACGCGGAGTTCGCGCGGCTGGGCGGCGTCCACCGCAACACTTTCCTGGATTCGCCGCGCCTGCTGGACGGCGCGCTGCGTCTGAAGGCCGACCCGCGCCTGCGCTTCGCCGGACAGGTCACGGGCGTGGAGGGCTATGTGGAGTCGGCCGCCATCGGCCTGCTGGCCGGCCGTTTCGCGGCCGCCGAGCGCACGGGCGAGGAGCCAATCTATCCGCCGCGGACCACGGCGCTAGGCGCCCTGCGCGCCCATATCACCGGCGGGCATCTGAGCGCGCCCGACGCGCCGTTCCAGCCGATGAACGTGAATTTCGGCCTGTTCCCGCCGCACGAAGGGCCGTTGCCGAATCCGGAGGGCAAGCGCCTGCGCGGCAAGGAAAAGACCCGCGCCCGCAAGCGCGCGATCAGCGCGCGCGCCCTCGCCGACCTCGCCGCATGGCTGGACGGCCAGCGGGTTCTGGAGCCCGCCGAATAGACGCCGAATAGAAAAGGCTCCGCCGCGGCGGAGCCTTTCCCGTTCGATATGCTTGCCGGACCTAGCGGCTGGCGCGCTCGGTTTCCGGATTCGGTTCGGCGCGCCAGTTATGCGCCTCGCGGAACCAGGCGGTCGGCAGGTCGGTCACCAGCTCATAGCGGACCGGCTCCGGGCCGCGATAATTGGCGTCCTCGCGGATATCCAGCTCCGCCAGGTCCATCTCGACCAGGATGTCCTCGCCGAACATCTCGTCCTCCAGTTCGACCATCACGGAGACGGCCTTGCCCGACGGATCGTGGACAACGGAGTCGACCTCGCCGATCTCCACCCCGGCCGTATTCACCAGGTCGGCATCGTTCAGCTGGATGTCGTTCAGCAGCATCGCGCTGGAATATTCCGGCGCGTCCGCTTCGGTCTCCATCTCCGCCTCGGCGGACAGGCCCGTTTCCGTCTCGAACTCCGTCCCGGCCGTCTCAGCCTCGAACGTCGTTTCGGCCTGGATGTCCGTCTGAGTGTGCGCCTCGGCGCCCGGGCTCAGATCCATCGGCTCGCCGGGCAGCGTGCCGGCGCGGCGGCGGGCCTCGGCTTCAGCCGGCGGGACATAGCCGCCTTCCTGAACAGTTTCAGACGGCGCGGCGTCGTTGATGCCGACGCCGGTCACGCCGGTTTCGGGCTGGACGACGCCATAATCGTCGACGATCTGCGCCGATGCGGCGCCGGCGCCCAGAAGCACGGCGCTGGCCAGCAGCGCGGTTTTGCCAGTACGAGTCATTGGGCGGGTCATTGGAGTGTCTCCATATTGTCGGTTAGCCCCGGTGAAACGGCGCTCGCGGGCGCTCCGTTCCCGCCCTGCTGCACCCCGCACACGAACGCGCGCACGAAAAAGGCCCCGGTTTCCCGGGGCCTTTTCCTGTGGTCATGCGCGGGCGTCAGTTAGACGCGGTGCGCACCTCGGCCGTCGCATTCTCGGAGAAGCGCCAGTCGCGCATCTCGCCCAGCGATTCCGGCGTCTGGGTGGTCACCAGATCGATCTTCTCGTCCCAGAGATTGATCCACTGGTCGTCCGCCCGCGTGCTCAGCTCGGAGAGCTGGATTTCGACCAGGCGGTCTTCCTCGAACAGACCGGTTTCCAGTTCGACCAGAACCGAGTCCGCTTCGCCGGTCTCGCCGCGAAGCACGGCTTCAACCTCGCCAAGCTCTTCGCCCTGCTCGTTGACCAGGTCCGCGTCATTGATCTGCGCGACCGTTACGCCGAGCGTCGTCTCCATGTCGCGGTCGGCCACGTTCCGCTCGCGCAGTTCGTTGGCCAGATCGTCATTGGAGCGCCACATGCTGTCCGTATCGGCGCGGTTCTCCGACATGTCGCGGCGCTCCTCGCCGGTCATGCGGGATTCCGCGGCGGCGTCCGCGTCGATCTCGGCGCGCGAATACGCCTTGGCGTTCCAGCGCTCCATCGCGGCGATCGCATCCGGCGTCTGGCTGGTCACCAGGTCGACGCGGTCGTCCCACAGATTGATGAAGTCGTCATCGGCGCGGGTTTCCAGCGTATCGAAGCCGACCTTCACATAGCGGCTTTCGTCGTCCGCCTCGATCAGGCCGCGGTCCAACTGGATCAGAACCGCTTCCGGGTCCCCGGCGCTGTTGGTCAGCACCGCCTCGACATCGCCCAGATAGTCGCCATCGGCCGTGATCAGGTCGGCGTTGTCGATCTGACCCACGGTAACGCCGAGGCTGGTCTGGACGTCGCGGTCCAGCGCCCGTTCGGCGTGCATGGCGTCCATGCCGGTCTTCGCGTGCGCTTCGGCGCGCGTGGCGTCTCCAGCCGCAGCCGCGCCAGCGGTAAGCGTCGCGGCGCTGGCAAAGAGCGCAAGCTTGCTAAGACGGGTCATGATTGTTCCTCCGTTCTTGGTTAGCGATACCAAGACCAACGGAGGGGCGGCGCGGACCGTTCCGGGATTCGCGCCGGAAGATTCAGGTCGATTGCAGCGATTGCATGCAATGCGCGCGGGCCGGCCGGGCCGGCCCGCGCCTGATGCGAAGGACCCTAGGGGCGCGTGGCCGGGTCCCAGTGTTCGACGATCAGGCCGTCCTCGATCCGGAACATGTCGATCCAGGTGGTCGAATAGTCCCGGCCGCAGGCATCGGTATAGGCGCGCGGGAACACGATCACGACCTTGTCGCCCTCGGCGACGATGTCCACGACGCCTTCCGGGATCGCGGCCGGCACTTCCTGCGGCTCGCGGCCGAGCGCGCGGAAGAAGTTCTGCATGCCCGCCAGGCCGGTGTTCGCCATCGGGTTATGCTGGATATAGTCCTCGTGGATGAACTCGCCGGCGCGGTCGATCTGGTTCGCGTTCAGCAGCGTGCGCCACATGTCCCAGACCAGCTTCTTGTTCGCGGCCAGCTGCGGGTCGTCGCTTTCCAGCATCGCCATCTGGCCTTCGGGCGTGGTGTCGCCGACGGTCGGCGGCGCAGTCGGCGTGAAGTCACAGTTCGGCCCCGCCGCGGCGGCCTGCTGGCTGGCGCCGCCCTGGGCGGCGTCTTCATCCTGCGCGGCTGCGGCAAGCGGCGTCAGCGCGGCTGTGGCGAGAGCGATAAATGCGATGGACTTCATGGGCGGCCTCCCCGGGCTCGTTGTAATGAACGTTGACGCATTCCAGCATTACCCGGCGGGCTGCGCCAGCGGGCGCATCTCACTTTCCAGCCAGCGATGTCCCGCTCAGCTATTTGTCGGCGAGCCGCGCGGCCAGTGCGGAGGTGTCCCAGCGGCCATGCCCGTCCGCCTGCAGGTCGGCATAGAACTGGTCCACCAGCGCGGTGACCGGCAGGCGCGCGCCGCTTTCCCGCGCGGTCTCCAGCGCGATGCGCAGATCCTTGCGCATCCAGTCCAGCGCGAAGCCGAAATCGTATTTGCCCTCGGCCATGGTCGCCCAGCGATTGTCCATCTGCCAGCTTTGCGCCGCGCCCTTGGAAATCGCCTCCAGCACCTTGTCCGCATCCAGACCGGCCGACTGGGCGAAATGCACGCCCT
>ENA-ORCV01000282-ORCV01000282.1-marine-metagenome-genome-assembly--contig:-NODE-282-length-50718-cov-4.717600_pt1 | contig 50718 bp, 44 predicted proteins | sample MGYA00237779_ERZ508509 | MGnify/ENA primary metagenome ERZ508509 (study PRJEB26180, sample SAMN06268772) | marine metagenome | isolation source: Bioluminescent Bay, La Paraguera, Puerto Rico | place... | reverse complement strand
CGGATACGGTGCCGTGTAATTACGAGGACCTGGACGAGGCGGAGCTGGTAGTGTTGATCGGTTCCAACGCGGCCTGGACCCATCCCATTCTGTTCCAGCGCATGCAGGCCGGTGAGGCCAGGCTGGTGGTGGTGGACCCGCGCGGCAGCGCCACCAGTGAGATGGCGGACATGCACCTGGCGATCACGCCGGGCAGTGATGCGGCGCTGTTCAATGGCCTGCTGCATTACCTCAGCGAATCCTGTGCGCTGGATCACGGGTTTATCGACAAGCACACCGAAAACTTTAGCGATGCACTCTACGCTGCCGCGGAGTGGACGCCGGAAAAGGTGGCGGACTACTGCAGCGTCGATCTCGCACAATTGCTCGATTTCTACGAGCTGTTCCGCACCACGGAAAAAACCGTGAGTTTCTATTCCCAGGGCGTCAACCAGTCCAGCAGCGGAACTGACAAGAACAACACCATTATCAACTGCCACCTGGCGACCGGCAGAGTCGGCAAGCCCGGCTGCGGCCCGTTTTCCATCACCGGCCAGCCCAATGCCATGGGCGGGCGCGAGGTGGGCGGGCTGGCGAACATGCTCGCCGCGCATATGGATTTCACCGGAGACAATATCGACCGCGTCGGTCGTTTCTGGAATGCCGAAAATATGGCGAAGGGCCCGGGCCTGAAGGCGGTGGATCTGTTCGATGCGATCGACAGCGGCAAGGTAAAAGCCGTGTGGATCATGGCCACCAATCCGGCGGTGAGTATGCCGGATGCACGCAAGGTGGCCGCAGCGCTGAAAAAGTGCCCCACGGTGATTGTCTCCGACTGTGTGGCGGACACCGATACCGCGCGCTGCGCCGACCTGCTGCTGCCCGCAACTACCTGGGCAGAGAAGACCGGTACCGTGACCAATTCCGAGCGCCGCATCTCCCGGCAGAAAGGTTTCCTTGCAAAACCCGGCGAAGCCCGCCACGACTGGGAAATCATCTGCGAGGTGGCCCGCCGCCTCGGCTATATCGATGCCTTCAGTTATCGGGGTCCTGCGGATATTTTCCGCGAACACGCGGCGCTGTCCGGTTTCGAGAACAACCGCGACCAGGCCGGGCGCGCCTTCGATATTTCCGCGCTCGCGAATATCAGCGATGCGGAGTACGACAACTTTACCCCAGTGCAGTGGCCGGTCACCCGGCAAAGCCCCGCCGGTACCGCGCGCCTGTTCGCCGACGGGAACTTCTACACCCCCAGTGGCCGCGCCCGTTTTGTCGCCGTCAGTCCCCAGTGCCCGAAACAGGAGATCCGCGAACAATACCCCCTGGTACTGAACAGTGGCCGCTTAAGGGACCAGTGGCACACCATGACCCGCACCGGGCGCGCGCGCAAACTGCTGGATCACAGCGAGGCGCCGGAGGTGCACGTACACCCGCAGGAAGCGCAAAGGTTCGCGATCGAAGACGCGCAGCTGGTACGTATTGAAAGCGAGAAAGGCCAATTCTTCGGCCGCGCCAGGGTTACCGCCAGCCAGAAGCCCGGCCAGCTGTTCGCCCCCATCCACTGGAGCGACAGCCTCGCCCACAACGCCACCGTCAGCGCCCTGGCGATGTCCGTTACCGACCCTTTCTCCGGGCAGCCGGAGCTGAAGCAGATGGCAGTCACGATCGAGCCCCTGAACGCCCACAGCTACGCCTGCCTGCTGCTGCGCAGCAAAACCGCAGCAGAACTCCACAGCCGCTTGCAGGCCGGCGACAGGTTGCTGCAGGAAACCATACTGCACTGGTACCGGGTACCGGTAGAGGGTGGCTACCGGTTCGAGCTGGCACTGACCCGCAAACCGGACTGGCAGGCCATTGCCGACAAGCTGTTCGCCTTGAACGGCCAGCAACTCCATCGCCAGCGCCTGCAATTACCCAGCGGTGAACGCTGGCTGCTGCACAGCGAGCAGATGGAGTTACTGGTATTCACCAGCGCCGACTGGCAGACCCTCCCGGACCGCAAAACCCTAGAGGACGCACTGCAAAAGCCCCTGCCGGAAGTACCGGCCCAGCTACTGCAGAACGTCCCCGCCGGCGCCCAGATGGTATGCACCTGCCTGCAGGTCTCGCGCAAGGAAATCGAAGCGGCCATTGCCGACGGTGCGGCAACGGTAGATGAACTGGGAGAACTACTGGGCTGCGGTACCAACTGCGGTTCCTGCAAACCGGAGATCTCCGCACTACTGAATACCAATCTCGCAGTAGCAGTCGGTTAAGACTTTCGCCCTAACTACTGAAGCAATAGCAGCACTTGGCAAGACCTAGCCGAGACAGCTATCTTCCCAACCAGATAGTTAAAAATAGGGCATGAGAAATGGCCGACACCTGTGCAGAAAATGGATTGCGCTCCGTAGAGGCCGCAAAACAGGAACTCATCGACAGCATTTCGCCAATTACCGGCTGCGAAACCATTCCCCTGGGCCGGGCCTCCGGTCGGGTGCTCGCCGAACCGGTCATCGCCGCACTCGACCTCCCGCCGTGTGACAACTCCGCCATGGACGGCTATGCCCTGTGTGGGGAATCTGCAAGCTACACGGTGATCGGCAAAAGCCTCGCCGGGCACCCCTTCAACGGTACCCTGGAACCCGCCCAGGCCGCCCGTATCACCACCGGCGCCGCTGTGCCCCCGGGGGCCGACCGGGTGCAGATGCAGGAAAACTGCACCCTGGACGGCGACCAGCTCAGCATGAGCCGTCCGGCAAGACCCGGCGAGAACATCCGCCGGCGCGGCGAGGACGTGCACACCGGGCAGAGCCTCATTCCCGTGGGCAGCAAGATCAAGGTTCCCCATATCGCCCTGCTTGCCGCCGCCGGCGTAGCGGAAGTCACCGTTCTGCGTAAAATCAAGGCCGCCCTGCTCTCCATCGGCGATGAACTGAAGCCCATTGGCACACCGGTATCAGAACTGGGCGACGGCGACATCTACGACAGCAACCGCATCGCATTGAAAGCGGCACTGGAACAGCTGGACGTGGAGGTTCTCGATCTCGGGTGCTGGCCCGACCAGCCTGAGAAAATTCGCGAGGCATTTATGCAGGCCCGGGACAATGCCGACTTCGTGATTACCAGCGGCGGTGTATCCGTGGGCGAGGCGGACTACACCAAGACGGTGTTGCAGCAGCTGGGGGAAATCGGCTTCTGGAAACTGGCGATCAAGCCCGGCAAACCGTTTGCCTTCGGCAGGCTGCCGAAAGCCGATGGAGAAGCCCTGTTTTTCGGCCTGCCCGGCAATCCGGTTTCCGCCATTGTCACCCTGTACCAACTCGTGCTTCCGGCACTGGAGAAGTTGTGTGGCACCGCCGGGCAATACCGGCAACCGCCCGTGCAGCTGCGCGCGCGGCTGTTGAATGCCATTCGCAAGAACCCCGGGCGCACGGATTATCAGCGGGGTTTTACCTACCGCGACAGTGACGGGATTCAGGTAGTGGGAACCCGCGGTATTCAGGGTAGCCATATTCTCTCCGGCTTCGCCGAGGCCAATTGTTTTGTGGTGCTGCCGCGGGAAGGCGGAAATTGTGAGACCGGCGACTGGGTGACGGTGGAACCGTTTCAAGCGCCGCTGAAGTAACTTTTTGACGAATCAATACACATGAACAGCGATGACAGCAGCGCTCTGACGAGCGAATCCCCAGCCGATCCCAGCGAACGCGTGCAGCGAAGCAATATCTGGCGGCTCACCATTGCCCAGGCCCTGGCCGGGGCAAATTCCGTGGTGGTCTATGCCACCGGCGCCATCGTCGGCAACACCCTCGCACCCTCGCCACTGCTGGCCACCCTGCCCCTGTCCATTTTTGTCGTCGGCATGGCCGCGTGCATCCTGCCGGCGGGCGCCATCGCCGGGCGCTACGGCCGCCGCGCCGCATTCCTCGCCGGCACCGCTGCCGGCGTACTGTGTGGACTCCTGTCCATGTACGCGATGATCGTCGCGTCCTTCTGGCTGTTCTGCCTGGCCGCCTTCTGCGGCGGCGCCTACGCCGCAGTGGTGCTGTCATTCCGCTTCGCCGCCGCCGACGCCGCCGCGCCGGAACGCAAGGCCCAGGCACTGTCACTGGTAATGGCCGGGGGCGTGGCGGCGGGGGTAATCGGCCCACAGCTGGTCACCTGGACCATGCACCTGTGGCCGCAGCAACTGTTCGTCGCCACCTTCCTGATCCAGGCCCTGGTCGCCGCCGCCTGTGGTGTCATCCTGCTCGGGGTGCGCCTGCCCAAACCCACCGCCGCGGAACAGGCCGGCGGCAGCCCGCTCGCCACCATCGCACTGCAACCGCGCTTTATCGCCGCCGCCACCTGCGGCGCCGTCTCCTATACCCTGATGAACTTCCTGATGACCGCCGCCCCGCTGGCGATGCACATGCACGGGCACTCACAGGAAACCGCCAACCTCGGCATCCAGTGGCACGTCATCGCCATGTACGCCCCCAGCTTCTTCACCGGCAAACTCATCACCCGCTTCGGCGCCGGCGCCATCACCACTTTGGGACTGTTACTCACCGGAATATCCGCCGTCATCGGCCTCGAAGGCGTCGGCGTGGTGCACTTCTGGAGCATGCTGATCCTGCTGGGCATCGGCTGGAACTTCGGCTTCCTCGGCGCCTCCACCCTGGTACTGGAAAGCCACCGCCCGGAAGAGAAAACCCGCGTGCAGTCCTTCAACGACTTCATCGTCTTCGGACTCATGGCCATCGGCTCCTTCGCCTCCGGCGGCATCCTCGGCGCTTACGGCTGGAACACCGTACTCGCCGTATCCTTCACCCCCCTGGCACTCGCCGCCGTTGCGATTATTTTCGCCCGACAAAAAGGAAGTGCAGCAACGGTAAATTGATTCCCGAAGTGGAGCACTGCGAGCTCGCCGAACCGCGCCAGCCTGCAATGCTATAATCCGCGGCCAACAAAGACCGAGCCAGATAGAAGTACCATGAGCCGCAGCCGCTACGAGAAATTCAAGCAGGTGCTCCGCCAGCGCCAGCACGACATGACCCTGCTCACCGACCAGGTACACAAAGCCCAGAACATCTCCGCCATGCTGCGCACCGCCGACGCCGTCGGCATCCCCGAAATCCACATGGTCCAACCCAGCTACGGCCACCTGCTCTACCACAACACCGCCGGCGGCAGCGGCCGCTTCACCGGCAACGCCGTCTACCCCGACATAGAAACTGGCATCGCCGAACTCAAAAACCGCGGCATGCACCTCTACGCCGCCCACTGGTCCGACCGCGCCATCGACTTCCGCCAGGCCGACTACACCAAACCCTTCGCCCTCATCATGGGGGCCGAAAAACACGGCCTCAGCGACTACGCCGCCGAACATGCAGACGACCACGTCACCATTCCCATCATCGGCATGGTGGAGAGCTACAACGTCAGCGTCGCCGCCGCCATCATCCTCCAGGAAGCCATGCACCAACGGCAGAACGCCGGCATGTACGACGATAAAACCCTGGACGAAGACGACCCGGCGATCAAAGAAATCCTGTTCCGCTGGATGCACCCGAAAATGGTCAAGTACTGCGAAAAGCACGGACTGGCATTTCCGGAACTGGATGAGGACGGCGACATCATCCCACCGAAAGATGCCAAGTACCGGCAACCTGACCAGTAGCCACAAAAGGTCAACTTGAAGGCACAGATAACGGGTACACCTTTGCGAGACCTTCGAAAACAGGGATGTTTTCGAAGAGCCCCCAGGGATGGGTGCACGGCGTGTCTCGCAAAGGTGTACCCGGTAGCTGTGCCGCCACCAGACTTCCCTGCCGCCACCGCGCCACCGAACGTTCAGACAACCACCTCACCCTACAGCGTTGCTTTGCCCACCCTCCCAATCTAATCTGTGCACACCTAATTCGAACACTCTTGCACCCAGGAGGACACAGTGCACACCGAAGAAATCGAATACACCATCGATGGCGAATCCTTCACCGGCTACCTCGCCTACGACGACAGCATCGAAGGCAAACGCCCCGCAATTATCCTCGTGCACGAATGGTGGGGCATGAATGACTTCACCCGCGAAGAAGCCGAACGCCTCGCCGCCGAAGGATTCACCGCCTTCGCCCTCGACATGTACGGCACCAACATCGGCGCAGACAACCCCACCGACGCCGCCGCCCTCATGAACAAAACCCTGCAAACCGAAGGCGCCCCGCTCAAACGTTTCCAGGCCGCCCTCGACCTCGTCAACCAGCACGAAACCGTAGAAACCGGCGAAGTCGCCGCCCAGGGCTACTGCTTCGGCGGCGCCGTCTCCCTCACCATGGCCCGCCTCGGCCTGCCCCTCAAGGGCGTCGTCAGTTTCCATGGTGCACTGCAAACCGACGTAAAAGTACAGCCCGGCGATATCAAGGCGCAATTGCAGGTCTACACCGGCGGAGATGACGACATGATCCCCGCGCAAGATGTCGCCAATTTTGTTATCGAAATGCAGACCGCCGGCGCGCGCTTTGACCTCATCAGCTACCCCGGTGCCAAACACGGCTTCACCAACCCCGCTGCCACCGGCCGTGGGGAAAAGTTCGGCATTCCCCTCGCCTACAACGAAGAAGCAGCCAACGACGCCTACGAAGGCGCAGTGGCGTTCTATAACAAAATTTTCCACATCTAAACCAACCGCCGCTTCCTCCCGGCGCACAGCGGTAGCGCAAGCCACAGGCTTCAGTGCAAAATGGCTACCGCAAAAACGTTCCAGGGGGGAAAGCGTGCAACCGATCATATCCGTACAGGGTGTCGGTAAAACCTATGCCGGTGGTTTTACCGCACTCAAATCCGTCGACCTCGAAATCCAGCGCGGGGAAATCTTCGCCCTGCTCGGCCCCAATGGCGCGGGCAAAACCACGCTGATCAGCATCATCTGCGGTATCGTCAATGCCAGCAACGGCACCGTACTCGCCGACGGTCACGATATCCAACGGGAGTTTCGTGCCGCGCGCAGCAAGATCGGACTGGTTCCCCAGGAACTTTCCACCGACGCGTTTGAAAATGTCTGGGCCACCGTCTCTTTCAGCCGCGGCCTGTTCGGCAAGGCCCCGAATCCCGCCTATATCGAAAAAATCCTGCGTCAGCTCTCCCTGTGGGAAAAGAAAGACAGCAAGATCATGGCGCTGTCCGGCGGCATGAAACGCCGGGTGATGATTGCCAAGGCACTGTCCCACGAACCCAAAATCCTGTTTCTCGACGAACCCACAGCCGGCGTCGATGTGGAATTGCGCCGGGATATGTGGGAAATGGTGCGTGAACTGCGGGAATCCGGAGTGACCATTATTCTCACCACCCACTATATCGAGGAGGCCGAGGAAATGGCCGATCGTATCGGCGTGATCAATCACGGTCAGCTGGTACTGGTGGAAGAAAAAAATACCCTGATGCGCAAGCTGGGCAAAAAGCAGCTGGCGATCCAGCTGCAAAACCCGCTGCACGAGCTGCCTGCAGCGCTGACAGAGTACGCACTGGAAATTACCGACGAGGGCTATCAACTGACCTACACCTTCGATACCCAGCACGAAAGTACCGGTATTGCCGAACTGCTGCGCAACCTCAACCAGCAGGGTATCGAGTTCAAGGACCTGCACTCCAGCGAGAGTTCGCTGGAAGAAATTTTCGTCAACCTGGTGAAACAGAGCCAGAGCGAACGCCTGCAGTCAGAGTAATATCGGGGGAAAAATGAATATTTACGGCATCCGCGCCATCTACAAATTCGAAATGGCCCGCACCGCGCGCACCCTGATGCAGAGCATCGCCTGGCCGGTGATTTCCACCTGCCTGTACTTTATCGTATTCGGCACCGCCATCGGCAGCCGCCTGGGAGATATCGAGGGGGTGAGTTACGGGGCGTTTATTATTCCCGGCCTGATCATGCTGTCACTGTTGTCGGAGAGTATTTCCAATGCCTCCTTCGGGATTTTCTTTCCCAAATTCAGCGGCACCATCTACGAGGTGCTCTCCGCGCCGGTATCGGCATTCGAGATTGTGGCCGGTTACGTGGGCGCGGCGGCAACAAAGTCGGTGATTATCGGCCTTCTGATTCTGATTACCGCGCGCTTCTTTGTGGACTATGAAATTGTGCACCCGATCTGGATGTTCAGCTTCCTGGTGCTGACCGCGGTAACCTTCAGTATGTTCGGGTTCATCATCGGTGTGTGGGCGGACGACTTCCAGAAGCTGCAGATCATTCCGCTGATGGTGATCACGCCGCTGACCTTTCTCGGCGGCGCTTTCTATTCCATCAATATGCTGCCGGAATTCTGGCAGAAGGTGACGCTGTTCAATCCGGTGGTCTACCTGATCAGTGGGTTCCGCTGGGCCTTTTACGGGGTCGCCGATGTGCATGTGGGTATCAGCCTGGGCATGACCCTGCTGTTTCTGTTGCTGTGCATGCTCAGCGTGTGGTGGATTTTCCGCAGCGGTTACAAGATCCGGACCTGAGGAACTAGAAGTCATAGTGGCGGTGCCGCTATCAAGGGGCGCTTTCCAGGACACGCCGTAAACCCATCCATGGGGGCTCGGCTGCGGCCATCCAGGCCGCAGACGGTCCCGCAAAGCGCCCCTTGATACCGCCACCTTCTCAGCCTGGTGACTCGCTATTGGCCAGGATAAATTTCACTTCCCATAGGCGTGCGTAAAAACCCGCACCGCCTCCGCAACATGCTCGCGATTGTCCTCTCTGCCCGGGGTGGGACAGCAACCCAGCATAATCTGGATATGTCGGCAACCGCCCTGCAACATGCCGAAGTACAGTTCCGCCGCATGCAGTGTATCCGGAACCCTTAGCATCCCCAGCGCATTGGCGCGGTCGAGGAAGTTCGCCAGGGCATTCTGGGTGCGCTGCGGCCCCGCCTCGTAGAACAGCTGCGCCATCTGCGGGTCCTCCGCACCGATGGCATTGATCAGGCGCATCAGCCGCAGTGAGTCCTCGCTGTAAATCATCTCCAGAAACGCTTCGCCGATGCTTTGCAGCGTCTCCGCCACCGATCCGCCCGGTTCCAGGGTGAACATCGGCAGCGGCATCAGGTTTTCGCACTTGGCCTCAATGGCGGTGATATACAGGGTCTCCTTGTCGGAGAAGTGGTTGTACACCGTCAGCTTGGATACCCCGGCGGCACTGGCGACGGCATCCATATTGGTGCCGGCAAAGCCACGGGTGAGGAACAGTTCTTTGGCCGCTTCGAGAATGGCCTGCCGCTTGGCGGGATCCTTGGGGCGCCCGCGGGTTGCACCGGGCAGGGTTTGTTCGGACATGGTGTGCTCGTGTTGCTCCCGCGTTGCCCGCGCAGATGTGGCGCACGGTATAACATCCACCGAATTAGTGGACTCGCGAGTTTAATATAATTACTATACTCGCCAGTATAGCATTTATGGCTTCCCCCGGCGCAAAGAACCACACGGGGGAACCAGCCGTACCACTGTACCAGTTCGACGCCGGAGCCAGAACCATGGCGTCAATTTCACCGCAGCCACCGAAAACACAAGGAAAGAGGTGTCCATGAAACCCGTAGTGACCCGCTCCCGGCGCGCCTTCGCACTGCTTGCGGCGGTGCCGGCAATACTCGCGCTCGCGGCCTGCTCGCCGGCAGAGTCCAGCCGCGAGACCCCACCCAAACCCGCCATTGTGGTACAGCCCAAGGCCTCCGGCAGCCAGACCGCGGTGTATCCCGGTGAGGTGCGCGCCCGCCACGAACCGGCGCTGGCATTTCGCGTCGGCGGCGAAGTCACCCAGCGGCTGGTGCAGGAAGGTGACCGGGTAAAAAAGGGCCAGGCGCTGGCAACGCTGGACGCAGAGGATCTGGCGCTGCAGCGGGACAGCGCCCGGGCGCAGCTGGCAGCAGCGCAGGCAGAGCACCGCAACGCCCGCAGCGAAGCCGACCGTTTCCGCACGTTATTTGAACGCAAGCTGGTGGGAGAATCCCAGTTCGACGCGGCGCAAACCCGCCTCGACGCCAGCGCGGCGCAGCTGACCCGCGCCCGCTCACAACTCGAAGTCGCCAGTAACCAGGTGGACTACGCGACCCTCAGGGCCCCCCGCGATGGCGTTGTTACACAGCGCATGATCGAGGTCGGCCAGGTGGTTTCCCCCGGGCAGGCGGTATTTCACCTGGCGGTGGACGGCGAACGGGAAGTGCACATTCACCTGCCGGAACAGCAGATCGACCAGTTCCGGGTGGGCCAGGATGTCACCCTGGAACTGTGGTCCAGGCCCGGCGCACCGTTTCCCGGCCAGATCCGCGAAATCTCCCCCGCCGCAGACAGCACCCTGCGCACCTTTGAGGCCCGCGTCGCGTTCAACCACAGCGATGCCGGCGCCGAGCTGGGCCAGAGCGCCCGGGTGTATATCCAGGGTGGCGGCGACAGCGATGCTCACGCCGGTGAGCAGCAACGCACCCTGTCGGTACCGATGGCGGCAGTGACCGCGGATAACGGCAGTGCGCATATCTGGAAACTGGACCGCGAGACCTCCACCCTGCACCGGGTTCCGGTGGCGGTCAGCAGTTACGGCGCAGAAACCGCACTGGTGCGCGGCGATATGCGTGCGGACGACTGGATCCTCGCCGCCGGCACCCAGCTGGTGCGGGAAGGCCAGCGGGTAAGGCCGGTGGACCGCAACAACCGCCCCATCGAATTTGGCACGGACCTGGCCCTGGGACTCTGATAGTCCCGGCCAGCCAGTCCCCTTCGCCATTTCCTTCAAGCGCAGTTTCAGCCGGAACCAAGACCATGCGATTCAATCTTTCCGAGTGGGCGTTACACAACCGCCCCCTGGTGCTCTACGCCATGATCCTGCTCAGCGTACTGGGCGCCGTTTCCTATACCCAACTGGGACAAAGTGAAGACCCGCCATTTACCTTCAAGGTGATGGTGGTGAATACCGTCTGGCCCGGCGCCTCCGCCGAGGAAGTTTCCCGCCAGGTGACCGAGCGCATCGAAAAGAAACTGCTGGAAACCGGCGAGTACCAGCGCATCACCTCCTTCTCCCGCCCCGGGCAATCCCAGGTGATGTTCGTGGCCCGCGACAGCATGCGCTCCAGTGAAATCCCGGACCTGTGGTACCAGGTGCGGAAAAAAGTCGGCGATATCCGCCACACCCTGCCACCGGATATCCAGGGCCCGTTCTTCAATGACGAATTCGGCACAACCTTCGGCAATATTTACGCGCTCACCGGCAAGGATTTCGACTACGCGCTGATGAAGGATTACGCCGAGCGCCTGCAGCTGGCACTGCAGCGGGTTGCGGACGTGGGCAAGGTGGAACTGCTGGGGCTGCAGGACGAGCGCATCTGGGTGGAAATTTCCAACACCAAACTCGCCTCCCTGGGTATCTCCCTGGCGGCGGTGCAGGGGGCGCTGCAGCAACAGAACAGCCTCGCCGACGCCGGCTTTGTCGAAGCCAGCAGCGACCGCGTGCGCCTGCGCGTCAGTGGCCAGTTCCGCTCGGTGGAGGAGATCCGCAAATTCCCCATCCGCGCCGCGGGCCAGACCCTGCATCTCGGCGACATCGCCGACATTTACCGTGGCTTCAGCGATCCGCCGCAACCGCGCATGCGCTTTATGGGCGAGGATGCCATCGGCCTCGCGGTCTCCATGAAACAGGGCGGGGATATCCTGCAGCTGGGCAAAAACCTCGATGCCACCTTCGCCGAACTGCAGCAAGATCTGCCGGTGGGACTGGAGCTGCGCAAGGTTTCCGACCAGCCCGCAGCGGTCAAACGCGGGGTGGGCGAGTTCCTCAAGGTCCTCGCAGAAGCGCTGGCCATCGTCATGCTGGTGAGTTTTTTCTCCCTGGGCCTGCGCACCGGTCTCGTCGTCGCGCTGTCGATTCCGCTGGTGCTGGCGATGACCTTCGCGCTGATGAATTACTTCGGCATCGGCCTGCACAAGATTTCCCTCGGCGCGCTGGTACTGGCGCTGGGGCTGATGGTGGACGACGCCATCATCGCGGTGGAAATGATGGCGATCAAAATGGAACAGGGACTGAGCCGGATCAAGGCCGCCGGCTTCGCCTGGACCAGCACCGCGTTTCCCATGCTCACCGGCACCCTGATCACCGCCGCGGGTTTTCTGCCCATTGCCACGGCCGAGTCCGGCACCGGGGAATACACCCGCTCGATTTTCCAGGTGGTCACCCTGTCGCTACTGGCGTCCTGGGTTGCGGCGGTGCTGTTTGTGCCCTACCTGGGTGACAAACTGCTGCCCAACCTGGCCCGCCACGACAGCAGTGGCGCCGTGCACGATCCCTACAGTAAACCTTTTTACCAGCGTTTTCGCGCGCTGGTGCAGTGGTGCCTGCGTTACCGCAAAACCGTGATTGCACTCACGGTGCTGGTTTTTGTCGGCTCGCTGGCACTGTTCCGCTTCGTGCCGCAGCAGTTCTTCCCCTCCTCCGGTCGCCTGGAACTGATGGTGGACCTGAAGCTGAGTGAGGGCGCCTCGCTGACGGCGACGGAACAGCAGGCGGCAAGACTGGAAACCCTGCTGGCACAGAACCCGCAGGTGGAAAACTATGTGGCCTATGTGGGCACCGGCTCGCCGCGCTTTTACCTGCCGCTGGACCAGCAGCTCCCCGCCGCCAGCTTTGCCCAATTCGTGATCATGACCCGTTCCGTTGACGAGCGGGAAGCCGTGCGCAGCTGGCTGATCAGCACCCTGCACGAACAGTTCCCCGCGGTGCGCACCCGGGTATCGCGCCTGGAAAACGGTCCGCCGGTGGGCTATCCGGTGCAGTTCCGGGTCTCCGGTGAACACATTCGGGATGTGCGCGAGATCGCCCGCGAGGTGGCGGCGAAGGTACAGCAGAATCCTGCGGTCACCAATGTGCACCTGGACTGGGAGGAACCCAGCAAGGTGGTGCGGCTGGATGTGGACCAGGAACGCGCACGCGCACTGGGAGTGAACAGCAGCGAGCTTTCCCGCGCGCTGCAGGGCTCCCTGTCCGGAACCTCGGTCGGCCAGTACCGGGAAGACAACGAGCTGATTGCGGTGCAGGTACGGGGCGAACCCGGCGAGCGCATTGCGCTGGCCCAGCTCGGCAACCTGGCGGTGCAGACCGAATCCGGACGCAACCTGCCACTGAATCAGGTAGCGACGCTCGATTACGGTTTCGAGGAAGGCATCATCTGGCACCGCGACCGCCTGCCCACGGTCACCGTGCGCGCGGATATCTATGGCAAGCAGCAACCCGCCACCGTGGTCGGCGAAATCTGGCCGCAGCTGGCGGACATCAAGCAGTCCCTGCCGCCGGGTTACCTGCTGGAGATCGGCGGCAGTGTGGAGGAGTCCGCCCGCGGCCAGGCGTCGGTAAACGCGGGTATGCCGCTGTTTGTTCTGGTGGTACTTACCCTGCTGATGTTGCAGCTGCGCAGTTTCTCGCTGTCGACAATGGTGTTTCTCACTGCGCCGCTGGGCATTATCGGCGTCACCCTGTTCCTTCTGCTGTTCAACCAGCCGTTCGGGTTTGTGGCGATGCTCGGCACCATTGCCCTTGCGGGGATGATCATGCGCAATTCGGTGATTCTGGTGGATCAGATCGAGCAGGATATCCGGCAGGGGTTGAAGCCGTGGGATGCGATTGTGGAATCCACGGTGCGGCGCTTCCGCCCGATTGTGCTCACTGGACTGACCGCGGTGCTGGCGATGATCCCGCTCTCACGCAGTGATTTCTTCGGGCCCATGGCGGTGGCGATTATGGGCGGGCTGATTGTGGCCACCGCACTGACCTTGCTGTTCCTGCCGGCGCTGTATGCGGCCTGGTATCGGGTCAGAGAAACAGAGGCTGGTAATTTGGAGGAAAAAATCCCATCGAGTGCTAGCGCTCTTAGCTGAGGCCCTCGGAACGGAGCCCTGAACAAGCCCGGTGGCTGATTTAGTGCTCTGAACTTGCCGCGAAGGTAGTGATGCCGGGTGCAGACTTGCGAGACCTTCGAAAACAGGGACGTTTTCGAAGAGCCCCCAGGGATGGGTTCACGGCGTGTCTCGCAAGTCTGCACCCGGCAGCGCTACCGCCACCGGGTCCGACTCAGAGCGCCTTAACCGGGCCAGCTATTACTGGCTCAGGGAGTCGTAAACAATCCCCGTCCAGATATCCGGCTTCATAAAACCCTGCCCGTAGTGCTCATCGAACTCCCGGGTGGGCCTGGCCGCAATGACCTGTTCCCTGGTATTGCCGGCGTCTACCAGTGTCTTGATCTTGTTGCGCAATCGAACCATAAGGTCGTGGTACTGCTGCAGGCCTTTTTTGTCTGACAGCGGGCCGTGGCCGGGGATGATCCGGGTTTTGTCATCTGCCAGTTTCAGTACGCGGCTGGCATTGTCAATCACGCCATCGATGGAACCGCCCGCAGACAGGTCCACATAGGGGTAGCTGCCGTTAAAGAAGGTATCCCCCATGTGAATCACGTTGGCTTTCTTGAAAATGATGATGGAATCGCCGTCGGTGTGCGCCGGGTCCACGTGCTGTACCCGCACATCATCGCCGTTCCAGTGAAAGGTGGTGGCGTCGGTGAAGGTGATGACCGGGAGCGCGCCTGCCGGTGCCGGGGGGGTGGTGCGGTTCCAGAGTTTGGTGAACTGTTCCGTGCTCATGCGCTTGCGCACGTTTTCATGGGCGACGATCAATGCGCCGGTGTTGCCCATATTTTCGTTGCCGCCGGTGTGGTCGCCGTGCCAGTGGGTGTTGACCACGAAGCGCAGGGGCTGGTCGGTAATATTTTTGACCGCGGCGAGAATCTTGTCGCTCAGGGGTGCGAACTGATCGTCCACCATAAACGCGCCGTCGTCACCGGCAAACAAGGCAATATTGCCGCCGGCGCCGGTGAGCATATACAGGTTGTCGGCTACCTGTTGCGACTGGATTTCCACCTTGGAAAAATCCCGCTGTGCCCAGCTGGCGGAGGCGGCCAGCGCGAGCAATCCGCAACCCGCGATCCGTAACAGACGTTTCCGTTTCATTGATTCATCTCCTGATATTCGTGCACTTCTTCGATTACCCTGAACAGCCGATCCGGCCTGTCGGTCATGATGCCGTCGACACCCATTTCAATCAGCCGGCGCATTTCCGCCTCGTCATTCACGGTCCACACATCGATCCGCACTCCGTGATCCTGAACACTTTTCACCGCCTCCGGCGTAATCAGGGTAATGCTGTCGTACTCCACGGGAATATGCAGCGCCTGGTAGCGCGGACTGAGCAGGCGGAAGGCGCCCAGCTTGGAGGCCAGGGCGTAGAGTTTCACCTCGTCGGACCCGGCTCCGGTGGCCACGTGGGGACAGGCCTCGCGGAAGGCATCGATGGCCTGCTGGTGAAATGAGGAGACGATGACCTGATTGCTCTTGTTGAATGCCTGCAGCCTGTCACACAGCGCCAGCGCGGCTTCGGTTTGCGGCGTTTTCAGCTCGATCACCATCGGGTACTTGGGATAGGTCTGGAAGACTTCATCAATGGTGAGAATGCGCTGCGGGTTGTCGCGGTAGGGATAGGTCTCGCCATCCCGCGACCAGTTGTAGGCCACATTGAGTTTTTTCAGCTCCGCCAGGGACAACTCCCGGATTGCCCCCTCCCCCTCGGTGGTGCGGTCAACGGTGGCATCGTGCATCAGCACCAGCGCACCGTCCGCAGTGGCGTGCACATCCATCTCCAGCACATCCACCTTGCGCTCCGCCATTTGCTGCAGGAACACCGGGGTATTGCCGGGATACAGCCCCTGCCCGGAGTCATCCGCATGGGCAATCACCAGCGGCCGGCGATAACCGCCCAGCGGGTATTGCGGATACTGCAACCCGGTATCTACCGGCGGCCGCGCAACGAGCCAGCGCCAGCCGATAAATATCAGCAACGCGCACAGCAGAAAGAACAACAGTTTCTTGAGCATTCAGGCACCCAGTAGTGAAAGCAGCCTGTCCGGCCTGTTGGTCACAACCCCGTCCAGGCCGAGGTCGATATAGTTTTCCATGTTTTCCACATCGTCGACAGTCCACACGGAAATATGCAGCCCCAGGTGACGCGCAGCGGCGACAAAACGGCGCGTGTAAACCCGCAAACCGTAATAGCGCTCGGGCAGTTGCATGGTGGTGTAAGCGGGCTTCAGCAACCGCTCCAGGTGCAGGCACTGGGCGAGGTAAAACAGCAGCGCTTCCGGCAGCGTCGCCCCGGTAGCAGCTTCCGGGACCAGCCTGCGGAATTCACGGATCACGTTGAGGTGAAACGAAGACACCACCACCCGCGACGCCCGCCCGGCCCTCGCAACGGACTGGGCGAGAGACCGCGCCGCGCGCGGGTCGTTGTTTTTCAGCTCGATGATCATCGGCGTTTCGGGGAACTCGGCGAACACCTCGTCGATGGTAACCGGGCACTGCGGGTCGTCGCGATAGGGAAATGTGTGACCGTCGCGGGACCAGTTATACGCGGCGTTGAGCCTGCGCAATTCCGCGAGAGTTTTATCCACAACCGCGCCACGGCCGTCGGTGGTGCGCTCCAGCTGGCCATCGTGCATCAGCACCAGGTGCCCGTCCGCGGTAAGATTCAGGTCCATCTCCAGCGCGTCCACTCCCAGCTCCACCATCTTGCGCAGGTAGAGCATGGTATTGCCGGGATACAGACCGTATCCAGACTCATCACCGTGAGAAATTACCAGCGGACGCCTTTTGTTCGTCACCAACCACTCATTTGAATGCATCACGGGTAAAAAAACGCTCCCGGTAACAATTAGGCCTTATCGCAAGGTCAGAGTCCGGAGCAGGTGCTACGAACGACTCCAGTGGCGGCACCGCTACCGGGTACAGTCTTGCGAGACACGCCGTAAACCCATCCCTGGGGGCTCTTCGAAAACGTCCCTGTTTTCGAAGGTCTCGCAAGACTGCACCCGGCATCGGCGCCTTCGCTGCAAGTTAATACAGATTAAAAGACCACTTGATCAAAAGATTTTTTCCAACCGTTCCAGGTCATTCACCACCTGCCAGCGACCACCACTCTGCTCGACCTTAAGCTTCCACTCCTCGAGGCGCCCGAGATACTGATTGGGGTCCAAATTGTCCGTACGCAGCTTGGTGACGTTGAGGGCGACCAGATTGAAGCCATCCAGCTGCAGCGGCACATCCCGGTTATAGCCCTCCTTGATCTCCTCCTTCAGGTCGGAAAAAATCAGAATGGTTTTCGAGCCCGGCTGCTTCTCGTTCAGGAATTCCACCGCCTGTAGCAGGCCGCCGGTAATATCCGTATAGGAAGCCGGCGTCGCCTCGTCCACAAACTGCTGGATGGACTGCTGGAACGCCTGTTTCTGCTTGTTGGTGATGCTGGGCCGGTCGTCAAACGTAACCTTGGCCCGGATATTTTTCTCACTAAAACTGCCGGTATTGATACTCGCCACCGCGAAAGTATCACCCGGGTTCATCTTCGCCAGGGTGTAATTGATAACCTGCTGCGCCTTGTCCAGCTCCTCGGTATAGGTGCCGGAGGTATCAATCAGCATGTATATCCCCTGATTGCGCGCCACCGGCTCACCACAGGCGGACAGCAACAGGAAAATTGACAGGGTGATCAGCTTTTTCATCACGACTTTTTCGCCTCCTGCAGCGCCTTCTCCGTATTCACCGCATTCTGCTGCGCCACCTTTTGCCGCCAGCGCAGGAAGCCCGTTTCCAGCCACAGCGGGAAGAAGATCACGATATCGTAAACTCGCACCAGCATCGCGCCGGCGCGCAGCAGCCCGGTGCCGGCCAGACGCAACACCACGGAAACCAGGCGCAGCAGGAAGGCGCCGAGGATGCCAATCACCGTGCGCGAAGACGCGATAAAGTTCTCCAGAGGAATCGCCACAAAGGTCAGCGCAAACGGCAGGATAAAGCCCATGCCCATCTGCGCCGCCGTGGTGATCCAGTAGACATCGCCACCCGCAGCGGCCACGGCTTCGCCGCGCAGCTGGGCACTAACCGCCAGGTCTTCCTGCATCAGGACTTCCCGCATAAAGGCGAGGCCCGCCTCCACCGTGGCGAGGAACAGCAGCAGGGTGAATGCGGCCCACATCATGCGCGTGCGCAGCTTGTCGCTCAGGGCACTGATCACCGGGAACAGCCGGGTGATCCGCAGGCACTCCATCACAAACAGGCCCATGGTGATCTCCACCAGGATAATCACCAGCGCGGAAATATCGGCCACCTTGAAGCTGCCGATGTAACTGGTGCCGCCCACCATCTCCGTCATCGGCCGCGCGATCAGGTGAAAGTTGATCAGGGCTCCACCCACGGCGATGGCCAGCACAAAGGCCGAGATAAAAAATTGGCTGAGAGAGGACGAGGACAGCATACGCTGGGCGCGGTCACTGCTCTGCAGGATTTCCTCGTAGCGGTCCATATGGCCGTCCACTACCGTAGAGCGCTGCTGTACCGCGGTCACCGTCTTGTTGACCTTGCCCAGGCTTTTCAGGATGGAACGCCAGGCCGGCATCATCCGCTTCAGTAACTGGTGCCGCTCACGGGCGGATTCCCGGTAGGCCTCCAGCGCCTTGGCCTCGGCCTTGCGCATGGAACCGTGAATGGTCTCCAGCACATCGCTGACCACCGGATCCTGCTTGGCGGGGATCTCCGCCACCGCCTTGATCGCCTTGGCCCAGTTGGTGGGCTCCGGCGGCACCTCGGAACTGCGCACATAGTCTTCGTCGATGGCGGTCAGCTGCTCGCACAGCTTGCGGTGCAGCGCCGGGTACTGCGCCAGCTCCTTTTTCATCGCGTGTTCGATGCGGTCGAACTCGCGCTCGATATGCCGCTCGGTCGCTTCCCGCCCGGCGGCGAGCAGTACCTCGCGGTTGCGCAATTGCAGGCGCGACTCCGCGGCGGCCACGGCATTGGCGCCGAGGCGCAGTGAATGGTGAAAGAAGCGCGCGAGGGAATAGATTCCCTGGTGAACGGGCTTGCGCGCCAGGAACAGCGCAACCAGCGCTACAACAAACCACAACCACGGCGGCATGCTGTGGAATAACTCGGCCATGGTACAACTTCCTCCCTGCTGTCTTGCAGCAACAGTTATTTTTTGTACAGACCCGACATCAGTCCAGTTGGAGCCAATGGAATGGGTGGCGCCCCCCGCCACCGGGTAAGAATTAGAGAGAGACTCCCGCATGCTACCAACAGTTGGCACCGGTTTCCCGCTGACCGTCACAGTTATGCGGGCAAAAGTACCAGGTAGCAGGTGAATGGAGGGCCATTTGGCAGGAAAGTTCACCTGCAGGTGATTTTTGCGCCAGTCAGTCCAGGCGCTTGCGGAAGCGCAGTATCGCCAGGGTCATCATCACCACGATAAACACCAGCAGCGCCACCAGCTCGAGCCAGAGCTCGAAGATCCCCGCACCGCGCAACATTACCCCGCGAATAAGCCGCAGGAAGTGGGTGAGCGGCAGTATCTCCGCCAGCCACTGGGCAGCCTTCGGCATACCGTCGAACGGAAACATAAACCCCGACAACAGAATGGACGGCAGAAACACAAAGAAGGTCATCTGCATGGCCTGGAACTGGGACTGGGCGCGGGTGGAAATCAGCAGCCCCATGGCCAGGTTGGCGACAATCAGCAACAGCGCGGCGATATACACATCCACCAGGCTGCCGCGAATCGGCACCGAGAACAGCCAGGTCCCCAGCAACAGAATCAGGCTGGTCTGGACCAGCCCCACCAGCCCGTAGGGCAACACCTTGCCCACCATCAACTCCGCACTGCTCACGGGGGTGGCAATCAACAGCTCCATATTGCCCCGCTCGCGCTCGCGCACAATCGCCACCGCGGTAAACATCACCATGGTCATGGTGAGAATGATACCGATCAGACCGGGCACGATATTGATCGCCGATACCCGCTGCGGGTTGTAGAAGCTGACGATACTGATGCTGCGCCGGGGCAACGGAATGGAATCCTGGCGGTCGGGGAGGCTGGTGTTGTTTTCCGGCGGCGGCGCCACCACCGGCATCTGCGCCAGCTGTGCCGCCGCGCTTTGCACCACGGTGTCGCTGCCATCCACCATAATCTGTACCGCCTCATCACCAGTGGCCAGGCGGCGCTCGTAGTCGTAGGGGATCGCGACCCCCACGCTGATCTCCCCCCGGCGCAGCAGTTCCATCAACTGCTCCGGGGTGCGCGCATCTGCCACCGGCTCGATGACGCCGGTGGCGAGCATATCCATTATCAGCTGGCGCGAGGCACTGGTACCGGCCTCGTCGGCAATGGCCGCCGGCAGATGGCGCAGATTCAGGTTGATGGCGTAGCCGAACAGGATCAGCTGCATGATCGGGATGCCGATAATCATCGCCAGCGTCATCCGGTCCCGCCGCATCTGGCGAAACTCCTTGATCAGCACGGCGTAGAGGCGGCGGAATTTCACGTACCGGTCCCGGCATCCGCGCGCTCGGGCTGCTGGTTGGTGACCGCCACAAACACGTCTTCCAGGCTGGGCTCGGTTTCGCTGACCCGGCCCGCTATGCCCGCGGATTTGAGGGCAGCACGCACACTATCGGCGCTGCCCTGACCCCGCTCACCCAGTATCCGCAGGCTGTTGCCAATCTGTGCCGCACTGATTACCCCCGGCACCGACAGAATGGCCTGCTTGGCCTGGCGCTGGTGGTCGGTTTCCACCAGTAATGTGCGCCCTTCCAGGTCCGCCATCAGCTCCGCCGGGGAGCCATCGGCCACCAGCCGGCCGCGGTCGAGAATCGCCAGCCGGTGGCAGCGCTCCGCCTCATCCATATAGTGGGAGGAAACCAGGATGGTGGTGCCGGCGTCGGTGAGTTCAAACAGTTTCTCCCAGAAATCCCGCCGCGACTCCGGGTCGACCGCACTGGTGGGCTCATCCAGGAACAGTAATTCCGGTTTGTGGATCACCGCACCCGCCAGCGCCAGGCGCTGCTTCTGGCCGCCGCTCATGGTGCCGGCGAGCTGCTCTGAGCGATCAGTGAAATGGTACTCTTCCAGCAATTCCCCGATCCGGGTTTTCGCCTGCTGCCGGGGAATATTCTGTACCGCGGCGAGAAACTCCAGGTTTTCCCGCACGGTGAGATCGGCAAACAGGGAGAATTGCTGGGTCATATAACCGATATGCTGGCGCAGTGCCTCCGCCTCTGCGGGAATGGACAGGCCAAGCACTTCAATTTCCCCGGATGTGGGCGTCAACAGCCCGCACAGCATCCGGATGCTGGTGGACTTTCCGGAGCCATTGGGACCGAGAAAACCGTAGATCTGTCGGCGTCTCACGATAAGGTCCAAATTATCCACCGCGGTCAGGCTGCCGAAGGTTTTTGTCAGGCCCCGGGCGCGGATTGCGATCTCCGCGGCCTGCTTTTCCGCCGTGTTCATTTGATGCTTTCTTCCGCAGCGGGCTCGCCCGGCACATCAATAGTGTCGTCGGCGGTTGCGGGCACCTGCGGGGGATTTTCCGGCTCGTAACCGGGCAGTGCCGTGCTCTCGTTGCTGGTGCTGGCAGTGGCACCGCCGGCAAGAAATTCTGCCCGCAACGGAAGGCCCGCGGGCAGGCCTGAGGCATTTTCCTGCAGCTGGATTTCCGCCACATAGCTGAGTCGCGCCACGTCGTCTCCGGTCAATGCGTAATAGGGAGTGAAGCTCGGCGTGTCACGCACCAGGCGCACCCGACCGCGATAGGCAGTCTCGCTACCATCGAGGTAAACATCCGCCCGCTGGTTGCGCCGCACCTGTGCGCGCATTGGCTGCGGCACGTAGACCCGAGCGTAGGGTGTATCCCCCGCCAGCATCACCACCAGCGATGCGCCGACCGGCGCCTGGTCTCCGAGCTTGAAGGGAATACTGTCCACCAGTCCCGAGCGCGGGGCGCGCAATGTCAGTTTATCCAGCAATACCCTTTGCGCCGCGGCTTCCGAGATCGCCTGCGCCAGCGCGGCCCGGCCCTGGTCGATATCTTCCGAGCGAAAGCCCCGCTGCAGTTCCTTCAACTGTTCCTGTGCAGCGCGCACCCGGGCCTGGGCACTTTCCGCCGCCGCCCGGGCGCCGTCGATATCTGACTTTGACACAAAGTCTTTGCTGCCGAGATCCTGCAGGCGCCGGTAATCCGCCTGGCGGTCCACCGCCTCCGCCCTGGCCGCGGCAAGGTTCGCCCTGGCGCGTTCAATTTCCTCGATGCGCGGCCCGGCCTGCAATTCGTCCAGTTGCGCCTGCTGGCGTGCTACCGCCGCTTCCGCGGCCTCAAGTTGTGCACGGGTTCGGGCGGGGTCCAGCTCCAGCAATACCTCCCCGGCTGTCACCTGCTGTCCCTCGCGGACCTGGATGCGGACAATTTTTTCCGCCGCCGGTGCCGGTATTGCCAACCGGTCCCACTCCAGGGTGCCCAGTGCCGTATCGCGGCGCGCCTCACATCCACCGAGCATGAGGAATACGCCAACCAGAGCAGCCACAACCGCGCGGAAGCGGCACTTACGAGACAAAAATGTCTCCGGATCGAATATCCCAAAAAATTCTAAAACCATATTTTTCTGGAAAACATCTTCTTAAAAATAGATCCCTTAACTTCAAAAAATCATGAATCTCTGTCACTTAATTTACCTGCACCAGTATTAATCACGTCTACACTCCATACAAATTTCTCAAAGAATGAGATTTTCGACTTAATCAGACTGGCGCAACGCCCACAAAGAAAACTTATTCCCTCACCACAAGGTGATTTTTGTCGAGATCATAAAAATCCTGGTGCACCAGAAAATCCAGGCTGTACCAAATCGAAAACCTCACTTGAGACATCAGTAACAAAAATGGGGTCATCTATGCCGATTCTCTTTCTGAGCGATTCCGGCCTGCATGGGGAGCTGTTGTATTCACTCGTATCCGAGTCGCTCCCCTTCAATTGGGAAAAATCTGAAATAGGCAAACAGCAGCACTGTCTGAAGAACTATGAGGCCATTGTGGTGGATGGCTTCCCCCTGACACCCAAGAATACCCAGAGCGCGGTATTCAACCACCTGAAGTCCATGGATCACCCCAGGATTTTCCTGATCAACTTCCCGCCGGACCTGCCTCACCATATCCGGCAGCCACTGAACGATCGAAAGTTCCTGTTTCTTTCCGATAATCGCAGCAACCAGAAAGAGCTGCTTACCAGGCTCGGGCTGGCCATCCAGAATGCCAGCGCCGCCGGCGGTACGGCTGCCGGCGGGCGGCCAATGCTCACCAAGCGGGAGCAGGAAATACTGGCAGAACTGACCAATGGCGAGGCTAACAGTGTCATTGCTGCCCGTTTGCACCTGAGCGAGCACACCGTCAAAAACCATATGTATAACATCTTTCGCAAGATCGGGGTAAAGAACCGCCTGCAGGCCAGCAACTGGGCCAAACTCCACCTGCAGGCGGAAAGGATATAGGGGTATGACGCGCCTGCTCTGTCTCCTGCGATGTGTCCTGCTGGGCCTGTGTGCCGCCAGTACTGCCGGCGCGCAGACAGTGGAAGCCGAAGGTGAGGCCCTGGAAGCCCCCCGGGAGGATTACAACAGCGGCCGCATCGAAGATGAAATCAGCGGCTTCAACGTGGACCAGACCATCACCAGAACCGGGCACGACTTCGCGCGCTATATGAGCGAATACCGCAACCTGAACTATCCGGACAGCGACTACAACCTCACCATCAGGGAGCGCCCCTCCGCGCGCTGGGGCAACCTGATCTGGATAACCTACAACAACGAAACGGTATTTCGGCGTTTTATCAGTCCCAGCACCAACAACATCAAGGCACTGGCGGAACAAGCCGCAACCATGATCCATGAAATGGTACTTCAGGAAAAAGTGCGCCAGGCACTGACCGATCACTTTGATCTAGGAAAGGATGAATTTTAATGAAGCGAATAACCCTGCCTTCCGTGCCACTGATCTCAGCGTTATCGCTGTGTGCACTGTACGGCACCACTGCCTTCGGTAGCGAGCTGATTTACGAGCCGGTAAACCCGAATTTTGGTGGTAACCCGCTCAACGGCACCTACCTCTTATCCAATGCCCAGTCCCAGGACGACAACAAGGACCCGGACAGCCTGTCAGACCTGTACGAACAACCCAGCGCGCTCGACCGCTTTACCGACTCACTGGAAACCAGGCTACTCAACCAGTTGCTGACCGATGTCGGCAACGGCAACAGCGGTGAACTGATCACAGACGACTTCATCGTGCAGATCGTCGATACCGATGGCGTGCTCAGTGTATTGATTACAGACCGGGAAACCGGGGATACAGCGGAGGTGATTGTCAGCGGACTAAACCCCACCAACTAGCCAGCTATTTCTACGTATATCGGCCATATAACAATTATCAGGCGAACCCCAGAGCCCTGAATAATCTCGAATAATACTGGAGGCACACGTGATGCAATTTAAACGTCACAGTATTGCGACCATCGCCCTGGCGCTATCGATCGCGTTAAGCGGCTGCACCATGGTCAAAAGCACAGGCGATGCCCTATTCGGAACCGGTAAACAGGACGCCATTCTGACCCCGCGGAACAACACCTACCGGGACCTGCAGAACCTCCCTCAACCCAAGGGCAAGATTCTCGCCGCGGTCTACAGTTTCAGGGACCAAACCGGCCAGTACAAGCCATCCCCCGCCAGCAGCTTTTCCACCGCGGTTACCCAGGGTGCCGCATCCATGTTGATGGATGTTTTGAGTGACTCCGGCTGGTTCATTCCACTGGAGCGGGAAGGCCTGCAAAACCTGCTGACCGAGCGCAAAATCATTCGCGCGGCGCTGGCCAAGCCCGACGCTCCGGAAAACAATGTCATGCTGCCGTCCCTGGTGGCGGCCAATATCCTGCTGGAAGGTGGCATAGTCGCCTACGACAGCAACATCCGCACCGGTGGCGCCGGCGCGCGCTACTTTGGCATCGGTGCAGACGAGCAGTACCGCGTCGATCAGGTCACGGTGAATTTGCGCGCAGTCGACATTCGCTCCGGCCGGGTATTACACACAGTACTGACCTCCAAGACCGTGTACTCGAAGGCGATCAGCGCAGATGTGTTTCGCTACGTGAAATTCAAGCGGCTTCTGGAAGTTGAGGTCGGCACCACCACCAATGAACCGGCCCAGCTCGCCACGCTGTCGGCGATGGAATCCGCTGTCATCCACCTCATCAGTGAAGGAATCATCAATAACTCCTGGGCGTTACAGAACCCGGAAGAAATCAATAACCCGGTTATTCAGTATTACCTGAACGAACCCACAACCTTCATGTAACCCCCGCCCCGGAGCCAAACAATGCGTGCTATTCCCCTAACCAGGTGGTCGGCGCTACTGACGGCATCGTGCCTGGCGGCATTCGGCCTGCGGGCCGTCGCCCAGGAATTCGACGCAGAATCCGAACTTGCCATGGCCGGCGAGCTGGAACGGTACGGCGGCGCCTCCGCGGCCAACATCGCCAATATCTACCAGCAAGGCAGCCTGAATCATGTACAGGCCGCGCAATTTGGCGTAGTCAACTACCTCGCCCTTTCCCAGGAGGGGCGACAAAACCTGCTGCTGGTGACGCAGTCTGGCGGTAAAAATACCGTAATCACTTCACAGCATGGTGAGGTCAATATCGCCGCGCTGCTGCAAATCGGTTACGAAAACCTGATTCTGCTGGAACAGACCGGCTATGGGCATAACGCAAACATTTCTCAATTCGGTATGCAAAACTCGGCAACGGTCAAACAGGTGGGCGCATTCAACGAGGTCAGCATCTACCAGAACGGCAACGGTCTTCACACAGAAGTGACACAAAAGGGTGCGGCCCTGACCACCGTGGTCAAGCAGTACGATTGAGCATTAGAAAAAATGAAAACCCGAAACTACAACCCGCTGTATTGTGTGTCCCTGTCGATGGCAGTGAGCACCGTGACCACCAGTGGTGCCATCAGTGCCCAGGAAGTATCCCGCGGCGCTGCGCAAGCACCTTCCGGTATCCTGTACATACTCGACCAGGAGCAGGCAAACTCCACAGACAAATCCATCCAGTTGACGCAGGATGGCGAGTTCAACCAGGCACAGGCGACCCAGCAAAGCGAATCCAACAGCAGCGTTACCCAGGTTCAGCAAGGGGACCTGAATTCGGCCAGCTCACAGCAGCAATACGGCGCCAACAACGCGATTGCAATCTATCAGGTTGGCGCATTCAATGAATCCACCGGTATTCAGGCGGCATCCCTCTCCGGGGTGATGACTACCCGACAGCGTGGTTTTTACAACAATGCGGTGGCCGTGCAGGAACTGGGGGCGGGAAACCTGGCGGAGCTGTCGCAAAAAGGCGTGCTGAACTCGGCATCCGTTAGCCAGTACAACAGCAATTACGCTAAAGCGTTCATCCAGCAGACGGGAAGCGACAACGAAGCAGATACGCAGCAGAGTGGTCACGGAAATCTGGCACTCACGGTCCAATCGGGATCGTTTAATCGCTCGACAAATATTCAGAACGGGTATGTAAACGAAAACAATATTCTTCAGGACGGCTTCAGCAACCGGAACCAGATTGTCCAGGAAGACGCGTACAATGCAATTGATTTAAATCAAGACGGCTATTTCAATCGCACGTCGATTCACCAGGGCGGCGCAGATGGACTCGGTGGCGGTCACCAGCTCATGATCCATCAAGTGGGCGGCTTCAACCTTATCTCTATTTCCCAGATCGGCATATCCTCCAGCGCAATCGTTACCCAGTATGGCCACGGCAATAGCGTTTCCCTGACCCAGTAAGCGCCGTGGTTGCGGTGAGAATCATTCAATAGGCCGACGCCGGTTTCACTCCAAATTTGCGAAACGAATTCCACAAAGCGCATAGATTTCCACAGACTTTTTGAATTAGCTCTTCCCCCGTAATCCTTCTCATTCCCGGCAAGTCATTTCCGACAAATCACTCAAGGCAACGCATGTTTCCGTCGAACCTTTTCGGTTTGGATATTGAATGATCGATAGCCGAAAAAACCCCTGGTTAAAAATTGTACTTTTTTCCTAGGCATTAGTGACTTACCTCCTATAGCGCTTCCCTCGATTCACTACAAAAATTACCCCCGCAGCGATCGCATATTGATCACTTGGAGCAATTTTTATCCACATCAATGCCGGAGCGCTCGCGCACACAGAGTTGGTTGTGCAGGTACGCAGGGAGTTTAGCGTTATGCCTGCCAGTCAACGGCTGCGGTACTGGCGTCAGTACCATCCAGAATCAGCAGATGAACGCTGACCATTTAACGTCGGGAAGTTAAAGGAGCAACTTATGAAGACGTTTACCCCCATCGCCACAGCAGTGCTTGTCGCCATCAGTGGCAGCGCGCTGGCCGGAGAAAACGTGACCTATCAGGACCAGTATGGCTTTGGCAATGAAGCGCACGCTTACCAGACTGGCCCCGATACCTGGACCAACAAAATTGATCAGGAACAATACGGCGCGCTGAACCACGCCCTTGCCTCCCAGAGCAATGAGGCAAAGAGCAAGATTTACCAGATTCAAGAAGGGAAGTTGAACGGCGTTTATGACGAACAGCACGGTGGCTTTGACAACGTCAGCCGCACCAAACAGATCGGGTATTACAACGTATCCAGCACTATCCAGTTATACGAAGAGGAAAGCCATTCGTTTACCAATCAGGACGGCGAGCATAACTACTCGTATGTTGACCAGCATGGAGGCGAAAGTAATCGCGCCTATTCCTCGCAGTACGGGAAAGGCAATTACCAGCACACCACACAGATATACAGCTACAACTCGATCGCGGATACGGACCAGTACGGCTATGGCAACGAGTCCAATACCGAGCAATACGGCGACCACCTGGAATCCACAATCCTGCAGATTGGCGTGATGAACAGGGCGAATGTGGCCCAGGGCGGCGAGAAAAGCATGTCCAATGTTACCCAGTTCGGATTCGACAACTATGCACACGTTTCCCAGTTCGGCCTGTACAACACTCAGACAACCCTGCAGATCGGTGCCTGCAATACCGCATCGACAACCCAGTACGGTATTGGCCTGAGCGCAAGCAAAATCCAGCTTGGAATCGGCAACAACGCTGATTCGCACCAGGTAGGGGTCTTGGATTCCTCCATGCAGGTTCAAGGCGGACTGTTCAACACAGCACATGTAATGCAATAAACGCTGGAAGATGGGTGGCGCCTTGTGTCACCCATTCTCTATTGGGAAGCCAGTGGCCCCGCGCATGATTACTGGCATCCCCGCATTTCGCAGCAGAGGTCAGTCCCGTGAAACCCATCATTGCCCTGGCAGTATCCTTGATGGCGATAAGCAGCCAGGCTATTGCTGAACAGAACTCTTCCACCATCTACCAGTCCGGTACCGGCAATGTCGGCGCATCGGACCAGACAACTTACGGTACTTATGCCAGCCATATCTACCAGTCCCAGGACGGGGATATCAACCACACATTCGCGTTGCAATCGTCGGAATCCCACAGCCAGATCTACCAGGTGCAACAGGGAGTGATGAACGACGGCTACTCCAAGCAGTCTGGCGGGCAATACAATCAGGGCAGCATTTACCAGTCGGGCAGTGCAAACAGGGCGGATACATTCCAGTTGCAGGCCCAGTACAGCGAGGCGAGTATTCGACAGCAGGGTTTGTCCAATAAAGCCGCGGTTTATCAGATCGGCGGGTACGGAAATATTGCGATCATCCAGCAGTATGGATCGGTACTCAACGCGCACATAGGGCAATATGCCAGCACAGATTCCGAAGCCTATATCCGCCAGGGCGGCAATTACAATGACGCCAGAATACTGCAGAGCGGCTTTGGACAGATGGCCGACATCAGCCAGGATGGAGATGGAAATACCGCCCTGATCGAGCAAGCCGACTCCCACAACGAAACCTGGATCTACCAGGATGGCTATACCAACCAAGCCTATATTTCGCAACACTCCTGGCAAAACTACGCCGCCATCAACCAGCATGGAGACCTGAACCGGGCCGACATTCTGCAATACGGCGCGGGAGGACATTCCGCCATCGTCAATCAGTTCGGGGCGATGAACTCCGCAGTGGTGACACAGTCGGGAATATCGCAAACGGCCATCGTCACTCAGTCCGGCATCGGAAACCAGGCTGCTGTTTCCCAGTAATTAGATTCCAATATTTTACCAATCTGAGAGATCACTTCATTTCTCCCGGGGGATGGATATCGGTACCCAGGGTACTGCCGTGTTTTAGCAAGGAGGACATCATGGAACGTCCGGGACTCAGCGGCCGGAAGTTGTTATTTATCTCAGCCCTATCACTGGCGCCACTACTCGTCAGCGCTGGCGCTTTTGCACAGCAGGAGGAGCATGTGCGGGATCTGGCGCTGAAGATACTGGGCAAGCACGTGTTTTATGATACCGAGCTGTCAAACCCCAAGGGAAACCAGGCCTGTGTTTCCTGCCACGAACCTTTTGCCGGTGGCACCAGTGGATTCTCAGACATCAACAAAACCACCGTGGTTGTTCCAGGTGCGAATGGCGGTGTCGGCAACCGCAAGGCCATCACCAATATATACGCGAGCTTTGTGCCGCCTTTCGGGCCCGGCTGCAAGCCCAACACCCTGATCGCCGGCAGTTTTTGTGGCGGTAACTTTTGGGACGGCAGATCGGAAGGAAAGGTCCAGGATCTGACAGACGGTACCGTACCCGCGCCCCACCTGGATGAAGAGGTTTTCCACGATATCGAAAGCCCGTATATCAAAGCCTACAGCCAGTACTTCGGCCCCACGTCCGACCAGGCCCTGAACCCGATGCCAAGTGCTGTGGAGCAGAACATTGCCGAAATCGATGTGTGCAAGCGGGTCGCTGCATCCGAATACCGGAACCTGTACAAAGTAGCCTTTGGCAAGGAGATCAACTGCAGTTATTCCTACGCGAGCCCGTCCGAGTACCCCGGCTTTACCCACTATGACATCGCCTTCAGACGACTGATGCTGGCAGTGGGCGCCTACCAGCACAGCTGGGACCTGAATTCATTCACCTCGAAACGGGATTTTGCCCTGCGCTCCGAACTGGCCTGTATCGAAGAGGGGCATGCGGAGTTCTATGACCAGGAATTCTGCCAACAGTTGACCCAGGAAATCCTCTACAACCCGGAAAAAACACAGGCCGGCAAGTTCCCATTATTGATGCTGTCGGATTCGGAAAATTTCGGTCACGACATGTTTTACAATGTGCCGCATTTCGCGTCCGCGCTGGTAACGAGCAATCCCGACCCCAGTGTACCCGCAGCTGCCTGTGCCTTCTGCCACAGCAACTCGCCAACTGAGCCAGCGTTCGCCGGGCCACCGCCTGCAGGGCTTATTTTCGACTTTGGCGACGACGGTGCCGAACAATTGCAGACCTATGCCGACCACGCGTATCACAATATCGGGGTTCCGTATAATGCGGAGATACCCGTTGCGGACGGCGTGGACTCCGGCCTGGCCAAAACCCACAAGCCGGGCGTTCCTCCAGGTGGCTTCCGCAGCCCGTCACTGAGAAACCTGTTTAAAGGGGCTTCGGATACTTTTACCCGCTCGTATATGCACAATGGCTTTTTCAAGAGCGTTGAGAGCGTGGTGCATTTCTACAACACCGCGGAGATCGACCAGACAATCACCCGGCACCACAACAAGCTGGACTGTGCAGCCGTCCTCGGGACACCGCTGATCATCACCGAAGAAATTGCACTGGAGAACAACTGTTGGCCCGCGCCAGAATTCCCCAACGCGGAAGGGGTTGCGCCTTTCCTGACCCGGGGTACCCTGATTGGCAACCTCGGACTGACACCAGAGCAGGAGGGCGATCTGGTTGCCTACCTGAAAACACTGGATGACTACCACACCTCGGAGCCGCCCCGGATTTTCGAGAGGCGGGAATTCCTGCCGCCACTCATGTCCTTTGGTGGCAATTACCGCCCCAGACCGGCAGCACCGGCATCGGTGCTGTTCTCCTACGAGGGAGACTGGCTGATCCGGGAGTGCAACAAGCACTATCTGGGTGATGGTGTAACGCCAATCAGTGTTGCCCCGGGAACCGGTTGTGACATGCAAACCATCATTGATGTGCTTATGTATTTGCGCTGACGATTGCCGGCTTTAGCGCGCAGCAATCCCGCAACTTAAGAAGCCCCGCAACAACGGGGCTTCTTTATTTCCGCTCAGAACTTTCTTCCTAGACGTTTACTACTTCTCTCCTATAGCGGCTACGCAAATTTACGACAAGACTCAAAATACAACGGAGCATATTTACTACCCCAAGCAGTAACAGGGAAAGTTATCGCATGATCCGAACCTTCCTGCCCCATGCCGACGCGGCGTCCTGTGGAACGCCCCGCCCCCGGTACCCGAATCCCAGAGTAACACTCCCACCTGAATTTGCGGAAAGCTGGCGCCTCAATGATTCGCCGGTTATTTGCGCAAGCCCTTTGGCACTGCTTTAAGCGCCATCTCATATCGGTTGGAATCAGCCGATAGTTCATCAACGTCCGATCCTCAATGCAGTAATGGAGACACTCATGAAGACGTTAACCCCGATCGCCGCCGCGCTGCTGTTTGCCGTCAGCGGCAGTGTGTTCGCCGATAACAACGAAGCCACTCTCTTCCAAACTGGTGATGGCCACTCCGCCTTCGTGGACCAGACTGGACCAGGCACTCACGACAACGATGTCCTCCAAAGTCAGAGCGGCACCTACAACAATGCAATTGCCGTGCAGTCCGGGACTGAATTTAGCCATATCGAGCAGCAGCAAAGCGGCGGTCACAATGATGCCGGTTCCTTCCAGTACGGTGGCCGCTTGAATACGAGCATGATCATCCAAAGCGGCTACAAAAACGACGCGACATCGCTACAGGTCGGAGAGCAGGAAAGTGATGCCCAGATAAACCAATCCGACTATTTCAATGATGCCCATGTTTCGCAATTCTTTGGAGAGCGCAACATTGCCGACATTAACCAGTCCGGCGTGCATAATGACGCCGATGTGTACCAGATTGTCGCTTTTGACAACCTGGCAATGATCACCCAGGCTGGCTTAGGCAACGACGCCAAGGTGGTCCAGGTATACAGTTCGGGATCTGAAGCCGTGATTGAGCAAGACGGCTTCGGTAACGATGCGGGGATTAAGCAGAGCGGTGATGACCATATCGCGAATATCGTGCAGAGCGATGGCGGGAAAAACTGCGCCGACATCGTCCAGTCCGGTACCGGGAATTTTGCCGGCGTGAGCCAGATCGGCTCGTACAATCACGCCTATTTGAGCCAGACCGGCATGGGCCAATCTATCCTGATAACCCAGAACGGTAACGGTCACAGCGCGGTAGTCCACCAGTAACTGACCCGATCGGCACAAACAAAAAGGGCGGCCAGATGGCCGCCCTTTTTGTTTTTACCGGTATCCACTCACAGGTGCTCTACCGCATCGATCTCGTATTCGATGGAACCGGATGGCGTCTGCACCACAACCACCTCCCCGACTTCCTTGCCAATCAGGGCGCGGGCAATCGGTGAGTTCACGGAAATTTTCTTCTGCTTCACGTCCGCTTCATCGTCGCCCACGATCTTGTAGGTAACTTCTGAATCGTCTTCCAGGTGGATGATGGTGACGGTGGTACCGAAAATCACCTTATCCATCGGCTCGATGGCTTTGACATCGATCACCTGGGCCATGGACAGCTTGGCTTCAATTTCCTGAATCCGGCCCTCGATAAAACCCTGCTTTTCGCGGGCTGCGTGGTATTCGGCGTTCTCTTTCAGGTCACCGTGCTCGCGGGCTTCGGCGATTGCCTGTACAACGGCGGGACGCTGTACTTTTTTCAGGTCTTCCAGTTCGGTGCGCAGGGCTTCTGCGCCCTCAACGGTCATGGGTACTCGGTTCAATGGAACCTCCGGGTGTCTGTTTCACAACGAAAAAGCTTCGCCTGGCGGCGAAGCTTTTCGGGTATTGCTTCTGAATAAGCGTTAAATATCCCCGCGCCGATAGCGCGGGGTTAAAGGTGGCAATCAGCCCCGCAGGTGCACCACACGTTGGTGCAGGTCCTGCAGGCGGCGCACCTTGAGCGGCTCGGCAATCTGCATGGCCATGGCCATGGCGCGGGCCGCCGCCAGGGTGGTCGTGTAGCACACCTGATGATTCTCCGCGCTGCGGCGGATATCCGAAGAGTCGCGAATGGCCTGACGCCCCTCGGTGGTGTTGACCACCAGGGCAATTTCGTCGTTCTTGATCATATCCACGATATGCGGACGACCTTCGCTCATCTTGTTCACCGTTGTAACGGTAATACCGGCATCTTGCAAGACCCTGGCGGTACCGCGGGTGGCTACCAGCTCGAATCCGAGTCCCAGCAGCTCACGGGCCACTTCCACCGCCCCGGACTTGTCCACATCCTTCACCGAGATGAACACCTTGCCGGATTCCGGCAGGTTGTCGCCGGCGCCCAGCAGGCCCTTGTCGAAGGCTTCGGCGAAGGTCTCGCCCACACCCATTACCTCGCCGGTGGATTTCATTTCCGGGCCGAGGATCGGGTCCACCTTCGGGAACTTGTTGAACGGGAATACCGACTCCTTCACGGAGAAGTAATCCGGCACGATTTCCGAGGTAAAGCCCTGCTCCTGCAGGCTGATGCCCGCCTGGCAGCGCGCGGCGATCTTCGCCAGCGAGGTACCGATACACTTGGACACAAAAGGCACGGTACGGGAGGCGCGCGGGTTCACCTCGATCACGTAGATCTCGCCGTCCTGGTACGCCAGCTGGGTGTTCATCAGGCCGACCACGCCCAGTTCGCGGGCCATCGCCTTCACTTCTTCGCGCATCTTGTCCTGCACGTCGGCCGGCAGGCTGTAGGGCGGCAGCGAGCAGGCGGAGTCACCGGAGTGCACACCGCACTGTTCGATGTGCTGCATGATCGCGCCGATCACCACGTCCTCGCCGTCGGATACCGCATCGATATCCACCTCGATGGCGGAGTGCAGGAAGCGGTCCAGCAGTACCGGCGCCTCGTCGGATACTTCCACCGCTTCCTTCATGTAGGTCTTGAGTTCGTCTTCCTTGTAGACGATCTCCATGGCGCGGCCGCCGAGTACGTACGACGGGCGCACCACCAGCGGGTAACCCACTTCCTTGGCGCGCTGGATGGCTTCGTACTCGGAGCGCACGATGGCGTTCTGCGGCTGCTTGAGGCCCAGGCGCATGATCATCTGCTGGAAGCGCTCGCGGTCTTCCGCGCGGTCGATCTGCTCAGGGGTGGTACCGATAATCGGCACACCTTCCGCGGCGAGGTAACGCGCCAGGTTCAGCGGGGTCTGGCCGCCGAACTGCACAATCACGCCGGTGGGCTTTTCCTTGCGCACGATTTCCAGCACGTCTTCCAGGGTTACCGGCTCGAAATAGAGGCGGTCGGAAGTGTCGTAGTCGGTGGAAACCGTCTCCGGGTTACAGTTGACCATGATGGTCTCGTAACCGTCTTCGCGCATGGCCAGTGCCGCGTGCACACAGCAGTAGTCGAACTCGATGCCCTGGCCGATACGGTTGGGGCCGCCGCCGAGCACCATGATCTTTTTCTTGTCGGACGGATTCGACTCGCACTCTTCGTCGTAGGTGGAGTACATGTAAGCGGTGCTGGTGGCGAATTCCGCAGCGCAGGTATCCACACGCTTGTAGGACGGGAATACCCCCATCTTGTGGCGGAATTCGCGCACGGTTCTCTGGCTCACGCCCAGCAGGTCGGCGAGGCGCTTGTCGGAGAAGCCCTTGCGCTTGAGGAAGCGCATGGTCTTGGCGTCCAGCGCGGAAGTCGGCATGGACTTCAGCGGCTCTTCAATGTCTATGAGTTCCTTGATCTGTACCAGGAACCAGGGGTCGATGCCGGACAGCTCGTACACCTCGTCGACGCTCATGCCCATGCGGAAGGCATCGCCCACGTACCAGATGCGATCGGAGCCAGCCACGGAAAGTTCGCGGCGCAGGCGTTCCATGGAACCCGCTTCCGCCGGATCCAGTTTCGGCTCGAAACCGAAGGAACCCACCTCCAGGCCGCGCAGGGCTTTCTGCAGGGATTCCTGGAAGTTGCGGCCGATCGCCATCACTTCGCCCACGGATTTCATCTGGGTGGTCAGGCGCGCGTCCGCTTCACCGAATTTCTCGAAGGTGAAGCGCGGGATCTTGGTCACGACGTAGTCGATGGACGGCTCGAAGGACGCCGGGGTGGCACCGCCGGTAATGTCGTTCTGCAGCTCGTCCAGGGTGTAGCCCACCGCCAGCTTGGCCGCGACCTTGGCAATCGGGAAGCCGGTGGCCTTGGAGGCCAGTGCAGAGGAGCGGGACACCCGCGGGTTCATCTCGATGATAACCATGCGGCCGGTCTTCGGGCACATGCCGAACTGCACGTTGGAGCCGCCGGTCTCCACACCGATCTCGCGCAATACCGCGATGGACGCGTTGCGCATCAGCTGGTATTCCTTGTCGGTCAGGGTCTGCGCCGGGGCCACGGTGATTGAGTCACCAGTGTGCACCCCCATCGGGTCGAAGTTCTCGATGGAACAGACGATGATGCAGTTGTCGTTTTTGTCGCGAACCACCTCCATCTCGTACTCTTTCCAGCCGAGTAAGGATTCGTCGATCAGCAGTTCATTGGTGGGAGACAGATCGAGGCCGCGCTTGCAGATTTCCTCGAATTCCGGCCAGTTGTAGGCCACACCGCCACCGGAGCCGCCCATGGTGAAGGACGGGCGGATGATCACCGGGAAGCCGAACTCCTCCGGTACCTTCTTCGCCTCTTCCATGGAGTGGACGATCTTGGCGCGTGGAGTCTCGAGGCCGATGGCTTTCATCGCCTTGTCGAACAGGTCGCGGTCTTCCGCTTTCTCGATCGCGTCTTTGTCGGCGCCGATCAGCTCACAACCGAATTCTTTCAGCACCCCGTGCTTGTCCAGCGCCAGCGCACAGTTCAGTGCGGTCTGGCCGCCCATGGTGGGCAGGATCGCATCCGGGCGCTCCTGTTCGATGATCTTGGCAACGGTCTTCCACTCCACCGGCTCGATGTAGGTGGCATCGGCCATCGCCGGGTCGGTCATGATGGTGGCGGGATTGGAGTTCACCAGGATCACCCGGTACCCCTCTTCCCGCAGCGCCTTACAGGCCTGGGCACCGGAGTAGTCGAATTCACAGGCCTGGCCGATAACGATGGGGCCGGCACCGATGATCAGAATACTTTTAATGTCTGTGCGTTTTGGCATCTTTCTTCCGTCTTGCTCCGGCGGCTGTAACCGGCCACCGGTTGCGCTGAAATTCTTTGTGCGTGTTGGGTGTCGCTTGAGAGTCCGGTGAGTGGCGCTTTAGCGGCGCGCGGCCATCATCTCGATAAACTGGTCGAACAGCGGCGCCACATCGTGGGGACCGGGGCTCGCTTCGGGGTGCCCCTGGAAGCTGAACACTGGCTTATCTTTCAGGGCAATCCCCTGCAGGGTGCCGTCGAACAGCGACTTGTGGGTAATTTCCACATTCTCCGGCAGGGAGTCGACATCCACCGCAAAGCCGTGGTTCTGGGCAGTGATCATCACCTTGCCACTGCGCAGGTCCTGTACCGGGTGGTTGCCACCGTGGTGACCGAATTTCATCTTGGCAGTCTTGCCGCCTACCGCCAGGCCCAGCAGCTGGTGCCCCAGGCAGATGCCGTAGGTGGGCAGGCCGGTATCGAGGATTTCCTTGATCGCGGCAATGGCGTAATCACAGGGCTCGGGGTCACCGGGGCCGTTGGACAGGAAAACGCCGTCCGGCTTCATCGCCAGCACTTCAGACGCCGGGGTTTCCGCCGGCACCACGGTGATATCGCAACCGCGGTCCACCAGCATGCGCAGGATATTGCGCTTGACGCCATAGTCGTAGGCCACAACCTTGTAGGGCTGCGCCGCCGGCGCCGGCTTGTGGCCCTGCCCCAGTTCCCAGGTGCCCTCGTTGAAGTCGTACTTCTGTTTGGTGGACACCACCTTGGCCAGGTCCATGCCCTTGAGCCCGGCAAACTCCCGCGCCTTGGCCAGTGCCGCGTCCTTATCAATATTCTCGCCGGCGACGATGCAACCACTCTGGGCACCCTTGTCCCGCAGGATGCGGGTCAGGCGGCGGGTGTCGATATCGGCGATGCCGACGATGTTGCGCGCCTTGAGGTAATCCTCCAGAGACTGCTCGTTGCGGAAGCTGCTGGCCAGCAGCGGCAGGTCGCGGATCACCAGGCCGGCGGACCAGATCTCAGCGCACTCTTCGTCTTCGCTGTTGGTACCGGTGTTGCCGATATGGGGATAGGTGAGAGTAACGATCTGGCGGGCATAGGATGGGTCGGTCAGGATTTCCTGATACCCGGTCATGGAGGTGTTGAATACCACCTCGCCTACGGTTGAACCTTCGGCACCAATGGCGCGGCCGTGAAATTCACTGCCATCGGCGAGCACCAGCAAAGCCGGGGTAGTGCTGGGCATCAGGGATTCCGGCGTGGGAACAGCGTTGTTCAATTCAATCTCCAGTCGTCAGAACAGCTTCCGGGCGGGTTGCGAGAGCGCGGGCGGCACCGGGCCGACAGGGACCGGCGCCTGGAGGTAGAAGCGCCTCCGGCACCGGGACATCTCCCGGCACTTTGGCAACTTCTATAAAAAAGCGAGATGAAACGCTTGCTTCATCTCGCTTTTTTATGAATTTATTCACGCGCGGCTCTCAGTGTGTGGCCGGCGCTTGCCACCGGCTCTAGCTGGGTTGGAAAGCCACCTTCCGGCGCCGGACCGGTATCGAAACATGCTCGATCGGCGCGGTTTACTTCGGTGGGACCTTTCCAAGCCGGGCGCAGATTCTACGGGAAAATGGCCGCGGCCGCCAGTATAAATATACGCCAACCGGGTAAAAATCCGCCGCGCCTCAATTGATCTGACGGCTCAATCTGAACAGGCTGCTGCCCTCTTTCAGTTCCGCGCGGTCGAGGCGGGTCTTGTTCAGCTGCAGCGCCATGTTGCTACCGCTACCGGCAAACTCCACCATGCCTCCCAGCAGCACGAAGCGCTCGGTATCGCTCACGGTCAGCACCGGGAAAAACTCCAGCGCACTGATCGCCTTGGCCAGGCTGGCGCGGTCCATCCCCTCCATCACCACAATCTGGCAGCTGCGCGCGCGCATCAGTTCGCCACCGTTGACCTTCTCCAGCGCGACCATGCGCCCCTGGATCCGGTGGCGGTGCAGCCGCTCATTCAGGGGAGCCACCAGCTCATCCTCTCCCATCACGCAGATACGGAAAGGGGCGCCACTGCCATTAAACACCTCGATGGGCCACTGCAGGTGGTGGGCGAAGTGCACGATGTAATCCACCATCACCTGGCGCCGCACATCGCCGCGGGTCGCCTCCTCAGCCGGCGCGGGCAGCGCCGCCAGACACAGCAGCAGCGCCATCCAGATAGCGGGCAGGCGACCGGGAGCAGATGTCGGGGAAGGCGCTACATTCAACTTCAGCATGGCGGCGATCGTTATAGGGATGTAATCCCGCACAGAGCGCGGGGCCACTTCAAAGGGTAGTACCGCCGCCGCCCGGCCACCAATGGCGGCCCGACAGGCGCACGCCAGAAAATCAGGCGCACGCCAGGAGCCCCCGGTCACCCGACCGGGGTCACAACATCAGTCGCCCGCCGGTTCCTTGGGAGGAATCGTCGGGCGCCATTTGAGGGCCTTTTCGATCGCCATGATCATCGAGCCCGCCACATCCTTGCGGGTGGCACTTTCGATACCCTCCAGCCCCGGCGAGGAGTTGACCTCCAGCAACAGCGGGCCCTTCTTGGAGCGAATGATGTCGACGCCGGCGACCTTCAGCCCCAGGACCTTGGCGGCCTTGATCGCCAGCTTGCGCTCTTCCGGAGTGACCTTGACCACCGAGGCAGTACCGCCCTGGTGGATATTGGCGCGGAACTCTCCCGGCGCGGCCTCGCGCTGGATTGCCGCCACCACCTTGCCGTCGATCACAAACAGGCGCAGGTCCTTGCCTTGGGCCTCGCGGATAAACTCCTGCACCAGCAGGTTGGCCTTCAGCGACTTGATCGCATTGATCACCGACTCCGCCGCCTTGCGGGTTTCCGCCAGCACCACACCGCGGCCCTGGGTACCCTCCAGCAGTTTCACGATCAGCGGTGCGCCGCCCACCATGTCGATCAGCTCGTTGGTATCCATGGGCGAGTTGGCGAACCCGGAAATGGGGATATTCAGCCCGCCTTCCTGCAACAGCTGCAGCGAATACAGCTTGTCACGAGACTGGCTGATGGCCGCGGAGCCGTTCAGCGCATAGACCCCCATGCTCTCAAAGTGCCGGGTCAGGGCGCAGCCGTAAAAGGTCATGCTGGGGCGGATGCGCGGGATGATCGCATCCAGGTTGTTGAGGATGCGGCCATCGCGGTAGTGCACCGCGGGCTCGGCGGAATCCAGCTTCATATAACACTGGCGGATATTCAGGAAGGTCATGCGGTGGCCGCGCTCGGCCCCCGCTTCCATGATCCGCTGGTTGCTGTAGAGATCCGGGTTGGACGCCAGCACGCCGATACGCAGGCCGGTGCCGGACATATGGTGCTCGTCCCGGTAGAACTCTTCCAGCTGGCTGGGGGGAAGTTCCCCCAGGCAGAAGCTCTCGGACGGATCCACCAGCATGCGCCCCATCATGGCCTCGCGGCCCAGCAACATGCGGTAACCCATGGTGTCGCGGTTGGTCAGGGTCAGTTCGATATCCCAAACGCTGCCGCCGATACTGAGACTGGTCTTGATGACAAAACGCTTTTCCGCGTCGCCGGAGGAGCTGCGCACCGTGCGCCGATCCAGCAGGCGCGCCTCGCAGCGCACCCGCGGGCGGCGCAGGTTCTGCAACGGGTGCGCCTCGAAACTGACCCACGCCTCGCCACCGCGATTGAAGGTCTGGATGTTGTACGCGTGCAGCGAAGATGTCTTGGCGCCGGAGTCTACCCGCGCTTTGATTGCAGGCACGCCCAGCCCGGGCAGGCCGCACCACTCTTCACTACCAACAATGAGTTTTTCCACCAATTAAGGCTCCAGATCAGATTAGGTTCTGTTATTTAAGCGCAAGAACATCGCGCATATCGTAATGTCCGGCGGCGCGACCGTTCAACCAGGCCGCGGCGCGCACCGCACCATTGGCAAATGCCAGGCGGCTGCTGGCCTTGTGGGTGATTTCCACCCGCTCGCCATCGGCAAAGAAACTGACGGTGTGCTCACCCACCACGTCGCCACCACGCACGGTAGCAAAGCCGATGGTTTCCCGCTCGCGGGCACCGGTCTGGCCCTCGCGGCCGTATACCGCAACCTTCTGCAGGTCGCGTCCCAGGGTTTCCGCCACCACTTCGCCCATGCTGAGCGCGGTGCCGGAAGGCGCGTCTACCTTGTGGCGGTGATGGGCCTCGACAATCTCGATATCCACCTCGTCCCCCAACACCCGCGCGGCGGTTTCCAGCAGGTTGAAGCACAGGTTCACCCCGGTGGAGAAATTGGAGGCAAAGCACAGTGGGGTCTTGTCCGCCGCACTCAGCATCTGCACCTTCTGCTCGGGATCAAATCCGGTGGTGCCGATCACAATGCCCTTGCCATTGGCGGCACAGTACGCCGCGTTATCGATGCTCACCTGGGGGGCAGTAAAATCGATCAGCACATCGAAATCCGCCTGCTCCAGGCTGTCGACAATCGCCAGCCCGTTGCGCCCGGTGCCCGCCACCTCGCCGGCATCCGCACCCACCAGGGAAGAGCCGGGGCGCACGATGGCCGCGGACAGTTGCGCCTTGCCAGACTGTTGCGCCAGCTTGAGTGCTTCCGCCAGGGCCCGCCCCATGCGCCCGCCAAATCCGGTTACTGCCACTTTTATTGCCATTGTTTCCCTCCTGGTTACGGCTAGTCGATAGGGGTACTGCTGTAGCGGGCCGCTGCGACCCGCAAAGGCGCGGATTCTACCCCGTATTTCCCGGGCGGGAATACTGATAACGGATTTAGTGGAAGCGCGGCCCGCGCGCAACTGACTGGCGGGGATTTCTTGCGCAGGCACCGGCCTCAACTAGGCTTTTAATATCGCAATGATTGGAGCGCCAAGCATGCAGTACGAAGCCCGCGAGCCATTCTGGTCCTCTTTTTCCGCCGCCCTGTGCGCCCTGCTACTTTACACCTTCGTCTCCACCGGCCACGGGGCCACATCAAATGATGATTTCTGGGAGAAGTATGCGGATGTTAGCAACTGGGCAAGCATACGGCTCAAGTTGACGCCGGAGCAGGAGGCCAAGGCGCTGCCCATTCTGGAAAAGAATTTTGACAGGAAATTGCAGGTACTGGAGGAGTTCGGCTTTACCGATCAGAAGACCCCCAAGCTCACCGAGCAGCAACTGGAACAGATTGACGCCAAGTTTATCGCCATACGCGCGGAAACACGGGCGGAAATGGCGGCGATTCTGAACGCCGAGCAGCTCGAGGAGCTGAAAAAAATCCAGAGGGAATACCACGAGGAGTTCCGCGCGCGCATTCCCAAGATCTGACGGGCTCAACCCGCTGTTTCGCTTTCCCACAACCCAAAAGCCCGGCTGAAGAGCCGGGCTTTTGGGTACTGGCGCAGTAACAGGTCAGCAGGTTACAGCTTCATATCGCCGAAGAAGTTCTTCACCCCTTCAAACCAACCGGTCTGCCGCGGAGAATTTTTCTTCTCGCTCAGGGTGCCGGCGAATTCCTCCAGCAGCTCTTTCTGTTTGCCGGTCAGGTTTACCGGTGTTTCCACCACTACCCGGCACAGCAGGTCGCCGGGGGCGCCACCGCGCACCGGGGTCACGCCCTTGCCGCGCAGGCGGAACAGCTTGCCGGTCTGGCTCTCCGCGGGAATCTTCAGCTTGACCTTGCCGTCCAGGGTCGGCACTTCCATTTCACCACCCAGCGCCGCGGTCACAAAACTGATCGGCACCTCGCAGTAGAGGTTCTTGCCGTCGCGCTGGAACAGCTCGTGCTCGCGCACCATTACCTGCACGTACAGGTCACCTGCGGGTCCGCCATCCGGCCCGGCTTCACCTTCGCCGGCGAGGCGGATGCGGTCACCGGTATCGACACCGGGCGGCACCTTCACCGACAGGGTCTTGGTCTCTTCCACGCGGCCGCGACCGTGACAGCTGGTGCAGGGGTCACTGATCACCGTGCCGCGACCGCGACAGTTGGGACAGGTCTGCTGCACGGAGAAAAAGCCCTGTTGCATGCGCACCTGGCCGGCGCCGCCACAGGTGCCGCAGGTCTGGGGCTTGGAACCGGCCTTGGCGCCGGAGCCGTGACAGGTGCCACAGTTGGCCAGGGTCGGCACCTTGATCTTGACGGTGGTGCCGCGCACCGCGTCTTCCAGGTCCAGGTCCAGGTCGTAGCGCAGGTCGGAACCGCGCTGGGGACCGCGGCGGCCGCCACCGGCGCCGCCACCAAAGATATCGCCGAACACATCACCGAAGATGTCAGAGAATCCGCCGAAGCCACCGGCACCCGCGCCGCCGGCCTGGCCGTCCACACCGGCGTGGCCGAACTGGTCGTACGCCGCCTTCTTCTGCGGGTCGGACAGGACTTCGTAGGCCTCGTTGGCCTCCTTGAATTTATTCTCAGCCTCTTTGTCGTCAGGGTTGCGGTCCGGGTGGTATTTCATCGCTACCCGGCGGTAGGCCTTTTTCAGTTCCTTTTCATCCGCGCCTTTGCTGACACCGAGGACTTCGTAGTAATCGCGTTTGGACATAGCTCTGTGTGTTCTTCTCAAACTGCATAAGGCGCGAGAGCCCTGTGCGAACCCCCGCGCCTTCTGAAGCCCCGCGGCTGGCCGGCGAACGGCAACCGCAGGGTTGGGTCAGACAGTAATTACTTACTTGTCTTCTTTCTTGTCGTCTTTGACTTCTTCGAACTCGGCGTCCACTGCGTCGTCACCGCCACTCTGACCACCAGAACTGGCCTGCTCGGCCTGGTCTGCGGCCGCTTCGCCGGCCTGGGCCTGCTCCGCGTACATCTTCTGCGCTACCGGGCCGGAGGCTTCGGTCAGCTTGGTGGTGGCGGCTTCCATGGCAGCCTTGTCGTTGCCCTTCACCGCTTCCTCGGCTTCCGCCAGGGCGGCGTCGATCGCGGCTTTTTCTTCCGCAGTCGCCTTGTCACCGGCTTCTTCCAGGGTCTTCTTGGTGGCAGAGATCAGGCCGTCGAGGGTGTTGCGGGTGGTGACCAGCTCCTCGAACTGCTTGTCCGCTTCGGCGTTGGCCTCGGCGTCCTGCACCATTTTTTCGATCTCTTCATCGGACAGGCCGGAGGAGGCCTTGATCACGATGGACTGTTCCTTGCCGGTGGCCTTGTCTTTGGCGTGCACGTGCAGGATGCCGTTGGCATCAATATCGAAGGTCACTTCGATCTGCGGCATGCCGCGCGGCGCCGGCGGGATGTCGGCCAGGTCGAAACGACCCAGGGACTTGTTCTGTGCCGCCTGCTTGCGCTCACCCTGTACCACGTGAATGGTCACGGCAGTCTGGTTGTCATCCGCGGTGGAGAAGGTCTGGGACTTCTTGGTCGGGATGGTGGTGTTCTTGTCGATCAGCGGAGTCGCCACACCGCCCATGGTTTCGATACCCAGGGTCAGCGGGGTTACGTCCAGCAGCAGTACGTCTTTCACGTCACCGCCCAGTACCGCACCCTGGATGGCAGCGCCAACGGCAACCGCTTCGTCCGGGTTCACGTCCTTGCGCGGCTCTTTGCCGAAGAACTCGGTTACCTTGGCCTGTACCAGCGGCATGCGGGTCTGGCCGCCCACCAGGATCACTTCGTCGATGCCGGAAGCAGCGATATCCGCATCCTGCAGGGCAATCTTTACCGGCTCCAGGGAGCGGGTGACCAGGTCTTCCACCAGGCTTTCCAGCTTGGCGCGGGTCAGCTTCACCACCAGGTGCTTGGGACCGGTGGCGTCTGCGGTGATGTACGGCAGGTTCACTTCGGTCTGCTGGCTGGAGGACAGCTCGATCTTGGCTTTTTCACCGGCTTCCTTCAGGCGCTGCATGGCCAGGGGGTCGCCCTTCAGGTCGATGCCCTGTTCCTTCTTGAACTGCTCCGCCAGGTAGTCGATCAGGCGCAGGTCGAAGTCTTCACCACCGAGGAAGGTGTCACCGTTGGTGGACAGCACTTCAAACTGCTTCTCGCCGTCGACGTCGGCAATTTCGATGATGGAGATATCGAAGGTACCACCGCCCAGGTCGTATACCGCGATGGTGCGGTCGCCACCGGCCTTGTCCATGCCGTAGGCCAGTGCAGCCGCGGTGGGCTCGTTGATGATGCGCTTCACGTCGAGACCGGCGATGCGGCCGGCGTCTTTGGTCGCCTGGCGCTGGGAGTCGTTGAAGTAGGCCGGTACGGTGATTACCGCGGCGTCTACCTTCTCACCGAGGAAGTCTTCCGCGGTTTTCTTCATTTTCTTCAGGACTTCGGCAGAGATCTGCGGCGGCGCTTTCTTGTCGCCCTTCACCTCTACCCAGGCATCGCCATTGTCGGCTTCAACGATGGAGTAAGGCACCATCTTGATGTCCTTCTGCACCACATCGTCCTTGAACTTGCGGCCGATCAGGCGCTTCACCGCGAACAGGGTGTTGGTGGGGTTGGTAACCGCCTGGCGCTTGGCAGACTGGCCTACCAGCACTTCGCTGTCGTCGGTGAATGCGACGATGGAAGGGGTGGTGCGGTCGCCTTCGGCGTTCTCAATAACACGGGCCTTGTCGCCGTCCAGCACTGCCACACAGCTGTTGGTAGTACCCAGGTCGATGCCGATGATTTTTCCCATTGGTTTGATTCCTCACTTTACCGTGCCCCGGGTTCGCTCCCGGCTGCACACGTTTGTATTCGGTTGCTGCTTATATTGGTGCCGCCGTTCCGATTTCAAGGGGCGCCACCTGCAGGAATTCTCTGATTGCGTTACGGCGCCTTACTGACAACCACCATCGCCGGGCGCACCAGACGGCCGTTGAGGCGGAAGCCCTTCTGGAAGACGTCGAGCACGGTATTCGGCTCCACGTCACCGTTGGGCACCTGGGTCATGGCCTGGTGCAGTTCGGGATCAAAGGGCTCGCCGGCCGGGTTGATCACTTCCACTCCGGACTTGGCCAGGGTGTCGAGGAAAGACTTGTGAGTCAGCTCGATACCTTCCACCACCGCCTTGTGCGCCTCGTGTTCACTGTCGATGGTGGAGATGGCCCGCTCCAGGTTGTCGACCACCGGCAGCAGCTCCTTGATCAGCTTCTCGACACCGAACTTGTGTGCCTTTTCCACATCCTGCTGGGCGCGGCGACGTGCATTCTGCACCTCGGCCTGGGCGCGCAGCACCATGTCTTTGTGCTCTGCCAGCTGCTGGTGCAGGGAGGCAATCTCTGCTTCCTGCGCGCTTTCACCGGTCAGTTCTTCTGCCAGCGCATCTTCCGCGTCGTGCTGCTCTTCCGCACTGGGGTTCTCTACGTGCGCCTGCTCGCCGGTTTCGGTCTGTTCTTCTTCGCTGCGCTCTTTGGCCACTGCTATCTCCGTCTGTGTCCGTCGGCCCAAGGCCAATAGGGTCAAAATTGAACAATCACGCCGGCTCCGTGCGGTGCCGGAACAGGCGATGCAGGGCTATATGGGGGCGACCTGGGGCAGTTCAAGTGATCGCGGGCCAGATACAGGCAACACATAAACCGCACAGGGTAATGTGGCGAGCGGCGGGCCACGAAACAGAATCGGGGCACATTTAGCCCGCGCAATGATTGAAAGGCCGCCGCCAAATACTGTATAAACAACCACTATTCAGATGGCCACAGAAGCTATTTCCATGTTGCTGCACCTGTCTATCAGTCAATTCACCCTGGTCGACCAGCTGGAGCTGGAGTTCGGCCCCGGTACCAGTACCCTCACCGGCGAAACCGGCGCGGGCAAATCCATCACCCTGGACGCCCTGGGGCTCGCCCTCGGCGACCGCGGCAATGCCGAGATGGTGCGCGCGGGCGCCAAACGCGCGGATATCCACGCCACCTTTGATATCAGCAGCCACGAGGATGCCCGCACCTGGCTGGAAGAGCAGGAGATGGATGCCGGCCGCGAGGTAATCCTGCGCCGCACCATCAGTGCCGACGGCCGCTCCCGGGCGTATATCAACGGCCAGCCGGTCACCCTGCTGCAACTGCGCACCCTGGGCGAACAGCTGATCGACATCCACAGCCAGCACGAGCACCAGTCGCTGCTGAAGAAAGACACCCACCGCCGCCTGCTGGACGAATATGCCCACGCCGAGAGCGCCGCGGCCGAAGTGCGCATTCACTTCAAGACCTGGCAGGACCAGTATCGCCGCTTCCGCAAGCAGGCCGACAACGCCGAGGAGACCCAGGCCCGCCGCGACCTGCTGGAGTACCAGCTGGAGGAGCTGGAGCAGCTGGGACTGAAACCCAATGAACTGGAAGAGCTCGAGAGTGAACAGCGCCAGCTGGCCAACGCCGGTGAAATCCTCAGCGGCAGCTACCAGCTGGCGGCACTGCTGAACGGCGGCGAGGGTGATATTGCAGAACAGCTGCACCGCGCCCTGCAGCTGGTGGGCGCGATGCCGGAACAGAGCCCGGCGCTGGCGGAAGTGGCGCAGATGCTCGACAGCGCGCGCATCCAGGTGGACGAGGCCGCCAGCACCCTGTCGCGGCATATCGACGGCTTTGAAATGGACCCGGAACGGCTGGCGGAAGTGGAAGAGCGCCTCTCCGCCATCTATTCCATTGCCCGCAAACACCGGGTGCAACCGGACCAACTGCCGGAACTGCAGCTGCAGTGGCAGCAGGAGCTGGAAGAAATCGGCGCCCCCGACACCCTCGACAAGCTGGAGTCTGAGTGCACGCAGCTGGAGCAGGCGTTCCGTAACAGTGCCGCCAAACTCAGCGCACTGCGGGCAACCGCCGCCAGCCAGCTGGCGGACGCGGTGAACGCGCAGCTGGCGGATCTGGCGATGCCCCACGCCCGGGTTGAGTTGGCGCTCACTGCGCTGGACAAGCCCGCTGCCAGCGGCCTGGAAGAGGTCGAAATCCTGATATCCACCAACCCCGGCCAGCCCGCCCGCGCCCTGGGCAAGATTGCCTCCGGCGGCGAGCTGTCCCGGGTCAGCCTGGCGATTCAGGTGGTCACCGCCCAGACTTCCCGCACCCCCACCCTGGTATTCGATGAGGTGGACGTGGGCATCGGTGGCGCCACCGGCGACGTGGTCGGCAAGCTGCTGCGCCAGCTCGGCGAACGCGGCCAGGTAATCTGCGTCACCCACCTGGCACAGGTGGCCGCCCGCGCCCACCGCCAGTACCTGGTGGAAAAACACAGCGATGGCGCCTCCGCTTTCGTGGCGCTGCGGGAGCTGAAAGATGCCGAGCGCAGTGCGGAAGTGGCGCGCATGCTGGGGGGCGAAGCCACCGCACAGTCCCTGGCCCACGCCGAGGAAATGCTCAGCCGCGCCTGAAGCGGCAGGTGCGCCCGGGCGGTCACAGATAGCCACCCCGGAGACCGGAATTGACCGAAAGCGGCTGTAGATTCACATTATACTGGCGCGCTTTCCATCAGAGTCGCCTCCCGTGGGGGGCGGTCGGTCCACACTACACGGTGCGGACAGTTTTTTCGGTCAGGTCATGCAAACAACCATATTCAACACCCCCATCCTTACCCCGGTCCTGCGCCTGCTGGCGGGATTGCTGCTGAAGCTTCACGGCTGGAAAGTGGTCGCGGACGAGCGCGCACTGAAGCTGAAGAAGTACGTCATGCTGGGCGCCCCCCACACCTCCAACTGGGACGGCTACTTTTTTATCCTCGCCGCCCTCAAACTCAAGGTGACGCCGCAGTGGATGGGCAAGGACAAGCTGTTCAAGTTTCCCCTGGGCGGCACCATGCGCTGGTTCGGCGGTATTGCGGTGGACCGCAGCAAGTCCAACAACCTGGTCGAGGCCACGGTAAACCAGTACAAGGCGCGGGATGCGCTGATCATCGCGGTACCGCCGGAAGGCACCCGCGGGCGCGCCGAGCGCTGGAAGACCGGCTTCTACCACATCGCCCGCGGCGCCGCGGTGCCGGTGGTGTGCGGGTTTATCAATTTCCCCAAGAAGGAAGTGGGCCTGGGCCCGGCGATGGAGATGGGGGAAAACCTGGCCAGGGAACTGGCGCGGCTGGGCGCCTTCTATGCGGACAAGATCGGCAAGTACCCGGAGCACTATACCGCGCCGGTATAAGCCCCCCGCGGGCGGCTGTTACAAACACAAATTACCGGTACAAAGTACAGACACAAAAAAGGGGAGCTCAAGGCTCCCCTTTTTATTGCTTTATTATCGCGATCGCGCGCCCGGGCGATCAGCCTTCTTTCTTCTTCACGTACAGCACCAGGCTGTGGCCGGTCAGCTCGTAACCGTGTTCTTCGGCAATCTGGTGCTGGAGCTCTTCGATCTTCTCGTTGTGGAACTCGATCACCTTGCCGGAATCGGTGCACACCATATGGTCGTGGTGGTCGCCGCGGTCCAGCTCGAATACCGAGTGGCCACCATCGAAGTTGTGACGGATCACCAGGCCGGCGCTCTCGAACTGGGTCAGCACCCGGTAAACGGTGGCCAGGCCGACATCTTCCCCGGCCTCCAGCAACATCTTGTACACATCCTCTGCACTCAGATGCTGTTCACTGGCGTTTTCCAGCAGTTGCAGAATTTTGACTCGCGGCAGGGTGACCTTGAGGCCTACCTTGCGCAGTTCCTGATTTTCGTTCGACATGAGTAATTGTTATCCGGATGTGTGTGCTCGTATTCATTTGGCCGCGCCTGTCGGCAGGCGGACAGTTCGGGTATTATCCACGCCCAGCAAAGATAGAGGAACCCCAACCGGGCAATCGGCCTGATAGCCACGCGGCAGATGGTGAGCAACCACTCACTCCCGCTGGTGCTCACCCGCGGAGGGGCCAACCCCGAATACCGCGCGGGGGCGAGATAGCCGACTTTTGTGTGGCCCCGGGGGAACTATCTCGGCAAATTGACGACTATCAGTCGATTGCCGGAACGTCTATGGTGTAGTTCAGACGGCCCGGAGGCGGCCCAGACAAATGGCAGCCTCCCCGTAAGACACCGGAAGCGGCCAACTACGGATCCCAATAAAAATTCAGATGGAGCATTCAATGCCATCAGTTGTACGAATTCTACTGATTACCGCGCTGTGCAGCCTTGCCACAGCCTGCAGACTGTTCAAGTTTCCCGGCGTGCACCGCATCCAGGTGCAGCAGGGCAACATCATCACCCAGGAGATGGTGGACCAGCTCAAACCCGGTATGACCCGCCGCCAGGTCCGCTTTGTACTGGGCACCCCGCTGCTGGAAGACACCTTCAACCCCAACCGCTGGGATTACATCAATCGCATCCGCAGCCCCAAGGGCGAAGAGACCCAGAAGCGCTTCACCGTGTATTTCAACGGCGACCGCCTGATTGAAACCAGCGGTGACTGGCAGCCCAGCGGCTGGCCCTGAATCCCGCTTTGCTGACTTTCTGACGAAGGGCGCGCGGGGCTATCCGCCCTGCGCCTGACGCTTCGCCTTCTCTGCACGCTGCCTGCGCGCCTCTTTGGGGTCGGCGATCAAAGGCCGGTAAACCTCCACCCGATCTCCCGGCTGCAATACATACTCCGATGCCACCGCCAGCCCCTTGGTCCCCAGGGCCTGGCCAAAGATGCCCAGTTTGGCAGTGGCCGGGTCGACCTCCGGGTACTCGCGGGGAATCCCCGATAGTTCCAGCGCCTGCAGGGCGGTAGTGCCTGGCTCCACCAACAGGCTCATCAGCCGCTGTTCGTGCGGCAGGGCGTACACCACCTCCACCGCAATGGTTTTCTTGTTGCTCATGGATTCTCTCCGTAAACCTGCCTGGCCCGCTCGCACATGGCATCCACCATCTGATTGGCAATACCGCTGAACAGTTTGCCCGCAGCCGCCCCCAACAACCGGTTCTGGGCGCGAAATTCCAGTGTGAACATCACTTTGCAGGCGTGCTCGGCCAGCGGGGTGAAGGTCCAGCAGCCCCTGAACTCACTAAACGGCCCATCCACCAGCACCAGCTCCATGCGCTCCGGGCGCTGGAGACGGTTACGGGTGACAAAGCTCTGACTGATCCCCGCGCGGGACAGGTCCAGGCGGGCTTCCAGGGTATCCTCGTCCCGGTGCAGGATTTCCGCCCCGCGGCAGCCAGGAAGAAATTGCGGATAGCTGCCCACGTCATTCACCAGATCAAACATCTGCTCGGCGCTGTACATGACCAGGGCGCTGCGTTCAATTTTTGTCATCGATCAAACTTTACTCATCACTCAGGGATTGCCCCACAGAGGCGGATTTCTTGCCTATCCTGTGTGGCGCGGGGCAATTTTCGCCCGCGACGCTACTCAAGGCGGATAAATCCTGCAACAATCGGCGTTTTACAGCGCCGCAGAAACCGGCATGTTGATACCCGATGGCTGCACGGCCCAGATGCCGCGTGCGGGCCACGGCAATCATTCAGACGACAAGAATAACAGGCAAGCGAGAAATCTATGTCCGCAGCTAGAGAACATTTTGGTTCCCGTCTCGGTTTTATCCTGGCCGCCGCCGGCTCCGCGGTCGGTATTGGCAACCTAGTTTCCTTCCCGGTGGCCGCCACCAAAAGTGGTGGAGGCGCCTTCCTGCTGGTGTATGCGCTGTTCGTATTCTTCATCTGCCTGCCGGTCATGATGGCGG
>ENA-ORCV01000279-ORCV01000279.1-marine-metagenome-genome-assembly--contig:-NODE-279-length-52256-cov-4.340520_pt1 | contig 52256 bp, 57 predicted proteins | sample MGYA00237779_ERZ508509 | MGnify/ENA primary metagenome ERZ508509 (study PRJEB26180, sample SAMN06268772) | marine metagenome | isolation source: Bioluminescent Bay, La Paraguera, Puerto Rico | place... | reverse complement strand
TTCCTGTTCTTCTTCTTCGATTTGCGCCCGCACGACGTGCGCGAGGGCGCGCACGCCGCCGGGCGGGCCTGGGCCGGTCTGCGCACCGGCTGGGGCGCGCTGCGCGACACCTATGACTGGGCGCGCGACATGGCCGCCGCGCGCGGCTGGCTGGGCGGGGCGTCGGACGACGAAGACGACGACGATGCGGTGCACGACATCGCCGACGACGAGGATGACGCGCCGGCGCGCCCCGTCCGCAGGCGGCGGGCGAAGGCGGCCGAGCCCGAGGACGACGAGGACGAAGACGATGCGGTGACGCGGCCGGGCGGGGCGGCGAAGGCGCGGATCGCGCGCGTCGCGAAAAAGCCCAGGGCGAGCGGGCGCGAGGCGCGCGAGGCGCAGCCGGGCCTGCCGCTCTCCCAGACAGAGGATTTCGAACTGCCGCGGCTGGACTTTCTGGCCAAGCCGACGCCGCGCAGCGACGACGTGGACGAGGACAGTTTGCGCCAGAACGCGGCGCTGCTGGAATCGACGCTGGCCGATTTCGGCGTGAAGGGGGAGATCGGCGAGGTGCGGCCCGGGCCGGTCGTGACGCTGTACGAATTCGAGCCGGCGCCGGGCGTGAAATCCAGCCGGGTCATCAATCTGGCCGACGACGTGGCGCGCTCGATGTCCGCCACCGCCTGCCGCATCGCGGTGGTGCCGGGGCGCAATGCGATGGGCATCGAGCTGCCCAACCGCAAGCGCGAGACGGTGTTCCTGCGCGCGCTGCTGTCCTCGCGCGAATATGACGGGGCGAAGGCGGAGCTGCCCATGGCGCTGGGCGAGACGATCGGCGGGGAGCCGTTCGTGGCGGACCTGACGCGCATGCCGCATTTGCTGATCGCGGGCACGACGGGGTCGGGCAAGTCGGTCGGGATCAACGCGATGATCCTGTCGCTGCTGTATCGCCTGTCGCCGGAGCAGTGCCGCTTCATCATGATCGATCCGAAGATGCTGGAGCTGTCGGTCTATGACGGCATTCCGCATCTGTTGGCGCCGGTGGTGACCGACCCGAAGAAAGCGGTCGTGGCCCTGAAATGGACGGTGCGGGAGATGGAGAACCGCTACCGCAAAATGTCCAAGCTGGGCGTGCGCAATCTGGACAATTTCAACGAGCGGGTGCGCGAGGCGCAGGAAAGCGGCGAGCCGCTGACCCGCACGGTGCAGACCGGATACGACCGCGAGAGCGGCGAGCCGGTCTACGAGACCGAGGAGATCCCCGCCGAGACGATGCCGCTGATCGTCGTGGTCATCGACGAGATGGCCGACCTGATGATCGTGGCGGGCAAGGAGATCGAGGGCGCGGTGCAGCGCCTGGCCCAGATGGCGCGGGCCGCGGGCATCCACCTGATCATGGCGACGCAGCGGCCGTCGACGGACGTCATCACCGGGGTCATCAAGGCGAATTTCCCGACGCGGATCAGCTTCAGCGTCACCTCCAAGATCGACAGCCGGGTGGTGCTGGGCGAGCAGGGGGCCGAGCAGCTGCTGGGCCAGGGCGACATGCTGTTCATGCCGGGCGGCGGGCGGCTGCGCCGCCTGCACGGGGCGTTCGTGTCGGACCGCGAGGTCGACAAGATCGCGAAGCATCTGAAGGCGCAGGCCGCGCCGGAATATCTGGAAGAGATCACCGAGGACGACGGCGAGGACGGCAGCGACGTGACCGCCGCGATCTTCGGCGATTTCGACGATGGCGGGTCGGGCGACGAGCTGTACGACAAGGCCGTCGCCGTGGTGGCGCGCGACGGCAAGGCGAGCACGTCCTACATCCAGCGGCGGCTGCAGATCGGCTATAACCGAGCCGCGACACTGATCGAGCGGATGGAGGACGAGGGCGTGGTCGGGCCGGCCAATCACGCCGGCAAGCGCGAGATCTTCGTCGGCGACCATTCGGGCGACTGATCCCGGCGCCGCCTCCATTCGCCTCCCTCAGCCTCCATTACCCCGAAGTCACGAAAGTTTGGCTCCGGCGCGCTTTGTGCGCGGGCGGGCGTGGCGTAGTGTCCGCGCGCCAATAAGGAGGAGGAAACAATGGCCCCGATGCTGAAGATTTCGCTGGCCGCCGCGACGATGCTCGCCGGCGCCGGCCTCGCCGCCCAGGCGCACGAGCTGACCGCCAGCCCGGTCATGACCGAGGGCGGCTTCCGCCCCAGCCCCGCGCACGCCCGGGTGTTCGCCTCGCCCGAGGCGGCCTTTGTGCCCGAGGGCTGGGACATGGCGATCGTGTCCAACCAGGACGGCGACGCGCCGGGCTTCCTGTCGCTGCTGAACCCGGACGGGTCGGTGGAGAATTTGCACTGGGTCGACGACGAGCGCTTCCTGAACCCGACCGGCCTGCGCAGCTATGGCGACATGCTGTACGTCGCCAACGGCGTGCAGATCGTGGCGGTGGACATGGAGGCCGCGGCCGTGACCGACGTCTATGACTGCGAGGGCGCGCAGTTCGTGAATGACATCGCGACCGGCCCGGACGGGACGGTCTATGGCTCCGAAAGCTTCGGCGGCGGCATCTTCCGCGTCTCGCCGGGCAGCGACACGTGCGAGTGGTTCGTCGAGGGCGGCGATCCGAACCTGCAGACGATCAACGGCCTGCTGGGCACCGAGGACGCGCTGATCGCCGTCACGATCCCGGGCCGGGTCGTGTCGGTCGACTACGAAACCGGCGAGACGACGCTGCTGGGCGAGGGCGTCGGCAGCCTGGACGGCGTGGAGCCGGCGCCGGGCGGCGAAGGCTTCCTGCTGTCCGACACCAACGGCAAGATTCTGCACTTCCATGACGGCGAGACGCAGGTGCTGATCGACAGCTCCAGCGCCGGGATCGGCGCCAACGACATGGCGTTCGACACCGATCTGGGCGTGGCGTATCTGGCCCGCGCCGGCTGGGACACGATCAGCCTGTACAAGATCGAAATCGCCGAATAGGCGGCTTCGCGTGATCCGGCGCGCCCGGCCGGAGCCAAACCCGGCCGGGCGCGTTTTGCTTTTTGAAGGCTCGACACTTTTCCGGGAGTTCCGCCCATGCGTCCGATCCACGCCGCGCTCGCCGCGCTGACCCTGTCCGCCTCCCTGCCGGCCTGCGCGCAGGAGACCGATGACAGCGCCGCCGAGGCGGAGATGGACGCGGCCGACGCCGGCGAGGCGGAAGCCATCACGGCCACGGGGCCGGACGCCGCGACGCTGGGCGAGGCTGACGCGCCGGTGACGATTGTCGAATACGCCTCCACCACCTGTCCGCACTGCGCCAATTTCCACGCCACGCTGTTCCCGCATGTGAAGTCCGAATGGATCGACACCGGGCGGGCGAAGCTGGTGATGCGGCCGCTGCCGACCGCGCCGGCGGAGCTGGCGGCGGCGGGATTCCTGCTGGCTCGCTGCGCCGGGGATGACCGGTATTTCGACGTGCTGGACGATCTGTTCGAGACGCAGGACGCGCTGTTCGCGGCGCTGCAGGACGGCGAGCTGCAGACCTATTTCGAGGACGTGGCCGGCGAGAACGGCATCGAGGCCGGGCAGATCGAGGCCTGTATGAGCGACGAGTCGGGGTTCGAGCAGATCAACGCCTCCATCGCCGCGGCGCAGGAAGACGACGTGGCCGGCACGCCCAGCTTCGTCATCGACGGCGCGCTGTATTCGGCCGGCGACCTGCCGAGCGAAGCGGCCTGGGACGAGGCGCTGCAGACCGCCTATGACGCGCGCCAATAGGATGAACCCGGAGCGCCTCGGCGCTTCATCGCCGGTTCAGGGGCGCCGGGGCAAAACACGCCCGCTATGACGACGAAACTGACCCATATCGCGATCGCGGCGGCCCTTCTGGGCGCCGCCGCCATTACCGGCGCCGCGGCGCAGGAATTGCGCGCCGACGCCCCCTCGCCCGAGCTGGAGGCCAGCATCGGCGGCGACGCCGTGGCCGTGACCGGCGCGGAGGCCGACGAGGCCGTGACCCGCGCCAACGCCTGGCTGAACGGGGTGTCCGGCATGAAGGGCCGGTTCCAGCAGATCAATCCGGACGGCACGGTCGCCGAGGGCGATTTCTATCTGCAGCGTCCGGGCCGGCTGCGCTTTGCCTATGATCCGCCCTCGCCGCTGACCATTGTGGCGGACGGGCGCACGGTCGCCCAGATCGACAGCGAGCTGGAGACGGTGGACCGCACCACGATCGACCAGACGCCGCTGAACTATCTGCTGAAGGCCGATGTGGACCTCTCCGGCGACGCCAATGTCGGCGGCGTGGCGAAACAGGACGGGCTGGTGCTGATCAGTCTGGACGATCCGCGCGGCCAGACCGAGGGCCAGCTGATCCTGGTGTTCTCCGACACCGAATTCGCGCTGCGCGAATGGGTGGCGCTGGACGCGTTCGGGCAGGAGACGCGGGTCGTGCTGTACGACCTGACGCGCCAGGCGCGGCTGGACCCCGAACTGTTCACCTATGAGTTCGACGGCTCCTCCCGCCGTCCGGGCCAGCGCTAGAGCGCAGCTTTTTCGGCAGGTTTCCGCAGGTGTGGCGCATGGGCGGCGCCCGGCTCCGCGCGCGGGAACACGGGGATCGGCCGGGTTATCAAGGGCTTCGATGATTCGGCATTGTGCGCCGCAACGCCTGTTGTGCGGACGCAACACTCAAGCTGTTTCTGAAATTTAACTTGGATTTTCCCGGGATTGTGGTTCTAATGTCACGACTGCCCGGGCCGCCGCCTGTCCGTATCGTCCCCCTGACGGAACTGGCGCCGGCGGCCTGTAGCGCGGAGTTCCCCTCCCCGCGCTTTCAGGGGCGGAACAGCGAGCGCCCGGTTCCGAACGCGGAGCCGGGCGCTTCGTCTTTCCGGGGCTCTGTATTTTCCGGTTTTCAGGCCGTGCGCTCGCCGATCTCCAGCGCATCGGGATTGGCTTCCTGGCACGGATAGCGGTCGCGGATCCGGGCGTTGAAATAGGCGCCCTTGGACATCGCGCGGCGCAGGCCCGCGGCCTCCGACGAGGGAACGGCGAAATAGCGATAGGCGCGGCCCGAGACGAACATCACGGTGAGCACGGCGGTGGCCTGGTCATAATCGAAACCGGCGATGACGGACGAGGGCATCGAAAAGTCCGCTTTTTTGCAGCGCGCGCGGGGATCGGGTAAGCGCGCGGACAGCTAAACGCACGAGGCCCCATGTCCGTTCTCACCGTCGCCACCTGGAACATCAATTCCGTCCGCCTGCGCCATCCCAATGTCGCGCGCTTCGCCGAGGAGGCCGCGCCCGACGTGCTGATGCTGCAGGAGATCAAGTGCCAGAACGACCAGTTCCCGGAAAAGGCGCTGCGCCAGATGGGATACGAGCATCTGCACATCTGCGGGCAGAAGGGGTGGCACGGCGTGGCGATCGCGTCCCGCCTGCCGATGGAGCCGCTGGACGGGCACGGCTTCTGCCGCGAGGGGCATGCGCGGCACGCCGCGGCGAAGATCGCCGGGATCGAATTCCACAATTTCTACGTGCCGGCGGGCGGCGACATTCCGGACCCGGAGGCGAACGACAAATTCGCCCACAAGCTGCACTTCCTGGACGAGATGACGGCCTATTTCGCCGGGCGGAAAGCCCAGGGCGAAGAGAAGATGCTGATCGCCGGGGACTTCAACGTCGCCCCGCACGAGCACGACGTCTGGTCGCACAAGCAACTGCTCAAGGTGGTCAGCCACACCCCGCCGGAGACCGAGCGGATGGCGAAGCTGCTGGCCAGCTATGACTTCGTGGACGTGGCGCGGGAGCTGATCCCCGAGCCGGAGAAGCTCTATAGCTGGTGGTCCTACCGCAACCGTGACTGGCGCAAATCAAACCGCGGGCGGCGGCTGGACCATATCTGGGTGAGCCAGCCTTTGAAGGCGGCGGCGACGGCCGGGGGGCGGGACGCGATCCGGTTCTGGGAGGATTACCGGGATGGGGAGAAGCCGAGCGATCACGTGCCGGTGGTGGTGAAGCTGGCGGTTTAAGTTTCCCCCTCTCCCCTTGTGGGAGAGGGGCCAGGGGTGAGGGGGCTTAGATGGGCGCGCGGCGGCCGCCAGGCGAACGGCAGGGCGATTTCGGCCACGCCAACGCGGCGGCCAAACGGCTGCGCGCCGACATGAGCGCCACCGAACGCCGGATGTGGGCGGCCCTGCGAAAGCTGGAGGGGATCGAGGGGAAGTTCCGGCGGCAGGCGCCGATCGGGCCGTATGTGGCGGATTTCGTCCATCACGGCGCGAAGCTGGTGGTGGAGTTCGACGGTCCCCATCACGATACGCCGGAGGGGCAGGCGCAGGACCGGCGGCGGGACGACTGGCTGCGGGCGAACGGATTTCGGGTGCTGCGGATTGCGAATGACGAGGTTTGGAAGGACGAGGCCGGGGTGCTGGCGCGGATTCGTGAGGCGGTGGAGGCTGGTTTGGTGCGGTGAGCCCCCTCACCCCATCGGCCGACGAAATGCGTTCCGCATTTCTGGGCCGATTACCCCTCTCCCACTAGGGGAGAGGGGATGCGTTGCGTAATAACCCGAATGTTAGCTCATGACACCGCTTATTAGCTAAGTGGGGGGTGACGCGGAAGCCTAAGTAGTATGTAAGACCTGCTCGAAGTGGCGCGTGGTTAAATTATCTAGGTCGGACATCAGATATATTGAAGACGCCGTATCTTTTCCATACGGTCGCGGTTACGTATTGGACTTTTCGGATCGTACAATAGCCGAATTCTTCGAAGATGAATTTGGAATCGACATCGGTGATGAGCGTTACCAAGAACGAGGCACATCAAAGCGTAATAGGCTGATCTGCCTTCTTGAAAAAACAGATGCTAGAACCGCAGCGCGGGTTCTTCGTACGCTGTGGGATCGCCGAGAAGTGTTGATCGCGCGAGCGGGTGACGCGTCGCCGGAAGGCGAAGACGGCACGAAGCTGTCGTTCCTAAACATAATTCGAAAAATAGATGGAACGGCAGAGACCCCTTCACCCGACGCGCTGGAGCGGTATTCGGCCGACCGTACCCTTAGTGAACTCATCGCGGACATTGAGCGCTCACTTCAAGTGAATAAACCTGAGGTGGCGATGGACCACCTTCACACATATTGCATGAAAAAATTTGCTCACCTGCTCGAGGTGAGGGGTTTGGAGTGCGACAAAGGTGAAGCCTTGCACGCTCGAATGGGCAGATACCGCAACGCACTCAATCAGGAGCGCACCCTTACCCCCTTTACGGATTACGCGCTCAAGGGTGCGATCCAGCTATTTGAAAAATTCAATTTAGTTCGAAACGACAATTCTCTAGCGCACGACAATCCAATCTTGGAGCCAGCCGAAGCACGTTATGTGTTCGATACCGTGAGCGCTGCTTTGATCTTCATTCGTGCTGTCGAGGCTGGGCGTTATGAGCAACCCTAAGGCGCCAGCCGATACCCGCCCTGCTCCGTAATCAGCAGGCGCGCGTTGGCGGGGTCGGGTTCGATTTTCTGGCGCAGGCGGTAGACGTGGGTTTCCAGGGTGTGGGTGGTGACGCCGGCGTTGTAGCCCCAGACTTCGTGCAGCAGCTCCTCCCGCGGGACGGCGACGGGGCCGGCGCGGTAGAGATATTTCAGGATATTGGTTTCCTTCTCGGTCAGGCGGACCTTGCGGTCGTCGCCGGTGACCAGAAGCTTCTGCGCCGGGCGGAATTCGTAGGGGCCGACGGCGAAGACCGCTTCCTCCGACTTTTCATGGCTGCGCAGATGGGCGCGCAGGCGGGCGAGCAGGACGTCGAACTTGAACGGCTTGGCGACATAGTCGTTGGCGCCGGCCTCCAGTCCGTCGATCTGGTCGGCGTCCGCGGTCTGGCCGGTGAGCATGATGATCGGGATGGACAGGCCGCCGTCGCGCATGGTGCGGCAGGCGGCGCGGCCGTCCATGTCCGGCAGGTTCACGTCCAGGATGATGGCGTCGACGCCGCCGGCGGTGGCGGCCTTGCAGGCGGAGGCGGCGTCCGCGGCCTCCAGCACCCCGAACTCCTCGCCTTCCTGGAATTGTTCGGCCAGGGCCTCGCGCAGGTCGGGATCGTCGTCGACAATGAGAATGGTTTTACGTCTGGGCATCGCGGCGATATTGCCGCCGGGCCGGGACGAAGTCGACGGGCCAGAACGGGCGGGCGGAGGCTGTCACATGATCGTGCGCGTGAGCGGCGGAAAGATCAGCTGGGACGGGCCGCCCAATACGAACGGGGCGGACGGATACGGCGTGACCAGTTCGGCGCCCTGCGCGCTCGGCCGGTCGGGCGTTGTGCCGGAAGCCGACAAGCGCGAGGGCGACGGGGCGACGCCGGCGGGGACCTATGTTTTCCGGTCCGTTCTGTACCAGCCGGAGCGGGAGGCGGCGCCGGTGAGCGGCCTGCCGGTCAGCGCCATCGCGCGGGACGACGGCTGGTGCGACGACCCCGCGCATCCGGACACCTATAACCGGCCGGTGAAATTGCCCCACGCGGGCTCGCGCGAAGAGATGTGGCGGGAGGACGGGCTGTACGACATCGTCCTGGTGATCGGCCATAATGACGACCCGCCGGTTCCGGGGCGGGGCAGCGCGATCTTCGTGCATTGCGCCTTGCCGGCGGAGGACGGGGGCCTGCGCACGACGGCGGGGTGCGTGGCGCTGCCCAAGGCGGATCTGCGCGCGCTGGCCGCGGCGCTGAAGCCGGGGGATGTGATCGAGATTTCGGGGGCGTGATTTTCGGCTTGGGAGTGAGAGCGATGGGCGGTGCGCCCCCTCACCCCATCGGCCGACGAAACGCGTTCCGCGTTTCTGGGCCGATTACCCCTCTCCCTCGAGGGGAGAGGGGAGTCAGGACGGCTCCTGGAAGGCGATGACGCCGCAGCCGGTGATCTTGGGGAAGACCTGGTAGCGGTAGATTTCGTCGATGCGGTCGCTGAGCGCGGCGCGCATGGCGAACCAGATGCCGAGTTCGGCGGCCTCGGTTCCGCCGAGGCGCATCCATTCGGTCTGGGGCAGGTCGACCAGAGCCGGCATGTTGTCTTTCAGGTTGGCGAGGAAATACCGGTCCAGATCCTCGTTCGCGATGCCGAAGCGCGTGCCACTGATCTGGTGGCTCATGCCGCCGGTGGCGATGACCAGGACGCGGGCGTCCGATTCCAGATTTTCCACCGCGCGGCGGATCGCGGCGCCGAGGTCGCGCAGGCGCTGCGCGGTCGGGATCGGGTGGCGGATCATGTTCACCGCGATGGGCGTCATCGGCGCGGGCCAGGGCGCGTCGGCGATATAGGGCAGCCAGCTATAGACGCCGTGGTCCAGCGCCAGCTCCTGACACACGGTGAGGTCGAAGGATTCGGTGCGGATCAGATGTTCGGTCAGGGCCCAGGCGAAATCGGTATCGCCGGGCACGGGCGGGAAGGGCGGGCCGCCGGCCGGGCGCGGGCCCCAGCCCTCGTCGGCCTGGGGGAAGGCGTCCGCCACGCCGATGGCGAAGGTGGGATAGGCCTCGAAGGTGAAATGGTTCAGGTGGTCGTTATAGACGCAGACGATGTGGTCGGGCGCGAGATCGGCCAGCCACTCCTTCACCGGGCGGGTGCCGTCGAACCAGGGCTTCCAGGCCGGCTCCCATTCCCCCTTCATCCCGGCGTCGAAGGCCAGGCCCATCGAGGGCGTGTGCGAGATGCCGAGGCCGCCGACGATGCGCGCCATTATTCTGGCTCCGGCGTGGCGGAGACCCCGCGCGGGCACATGGCGTAGAGCGAATCGGCGTCCGTGCCCGTGTTGTGGGCGCCGATATGATAGAGATTGAGGCCGAGCGTGGCGGCGAGCTTCAGGATCGCCTGCAAGTGCCCGCCGGCTTTCAGGAGGCCGGTCCAGTCGCGCGCGCGGACCAGGGCGGTTTCGTCCTCCGACAGGTCATAGCCGGCCATGTAGGCGGCTTCGTCCGCCAGGAAGGCTTCGCGGTTTGCGGGCTTGGTGAGGCTGAGCGCGAAGCGGTTCAGGCGGAAGCCACGTGTGGAGGCGCGGCCGGAATACAGATAGGTCCCCGGCTCATCGAGGTCGAAGCCGGGGGATTGCAGGGGCGGTGTGGCGTCGGCGGGCATGGCCGGAGTGTAGCAGCTACGCGCTAGTCCTGGGCCTCGAAGGCCAGCACGACATTGCCGGGGCGGCCGACGAAGCCGGCGTTGCCCGAGGTGACATAGAGCATGCCGTTCGCAGCGACCGGGCCGGGGCCGTCGAAACTGCCGCCCGTGGCCTCCACGCCGTTCACGGTGTCGAACTCGCGATTGGCGTCGAAGGTCCAGATCACGGCCCCCGTCTGCGCGTCATAGGCGCGCATGCCGCCGTCCTGTGCGCCGGAGAAGACCGCGCCGGGCACGGCGGTGGCGGCGGCGGACTGGACCGCCGTGCAGCCGGGCGCGCCCGCCGGTTCGCACAGAAGCGGCTGGGGCGGGGCGGCCCAGAGCGGTTCGCCGGTCAGCGCGTCGACGGCGTGGAGGCCGCCGGCCTCCGGCGAGAAATTGTCCGCGACGGGGAAATAGATTCGCGCGCCGTCGCTGGCCGCGCCCCAGACGCCGCCGACCGGGGAGCCGGCGCCCCAGCGATATTGCCACAGCACCGCGCCCGCCGCGTCCGGGTCCAGGCCGTAGCCCATGCCGGATTTCTGGGTGGCGGCGATGATCTGCCGACCGTCCGCGAGGGTGACGAGCAGGGGCGAGGCGGAGAAGTCATAGTCCGGCCCGACATCGTCCGGGCAGTTCTCGTTCGGGGGCGGCGGTTCGGCGCCGCCCGGCGGGGCGAGGGCGGCGGGCGGGGCGCTGCAGCCCATGATCCAGACATCGGGCAGGAGCTGGGAGGTCCAGACGAAATCGCCGGTCTCCAGATCCAGCGCGACGACGGAGTCCGACGTGCCGGGCTCCGGGTCCGCATAGGCGTTGCCGGTGGCCGCGTAGAGCAGGCCGCGCTGCGCGTCGATCGTGGGCGCGCTCCAGATTCCGACGCCGGCGGGGCCCCAGAGCGGCGCGCCGGCGTCGCTGGTGCCGCGCGGCTGCGGCTCCTCGGTCATATAGGTCTTCCACAGGACCGCGCCGGTGGAGGCGTCCAGCGCGGTGATCGAGCCGCGGAAGGTGCAGCATTCGTAATCGGGGTTGGAGGCGGTGGATTCCTCCGACACGCCGGTCATCGGCACATAGAGCACGCCGTCATGCAGCGTCGGCGCGCCGGTGCCGGTGGCGGAGGGGTGGTCGTCGATCTTCGCGGACCAGATCTGCTGGCCGGATTCGGCGTCCACGGCGTAGGCGGTCGCGGTGGCGTCGCTGAAATAGATGGCGTGTCCGGAGGAGTCTTCGACATCGACCGGGCCGACATTGATGGCGGTGCGCACGCCGCCGCCGGCCGCGAACACCCAGTGGGCGCAGCCGGTCTCGGCGTCGATGGAGAAGACATTGCCCGGCTGGCTGCCGAAAAAGAGCCGGCCGCCGAACACGGCGGGCTGGGCGCGCATCTGGGTCGCGCCGGGAATCCCGAACGCCCATTTCAGGCGCAGGTCCGGGATGGACGCCGCGTCGATCCCGGCGTCCGGCGCGTAGCGCATATTTGCGGGGGTGCGGCCCCAGCCGTTCCAGGGGGCGGACGCGTCCGCCGGGATCGGCGCGGGACTGGCGCACATCGCCTCCGCCGACATGACGAGGCCGCCGCCCACGGTTTCGCCGGTGAGATATTCGGCGACGGCGACATGCTGGTCCGCGCTCATCGCCGCGCCCTGCAGGCGCATCACGCCCTCGGTCAGGGCGGCGACGATCTCGTCGGGGTCCAGCTGCTCCAGGCTCGCGCGCGGGGGCGTGGCGTCGTCCGGCGGGGTTTCGTGGCAGGCGGCGCAGAAGGTCTCATAGACCTCCGCCCCCTCCATGGCGTGCTGGGCGGAAGCGGGCGCAACAGAGCTCACTAACGCAACGACGCAGCCGGCTCCTGCGGCAAATTTCGTCATAGGCGGTCCTCCCAAACCGGCGCGGACGATAGACTGAAAAGGCCGATCTGCAATGAGGCCGACAATGACGGAAATTGGAGGTCGCGCGAAAGCACGACTGTCCCTCGAGGAACAGGCCACCACGCTGGGTCGGCTAGCTGAACGAGCGTTGCGTCATTACGAGGTGTGGCGGGTCTATACGTCCCCGGATACTAGGCCCCGCTACATAGACGCGATGGACGACTTCCCCTCATTCTTTGGGCTGGATGAGGACGGCCACCGCTCACTCGCGATACTCGCGTTGGCCGCCTTCTTTGACAAAGACGAGCGTTCCGTCCGCCTGTCCGATGTCTTTCGCGCAGTAAAGTCACGCTCCCCTGCCACGGTCGAACGATGTGAGAACCGAATCCAACACAGCGATGCGCTAATCAAAAAAGTGCTTCGCATCAGGCATGGCGCCATCGCCCACCGAACTAACCGCCTTTCCTACGATGCGGTTTTCTCGGGCGCGGGTTTGACGGCTGATGAGCTCGGAAAACTCGTTGAAAATGCGAGTTTTATCGCGACCGAGCTGGCTTCAGCGCTCAATATCGATCGGCCCTTGCTTGCCTATTACGTTGCGAGCGATCTCAATCGCTTGCTGGAGCGATTGAGCGGCGATCTAGAAATTTAGGCTGTAAGGCCGCTCATGGTGGTGGGCGTACCTGGGATCGAACCAGGGACCCCTACCATGTCAAGGTAGTGCTCTCCCGCTGAGCTATACGCCCGCACCATGAAGGGATTGGCGATATAGCCGCGCCGGCGTTGGGGAGCAAGCGCGGGCCTGCTGCAATTCCGCGCGCAGCCGGAGGGTCGGCGCGGGGGCGAATTTGCGCTTGTATTGGGGGGCGAAGGCCCCCACGTGGGGCGCACGTCAGGACAGCGTGCAGGCGAGGACGGATATGAGCGTGATTATCGGCCCGGATGGCGAGGCGATTGGCGGCGAGGCGCCGGCCAGCAGCAGCGCGGCGGCCCCGGCGGCGCCCGGCGCGGGCGGCGACATTATCGACGGCTCCGACGCGACCTTCATGCAGGACGTGGTTGAGGAAAGCCGCACGCGGCCGGTGATCGTGGATTTCTGGGCGCCCTGGTGCGGACCGTGCAAGCAGCTGGGTCCGGCGCTGGAGAAAGCCGTCACGCAGGCCAGGGGCGCGGTGCGCCTGGTGAAGATCAATGTCGACGAGAACCAGGGGGTGGCGCAGCAATTGCGCGTGCAGTCCATCCCGGCGGTGTTCGCGATCAAGGACGGCCGCCCCGTGGACGGATTCCAGGGCGCGGTGCCGGAGAGCCAGATCAAGCAATTCGTCGACCGGCTGACCGGCGACACGGGCGCGGAGGACGCCGCTGCGGCCGTCGCCGAGGGCGACCGGGCGCTGGGCGAGGACGATCCGCGCGGGGCGGCGCAATTCTACGCCCAGGCGCTGCAGATCGACCCGGACAATGCGGCGGCGGTGGCGGGGCTGGCGCGCTGTTACCTGGCGGCGGGCGAGCCCGGCGAGGCGAAGAATTTGCTGGAATCGATCCCCGAGGAGATGAAATCCGACCCGGCGATCCAGGCGGCGATGACCGCGCTGAAATACGCCGAGGCCGACACCGACCCGAGCGAGGTCGAGGGCCTGAAACAGGCCGTCGAGGCCGCGCCGGACGACCACCAGAAGCGGCTGGACCTGGCCAAGGCGCTGAGCGCCCGCGGGCGGTTCGGCGAGGCGATGGAGCATCTGCTGACCTCCGTCGAGAAAGACCGCGAGTGGAACGAGGGCGCGGCGAAGGCCGAGCTCTTGAGCCTGTTCGAGGCGGCGGGCCCGGCGTCCGATGCGACCAAAGCCGGCCGCAAGCGTTTGTCCTCCATCCTGTTCGCGTAAAGGAGCCCCGATGGCGGCCGATTTCGGCTTCCGCGCCCTGACCGACCTGCCGGATTCGATCCCGGTCTTTCCGCTGGACGGCGCGCTGGTGCTGCCGCGCGCGCAGCTGCCGCTGAACATTTTCGAGCCGCGCTATCTGGCCATGGTCGACTCCGCGCTGGCCACGAAGTCGCGCCTGATCGGCATGGCGCAGACCGCCCATGGCGAGATGGACGAGCCATCGCCCGAACTGGCCGAGGTCGGCTGCGCCGGGAAGATCGTCAGCTTCAGCGAGACCGGAGACGGGCGCTATCTGATCTCGCTGGCCGGGATCGCGCGGTTCCGGATCGCCGAGGAGCTGTCCACCGATTCCTCCTTCCGCCGGGTGCGGCCGGACTGGGCGCCCTATGCCGCCGACCTGGACCCGCCGACCGACGCGCCGTTCGACCGCGAGGGGTTCGAGGCGGTGCTGAAGGAATTCTTCAGCGCGCGGGACCTGGCCGCCGACTGGGACTCCATCAAGGCCGCGCCGCTGGAGCCGCTGGTGAACCAGCTGGCCATCGGCTGCCCCTTCGCGCCGAGCGAGAAACAGGCCCTGCTGGAGGCCGGCACGGTGCAGGAGCGGCTGGAAGTGCTGATCACGCTGATGCGCATGGCGGCGGCCGGCGACGCCGACCCGGGCGCGGTGCAGTAGGATTTTTTCATACTATGTAGGTGTAGCTGCTTCAATTTTCCGCCCCTATCCCAAGGGCGGATGAGCTACCTTTTGGGCGACACGTCCTTGCACTTGACGATATCGCCAGGCTTTAGCCCGCAGTCAGTGATCTCTTGCTCTGACGCTTCTTGGTAACGGATGACCAAGCCGCCCCCCACCTCTTTTACGGCGAGCTGCTTCGCCGTTTCCAGGTCAGCTATTGCCACTGTGAGCTCCCAAATTTCCGCCCTATTCTCGACCGTTAGATGCCAGCCTCGTATCTCGTCGTCTGCTCTGTTCATAACGCGCCCCTAATTGATGCTCCGTGGAAATGGGGAGCCGCTTGCCAGTACGCTAGACCGTATGCCGCTCTCCAATTTGCGCCATTCGGCGCGTTCCCGTTCCGGCGCGATTGTGCCAGAACGTCGCTATGAGCGACGAAAGTTCAGCCAAGGCGGACGAGGCGGCAGCGTCTTCGGGCGAGGTCGATCCGCGGCTTCTGGAAATCCTGGTCTGTCCGGTCACGCGCGGGCCGCTGGTCTATGACCGCGAGGCGCAGGAGCTGATCTCCAAGAAGGCGAAGCTGGCCTATCCGATCCGCGACGGGGTGCCGGTCATGCTGGCCGACGAGGCGCGGGCGCTGGACGGCGACTGATGCTGGAGCTGCGTCCCAATTGCGAATGCTGCGACCGGGACCTGCCGCCGGACGCGCCGGACGCGATGATCTGTTCGTTCGAATGCACGTTCTGCGCGGCCTGCGTGGAGGAGCGCCTGAAGGGCGTCTGCCCCAATTGCGGCGGCGGGTTCGTCCCGCGCCCGATCCGCCCCGCCGCGAAACTGGCCGCCAATCCGCCGTCGGCCGCGCGCGTGTTCAAACCCGCCGGCTGCGCCGCCTGACTCTCACGGACCCGTCCCCATGATCCGCCCGCTCTATAACTGGACCATGCGGCTTGCCGCGCATCGCGGCGCCGCCTGGGCGCTGGCGGTCGTGAGCTTCATCGAGAGCAGCGTGTTCCCGCTGCCGCCCGACCTCTTGCTGATCCCGATGGTGCTGTCGGACCGGAAGAAGGCGTGGTTCTACGCCGCGATCTGCACGGTGGCGTCGGTGCTGGGCGGGCTGCTGGGCTGGGTGATCGGGGCGTTCCTGTTCGAGGTGATCGCCGAGCCGATCCTGGCGTTCTACGGCTATGCCGAGAAATTCGACGATTTCGCCGCGCGCTATAATGAATGGGGCGCGTGGATCGTGTTCATCGCGGGCGTCACGCCCTTCCCCTACAAGGTCATCACCATCGCCAGCGGTGCGACGGGCCTGTCGCTGCCCATCTTCATGGTGGCGAGCGTGCTGGCGCGCGGCCTGCGCTTCTTCGTCGTGGCGGGGCTGCTGTATTTCTTCGGGCCGCCGATCCGGGCGTTCATCGAGAAGCGGCTGGGCCTGATGTTCGTACTGTTCGTGCTGCTGCTGGTCGGCGGCGTGGCGGCGGTGAAGCTGCTGCACTGAGGCGCGGGCGGCGCGAGCCGAACGCCCCCTCACCCCATCGGCGCAGCCGGCTTCGCCGGGCGCCGATTGCCCCTCTCCCACGAGGGGAGAGGGGATGCGTTATTCTCCGGCGAGGATGGTGCGCAGCGCCGTGATGATGGCGATGGGCTGGTCCATCATCAGATGGTGGTAGGCGGCGGGGATTGAGACGGTCGGGGTGCCGGCCGGAACGATGGTTTTCATGTAGTCCCAGACATCGTCGGTCACGAGCGCCGAATGGGCGCCGCGCAGGAAGGCGAGCGGGGCGGAGATGTCCGGCAGGAAGGTGCTGGGGTGGCCGCCGTCATAGGACATCTTGGCCCAGAGCTCGGTATCGAACTTCCAGGTCCAGACCTCCTTGCCCTCCGAATCCGTCACCGTCTTCAGCCCGTTGCGGGCGATATGGTCGAGCAGGAAAAGCTCGCCGCTGTCCTGGTCGGGGACCAGGCGGAAGCGGCCGATGGCGTCGGCCTGCGAGGCGTAGAAGCGCGGGGCGCTGGACGGCGGGGTGGCGCCGCGCGGGGCGTCGGGCGGACGGATCGGGGAATCCAGCACCATGGCGCGCGACAGGCGGCCGCCGTGATCGCGGGCCGTGGCGAGGCTGACCCAGCCGCCGAAGGAATGGCCGACGATGGCGAATTTCCCGTCCGCCTGCGTGAGGCCCGCGGCCTCGGCGACGCCGACGGCCTCATCGGCGTAGAGGCTCATCCGGTAGGCGTCGCGCCAGCCGGAATCGCCCATGCCGGACAGGTCGAAGGCCGCGACGCTGTGGGTGCGGGTGAAGAAGGGCGCGGCGAAATCCCACCAGGATTTGTGCGCGAGGCCCCCGTGCACGAAGAGCAGGCCGGGCTTTCCGGGATCGCCCCAGCGGCGGAAGGAAATCTCCGCGCCCTCGATTTCCACGCTCCCCTCGCTGCGCGGGGCGGCGAGGGCGTCTTCGAACCATTGCGGGGCGGGCGGCTTTTCGCCGGCCAGCGGCGCGAGGCGCCGGGGCGGCTTTGAAGAGGATTGCGTCATCGCGACTGCGGTAGGCGCTGGATTGCGCAAAATCAATCGCACGGGCCGGACCCGGGCCGATTCAGAGGTCGTTCACCACAACGCTCAACCGGAAATTCACCGCCGCTGTCCCATAACGGCGCCAACAAAGACGGGCGCGACCCGGAAAGGCGACAGGGTAATGGCGAAGACAGTCCTCATCGTGGATGACGATCCGGCGCAACGCCGCCTGATGCAGGCGGTGGTGGAGAAACAGGGCTTCCGCACCGAACAGGCCGATGGCGGCCAGGCGGCGCTGGACATGGTCGACGGCGGCAATCCGCGCGGAATCTCTGTCATCATGCTGGACCTGATCATGCCGGGCCTGTCCGGCATGGAGACGCTGGAGATCCTGTCCAAGCGCAAGCCGGACCTGCCGGTGATCGTGCTGACGGCGCAGGCCGGCATCGACGTCGCGGTGAAGGCGATGCAGGCCGGCGCGGTGGACTTCTTCGTGAAGCCGGCGGCGCCCGAGCGGATCGCGGCGGGCCTGCGCAACGCGCTGAAGATTTCCGAACTGCACACCGAGGTCACGCGCCTGAAGACCGAACGGTCCGGCGAGACCGGGTTCGACCAGATGGTCGCCAGCGCCCCGGCGATGCAGCAGGTGGTGCGCCTGGGTCAGCGGGCCGCGGCGTCGAACATTCCGATCCTGATCACCGGCGAAAGCGGCGTCGGCAAGGAGCTGATCGCGCGGGCCATCCAGGGCGAGAGCGACCGCGCCGGCAAGCCGTTCGTGACGGTGAACTGCGGCGCCATTCCGGAAAACCTGATCGAGTCGATCCTGTTCGGTCACGAGAAGGGCGCCTTTACCGGCGCCGACCGCAAGCATGACGGCAAGTTCAAGGAAGCCGACGGCGGCACGCTGTTCCTGGACGAGGTGGGCGAGCTGCCCCTGGATGCGCAGGTGAAGCTGCTGCGCGTGCTGCAGGAGGGCGAGGTCGATCCCGTCGGGTCCAAGAAGCCGGTCAAGGTGGACGTACGCATCATCAGCGCCACCAACCGCGACATGGCCGAACAGGTGGCCGAAGGCGCGTTCCGCGAAGACCTGTTCTATCGCCTGAACGTGTTCCCGATCGAGGCGCCGCCGCTGCGCCAGCGGATGGAAGACATCCCGGCGATGACGGTGCATTTCATCGAGCGCTTCAACGCCCAGGAAGGGCGCAAGGTGCAGGGCGCGAGCCGCGAGACGATCGACCTGCTGATGTCGCAGGACTGGCCGGGCAATGTGCGCCAGCTGGAAAACGCGGTGTTCCGCGCGGTGATCCTGTGCGAGGGCGACGAGCTGACGCCGGAGGACTTCCCGCAGCTGTCCGGCATGACGCCGTCGGTGATGCGCGAGCCCTCGCCCGAAGCGCGCGCGGTGCGCATCGGGGAGAGCGCCGGGGCGAAGCCCGCCGCGGCCCCGGCCGCCGAGCCCGCGGGGCCGGCTGCAAATTCCGTCGAGGCGGCGGAGATCGCCGCCGAGGCGGGCGCGCCGATGGGCGAGCTGTCGCCCGTCGCCATCGTGGACGAGAACGGGCATCTGCGCCCGCTGGAGCAGATCGAGCGCGACCTGATCCAGTATGCGATCGAGACCTATGCCGGACGCATGGCCGAAGTGGCGCGCCGCCTCGGCATCGGCCGGTCCACCCTCTACCGGAAAGTGCGCGAGCACGACCTCGAGGTCGATGCGGCGCGGGACGCGGGGTAACGCCATGGCCGTCGACACCAGCCACATTCCCTATATGCGCACGCCCGCCGGGCTGGACGCCGACTCGTTCGCGCGGCTGGCCTCCCGGATGGTTCGCCGGCCCGCGAAAGACGCGGCCGGGGCCGAGAAGGACAAGCGCCGGGCCTGACCCTCAAGAGGTGGCCGGCGCGTGTTCTAGTCGTCGTCCCGGACCACGCGGAGCGTGGGCGGGCCGGTGAAGAGGGAGCGGTCCTCCTCCGGGATGTCGTCATTGATGTCGCGCACGCGCGGCGTCCAGGATTTGCCGCCCTTGCCGCCCTTGCCGCGCGACATGGGTTTGCGCGTCTGTAGACCCTTGCGGGCTTTTGGCGGCTTTTGCGGTTTCGCGGCGCCTTTGGCCTTTTTCGCGACTTCGTTCAGCTTCAGGCGCTGGCGGCCGGAGAGCGGTTCGGAGAGGTCGCCTTTTTCGGGATCGGTGAAGGCCGAGCCGAACGTCTTCAGCCGCGTCTCCACGGATTCGACGAATTCGGATTCCCAGTCGGAAAATTCCTCGCCGCGCGCCTCTGCGTCCGCTTTGGCGCGGCGCACCCGGTTCAGCGCCCGTCGCGTCTTTCGCTCATCGACCTCGCGCGGCATGGCGCCACGCTAGCGGAAGCCCCTAGAGATCGCCAAGCGCGTCGAGATACAGGTCCAGGACCGATTCCTGTTCGATGCGGTCGTTCTTGTCCATTTTCCGGATGCGGATGACCTGGCGCATGATCTTGGTGTCGTAGCCCATGGCTTTCGCCTCGGCGTAGACCTCCTTCATGTCGGCCATGACCTCGGCCTTGTCGGCCTCCAGCCGCTCGATCCGGGAGATGAAGCTGCGCAGCTTTTCCTTGCCGGAGGTGTCCAGCGATTGCGGCTGGGTGACGGCGTCGTCTTCGAACGCGGCTTCGGCCATGCGGGCATCCTGTGGACTGGCGGTTGGACGGTAGGAGAAGGGCTGGTTCTAGTGCGCGGCTTTCCGGCGCCGCAAGGCGGGCGGGGCGGTTATCCCCAGCCGGACTCATACGGGCGCGCGGGCGGGCTTAGCTGCCGGCGAGCGCAAAGGGCAGGGACCATTGGGCCTTCAGCCGGGCGTTGGCGGCGCGGCGCCAGGGATCGTCGGCCGCGATCCGGTCCAGAAAATCCTCCACCGGGCCGGATTCGCCGAGCAGGGCCATGGCGGTCTCCACCGCCTGACGCTGGGTAAGGGAGGTCAGGCCGGGCGCGTCCTGATCGGCGGCGGCGCTGGGGGCGGGGCGCGCGCCGTCCGGCGCGAAGGCGCCGGCGCGGCTGACATAGGCCTCCACCGCCAGCGTTCCGGACGGCAGGCCGGAGGCGGCGGAGAAGTCGAAAATGGCGCGGTCGTATTCGTCGCCCAGCGCCTCGGTGCCGTCCATCGTCTCGAGCTCCGCCGCGTCCAGCATGTTGACGTAGAGGCGGGCGACCGCGCCGGGCCAGGGATGCAGCGTGGCCGGCATGGCGGCGTAGGAGCAGAATTTGGCGCTGTGCGTCACGACATAGTCGCGCAGCGTGACGGCGAGCGTCGGGACCAGACAGTCGCCCGGGAATTTCTCGCGCAGCCGGGCGGGCGAGGCGTTGGAGCCGCAGGCGATGACCGCGGTGCGCGGGGCGGCCATGGCGCGGTCCATCAGCGCGGCGAAGTCCGCCTCCCCCTCATGCACGGCCTGGCCGGCGGCGAAGACGAAGGGGCCGCGCGGCTGTTCGAACGGATAGGCGAGGGCGTAGTCGCAGGCGCGCGGCGCGGTCATTGCGCAGGGCTCTCCGCCTGTTCCAGCACCCAGCCGATCAGGGGGGCGACCTGTTCCGGCGCGACTTCCGGCGTCATGTGGCCGATCCCCGGCAGGACGACGAGGCGGGCATTGGGGATGTCGCGGTCCAGCGCGCGGGCGTGGATGTCGGTGGAGACCGTGCCGTCGGCGTCGCCGGCCAGGATGGCGACGGGTATCGCGATCTGCGGGTAGTTCGGGGCCTGATCGATCAGCTCGCCCTTCAGCGCGGTCATGTCTTCGGCGTTGGCGCGCAGGGCGCGGGGGAGCAGAGCGAGGTCGATCTCGGCGGTGTCGCGGTAATCCGGCGGGATGGGCTGGGGCGAGAAACTGCCCTCCAGCCCGCTTTCGATGGCGCCGCCGCCGGCCAGCGGCACGATGGCGCGGTTGAAGACCGGGGCGAGAAGCGGATTGCCGGACAAATGATAATGCCAGGCGACGCCGCCGGGCCAGGGATGGCTGGCGGGGGACAGCAGGACGAGGCCGGAGATCAGGTCCGGCCGGTCGAGCGCCAGGCGCAGCGCCACCGCGCCGCCATAGGAATGGGCGACCACGACCGGCCGATCCAGATCCAGCGCGGCGATCACGTCCGCGGCGGCGGCGGCCTGCATGGCGAGGCCGCGGACGTCCGGCCGGTCCTCGGTGCGGCCCATGCCGGGGCGGTCATAGGCGTAGAGATGGAAATCCGCGGCCAGCGCGGGGGCGAGCGAGGGCTCGAACACGCCGGAATGCGAGGCCGCGCCGTGAATGAGCAGGACCGGCGGCGCGCCGGGCGCGCCCCATTCGCGGACGAAAATCTGACTGTTTCCGGTCAGCACCATCCGGCCCGGGGCGGGCGGGATGTCCGCCGCCGCGCAGGCGGCGGTCACAAGGACAAGCAGAGCCGCGGCGGCGCGGATGAGACAGGGCGGCATGCGGTCAGAGTTCGCGGCCTTCGACCTGCGGGGCGAGGCGGCGGCGCTCCTGCTCCGCCTCCTCCAGGAAGGGGTGGACCTTCAGCGCCTCGCCGAAGGCTTCATAGGCGCCCTGGGCGGAATTCATGCTGTCCAGCGTGCGGGCCAGCGTCATCAGCGCGCGATAATGGCGCGGATCGGCGGTGAGCGCCTTTTCCAGCGCGGCCAGCGCCTCGCTGTGCTCGTCGCGGCGGGAATAGAGCTGGGCGCGGCGCACCCAGCCCTCGGCGTAATCGGGGGCGAAGCGCAGGGCGTCGTCCAGATGCCGCTCGGCCATGTCCTGGTCGTCGGCGGCCATGGCCGCGGTCGCGCGCTCCATCAGCAGATCGGCGGTGGCGCTGCCGGAGCTTTCCCACAGCGTCTCGATCTGCGTGGCGACGGCGGCCGCGGCCTCTTCGCTGCCGGCCGCGGCGAGTTCGTCATAGAGGGAGTCCAGCGCCTCGGGACGCGGGGCTTCCTGCTCCTGCGCGGCGGGATCCTGTTCGGGATGGGGCTCGCCGCCGCCGAAAGGCAGGAGCGTGAGCAGCAGGGCCGTCAGCGGAGCAGGCGTCATGCCCCGATCATAAACGCGGCGGCGGCGAAAAGAAGGCCGCGCCTGCACCGGCGGTGGCGGGCGGACTTACTGCCGAAAATGTGTGCGGGTGTCGGGACCGGGGGTCCGGCCCTCACGGAATCCGTGAGGGCGTTCGAGGCTCAAATCGCGATGCGATTTGCCGCTTGCGCGACCGCCTCTTACCCCTGCCGAGCCTTAAAGCGCGGGTCTTTCTTGTTGATCACATAGACCCGGCCGCGACGGCGCACGACCTGACAGGCGCGGTGGCGCGCTTTCAGCGACTTGATAGAGCTTCTGACTTTCATCGGACGCATTGCCCCGGCCAAAGAAGGCGCGGAACCTATGTTCGCCGCTTTCGTCTGTCAACGCATGGATATGCGCCTTGCGCGCCGCCCCGCGGCGGCAATAGCGTCCGGCGCCGGGAGGAGTGCATGAAAACCGCCACGACCGCAGCAATTTCAACGCTTTGCGTCCTGACGGGCGCCGGCGCGGCGGGATCAGCCGCGGCGCAGTCCGGCCTTGTCGGCTGGACCGCGGATTTCGAGGATCGCGCCCGGTCGCGCGGATATGACGCCGCGCTGGTGGATTCGCTGTTCGTGGACGGCGCCCCGGCGAACGAGACGGCGATCCGCCAGTCGCAGAACCAGCCCGAATTCGTGCGGCCGGTCTGGGACTATCTGGACAGCGCGATTTCCGACCGGCGGGTGGCCGACGGGCGGGGCCGGATCGCCGCCAACGGGAAGCTGCTGGAGGCGATCGAGCAGCGCTATGGCGTCGACCGGCACGTTCTGGTCTCCATCTGGGGGCTGGAGAGCGCCTATGGCGAGGTGCAGGGCGACAACGACACGCCGACGGCGCTGGCGACGCTGGGCTGGAGCGGCTGGCGCACCGATTTCGTGCGCGGCGAGCTGTTCGCGATCCTGGACATGCTGCGCGACGGCGAGGCGCGGCGCGACCAGCTGCGCGGCAGCTGGGCCGGGGCGATGGGCCAGACCCAGTTCATGCCGACCTCGTACCGCCGGTTCGCGCAGGACTGGAACGAGGACGGGCTGAAGGACATCTGGGCGGACGAGGGCGACGCGCTGGCCAGCGCGGCGCATTATCTAGCCGAGGCGGGATGGATCCCCGGCCTGCCGCCCGCCGTAGAGGTGCATCTGCCCGAAGGGTTCGACTGGGGCGCCTCGGAAACCCCGCGCCCGGTGCGGCAATGGCTGATGGAGGGCGCGCAGCGCGCCGACCATGCGCCCTGGCGCAGCGAGGACGTGGAGCGCGGGGCGTCGCTGTTCGCCCCGGCGGGCGCGGCGGGGCCGGCCTTCCTGACCACCGAGAATTTCCGGGTGATCCGCGCCTATAACAATTCCAGCTCCTACGCCCTCGCCGTCTCCATGCTGGCCAACCGGCTGGCCGGCGGGCGGGGCGTGATCGGCCAGTGGCCGCGCACCGAGCCGCGCATGAGCGTGGACGACGCCGAGGCGCTGCAGGCCGGGCTGACGGCGGCGGGATACGACACCCAGGGCGTGGACGGGGTGATCGGGCCGAACACGCGCGCGGCGATCCGCGCCTTCCAGACCGATAACGGCCTGACCCCGGACGGGGCGGTCAGCGCCGATCTGCTGGCGCGGGTAAGGGCGGCGGCGGAGTAGGCGCCAGCCCTACGGGTCCGGCTGGTCCGGCGGCGTGTCTTCGATCTGGGGGCGGCCGCGGAGGCCGGGGTGCATGATGGCGAAGGCGAGCGCGAAGAGCGCGGCGGCGGCGTTGATCCAGTAGGGGATCGAGGGGCCGATGGCCTGATAGGTCAGCAGGCCGGTGAAGGGCGCGAGCAGGAAGCCGACGCCGGAGGCGGCCATGTTCATGCCGGCGCCGCGGCCCTGTTCGGCGGGCGTGATGGCGAGCGAGATGCCGCCGCTGACCCCGGGGCGGGCCAGCCCGATGCCGGTGCCGACGATGGCCATGGCCACGATGATCTCCCCGAACGAATGGGCGATGGCGAACAGGATGTGGGCGGCCAGCACGACGCAGGCGGCCAGGATCATCAGGTTTCGCGGCGGCCATTTCAGGCGGGGGATCAGCACCAGCTGGGCCAGCATCATGCAGAAGGCGCCGGTCATCAGGACCGCGCCGGCGAGTTGGGTCGCCATCGGGCCGTCCTGGCCCAGCGTGTCCATGACGTAGAAATTGACCGTCTGCAGCGTCACCGCATGCGTGGTCCACAGGCACAGCCCGTAGATCAGGAAGGGATAGACGCGCGGGTCCAGGCCGAAGGCGAAGCTGGAGAGCAGATTCACCCGGTCGCCGGTCTGCTGGCGCGGCGGGGTGCGCTCGGGCAGCAGGAAGGCGATGGCGAAGGCCGCGATCACCGCGATGACCCCGACCAGAACGATGGGAGTAATGAGGCCGGCGCGCGCGGCGATCCAGGCCGCAACGCCCGGCCCCGCCGCCGCGCCGACGCCGAAGGCGGCGCTGAGGCCGCCAAGGGCCTCGGTCCGTTTTTCCGGCGGGGTGCGGTCGGCGACATAGGCCTGGGCCGAGGGGGTGCCGGCGCTGCCGAAGGCGCCGTAGACGGCGCGCGCCAGGATCAGGGCGGCGATCAGCGCCGCGCCGGTGAGCACGCCCTTCTGGCCCAGCCAGATCGCCGCGGCGACGCAGGCCATGGAGGCGGCGTAGGCCGAGAAGCTGAGCACCAGCATCGGCCGTCGGCCGAAACTGTCCGATGCATGGCCCCAGAGCGGGCTGGACAGCACGAACAGGATCGAGGCCAGCGTATAGATGAAGCCCACGGCCACTTCCGGGATCGCGAGCTGGCGCGCCAGCGGCGGCAGGATCGCGAACAGGATCGAATTGCCCGCGCCGGTGACGATCAGGCAGACGAACAGGATGCGGAAGGCCCGCGTGCGCTCCTGTGGCGTCGTCTTTCCGGTCGGGATCACGCGGCGGTCAGACCGCGCCGCCGGCCGTGTGCGATGCGGGCTCGATAATCGGCTCGGGCGTGCGCAGGGCGTGGACCATGGCGCGGATATGCGCCGGGGGCGCCGGGGTGAGCAAGGCCACAGGTACAGCGACCGCGAAATTCAGCGCCATGCCGAGCGTGCCGATCCCCTCCGGCGAGATGCCCCAGAGCCAGTAGTCGGCGCTGTCCGGCCAGATCCCGAACACCTTGAAGGCCAGGATATAGGCGCCGGTGAAGACGATGCCCGTGATCATGCCGGCCATCGCGCCGAACACGTTCATGCGGTCCCAGAACACGCCGAGCAGGATGGCCGGGAAGAAGGACGAGGCGGCGAGGCCAAAGGCGAAGGCCACGACCGCCGCGACGAAATCCGGCGGATAGAGCCCGGCGAGGATGGCGACCAGAACCGCGCCGAGCGCGGCCAGGCGCGCGGCCAGAAGCTCCTGCGTGTCGGTCATCGACTGGAACAGGACGCGGCGGCAGAGATCGTGGCTGATCGCCGAGGAGATCACCAATAACAGCCCCGCGGCGGTGGAGAGCGCCGCGGCGAGGCCGCCGGCGACCACCAGGCCGATCACCCAGCCGGGCAGGTTGGCGATGGAGGGGTTGGCCAGCACCATGATGTCCCGGTCCACGGTCAGCTCGTTCGACTCGTCGGCGCGGTATTGCAGGCGGCCGTCATCGTTCTTGTCGTCCCAGGCCAGCAGGCCCGTGCGCTCCCATTCCTTGAACCAGCCGGGGGTTGCTTCGGCTTCTTCGCCGGGCGCGGGGTCGTAGACGGACTCGTTCACCGTCTCGATGAAATTGGCGCGGGCGAAGGCGGCGATGGAGGGGGCGGTCGTATAGAGGATGGCGATGAAGAGCAGCGCCCAGCCGGCCGACAGGCGCGCGTCCGACGCTTTCGGCACGGTGAAGAAGCGGATGATGACGTGCGGCAGGCCGGCGGTGCCGGCCATCAGCGCCAGGGTGATGAAGAAGACGTCGTGCGTGGTGCGCGTGTTCTCTGTGTAGGCGGTGAAGCCCAGATCGGTGAGCACCGTGTCGAGGCGGGCCAGCACCGGCGTGTCCGTTCCGGCGACGTTTGACAGGAAGCCGAGCTGGGGGATCGCGTTCCCCGTCACGATCATCGAGATGAAGATGGCGGGCGTGAGATAGGCGAAGATCAGGACGCAATATTGCGCGACCTGGGTGTAGGTGACGCCCTTCATGCCGCCGAGCCCGGCATAGAACAGAACGATCAGCCCGCCGATGATGACGCCGAGCTGGGCGTCGATGCCGAGGAAGCCGGAGAACGCCACGCCGACGCCGCGCATCTGGCCGGCGATATAGGTGAAGCTGACGAAGATGGCGCAGACCACGGCGATGACGCGCGCGACGTTGGAATAATATCGGTCGCCGATGAAGTCCGGCACGGTGAATTTGTCGAACCGGCGCAGATAGGGCGCGACCAGAAGCGCCAGCAGCACGAAGCCGCCGGTCCAGCCCATCAGATAGACGCTGCCCCAGTATCCGGCGAAGGCGATGATGCCGGCCATCGACAGGAAGGAGGCGGCGCTCATCCAGTCGGCGGCGGTCGCCATGCCGTTCAGCACCGGATGGACGTGATGGCCCGCGACATAGAAATCGCCGGTGGAGGCCGCGCGGGCCCAGATGGCGATGCCGATATAGAGGGCGAAGCTGCCGCCCACGAAAATCGCGGTCCAGACGATCTGTCCGGTCATTGCGGCCGCTCCCCGGCCTGCGCGGCGCGGCGGCGCTCTTTCCGCTCCAGCCGCGACATCAAAGCGGCGTAGACGAAGATCAGGACGACGAAGACATAGATCGCGCCCTGCTGGGCGAACCAGAAGCCGAGCGGGGCGCCGCCGATGGAGAATGCGTCCAGCGGCTCGCGCAGGACGATGCCGAAGCCGAACGAGACCAGCGCCCACACCGCCAGGAGAAGAATGGTGAGGCGCACATTCGCGCGCCAGAAGCCGCCTTTGGTTTCAGGCGCCTGTTCCACGTCCATGGCCGCATCCCCCCCGACCTGTCTGGCTGGATGATCGCCGATGGCGCCCCGGCGGTCCAGCGCGGGGCAAAAGGGCGCGTTGTGCGCGGTGGTGAGAGGCGGTAATGCGGGGGCGAAATTCCCCGGGACCCGAAGGAGACAACACGATGGCCCGCACCAAGATCGCCCTCATCGGCGCCGGCATGATCGGCGGGACGCTGGCCCATGTGGCCGCGCGCGAGGAGCTGGGCGACGTCGTGCTGTTCGACATCGCCGAGGGCGTGCCGCAGGGCAAGGCGCTGGACATCGCCGAGTCGACCGCCGTGTACGGCAGCGACGTCGCGCTGAAAGGGGCCAACGACTACAAGGCGATCCGCGGCGCGAACGTGTGCATCGTGACCGCCGGCGTGCCGCGCAAGCCGGGCATGAGCCGCGACGACCTGCTGGGCATCAATCTGAAGGTGATGGCGGCGGTCGGCGCGGGCATCAAGAAATACGCGCCCAAGGCCTTCGTCATCTGCATCACCAACCCGCTCGATGCGATGGTCTGGGCGCTGCAGAAATTCAGCGGCCTGCCGGCGAACAAGGTGGTTGGCATGGCGGGCGTTCTGGACTCCTCCCGCTTCGCCTATTTCCTCGCCGAAAAGACCGGCGTGTCGGTGGAGGACATCCATGCCTGGACGCTGGGCGGGCACGGCGACGACATGGTGCCGATGGTGCGCCACTCCACGGTCGGCGGCCTGCCGCTGCCGGAACTGGTCAAGCAGGGCCTGATGGACCAGGGCGAGCTGGACGCCATCGTCGAGCGCACGCGCAAGGGCGGCGGCGAGATCGTGGCCCTCCTGAAGACCGGCAGCGCCTTCTACGCGCCGGCCGAAAGCGCCATCGCGATGGCCAAATCCTATCTGAAGGACAAGAAGCGCGTGCTGCCGGTGGCCGCGGCGCTGACCGGCGAATACGGGCTGGACGGCCTGTATGTCGGCGTGCCGGCGCTGATCGGATCGGACGGCGTGGAGAAGGTGGTCGAGTTCACCCTGAACGCCAGCGAGAAGAAGATGCTGGCCAAGTCGGTGAAGTCGGTCGAGGGCCTGATCGCGGCCTGCAAGCAGATCGAACCCAGCCTGAAATAGGGCGCCGCTTCGGGGCCTGTCAGGCGTTTCTCGCTCAGGGCGGGCCGGCGTCTTTGCGCCGGCGTTTCCGCGGCGGGCTGGCGGACGGAGGCGGCGATGGCGGGACGGAATCCGGGTCGAATCTTCCGGCTTGGGCTGGCGCTGGTGTGCGCCGTCCTGCTGGCCGCCGCGGTGTGGAGCTCGCTGGCGCCGGCCGGGCGGGGGCTGGCGCAGTATTTTTCGAACGAACTGGGTCCCGAAATCGGGACGGGCGTTCCGCATTCGCTGGCGCTGAACGACCAGGACGGCGTGCGGCGCGGCGGCGTCGACGACCTGACAGGGGAGGCGGGGCTGGTCCTGCTGTTCAACCGGTCGCTGGACTGGTGCCCGTTCTGTCAGGCGCAGATCATCGAGATCAACGGGCGGGCCGACGAGATCCGCGCGCGCGGATACGAGATCGCGGTGGTCACCTACGATCCGCCGGAGACGCTGGAGCGGTTCGACACCGAGCGCGACATCACGCTGACCCTGCTGTCGGACCCGCAATCCGAAGCGATCGACGCGTTCGGCCTGCGCAACGAGGAGTATCGGGACGATCCGCGGCGCTATGGCGTGCCGCATCCGGTCATCTTCCTGGTGTCGCCGGGCGGGGTGATCCGCGCGAAACTCTATGAAGAGGATTTCCGCGTGCGTCCGCCGGTCGATTCCCTGCTCGCGGCGATCGACGGGCTGGGCTAGACCCGCCGGCGTCAGCCATCGGCGCCACCGGCGTCAGCCAGAGACATCGACCAGAGACATCGAAATGACCGTGTTCGACATCCGCATCGAAACCCCGCGCCTGATCCTGCGGCCGACCCAGGCCGAGGACGTGGAGGGGTTCAGGACGTTCGGCGGCGACGCCGAGGCGATGCGGTTCGTCGGCGGGCTGCAGCCGCCGGCGATGGCCTGGCGGTCGGCCTGCGGCATGGCCGGGGCCTGGGCGCTGTTCGGCTTCGCCATGTTCAGCGTGATCGAGAAGGCCAGCGGGCGCTGGATCGGCCGGCTGGGTCCGTGGCGGCCGGAGGGCTGGCCCGGGACCGAGATCGGCTGGGGCCTGCTGCCGGAATTCCAGGGACGGGGCTACGCCACCGAGGGAGCCGTGGCGTCGATGGATTTCGCCGTGGATCAGCTCGGCTGGACCGACATCATTCATACGATCGATCCGGAAAATACGGCCTCCATCGCGGTGGCCAAGCGGCTCGGCAGCGTCAATCGGGGGCCGGGACAGCTGCCGGCGCCGTTCACCGAGGCGCGGGTCGATATCTGGGGCCAGACCGCCGAGGACTGGGCCCGCAACCGGCGCACGCTGGGCTGAACGCCTTCTGGCGCAAGGCAATCCGGGGCGTGAACGGGGCGGCGCGGCGGCGGCGATCTGCTCAGGCGCCGGACCAATTTGGGGCTGAATCCGCCACCCGGCCCGCCGCCGCGCCGATGCTCTTATAGGTTGTGTGCGGATGCACTGCAAATCCCCTGAATAATTAGACGAAAGCGTCTTCGCGTTTACGTTGACTTAAGTCAGTCAACCGTAGCGTGTGTCCAATGCGAGCCGGATCGGGCCGTTCGCCTTCGACCATGGCGGCCGGACGAAGACCCAGAAACGGGGCCGAGCGGAGCGCAGACAAAGGCGCGGGAGCCGAAGACACCTTCCCCGCCGCCCGCACGCCGACCCCTGTGCGGCCGGACCTTCGGCTCCCAGCATTTGTCGCTTGGGTGAAAGGAATGGTGGAACCATGCGCAGGATTTTCCTGGGGGGCGTAACGGCGGCCATACTCGCCGCCGCGCCGTCGGCGGCGCCGGCGACGACGAACAACATGTTGTTTACCGGCACTGTGATCGGCACATGCCTGATCCCGGCTGCGGTCGGCGGCACGCTGACCGTCAATTCGGCCGGCACCGGGGTCCAGACCCTGGTGGCCGGCACGGCGACCGTTTCGCCGACCACGACCGGCTATAGCCTGTATCTCGACACGCCGACGGCGTTCACGTCGACGCCCAGCGGGAACCCGGCGATCACCGTAACGGGGACGTTCACCGAGCCGCTGGGAAGTTTTTCAAACGAACCCTTCGTGCCCGGCGGAACGCCGCTGACCGCCGGCGCGCACGCGCTGGAGATCAGTATCGCGGCGACCACGGACGACGCCAGCGTACTGGCCTCGGGCGTCTATACGCTGCAGGTGACGCTGCGATGCGTGGCGTAACGATGATGCACCGCTGCGCCATCCTCGCCCTTTTGGCGGTCTGCTTTGCGGGAGCGGGCGCGCCGGCCTGGGCGCAGGCCCTTGCGCCGATGCGGGGGGAGGCGCGGTCGTTGACCGACCGCTTCGCCCTGCAACTGAGGGCGGTCAACTATGGAGAAGAGGCCGACCACTATCAGTTCGAGGTGCTGAACCCCGACTTCAGCGCCCTGCCGGATGCCCGGATGGACCGCCGGCGGGTGACGGTCGGGGCGAACAGTTCGGCCGGCCTCATCGTCCTGATCCCGTTCGAAGAGGGCGAGGACGAGCGTGAGGTGCTGGTGTGTATGGAGAGGCAACCCGAGCTGGGGCAGCCGATGATGATCAGGGGGCAAGTATGCGGGAGATATTTCGGACGGCGGCTGTCGCGCTAGGCGTTTGCGCCGGCGCGGTTGCGCCGGGCCTGGCCCAGACTCCGGAGCTGCTGGTCCTGCCGGACCGGAGCTCTTTCTATAACCAGAACTCGATGCAGCTGCCGTCGATGCAGATGCCGTACGGGCAGGACGAGGTGCAGGGCGCGGGCGGAGTCGCCTGCCGCAACTCCGTCGCCTCGGGCGGACCCTATGTCGATTTCGGCATGATCGGGTCGAACGATCTGTACGACCGCCAGGCCGCCTCGCTGTACGGGCGGATCGTGGTGCCGCTGGGCCAGAAGCCCGAGCGGCTGGACTGTTCGCGCCTGTACGAGCTGGAGATCCGCCGCCTGCAGCTGGAGCTGGAGATGGCGCGCATGGGCCTGGGCATGATGGAGCTGCCGCCCGAGCCGGCGGCGTCCGACGGCGTCCAATAGGCGCCGGACACGCTCAAGCGCCGTTCAAGACACCGTTCAAGAGGGGGCGGGAAGACGCTAGACTGTGCGCCCTGAAACGGAGGCGCGCATGAAGGGCGGAATCGCGAGCTGGCTGGGCACGGCGTTCGCGCTGCTGGTCGGGGCCTGGCTTCTGGGCGGGGTTGAGATCAGCGGCATTTTCGCGGCGCTGCTGGCCGCGCTGATCATCGGGCTGGTCAACGCCTTCATCAAACCGGTGCTGTTCCTGCTGACCCTGCCGATCACGCTGGTGACGCTGGGCCTGTTCGCCCTGATCCTGAACGTGCTGATGCTGGGTCTGGCGGCGTGGCTGTCGCCCGGCTTTCACATCGCCGGGTTCTGGTCGGCGGCGCTGCTGGCCATCGTCATCGCCATCATCAACGCCCTGATCGGCAAGGCGCTGGACGACTGATTTCTGGAACGTCTGATTTTGGGGAAGAGGTGCGCGCCTACCAGCGCGCCTCGTAGCCGCGCGAGTCGACGTGCAGGAAGGGGCCGTGCGCCGCGTTGCGGTCGTACTTGCCGAGCCCGCCGACCAGATGGCTGTAGCGGGGATCCTTCTCCAGCGCCGCGGCGCGGTCGAACATCCATTCGGCGTCCGCGAGCGTCACTTTCCCGTCGCCATTGACGTCGTCCATGTCGCCGTCGCGCGGGGCGGTATCGATATAGACGTCCGCCGCGCCGCCATAGACATGGCGGCTATAGGTGGTCGTGTTGCCGATGGCGCGGTTGTACCAGGGCGTGCGGTAGCCGCTCATGATGAAGAACTCGTCGGTGCGGATTCCCTGCTCGTTCACGTCGGCCATGAGCGCTTCCAGCTTCAGGATCAGGCGGGTGTCCAGGATCACGTATTTCGGCCAGTGGTCCTGTTGCTGCTTGCAGATGAACTGGCCGAGCGTGAAGTGCGGCGAGACGCGCGCGTCCATGTTCGCCGCGGTGACCTCCACGAAGCCCGCGGGCGGGGAATAGGCGTCCAGGCCGCGCAGCGCCTCTTCGGGATAGGCGCCGATCTTGTAGCCGTTGATGCGGCCTTCGGAATCCATCGCGCCGGCCGGCTGCAGGATGAAGACGCGCAGCGAAATCTCGCCGCCCTCTTCGCGCACGACCTTGATCTCGCGCGACTCGCCAGGGGCGTCGGGGGCGCGCCAGACGGCCTTGCCGTCCTCGAAGGCGGCGGCGCCGCCCTCGGGCATGACCAGGCTGTAGGCGCCGGCGGGGGCGTCCCTGTCCAGCGCCACCGTCAGCTCGCCTTCCGGCACGACGGAGGTGAAGAAGCTCTGATAGGGGATGGTCTCGCCGCCGATCTCGATGGCGAAGGGCGCTTCCTGCGGATCGAAATCCTGCGCGGCGGCCGCGCCGCAAAGCGCCAGAAAACCCGTGCACAAACCGGCCAGAGCCGGGCCCAGTCGTCTGCCCAGAATCATGCGTTCCTCGTCGTTCCTCAAGGAAGCGCCGCGGGGCCGTAAGGGTTCCCGCGGACATCCGCGCCGGCGTTTTCGCCTTCGCGCGCCTTCCCCAACTGCCTCAACACATTGGGGCTTTGCCGCAAATGTCCAGCGCCGGAGCGCAGCATATCACCGCGCCCCGACGCCGGAAGACGGATCAGGATGCGCCGAACATGGCGGCCTGCAGACGGGCGTCGCGGTCATAGATGTCGCCATAGAAGTCCAGCGAGCCGTCATCGTCGGCCCAAGTGGTGAAGTAAGCGACATGGACCGGCAGTTTCTCGCCCAGATACAGGGTCTCGGTGCGGCCCGAATCCCAGGCGGTCTGCAGTTCGCCGAAATCCAGCTCCGGATCGCCGCCGGTCACCCAGCGGGCGAGGCCGGACGGGTCCGAGACGCGGATGCAGCCGGACGACATGGAGCGTTCATTCTCCGCGAACAGCTGGGGGCTGTCGGTGTCGTGCAGATAGACATTGTGCTGGTTCGGGAAGATGAATTTGATCGTCCCCAGCGCGTTGTTCGAGCCCGGCTTCTGCACGATGCGGAAGGGGAAGTTGCCGCGGCTATAGGCGTTCCAGTTGACCGAGGTCGGGCTGACCCGCTGGCCGCTGGAATTGTAGATCGAATAGCCGTTGCGGTCGAAATAGGACGGGTCCGAGCGCAGCTTCGGCAGCTTGTCGATCGTGGCGATGCTGTAGGGCACGTTCCAGTTCGGATTGACCACGATGTATTCCATCTGGTCGGAGAATTGCGGGCTGGGCCGGTCGGTGCGGCCGACGATGACGTCCATGTCCATCGTCTCGCGCCCGTTCTCGTATCCGTGCAGACGGTATTGCGGGGTGTTCACCAGCAGATAGCGGTCGCCCAGATCGTTGGGCAGCCAGCGCCAGCGCTCCAGGTTCATTTCGATCGCCTGGGTGCGTTCGGCCAGACCCTGGTTCAGCATCGCGACCGTGTCCGGACCGACCACGCCGTCCACGGCCAGGCCGTGGCGCTGCTGGAACGCCTCGATGCGGGCGGCCAGCGCTTCGTCATACAGGTTCGGGTCGGCGGCCGGGGCGGTCATCGTTTCGCCCGCCGCAGTTTCCTCCATGGCATCGCCGGCGTCGACGGACGTGCCGAGCGAGGCGGTGTCGGCCGGGGCGTTGCCGCCGGTGTGGCGGCTGAACAAAGCCGGGATGAAGGCCGGCTCGTCACCCGCTGCCGCGCCGTCGAATTCGGCCTCGGCGTCCAGACGGGCGCGGATTTCCTGCACCCGGGCGTCGGTCATGCCGGGCTTCAGCGTCTTGCCTTCGCCGATCTTCGGCCAGGGCGCGTTCAGCGCGGCCTCGCGATAGCGGGCATAGGCGTCCTGCAGCATGGCGTATTGCGGATGCTGCGGGGCGAGCCCGTCCAGCGCGTCCGCGACGGCGCCGCGGTCCAGCGCGAAGGACAGGGTGGAGACCAGATCGCGCGCCTCCATCGTCGCCTCGACGTCCGAGGCCAGCGATTCCGGATTGATGCGCCCGTTCAGCAGATGGTTCGCGAAGCGCATGAAGGCGTCGGTCAGCAGCGCATCGACGGCGTCTTCCTGACCGGCCGACACCCGGCCGCGCGCATCGACCGCGCCGGACAGCGCGGCCAGATGATAGGCGTTCGGGTCCAGGCCGTGGGCGTCGGCGTTCTGCAGCGCCTCGATCAGCTCCCGCGCCTCGCCGGACAGGCGGCCGCGTTGAATCCAGGCCGGAGAGCCGTCGCGCTTCTCGTAAAAGCGCTCGACGTCGCCCTTGGCGGACACCGGCTCGCCCAGCACCACGCCGGAGGCGACGATCTGCTGGATGGCGCTGGGGGCGGCTTCGGCGGCGGCGGGCGCCTTGGAAACCTCGAAATCCTGGCCGTAGGCCGGGGCGGCGGGGAGGGCCGCGGCGGCGACAGACAATAGGGCGCCACCGGCGGCAAGCCGTTGAATACGCGTCATGATTGTTACCCGTTATCGGTTAGCGACGTTTTGCGTATTCAAGCGCGCAAGCCCCTTCCGGGTTCCCGGGGAGAATCCATCCGCGGCGTGCGGGCGGGGCGCGATACGGCGGGTCCGGCGGCCGGAATCCGCGCCGCGTCGCGGATTCCGCAGGCGCTCACATTCGGGGCGGGCGCACTGAATCGTCATGCATTTTGCCCTGACGCGGCAGGGGCGAATCGCTAGAACGGGCGCGCCCAGACTCCCGCCCAGACCGCCGCGTACGGACTTCTCCGCCCATGCGTTCGATCCGCGATCTCGCCTCCCTGATCATCGGCATGACCGTGCTGCAGCTGGCCGGCGGGGTGCTGGCCGTGCTGCTGCCGCTGGCGCTGGACGGGGCCGGAGCGCTGCCCTCCGCCATCGGTCTGGTGCAGGCGGGGTTCGCCGTGGGCTTCATGGCCGGGGCGATGGCCTCCACCGCCCTGATCCGGCGCATGGGGCCGATCCGCGCCTATTCGGCGGCGGCCGCGGCCTGCGCGGCGCTGACCCTGGCGCTGTATTTCCGCATCGACGCGCCGGCCTGGGCGGCGATCCGGGCGGTGCAGGGATTCAGCTTCGTCGTCATGTTCGCGGCGGCCGAATCCTGGCTGGCCGTGGCGGCGCCGCCGGAGAGCCGGGGCTCGGTGCTGGGCGTCTATCAGGTGGCGGTCAAAATCTCCCTGCTCGCCGGGCCTTTCCTGATTCTGGGCCTCGCGCCCACCTCCGCCGGGCCGTTCATGGTGGCCGCGGCGATCCTGGCGCTTTCGCTGATCCCGATCTGCGCGACGCGGCAGATCGAGCCGGCGCCGCCGCCGCTGACCCGGTTTCCGCTGCGCGCGCTGTGGGAGGCCGCGCCGGCGGCGGTGCTGGCGGCGTTCGTCGTGGGCGTGACCAATCAGGGGGTGATCGCGCTGCTGCCGGTATACGCGGCGCGGCTGGAGGGCGGGGTGGTGACGGCCGCGGCCTCCATGAACGCGGCGATCTGGATCGGCGGGGTGCTGGTGCAGTGGCCGGCGGGCCGGCTGTCGGACCGGATGGACCGGCGCACGGTGATCGCCGGACTCTCGGTCATTTCGGCGCTGGGGGCGTTCGGCCTGATGGCGCTGGGCGCGAGCGCGCCGCTGGCCGTGGCGCTGGCGCTGGGCGGGCTGTGGGGCGCGGGCGCGCTCAGCATCTATGGCGTGGCGGTGGCGCACGCCGCCGACGCGGCGCAGGGCCAGACCCAGCGGGCGATCGCGCTGGTGCTGCTGATCTGGGCGGCGGGGGCGGTGGTCGGCCCGGCGGCGGCCGGGGTGCTGATGCAGACGCTGGGCCCGCGCGGCATGTTCGCGGGCGCGGCGCTGGTCTCGCTGGGCCTGGCGGGCGCGATGATCGCGCGCCGGCGCCTGCGCGAAGCGCCGCCGGACGAGGAAAAGGCCCCCTACGAGCCGATCGGGACCACCAGCCCGGCCGCGGCGGCCATCGACCCGCGCGCGGTATCCTGAGACCGGAACAAGAATTCACGTTCAGGGCAAATCGGGCGTTGCCCGAATCGGTCAAGTCCTTATAAGTGGGGGCCACCGTCAAAAGCCGTCGCTGACCGCATGAACATCCACGAACATCAGGCCAAGGCCGTGCTGAAGGAATTCGGCGCGCCGGTTCCCCGTGGGCAGGCCGCCTACTCCGCCGCCGAAGCCGCGCGCATCGCCGAAACGCTGGGCGGCCCCGTCTGGGTCGTGAAGGCGCAGATTCACGCAGGGGGCCGGGGCAAGGCCGGCGGCGTGAAGGTGGTGAAATCCGCCGGCGAGGTGAAAGAAGCCGCCGCCGAGCTGATGGGCAAGGTTCTGGTGACCCACCAGACCGGCCCGGAGGGCAAGGAGGTCCGCCGCCTTCTGGTCGAGGAAGGGGTGGAGATCGAGCGCGAGCTGTATTTCTCCATGCTGGTCGACCGCGCCACGGGCTGGCCCGCCATCATCTGCTCCACCGAGGGCGGGATGGATATCGAGGCGGTCGCCGCCGAGACGCCGGAGAAGATCCTGACCCTGGCCATCGACCCGGCGACGGGCATCCAGAGCTTCCACGCGCGCAAGGTGGCGGTGTCCCTCGGCCTGCGCGAGAAGCAGTACGCCAAGCAGGTCAATTCGCTGATGCGTTCGCTCTACGCGGCGTTCATTCAAAAAGATATGAGCCTGCTGGAGGTCAATCCGCTGATCGTCACCAAGGCCGGCAATCTGCTGTGCCTCGACGCGAAAGTGTCGTTCGACGACAACGCCAGCTTCCGCCATCCCGAATTCGCCGATCTGCGCGACCAGACCGAGGAAGACCCCAAGGAGCGCGAGGCCAAGGCGCACGGCCTGTCCTATGTCGCGCTGGACGGCAATATCGGCTGCATGGTCAACGGCGCGGGCCTGGCCATGGCGACGATGGACATCATCAAGCTGTACGGAGCAGAGCCGGCGAACTTCCTGGACGTCGGCGGCGGGGCGGACACCGCGACCGTGACGGCGGCCTTCAAGATCATCACCCAGGACCCGCAGGTGAAGGGCATCCTGGTGAACATCTTCGGCGGCATCATGAAATGCGACGTGATCGCCGAGGGCGTGATCGCAGCGGTGAAGGAAACCGGCCTGTCGGTGCCGCTGGTCGTGCGCCTGGCTGGCACGAACGTGGAAAAGGGCAAGGCGATCCTGGACGCGTCCGACCTCGACATCACGCCGGCGGACGATCTGGACGACGCCGCGCAGAAAATCGTCGCCGCCGTGGGAGGCGACAAATGAGCGTCCTCGTCGACAAGAGCACGAAAGTCATCACCCAGGGCGTGACCGGGGACACCGGCACGTTCCACACCCAGCAGGCGCTGGAGTACGGCACCAACATGGTGGGCGGGGTGACGCCGGGCAAAGGCGGCCAGACCCATCTGGGCCTGCCGGTCTATGACACGGTGATGGAAGCGGTGCGCGAGACCGGCGCGACGGCGAGCGTGATCTATGTCCCGCCGCCCTTCGCCGCGGACGCCATCCTGGAGGCGATCGACGCCGAGCTGGAGCTGGTGGTGTGCATCACCGAGGGCGTGCCTGTGGCCGACATGGTGGAGGTCAAGCGCGCGCTGTGCGGGACGTCCACGCGGCTGATCGGGCCGAACTGCCCGGGCGTGATCACGCCCGGCGAATGCAAGATCGGCATCATGCCCGGCCACATCCACAAGAAGGGATCGGTCGGCGTTGTCTCCCGTTCAGGAACGCTGACCTATGAAGCGGTGGCGCAGACGACCGATGTCGGCCTCGGCCAGTCCACCTGTATCGGGATCGGCGGGGACCCGGTGAACGGGACGAACTTCATCGATTGCCTGGAAATGTTTCTTAGCGACCCGGAAACCGAATCGATTGTCATGATCGGGGAAATCGGGGGCAGCGCAGAGGAAGAGGCCGCGGAGTTCCTGAAAAGCTCGAAGGTGAAGAAGCCGGTGGTCGGCTTCATCGCCGGGCGCACCGCGCCGCCGGGCCGCCGCATGGGACACGCGGGGGCGATCATCTCCGGCGGCAAGGGCGGCGCCGAAGACAAGATCGAGGCGATGAAATCCGCGGGCATCGTCGTCGCCGACAGCCCGGCCCGTCTGGGGGCCACGCTGAAGGACGTGCTGAAAGGGTAGCACCATGGCCGGAAATGGCCGAAGCGAGATCAACGCAGCCTTGCTGGACACCAGTTTCCTGCAGGGCGCGAACGCGGCCTATGTCGAGCGGCTCTACGCCAGGTACTCGCGCAATCCGAACGACGTCGATCCGGAATGGCGCGATTTCTTCGCCCAGCTGGGCGACGGCGGCGAGGCGGCCGAGCGGGCCGCGGACGGCGCGTCCTGGCGCCGGCGCGACTGGCCGCCGCGGGTCAATGGCGAGCTGACCGCGGCGCTGGGCGACCAGCCGGTCATCAACGAGACCGCGCTGGAGGCGAAGATCGCCGAGCGCGCGCCGGACATCAGCGCCGAGGACGTGCGCGCCGCGACGCAGGATTCGATCCGCGCGCTGATGATGATCCGCGCCTACCGGATTCGCGGCCACCTGGCCGCCGATCTGGACCCGCTGGGCATCGAGGATTTCGGTCCGCAGCCGGAGCTGGACCCGGCAACCTATGGCTTCGACGCCGAGGACATGGACCGGGAGATTTTCATCGACCAGGTGCTGGGGCTGGAGACGGCCACGCCGCGCCAGATGGTCGACATCCTGCGCCGCACCTATTGCGGGACGTTCGGCGTGGAGTTCATGCATATCTCCAATCCGGAGGAGAAAGCCTGGATCCAGGAGCGGATCGAGGGGCCGGACAAGGAGATCAGCTTCACCGTGGAGGGCCGCCGCGCCATCCTGGGCAAGCTGGTGGAGACCGAGAGCTTCGAACGTTTCCTGCACCGGCGCTATCCGGGCACCAAGCGGTTCGGCATCGACGGCGGCGAGGCGATCGTCCCGGCGCTGGAGCAGGTGATCAAGCGCGGCGGCGCGCTGGGCGTCGACGAGATCGTCATCGGCATGCCGCACCGCGGCCGTCTGAACGTTCTGGGCGCGGTGATGGCCAAGCCCTACAAGAAAATCTTCCACGAATTCCAGGGCGGCTCGACGCTGGGCGGCGACGATTACGGCTCCGGCGACGTGAAATATCACCTGGGCAGCTCGTCCGACCGCGCCTTCGACGGCAATAACGTGCACCTGTCGCTGACCGCCAACCCCTCGCACCTGGAGGCGGTGAACCCGGTCGTTCTGGGCAAGGCGCGCGCGAAACAATTCCACGACCAGCAGGAAGACCCGGACGCGCCGCGCACCAAGGTTCTGCCGCTGCTGCTGCACGGCGACGCGGCGTTCGCGGGCCAGGGCATCGTGGCGGAGTGTTTCGGCCTGTCGGGCCTGACGGGCCACCGCACCGGCGGCACGATCCACTTCATCGTGAACAACCAGATCGGCTTCACGACCAGTCCGCGCTTCTCCCGCTCCTCGCCCTATCCGACGGACGTGGCGAAGATGGTGGAGGCGCCGATCTTCCACGTGAACGGCGACGATCCCGAAGCGGTCGTGTTCGCCGCCAAGGTGGCGACCGAATACCGCCAGCGTTTCGCCAAGGACGTGGTGGTCGACATCTTCTGCTATCGCCGGTTCGGCCATAATGAGGGCGACGACCCGACCTTCACCCAGCCCTTGATGTACAAGATCATCAAGGACCAGCCGACGACGCGCGAAATCTATAGCGACCGGCTGGTCGAGGAAGGCGTGATCACGCAGGACTCGCTGGAGTCCATGACCGGCGAGTTCGAGGCCTTCCTCGAAGAGGAATTCAAGAGCGCCGAATCCTACAAGGCCAACGAGGCCGACTGGCTGGACGGCCAGTGGCAGGGCCTGGGCCTGCCCGAAGGCGACGAGCGCCGCGGCGACACCGGCGTGGACGAGGACCGGCTGCGCACGCTGGGCCTGACGATGACCGACATCCCCGAGGACATCTCGGTCCACAAGACGCTGGCGCGCGTGCTGAAGGGACGGCGCGACTCCATCGAGCGCGGCGAGGACATCGACTGGTCCACGGCCGAGCATCTGGCCTTCGCCAGCTTGCTGGACGAGGGCTTCCCGGTGCGCCTGTCGGGCCAGGATTCGGGGCGCGGCACGTTCAGCCAGCGCCACTCCCACGTCATCGATCAGACGACGGAAGAGCGCTACACGCCGCTCAATCACCTGTCCGAAAACCAGGCGCATTACGAGGTGATCGACTCCATGCTGTCGGAGGAGGCGGTGCTCGGCTTCGAGTACGGCTATTCGACGGCGGCGCCGAACTGTCTGGTGATGTGGGAGGCGCAGTTCGGCGATTTCGCCAACGGCGCCCAGGTCCTGTTCGACCAGTTCATCAGCTCAGGCGAGCGCAAATGGCTGCGCATGTCGGGCCTCGTGATGCTGCTGCCGCACGGATACGAGGGGCAGGGGCCGGAGCACAGCTCCGCCCGTCTGGAGCGCTTTCTCCAGATGTGCGCCGAGGACAACTGGCAGGTCGCCAACTGCACCACGCCGGCGAATTATTTCCACATCCTGCGGCGGCAGATTCACCGCAATTTCCGCAAGCCGCTGGTGCTGATGACGCCGAAATCGCTGTTGCGCCACAAGCGCGCGGTGTCGCGCCTGGACGAGATGGCGCGCGGGTCGTCCTTCCACCGGGTGCTGTGGGACGACGCCGAAGCGCCGCACGGCAAGACGGAAATCCGCCTGAAGCCGGACGCCGAGATCAAGCGGGTGATCGCCTGTTCCGGCAAGGTCTATTACGACCTGCTGGAAGAGCGCGAGAAGCGCGGGCTGGACGACGTCTATCTGCTGCGGGTGGAGCAATTCTATCCGGCGCCGGCGCGCAGCCTGCTGACCGAGATGCGGCGGTTCAAGAACGCCGATCTGGTCTGGTGCCAGGAAGAGCCGCGCAACATGGGCGGCTGGACCTTCATCGAATCCACGCTGGAATGGGTGCTGCTGCAGGCCGAGGCCAAGGCGCAGCGTCCGCTATACGCCGGGCGTCTGGCGTCGGCCTCCACCGCGACGGGCCTGATGTCCAAGCACCTGTCCCAGCTGCAGACGTTCATGGACGAAGCGTTCGACTATTAGAGGGCCGGACAGGCCAGGAAGACACCTATGACGGAAATCGTTGTCCCGCAGCTCGGCGAATCGGTGACCGAGGCGACCGTGGGCAAATGGCTGAAGGCCGAAGGCGACGCCGTCGCCAAGGACGAGCCGCTGGTCGAGCTGGAGACCGACAAGGTCGCCATCGAGGTGAACGCGCCCGAGGACGGGGTGCTGGACCAGATCCTGGTCGCCGAGAACGAGACCGTCGAGGTCGGCGCGATCCTGGGCGCGGTGGCCGCCGGCAAGGCCGCGAAGAAGCCGAAGAAAGACAAGTCCGAGAAGAAGGCCGAGGCGAAAGAGGCCAAGGAGCCGAAGAGCGAGTCCGCGCCGGCCCCGGCTGACGAGCCTGCCCCGGCGCCCGCGCCGGCTGCGGCCTCTGGCGGCGGCGGCGGTCTGGTCGACGTGACGATCCCGCAAATGGGCGAGTCGGTCGCCGAGGGCGAGATCGGCCAGTGGCTGGTTGAAGAAGGCGCCAGCGTTTCGGAGAACGATCCGCTGGTGGAGATCGAGACCGACAAGGCCGCGATCGAGGTTCCAGCCCCGGCCTCCGGCGTGCTGGAGCAGCAGCTGGTGAAGTCCGGCGACACGGTCGAGGTCGGCGCCCTGATCGCGCGCATCCGCGAAGGCGCGTCTGCTGGCGCCGCCAAACCCAAGACGAGCGATACGGGCGAGGCGCAGCGCGCCGAGACGCCGGCGCCGAAGCCGGCCGATCCGAAGGCCGAAGCCGCGAGCGGCGAGCAGAAAGTGATGCCGGCCGCGCGTCGCGTGGCCGAGGAGAACCGTCTGGACACCGCCGCCATCGAGGGCACGGGCAAGGGCGGCCGGGTGACCAAGGGCGACGCCCTGGCCGCCATCGACCGGGCGGTCGAGGAAAAGGCCAGGCCGGCATCGGCCCCCAGCGCCAGCCGCGACCTGAAGGCGGGCGAGGAGCGGGTGAAGATGACCCGCCTGCGCCGCACCATCGCGCGCCGCCTGAAACAGGCGCAGGACACCGCCGCGATGCTGACCACGTTCAACGACGTGGACATGACCGCGGTGATGGAGACGCGCGCCAAGTACAAGGATCTGTTCGAGAAGAAGCACGGGGTGAAGCTGGGCTTCATGAGCTTCTTCGTGAAAGCCTGCGTGCACGCGCTGAAAGAGGTGCCGGCGGTCAACGCCGAGATCGACGGCGACGACATCATCTACAAGAATTTCTACGATATCGGCGTGGCGGTCGGGACCGAGGAAGGCCTGGTCGTGCCGGTGATCCGGGGCTGCGATGTGAAGTCGATGGCCGAGATCGAGCAGGCGATCAACGAGGCCGGCGCGCGGGCGCGCGACGGCAAGCTGTCCATCGACGAGATGCAGGGCGGCACGTTCACCGTGTCCAATGGCGGGGTCTATGGATCGCTGCTGTCGACGCCGATCCTGAACCCGCCGCAATCGGGCATTCTGGGCATGCACCGGATCGAGAAGCGGCCCGTCGTCGTGGACGGCAAGGTGGAGCCGCGGCCGATGATGTATCTGGCGCTGAGCTATGACCACCGGATCGTCGACGGCAAGGAAGCGGTGACCTTCCTGGTCCGGGTCAAGGAACAGCTGGAAGCGCCCGAGCGCCTGCTGCTCGACCTCTAGGGGGTCGCGCCGGGCCATTCGGGGCGCAGGCTTGTCTGGCGAGAGGGCGGGCGCCAAGCTTCCGCGCGAGGGACGACCCCGTGGAGGTTCGTCATGCGCACGATCCTGATCGCCGCCGCGGCCTGCCTGTCGGCGCTGGCCGTGCTGGCCGTTTCCGCCCACGCGCAGGCGCCTTTGCCGCAATTTCCGCATGCGCCCGGCGCCGAGCCTCCGTCCCTGATCACCGTGTCGCTGGCGCGCGCGCCGGGCGGCGCGGCGGTCGTGTCCAGCGTGCTGGATTCGCGGCGGACCGCGCATCTGCGCGCGCCGGCGGACGGCGAATACTGGCTGAGCGTGACCTCCGGGCTCGGCCCGCAAAGCGCCGTGCAGGTGATGACGCTGGAGGTCCGGCTGCTGCTGGAGGGCGGCGGGCAGGCCGATCTTCCCGTCTGTTCGGATTGCGCCACCGCCGCCGATCCGCTGGGCCTGACGCTGGCCGAGGGCGAGGTCGCGCAGGTGCGCGTGGAGGCCATCGTGGTCACCGGGCGCCGGACCCCGCGGCCCGAGACGAGCCCGTTCCGGCCGCTCGGCTGAGCGCGCGGCTGGCGGCTTGCGCGGGCAATCGCGCGCACTAGGCTCTGCGCCCGATACCAACCCGACACAAAAAGACCGGGAAGACCTGGGGAGAGATTTCATGCGCACGCTTCTGCTGTCAGCAATCGTTCTGGGCGGGGCCGCCCCCGCGCTGGCCGATCCGGCGCCGGGCGTCACGGTGATGTACGAGTATAATTACCGGCCGGGCGACCGCACGCTGACCGGCGAGGACGGGACGGTGACGCTGACCGCCGACCGCATGGGCCAGTACGACGTGATGGTGGCCGAGCCGCTGGAATACGACGTGGTTCTCTATGTGAGCGCGGGCGGCAGCGAAGCCTCGATGAGCCTGCCGGCCGACACCATCCCCGGCACGCGCAAGCTGAACTTCCAGCTGCCCGAGGGCGAGGAAATCGCCATCCGCGTCGAGACCGCGGGCGAATAGGCCCAAGCGGGGCGCGGGACTCCCTCCCGCCGAACTCCACCTGTGGTAGCATCCGTCCGTTCGCTCAAGGCGAAGGGGAGGATCGACATGACCGATGCGGCGATGCGCGCGCCCGGGGCCCGGGCGCCATGGCATTTCTGGGTGGTCGTGGTGCTGGCCGTGCTGTGGAACGGCTTCAGCGCATACGACTATGTGATGACCATGACGGAGAACCAGGCCTATTTCGACGCCATGGGCCTGTCGGCCGAACAGGTCGCCTATTTCACCAACATGCCGCTGTGGCTGGACTGCGCCTGGGCGCTGGCGGTGTGGGGCGCGGTGGCCGGCACGCTGTTCCTGATCGTGCGCAAGGCCTGGGCGGTCCCGGCCTTTGTCGTGTCCTTCGTCTTCATGCTGTGCTCCAGCGCCGTCTACCTGATGTCCGAGACGGTGCGCGCCTTCATGGGGACGGCGGGGATGATCACCATCGTGGTGATCGTGATCGTGGCGCTGTTCGAGATTTTCTATTCGCGCGCGATGGTGCGGCGCGGCGTGCTGCACTGACGGCAGAAATCAGGGCGTATCGGGGCCGGGGCCGTCATTGCCCATGTCCAGCCAGATGCGCCAGGGGCCGCCGTCGTCGCGGGTCCAGACCGTGACATAGCGGGTGCGCAGCACTTCGGTGCCGCCGTCCTCGCCGTCATAGAGGATCACGGCGATGCCCCAAGTGACGCCGAGATCGACGGAGACCCGCGCCTCCAGCGGCGCCCAGAACCATTGCGCCTCGCCGCCCGCCAGCGCGGCGCGCACCGCCTCCGGCCCGACGATGGGCGCGGCGCCCTCGGGGAAGATTTTCCCGTCCGGCAGGAAGCGGTCGGCGAAGGCGTCCGAGACATGGCGCGTGCGCGCGTCGGCGGCGAATTCCAGATCCGCCTGCATCAGGTCGCGCTGCTGGATCGTGGCGGCGTCCAGGGCGGCGGCGCGGGCGGCCTCCAGCTCCGCGATATGGTCGGCGGGCGTGCGCTCCTGCGCCGCGGCGGGCGAGACGCAGAGCGCGGCCAGGGAAAGGGCGAGCGGGGCGAGGATGCGTGAAGCCATTTGGGGAACCCGCCTGGGGATGGTGTAATCGGCGCATGATAGAGCGGGATTCCGGTCCCGACAGCCCGGACGGGCGCGGAACCCCCGCGCGCGCCCGGGAGTTGCCGCAACACCAAGAAACACAAGAAAAGACCGACACAATGCGCCTTCTTCCCGCCGCCTCCGCCCTCGCCCTTTCGGCCATGGCCGTGACCGCCGCAGGCCCCGCCGCCGCGCAGGCCGACGAGTTTCCGCTGTACAGCGCGATCGTCGAGGACCAGGCCGCCCCGCCGATTCCGGCGATCAATCTGGCGCTGGAGACCAACGGGATGGAGGTCGCCGCCGACACGACCGACGAGCTGGGCTATGCCGAGCTGCCGGCGGGCGAGCTGGGCGAATACGGCGTGTCGCTGCAGGATCCGGTGCCGACAGCCGCCTTCCTGCTGGTGGTCGCCAGCGGCCAGGAATGGGGCGTGGAGCTGAATCCCGGCCGCGGCGCGGGCCCGCTGGTCGAATTCCCGGCCGAGGCGGGCGAGATCGTGAAGGTCTGGCTGGTGGCCCTGGACGAGAACTACACGCCGAAGGAACAGGGCGAGCCGGTGGAGCTGACCCGCGGCGCGCCGCCGATCGAGGCGACGCACGCCGATCCCGATCCCGGCCCCACCGCCGGGCCCGATCTGGACGACTAGGCCAGGCTAGGCGCTTACGGCCATTTCACGACGGGCGGCATGGAGGACAGGATCGGCTCCATGTTGCCGCCGGTCTTCAGGCCGAACAGCGTGCCGCGGTCGTAGAGCAGGTTGAACTCCACATAGCGGCCGCGGCGGACCAGCTGTTCCTCCCGCTCGTCATCGGTCCAGGGCTCGCCCATGCGGCCGCGCACGATGCGCGGATAGACGTCGATAAAGGCGTCGCCGACATCCTTCACGAAGTCGAAATCGGCGTTCCAGTCCGCGCCCTGAAGATGGTCGAAGAAGATGCCGCCGGTTCCGCGCGGCTCGTTCCGGTGGGCGAGGAAGAAATATTCGTCGCACCATTTGGAGAAGCGCGGCCAGTGAGCGGCGTCGTGCAGGTCGCAGGCGCGCTTGGCCGCGGCGTGGAAGGCCCTGGTGTCCGGATGGTCGGGACGGCGGTCGGCCATCAGGACGGGCGTCAGATCCATGCCGCCGCCGAACCAGGTCTCGGTCGTGGCGATCATGCGGGTGTTCATGTGCACCGCCGGCACGCGCGGGGAGCGCGGATGCACGATCAGCGACACGCCGGCGGCCCAGAATTCGGGATTGTCGGCATCCGCGCCCTTCACTTGGGCGGCGAAGGCCGGGTCCAGCGGGCCGTGGACGCAGGAAAAATGCACCCCGGCCTTTTCGAACAGCCGCCCATGCAGCAGGCCGCCGACGCCGCCGCCCTGATCGGAGCCGCCATCGCCGCGGCGCCATTCATGCGCTTCGAACCGGCCGGGATCGCCGGGGAACAGCGCGGGATCGGCCGCGTCCTCCAGCGCCTCCAGCGCCGTCCAGATGCGGCGCTGCAGCGCCTCGAACCAGGCCCTGGCCTGGGTCTTTTTCGCGTCGATCGGCAGGCTGTCAGTCATACTGCGATGCCTGCCCCGCTGCGCGGATTCTGTCAAAGCTTCGCGGATGCGGCAAAATCGCTACCCCGGCGGGTTGAAAAACCCCTCAGCCCATTCTAATCGGCGCACGTCCAGGCCCTGTACAGGCGCGCTGCGACGCCGCGCCGCTGGCGCGCGCGGGCGCGCTTTTGTAGGGTTCTCACGCGACAAGGCGGGCGCGGCGTCCGGTTCCGGGCGCCGTCAGAAACGAGGCGGAAATTGAGCGACGCGACGGCTGGCCAGATCGGCGACCAGGAGCCGACCAGACGGGATTTCATTCACATCGCGGCGGGAGCAGCGGTCGTCGGCGGCGGCGTGCTGGCCCTGTGGCCGTTCATCGACCAGATGAACCCGGCGGCCGATACGCTGGCGCTGTCCACGACCGAAGTGGACATCAGCCAGATCCCGGTCGGATCGCAGATCACGGTGAGCTGGCGCGGCAAGCCGGTCTTCATCCGTCACCGGACGGAAGAGGAGATCGCCGAGGCCAACGCGGTGGACGTCAGCTCGCTGCGCGACCCGCAGACCGACGACGAGCGCCTGGTGCCGGACCCCGAGGGCGCGCTGCGCCCCGAAATCCTGGTGATGGAAGGCGTCTGCACGCACTTCGGCTGCGTGCCGCTGGGCGACGGGGCGGGGCCGTTCGACGGCTGGTTCTGTCCATGCCACGGCTCGGCCTATGACACGTCGGGACGTATCCGGCAGGGGCCGGCGCCGCTGAACCTGCCCGTGCCCCCTTACGCCTATCTCTCCGACAACGTGATCCGGATCGGATAAACGAACATGGCCGGACCCTCGACCTACGAGCCCAAGAGCGGCATCGAGCGCTGGATGGATTCTCGCCTGCCGCTGATCCGGCTCGGCTACGACTCCATGGTGGACTATCCCACCCCGCGCAATCTCAATTACTGGTGGACGTTCGGCGGCATCCTGACGCTGTGCCTGGTGATCCAGATCGTCACCGGCGTGGTGCTGGGCATGCACTATGTCGCCCATGTCGACATGGCGTTCGACAGCGTGCAGCGCATCCGCCGCGACGTGAACTATGGCTGGCTGATCCAGTATATCCACGCCAACGGCGCCAGCATGTTCTTCCTGGCCGTCTATCTGCACATCTTCCGCGGCCTGTATTACGGCTCCTACAAGCCGCCGCGGGAAGTGATCTGGATCCTGGGCGTGGTCATCCTGCTGCTGATGATGGCGACGGCCTTCATGGGCTATGTCCTGCCCTGGGGTCAGATGTCGTTCTGGGGCGCGGTGGTGATCACCAATTTCTTCACCGCCATCCCGCTGGTCGGCGACGCCATCACGACGCTGCTGTGGGGCGGGTTCTCGGTCGGCAATCCGACGCTGAACCGCTTCTACAGCCTGCACTATCTGCTGCCGTTCGTGATCTTCGGCGTGGTCGCGCTGCATATCTGGGCGCTGCACGTTCCGGGCAACAACAACCCGGCGGGCCTGAGCGTGAAGAGCCGCGCGGACACCGTGCCGTTCCACCCGTACTACACGGTGAAGGACGGCTTCGCGATCATCCTGTTCCTGATCCTGTTCAGCGTCTTCGTGTTCTATCTGCCGGACGCGCTCGGCCACGCCGACAACTATATCCCGGCCGATCCGCTGAAGACGCCGGAGCACATCGTGCCGGAATGGTATTTCCTGCCGTTCTACGCGATCCTGCGCTCCATCCCGAACAAGCTGATGGGCGTGCTCGCCATGTTCGGCTCCATCGGGGTGCTGGTGGCGCTGCCGTGGCTGGACACCTCCAAGGTGCGGTCCATGCGCTATCGCCCGACGGCGCGCTGGTGCTTCATCATCTTCGTGATCGCGTGCCTCGCGCTCGGCTATGCCGGCGCCCACAATCCCGAGGGGATCAATCTGTGGATGGGCCGCGCGGCCACGCTCTACTATTTCGTCTATTTCCTTCTGCTTCTGCCGATCCTGGGCCTGGTCGAGAAGCCCAAGCCCCGCCCGGCCTCGATCGCCGACTCGGTGAAGAGTCACGGCGAACCGGCGGCGACTCCGGCTGAATAGGATGACCATGAAGATGCGTCTTGTTTTCGCCGCCGCCGCTCTGCTGGCCGTTTCCGTTCCTGCGTTTGCGCAGGAAGAGGAGGCCGGCGCGGAAGTGGAGACCGAGGCCCTGGAGCCGGAGCACTTCCACTTCCATTTCGAGGGGCCGTTCGGCACGTTCGATACGGCGGCCGTCCAGCGCGGCTATCAGGTCTATCGCGAGATCTGCAGCGCCTGCCACAGCATGGAATACGTCTATTTCCGCACGCTGGGGCAGCAAGGCGGGCCGTTCTTTGACGAGGAATACCCGAACCCGAACGACAATCCGGTGATCAAGGCGCTGGCCGCCGAGTTCCAGATCGAGGACGGGCCGGACGATTTCGGCGACATGTATATGCGCGAGGGCCGGTCCTCCGACGCCTTCCCGTCGCCGTTCCCGAACCCGCAGGCCGCGGGCGCGGCCAATGGCGGCGCGGTGCCGCCGGACCTGTCGGTGATCACCAAGGCGCGCCATCACGGGCCGCATTACGTGGCCTCGCTGATGAGCGGCTATACCGATGCGCCGGCGGGCTTCGAGCTGCAGCCGGGCCTGTACTACAACCCGTATTTCCCGGGCCGTGCGATCGCCATGCCGCCGCAGCTGCGCGAGGGCGTGGTGACCTATGGCGACGGCACCGAGGCGACGGTCGAGCAGATGGCCGAGGACGTGGCCACCTTCCTGACCTGGGCGTCGGAGCCGAAGCAGCAGACGCGCAAGCAGACTGGCCTGGCGGTGATCATCTTCCTGATCGTGCTGGCGGGTCTGACCTACGGCTCCTACCGGGCGATCTGGCGTAATCTCCACTAGTCCGGGCGGCCGGATGGCGGGCGGCTGGAAGCTGGGCGTGCTGGGGGGCTCCGGCCTCTACGCCATGCCCGGCCTTCAGGACGTGCGCGAGACACAAGTCGAGACGCCCTGGGGCCTGCCGTCGGATTCCCTGATCGAGGGGGTATTGGACGGCCTGCCCGTCGTGTTCCTGCCGCGGCACGGGCGGGGGCATAAGCTCTCCCCCACGGACCTCAATTACCGCGCCAATATCTGCGCCCTGAAAATGGCGGGGGTGACGGACATCGTCTCCCTGTCCGCCTGCGGGTCGCTGAAAGAGTCGCTGGATCCGGGCACGTTCGTGGTGGTGGACCAGTTCGTCGACCGCACCTTTGCGCGGGCCAAGACCTTCTTCGGCCCCGGATGCGTGGCGCATGTGCAGATGGCCGACCCGGTGTGCGGGCGGCTGGCCGGCATGGCGGCGCAGGCCGCGCGGGCGGCGGGCGCGAAGGTCGTGGAGGGCGGGACCTATCTGGTGATGGAAGGCCCGCAATTTTCCACGCGCGCGGAATCGGCGCTGTACCGGTCCTGGGGCCTGGACGTGATCGGCATGACCAACATGCCGGAGGCGAAGCTGGCGCGGGAGGCGGAGCTGCCCTACGCGACCGTCGCCATGGTGACCGATTACGATTGCTGGCGCGAGGACCACGCGGACGTGGACGTGGCCGACATCCTGCGCGTGCTGCAGGACAATGCGCGCACCGCGCAGGACACGGTGCGCCATCTGGCCGCCGCGATGCAGGGCGCGCGTGAGCCGAGCCCGCAGGGCATCGAGCACGCGCTGGACGTCGCCATCATCACCCCGCCCGAGGCGCGCGATGCGGGGCTGGTCGAAAAGCTGCGGCCCGTTGCAGGGCGAGTGCTGGGCTGAACGCCTGCACGCGCCGCCCGCCGGTGCTATGACCACGGCGCGCTGAACGCGGGAGGGAGAGCATGCTGGAAATCGGACGCGGCGTTCTGGTCGTCATCGCCGGCTATCTGATCATGACCGTTCTGGTCATTTTCTCCTCCATCATTCTGGGCGCCTATTTTCCCGGGCCGACGGTGAACGAGCCGAGCGAGGCCTATGTCACGGGCAATCTGGTCTGCGGCTTTCTGGCGGCGCTGTTCGGCGGCTGGGCGACGGCGCGGATCGCGGCGATGCGGCCGCTGGCCCATACCGGCGCGCTGGTGGCGCTGCTGGTGCTGGTCGGCGTGGTGAGGATGACCAGCGCGCCGCTGGGCGGCCAGCCGGACTGGTACCCGGCGGCCATCGTGGCCATTGGGGCCGCAGGCGCGCTGATCGGCGGATTGCTGGGCGCGATGCAGCGCAAGCGCGTGCGGAGCTGACGCGCGCATTGGTCCACCGCCAGCGGTTTCTTGATTTCAAAGGCGCGCAAGCTAGGTTGCGCCAAATCTCCACCGGACAATTTCGATGAGCGCGCCGCTCTCCTTCCAGGACCTGATCTTCACGCTGCAGCGCTATTGGAGCGAGCAGGGCTGCGTCATCCTGCAGCCTTACGACGTGGAGGTGGGGGCCGGCACGCTGCACCCCGCCACGACGCTGAAATCGCTGGGGCCCAATCCGTGGAAATGCGCCTATGTGCAGCCCTCGCGCCGGCCGGCGGACGGGCGCTATGGCGACAACCCGAACCGGCTGCAGAAATATTACCAGTATCAGGTAATCCTGAAGCCGAACCCGACGGATTTGCAGGACCTGTATCTGGGCAGTCTGGACGCGATCGGCGTAGACCGCGCGGTGCACGACGTGCGCTTTATCGAGGACGACTGGGAGAACCCGACCGTCGGCGCCTGGGGCCTGGGCTGGGAGGTCTGGTGCGACGGGATGGAGGTCAGCCAGTACACCTATTTCCAGCAGGTCGGCGGGCTGGACGTCGCGCCGGTGTCGGGCGAGCTGACCTACGGGCTGGAGCGCCTGGCGATGTATGTGCAGGGCGTCGACAATGTCTATGAGCTGAAATTCAACGACGCCGGGGTGACCTATGGCGACGTCTTCCACGAGCAGGAAGTCGAGTTCAGCGCGTTCAATTTCAAACACAGCCATACCGAGGCGATCCTGAGCCAGTTCGAACAGGCCGAGGCACAGTGCGCGGCGCTGCTCGCGCTGGAGGATCCGCTGCCGCTGCCGGCGTTCGACTATGCGCTGAAGGCGAGCCACCTGTTCAATTTGCTGGACGCGCGCGGCGTGGTCAGCGCGACGGAGCGGCCGACCTATGTCGGGCGCGTGCGCGACCTGGCGAAGGGGTGCGCGGAGGCGTGGGTGGCGCTGGAGGCGGCGAAGCGTGGCGCCGACGCCCCCTCACCCCCGGCCCCTCTCCCACGAGGGGAGAGGGGAGAAAACTGATGGCTGAGTTTCTGCTGGAGCTGTTCAGCGAGGAGATTCCGGCGCGCATGCAGGAGCGCGCGGGCGAGGATCTGGCGCGCCTGCTGACCGAGAAGCTGACGGCGGCGGGGCTGAGCGTTCCGGCAGCGCAGGTGCATACCGGCATGCGGCGGCTGACGGTCGTGTTCGGCGATCTGGCCGAGCGGACCGAGGATGTGCGCGAGGAGCGCAAGGGGCCGCGCGTCGGCGCGCCGGAAAAGGCGCTCGCCGGGTTCCTGCGCGGGGCGGGGCTGGAGAGCGTCGACCAGTGCGAGACGCAGAGCGACGCCAAGGGCGAGTTCTATGTCGCCGTAGTCAACAAGCCGGGGCGCGATACGCGCGACCTGCTGGCCGAGATCGTGCCGTCGGCGTGCAACGAGATGCCCTGGCCGAAATCCATGCGCTGGGGGCAGCGGTCCGAACGCTGGGTGCGGCCGCTGAAGCGGATCGTGTGCCTGTTCGGCGGCGCGGTCGCACCGCTGGAATGGGCGGGCGTGGCGGCGGG
>ENA-ORCV01000277-ORCV01000277.1-marine-metagenome-genome-assembly--contig:-NODE-277-length-52794-cov-4.198684_pt1 | contig 52794 bp, 35 predicted proteins | sample MGYA00237779_ERZ508509 | MGnify/ENA primary metagenome ERZ508509 (study PRJEB26180, sample SAMN06268772) | marine metagenome | isolation source: Bioluminescent Bay, La Paraguera, Puerto Rico | place... | reverse complement strand
ACATCGCGGGTGAAGCCAAGGACGCGGCTGACGATGGTACCGCCGCCGACGGTGGCGAAATGCTTGATCAGCGCCATGAGCGGTGGTCCCGCCGCGGGCGCGCGATCAGACGCGACCTCACGCTGCGGCTTCCTTCTGTTGCGGTCGGAAGACCTGCAGCAGATGACGGCGGATGGCGGCCTGCCGGTTGGCGTTGGTGATCTTCTGGCCGGTCAGGTCGGTCACGTAGAACACGTCGACGGCGCGTTCGCCGAAGGTGGCAATGTGGGCCGAGGCGATATTGAGATTAAGCCGGGCCAGCACCTCGGTCAGTTCGTGCAGCAGGCCGGTGCGGTCGAGGCCGGAGACCTCGATCACCGTGTAGCGGTTCGACCAGGTGTTGTTTACCAGAACGTCGGGCTCAACCGAAAAGGCGCGGATACGGCCCTTGGTCACGGTCCGCTGGCTGATCAGTTCCCCGATCTTCGCTTCGCCGGACAGGATCTTCTCGATCAGCCTGCCGATGCGTTCGGCGCGGCGGCGCTCGTCCTCGTCCTCGGGCAGTTCCCGCGACACGAAGATGGTGTCGAGCGCGAAGCCGTCGCTGGTGGTGAAGATCTGCGCGTCGACGATGTTGGCGCCCGAGGCAGCGCAGGCGCCGGCGATGACCGACAAGAGGCGCGGATGGTCGGGGGCGAAGACGGTGATCTCGGTGATGTCCTGAAACTCGTCTGTGCTGGCCCGCGTGGCGAGCTTGCGCTTTTCGCCGCTCAGCTCGCGCAGGAACCTGGCGTGCTCAATCTGGCGGGACAGGTCGGTGCGCACCCAGTAGGCAGGGTAGTGACGCTCGCAGTAGTCGTCGAACTCGGCCTGCGGCCAGTCCGACAGGGCCTCGCGCAGGTCGGTGCGGGCCTGCTCGATGCGGAGCTTGCGCTGGGCCTGGCTGTGGCCGCCGGCGAGGATCGGCTCGGTCTCGTAGTAGAGCGTGCGCAGGAGCTGGCCCTTCCAGCCGTTCCAGACGCCGGGCCCGACCGCGCGGATGTCGGCGACGGTCAGGATCAGCAGGAGCTTGAGCCGCTCGAGGCTCTGCACGGTGGCGGCGAAATCCTCGATGGTCTTGCGGTCGGCGAGATCGCGCGACTGGGCGATCATGCTCATGTCGAGATGGTGCTCGATCAGCCAGGCGACCGTGTCGGTATCGGCGGGTGAGAACCCGAAGCGCGGCGCCAGCCGGCGGGCGACGCGGGCGCCGGCGATCGAGTGGTCCTCCGGGCGTCCCTTGGCGATATCGTGCAGGAACAGCGCCAGATAGAGCACGTCGCGGTTCTGGATCGTATGGATGATCTCGTCGGCGAGCGGGTGTTCGCCGGCCAGCCGACCCTGCTCTATGTTGGCGAGCAGGCCGACGGCGCGCAGCAGGTGCTCGTCCACCGTGTAGTGGTGGTACATGTTGAACTGGACGAGCGCGACGATCTTGCCGAAATCCGGGATGAACCGGCCGAGCACGCCGGCCTCGTTCATGCGCCTGAGCACCACCTCCGGATCGTTCTTGGAGGTGAGGATCTTCATGAACAGGTCGTTGGCTTCCCGGTTTTCCTTCAGGTCGTGGTCGATCAGCTTGAGCGAGCGGCGGGCGAGCTTCAGCGCGTCGGGATGGAACGGCAGATTGTACTTGTCGGCGAGGTGGAACAGCCGGATCAGGTTGACCGGATCGCGCTCGAAGGCGAGGTCGTCGGCGACGTTGAGGCGGTCGGATTCGATGACGAAGTCGCCGTTGTCGCCGACCAGGCCGGGGCGACGCCGGCGGAAGCGCTGCATAAAGCGGGACAGCACCTGGGTGCGCTTGACGTGCTGCACCTCGAGCGCGTTGCAGAAGATACGGGTCAGGTCGCCGACGTCCTTGGCGACCAGGAAATAGTGCTTCATGAAGCGCTCGACGTCGCGCACGCCGGGATGCGGCGTGTAGTTCAGGCGGATCGCCATCTCGCGCTGAAGATCGAATGACAGGCGCTCCTCGGCCCGTCCGGTCATGAAGTGCAGGTGGCAGCGCACCGCCCACAGGAAGTCCTCGCACTTGCGGAACAGGCGGGCTTCGGAGCGATCGAACACGCCGGCCGACACCAGCGCTTCACCCGAGTCGGCGTGATAGAAGTACTTGCCGATCCAGAACAGCGTGTGCAGGTCGCGCAGGCCGCCCTTGCCGTCCTTGACGTTGGGCTCGACCAGATAGCGGGATTCACCCGACTTTGAATGGCGGGCGTCGCGCTCGGCCAGCTTGGCGGTGACGTAGTCCCGCTCCCGCCCCTGGATCGCCTCGCGGTACAGCCGCTCCATCAGGTTGTCGAACAGCGGCTTGTCGCCGGCGATCCGGCGCGCATCCAGAAGATTGGTCAGGATCTGCTGGTCGGCCTTGGCGCGCTTGATGCAGTCATCCACCGCGCGCGCGGCGTGCCCGACCTTCAGGCCGAGGTCCCACAGCATATAGAGCATGTATTCGATCACGCTCTCTTCCCAGGCGGACTGTTTCCAGCCGCGCAGGAACAGCAGGTCGAGATCGGAATAGGGCGCGAGCTCCCCCCGGCCAAAGCCGCCGACCGCCGCCACGCAGAACCGCTCGCCCTCGGTCGGGTTGCGGGAGCGGAAGACGTGGACCGTGGTGAAGTCGTAGAGCGCCTCCACCAGCTCCTCGGTCTCGCGCGCCATCATGCGCGCGGTCTCCAGCCCGGTCAGTTCGTGCGACCGGAAACGCTCCATCAGGGCGGCGCGGCTGGCCTTCAGTGCGGCGTCCAGACAGGTGCGGACATGGCCCCGGATTTCGCCGTCCGGCTTTTCCCGCGCGATGGCGGTCAGGTGTTCGCGCAGATTTACGCCGTCGATGGTCCCGTCGGCCTGGACGAAGCTCATCGCGCGCGCTCCGTCGCCATGCGCTTCAGCCGGTAGACCAGGTCCAGCGCGTCGCGCGGGGACAGGCCGTCGGCGTCCACATCCTCCAGCGCGGTTTCCAGCGCGCTTTTGGGCGCGGGCTCCGGCGCCGGGGCGGACGGGGCGAACAGCGGCAGGTCGCCGAGCGCCTCCTGTTTCGAGTCGCCTTCGAGGCGGGACAGCACGTCCTCCGCCCGTCGCGTAACCGCGGCCGGCAGGCCGGCCAGACGGCCGACCTGAACGCCATAGGATTTGTCGGCCGCGCCGGGGCCGACCTCGTGCAGGAACACGAGATCGCCTTTCCATTCGCGCGCCTTCAGCGACACGTTGCCCGCGGCGTCCATCCGCTCGGCCAGCTCCGTAAGTTCGTGATAATGCGTCGCGAACAATGCACGGCAGCGATTAACTTCCAGCAAATGCTCCGCCGTCGCCCAGGCGATGGCGAGCCCGTCGAACGTGGCGGTGCCGCGCCCGATTTCGTCCAGGATGACGAAGGCGCGCGGGCCGGCCTGATTCAGGATCGCGGCGGTCTCGATCATCTCCGTCATGAAAGTGGAGCGGCCGCGGGCCAGATCGTCCGCCGCGCCGACCCGGCTGAACAGCCGGTCGACGACGCCGATGCGGGCGCTGCGCGCCGGGGCGAAACAGCCCGATTGCGCCAGGATGGCGATGACCGCGTTCTGGCGCAGGAAGGTGGATTTACCGGCCATGTTGGGGCCGGTGACGAGCCACAGGCGCGGCGCGGCCTCCCCGGCACCGTCCAGGCGGCAATCGTTGGGCGTGAAGGGATCGCCCTCGGCGCTGAGCGCGCGCTCCACGACCGGGTGTCGGCCGCCCTCGATCTCGAAACACAGGCTGTCGTCCACCACGGGGCGGACCAGACCGGCGGTCTCGGCCAATTCCGCCAGGCCGCAGGCGACGTCCAGCCTGGCCAGCGCGTCGCCGGCGGCGCGCACGTCCCGCTCACAGCCGTCGGCGCGGGCGCAGAATCCGTCGAAGGCCTCCACCTCCAGCGCCAGGGCGCGGTCGGCCGCGCCCAGGATTTTCGATTCCAGCTCCGACAGCTCCACGGTGGAGAAGCGCACCGCATTGGCCATGGTCTGGCGGTGGCGGAACGTGTCGCTGAGCGGCGGCTTCATCAGGGCGTCGGCGTTTTTCGCCGTCGTCTCCACGAAATAGCCGAGCACGTTGTTGTGCCGCACCTTCAGGGCGGCGACGCCCGTTTCCTTTGCGTATTTCGCCTGAAGCCCGGCGACGATGCGGCGCGCCTCGTCGCGCAGGGAGCGCGCCTCGTCCAGCGCCTCCAGCCAGCGCGGGGCGATGAAATCCCCGTCGCTGGCGCGCGCGGGCGGCTCGGGCTTCAGCGCCTTGTCCAGATCGCGGGCGAGCTGGGCCAGTTGCGGCTTGTCGGCCAGCGACAGGGCGGAAAGCGCGGCCTCGACCTCGGCCGGCGGCCGGGCCAGCGGCGTCTCTGTGAACAGGGCGCAGATCGCCTCCCCCGCGCGCAGCGCGTGGGCGAGCGCCGCGAGGTCGCGCGGGCCGCCCCGGCGCAACTGCAGGCGGGACAGAGCGCGGGCGATGTCGCCAGCCTCCCGCAGCCGGGCGCGCACGCTCTGGCGCAGCTCCCGCTGGTCGGCGAAGAAGCCGACCCCGTCCAGCCGCGCCTCGATCGCCGGAACGTCCAGAAGCGGCGCGGCCAGACGCGCGGCCAGCATGCGTGCGCCAGGCCCGGTCACGGTGCGGTCGATGGCCGACAGCAGCGATCCCTTGCGCTCCCCGCGCTGGGTGCGGTCGATCTCCAGGCTGGCGCGGGTGGCCGGGTCGATGGCCATGAAGCTGCCCGCCGCGCGGCGCACCGGCGGGGCCAGCGCCGGCGCCTGCCCGGCCTGGGTCAGCTGCAGATAATCCAGCAGGGCGCCCGCCGCCGCGCGCTCGGCGCGCGAGAAATCGCCGAGCCCGTCCAGCGAGGCCAGGCCGAAATGACTTTTCAGCCGGTCGGTCCCGCCGCCGGCGTCGAACTTCACCGCGGGCAAAGGCGTCACGGCGACCTCGCCGCCGCGCAGCGCCGCCTTCAGCCAGGGCGAGACGGCGGCGGCCTCGTCCACGATCAGTTCGGCCGGCGCCAGGGCGGCAAGATCGGCGGCCAGCGCGCCGGTCTCCACCGGGGCGGCGCAGAACTCGCCGGTGGAGACGTCCGCCCAGGCGAGCGCCGCCTCCCCGCTCGCCAGCTTGGCGAAGGCGGCCACATAATTGGCCGCGCGCGCGTCCAGCAGCGCGTCCTCGGTGATCGTGCCGGGCGTGACGATGCGCACGATTTCGCGCTTCACCACGGATTTGGAGCCGCGCTTCTTCGCTTCTTTGGGGTCTTCGGTCTGTTCGCAGACCGCGACGCGGAAATTCTTGCGGATCAGGCGGGCCAGATAGGCCTCAGCGGCGTGGACGGGCACGCCGCACATGGCGATGTCCTCGCCCAGATGCTTGCCGCGCTTGGTCAGCGCGATGTCCAGGGCGGCGGCGGCCTTCTCCGCGTCCTCGAAGAACAATTCGTAGAAATCGCCCATACGGTAGAACAGCAGGGCGTCGCCCGCCTGCGCCTTGACCTCCAGGTATTGCGCCATCATGGGCGTCGCGCCCTCGGTCGGGCGCGGCAGGTCTTGAGCGGTCTCCGCCATGCCCGGAGGGTAGGCCAAGGGCGGGTGCGCGCAAGGGCGCGGACCGCGAGCGATTCAGGGCGTTTACAGGCCCTGAAGCGCCTGTCCGGGCGGCGAAGGCGGGCGGAGCGATTCTGGCGGGCCCCGCCCGGCCCTCGCCTTGCTGTCGCCCGGACCGGTGCACGGATGCATCACCTGCGGCCTGCGGCGCACGCGCCCCATTCCAACTTCGGCGGAAATTGCTTTAGGTTTGCGGACAACGCCGGGCGAAAGACCGGGCGGTCCAGGGAGAGAAACGGATGGCGCAAAAAAGGCGCGGGTTTACGGACGAGGAGGCTTTGGCCTTCCACCGCGCGCCCCAGCCCGGGAAGCTGGCGCTGAGCCCCACCAAGCCGATGGCCACCCAGCGGGATCTGGCGCTCGCCTATTCGCCGGGCGTGGCCGTGCCGGTGAAGGCGATCGCCGCCGACCCCGACCGCGCCTATGACTATACGTCCAAGGGCAACATGGTCGGGGTGATTTCCAACGGCACCGCGATCCTGGGCCTGGGCGATCTGGGGGCCATGGCGTCCAAGCCGGTGATGGAAGGCAAGGCCGTCCTGTTCAAGCGCTTCGCGGACGTGGACTCCTTCGACATCGAGGTGGAGACGAGCGATGTCGACGAATTCGTCGAATGCGTCGCGCGCATCGGCCACACCTTCGGCGGCATCAATCTGGAAGACATCAAGGCGCCCGAATGCTTCGTCATCGAGCAGCGCCTGCGCGACATGCTGGACGTGCCGGTCTTCCATGACGACCAGCACGGCACGGCGATCATTTCCGCCGCCGGCATCTTGAACGCCTGCGAGATCACCGGACGGCGGATGCAGGACCTGTCCGTCGTCATCAACGGCGCGGGCGCGGCGGCCCTGTCGGTGATCGGGCTGCTGCAGTCGCTGGGCGTGAAATCGTCCAACACCATTCTGTGCGACTCCAAGGGCGTGATCTATCGCGGCCGCGAGGAGGGCATGAACCAGTGGAAGGCCCCGCACGCCGCGGACACCAAGGCCCGCACGCTGGAAGACGCGCTGAAGGGCGCGGACTGTTTCATCGGCCTGTCGGTGAAGGGCGCGGTGACGCAGGACATGGTGAAAACCATGGCCAAGAACCCGATCATCTTCGCAATGGCCAATCCGGACCCGGAGATCACGCCGGAAGAGGCGCACGCCGCCCGCTCCGACGCCATCGTCGCCACCGGCCGGTCCGACTATCCGAACCAGGTCAATAATGTCCTCGGCTTCCCCTATATCTTCCGCGGCGCGCTGGACGTGCGCGCGCGCACGATCAACGAGGAAATGAAGCTGGCCGCGGTGCGCGCGCTGGCCGCGCTGGCGCGCGAGGACGTGCCGGACGAGGTCGCTGTCGCCTATCACGGCAGCCAGCTGAAATTCGGCCGGGAATACCTGATCCCGACGCCGTTCGACCCGCGCCTGATCTCCTATGTCCCCCCCTTCGTCGCGCAGGCCGCCGCCGACACCGGCGTGGCCCGCAAGCCGGTGGAGAACATGCAGGCCTATCGCCACGCGCTGGCGCGCCGGCTGGACCCCTCCGCGGGTCTGGTCCAGCGCGTGCAGAGCAGCGTGCGCGCCGCGCCCAAGACCATCGTGTTCGCCGAGGGCGAGGAGCCGTCGGTGATCCGCGCCGCCTACGCCTTCCAGAACCAGGGTCTGGGCAAGGCGATCCTGATCGGCCGCGACGACGTGGTGCGCCAGAACATGCGCGGCGTCGGCGTGGAGAACGAGACCTCGCTGGAAATCCTGAACGCGCGCCTGTCGGACCGGAACGCGCAGTTCACCGACTTCCTCTATGAGCGGCTGAAGCGCGACGGTTATCTGAAGCGGGACGTGCAGCGCCTGGTCAACAACGACCGCAACGTGTTTTCCGCCTGCATGCTGGCGGCGGGCGTGGCGCACGGCATGGTCACCGGGGTGACGCGCAATTACGACGTCGCGCTGCGCGACGTGCGGCTGGTGCTGGACGACAGCCCGGGCGAGCGGCCCATCGGCCTGTCGGTCGTGCTGGCGCGCGGACGGACGCTGCTGATCGCCGACACCAATATCGTGGAGTTCCCGAGCCCGGAGGAGCTGGCCGACATCGCCATCGAGGCGGCGCGCGCCGCCCGGCATCTGGGGCTGGAGCCCCGCGTGGCCTTCCTGTCCTATTCCACCTTCGGCAATCCGGCCGGCGAACGGTCCGACAAGATCCGTAGCGCGACGCAGATTCTGGACCAGCGGCATGTCGACTTCGAATACGAGGGCGATGTCGCCGCCGACGTGGCGCTCGATCCCGACCATCGCGGCATGTACCCGTTCTCCCGTCTTTCGGAGCCGGCGAACGTGCTGGTCATGCCGGCGATCCATTCGGCCAGCATCTCGACCAAGCTGCTGGGCGCGGCCGGCGGGGCGCAGGTTCTGGGCCCGCTTCTGCTGGGGCTGGAGCGGCCGGTGCAGATCTGCCGCCTGGGCGCGCCGGTCAGCGATATCGTGATGATGGCGACCATGGCCGCCTATGATGTCGGCGGCCGCGAAGGCCCGCAGGCCGCGATCGCCGCCGAATAGGGCGCGCCCGCCGGCAAGATCAGGCGGGCGCGGCTTCCTCCGGGTCATCGTATTTGGAAAGGCCCCGCGCCGCGGGCGGCCCCTTCCAGTAGATGAACAGCAGCAGCGCCGTGGCCGGGATCGTGAAGGCCGCGGTCAGCAGGAAGAAATCCACATAGCCCAGCAGGTCCGCGAGCAGGCCGGAGAAGCCCGCCGACAGCTTGTTGAACAGGGCGTAGAACGAGCTGAACAGCGCATACTGGGTGGCGGCGTTTGCCGGGTCGGTCAGGCTGGACAGATAGGCGATGAACACGGTGGTGACGAAGCCGCCGGCGACATTGTCCCCCACCAGCGCAAAGCCCAGGAACCACAGATCGTCCGCATCCCCCGCGCCCGCAAGCCAGGCATAGGTGGCGGTGGTGAACAGGGTGATGACCGCGCCGATGATCATCGCGCGCATCAAGCCGAAGCGGTAGGTGGCCACCCCGCCCAGAAACAGGCCGAAGATCGTGCCCGCCAGACCCGGCCCGCCCTGCACGAAGCCGATAAAGGTCTTGGAGAACCCCATGTCGGAATAGAGCGGACTGGTCATCACGCCCATGGTGAAGTCGCTGATCCGGTAGATCGCGACCAGGACCAGAACCGGGACGATCCAGACGCCGAGACGGCCCAGAACCTGACGGAACGGATCGATGACCGAGGTCGCCACGCGCGCGGCGAAGCTCCTGGCCTCCTGCACCCGGCGCGCGGCGTGATGCGGCTCCGGCATCACCAGGACGAGGCCCGCGCAGATCACCATGGCCAGCGCCATGACGGTGAAGGAGACGTGCCAATTCGTCCATTCGGCGATGGCGAGGCCGAAGGCGGCGAACAGATAGGCGCCGCGATAGCCGAGCGAATAGGCGGCGGCCATGTTGGCCTGCATCTCGTTCGACGCGGATTCGATGCGCCAGGCGTCGATGGAGATATCCAGCGTCGCGCCGGAATAGGCCAGGAACACCGCCCCGATCAGGACCGGGATCAGGCTGACCGCAGGGTCGGCGCGCGAGATGAACAGAAGGCCGATCACCGTGCCGGCGATGGCGGTGACCATCCAGGACCGGCGCTGGCCGAGCGCGGCGGTGAGGCCCGGGATGCGCAGCCGGTCCACGACCGGCGCCCACAGGAATTTCAGCGTGTAGGCTAGCGTGACCCAGTAGAAGAAGCCGATCGTGCTGCGCTCGATCCCCGCGTCGCGCAGCCAGTACGACATCTTCGTATAGACCATGTAGAGCGGCAGGCCGGAGGCGAATCCGAGCACCAGCATGGCTAGCATCAGGGGCTTTGCGTAGACCTTTGCGGTGTCCAGCCAGCTATGGCGGGGCGCTGCTGCGATGTCGGCCATACGGTGCGATTCCTGACGGGGAGCGTCAGGCCAGCTTCGCCTGCTTTTCGGTCTGCGTCCACTTTTGCAGCAGCGAGGCGACGCCATCCATGTCGATCGGCTTGGTCGCGAAATCGTCCATCCCGGCGGTGAAACAGGCCTGGCGGTCTTCCTCGAACGCGTTGGCGGTCAGGGCCACGATCGGCAGGTCGACATATTTGCCGCCCAGCGCCCGGATGGCCCGCGTGGCGGCCAGCCCGTCCTTGATCGGCATGCGGATATCCATCAGCACCATGTCGTAGGGCGCGCGGCGCACCGCGGCGACCGCCTCCGCCCCGTTGGCGACGATGTCCACGATACAGCCCTCGCCCCGCAGCATGGTGGAGGCCAGAAGCGCGTTCACCCGGTTGTCCTCGGCCAGCAGGATGCGGGTGCCGCGCACGCCCTCGCGGCCGCCGGAATCGGCCTTGGCCTCGGGCGGGCTGTCCCAGTCGTCGTCCAGCTCCGCCCCTTCCAGCCGCGCGGCCAGCGTGGCGAAGCGCACCGGCTTCAGCAGGTAGAAATCGTATCCGTTCTTCTTCAGCCCGCTGATCAGGCCGCGCTGATCGGGGCGCAGCAGCAGGCCGGCGAGCGCCACGGACTGAACCGCGTCTTTCAGGCGCGCGCGCCAGGCCGCGTCGACCAGCAGCGCCGCCTTGGGATCATTCATCGCCTCGCGCATGGCGGCGGCGGGCGTCGCGGCCGGGGTCGCCACGGCCCCCATCAGCTCGGCCTGTTCGCACAGCGCCTCGCGCAGCGCGGCGGAGCCGGCGGCGACGATCACGGTGCGGCCGTCCAGCCGCGCGGCGCGGCCGGCGTTGGCGTGCGCCACTTTCAGGTCGATGCGCGCGGTCATGCGCGCGCCGCGGCCCGGCGGGGTCTCGATCTCCAGATCGCCGTCCATCGCGCCGACCAGACGCCGCGCCACAACCAGGCCGAGGCCGGCGTTATCGGCGGCGGCGGCGTCCTCATCGCTCATCATCGACGGGTCGATCATCGAGATGCGCGCCTCTTCGGAGAAGCCCGGCCCGTCGTCGGTGACCGCGAACTCGATGCGCGCCAAATCGTCCTGATTGCCCGGCAGGCGGCGGACCGAAACCACGACCCCGCCCTTTTCGGTGCGGCGCACCGCGGCCCCGGCGAGGTTGAACAGGATCTGGCGCAGGCGGCTTTCGTCCCCCGCCACGCGGCCCGGCAAAGCGGGATCGACCACGGCGGCGATCTCCAGCCCCTTTTCGAAGGCCTTGGGCGCCAGCAGCTCGACCACCGAACGGACCAGACGGCCGCAGTCGAACTCGCTGCGCTCCAGCTCCACGGCCCCGGCCTCCAGACGCGCGGCGTCCAGAATGTCGTTGATCATGGCCATCAGATGCTCGCCGGATTCGCGGATCGCGCCGACATGCTCGGCCTGGTTGGCGGTCAGTTTGGAGGCTTCCAGCAGCCCGGCCATGCCCAGCACGCCGTTCAGCGGCGTGCGCAATTCGTGCGTAACGGCGGAGAAGAAGGCCTTGCCCATCCGGCGGGCGGCCAGCGCCTCGTCGCGGGCGCCGCGCAGGGCTTCCTCGCCCTCACGCCGTTCGGTGATGTCGCGGCCGATGGACAGGATGCGGCCGCTTTCCAGCGCGGTCTCTTCCCACTCGATCCAGCGGCGGCCCTTGCGCGTGGCGGTCTCGCCCTCATAGCGCCGGCGCTCGCCGGGCCCCGGGGTGCGGGCGCTGCCGAAATCGCGGCCCTGCCAGTCGTCCGGCGCGCCGCCGAACAGGGCGCAGAACGCGTCATTGACCCACAGCACCGCGCCGGATTGCGCGCGCAGCAGCGCCACTTCGCCCATGGCGGAAAGGATTTCGTTTTGCGGCTCTGACATCGACCGGTCCCCGTGCACCGGCAGACCCTAGGCCCGGGTGGTTAAGGCAGGCTCAACCGGGCGCGACAAACGGTCGCGAAAAAGTCTTCGCCATTTCAGCTGCTTGTGGGGTTCGTTCGGGCCCAGGGCAGGATGAAGGGCTGGCCGTCCCGCTGGCCCGACACCACGTCGACGCCATAGACGGCGCCGGTCCGCTCGGGCGTCAGCATCTCCGCCGGCGGGCCGTCGCCCAGAACCTCCCCGCGATGCAGCACGATGACCCGGTCCATGAAGCGGGCGGCTAGCGAGAGATCGTGCGTGACGGCCAGGACCCCCGCCCCGGCGCGGGCGCGCTTCTGCAGGATCTCCATCACATGGATCTGGTGATAGGGGTCGAGGGCGGCGGTCGGCTCGTCGGCGAGCAGCAGCGGCGCCTCCACCGCCAGCGCGCGGGCCAGCAGAACGCGGGTGCGCTCCCCCGCCGACAGGACGGAGACGGGACGGTCGGCCAGATGCGATGCGTCCGCGTCGGCGAGCGCGGCATCCGCCGCGGCGCGGCAGGCGGGCGTCGGCCCGCCAAAGGCGGCGCGGTGGGGAAACCGGCCCAGCATCACGATGTCCCGCGCGGTCAGGCGCCATTCCACGCGCCGGTCCTGCGGAAACCAGGCGACGGCGCGGGCCCTGGCGCGCGGATTCATGGCGGCGAAGGGCTGTCCGTCCAGCGTCACCGTGCCCGCGCTTCGCGAGCGCAGGCCGAGCGCGGCGCGCAGCAAAGTGGATTTGCCGGCGCCGTTGGGGCCGATCAGGCCCGCGAACTCCCCGCTGCGCAGGGTGAAACCGGCGTCCTTCACGATGTCGCAGCCCGCGATGGGGACGGTGATTCCGCGCGCCTCCAGCATCATGGCTCCAGCTCCACCCGCGCCCGGATGACGAGCCAGAGGAAGAACGGCGCGCCGATCAGCGCGGTGACGACGCCAAGGCGCAGCTCCCCGCCCGTGGGAAGCAGGCGGACCAGCACGTCGGCGGCGGTCAGCAGGGCCGCGCCGGCCAGCGCGCTGGCGGGCAGGACGCGGCCCGGACTGTGGCCAACCAGCGGGCGGACCAGATGCGGAACGATCAGGCCGATAAAGCCGATGACGCCGGACACGGCGGTGGCCGCGCCGACACACAGCGCCGCGCCGCCCACGACCAGCCAGCGCGTGCGGGCAAGGTCCACGCCCATGCTGGCCGCGGCGTCCTCGCCCAGAGTCAGCGCCTCCAGCGACGGGGCGCTGGCGGCGAGCAGCGCCCAGCCGGCCAGGATGAAGGGCGCGGACAGCCAGACATGATTCAGGCTGCGGTCGGTGACCGAGCCGAGCAGCCAGAACACGATCTCCAGCGCCGCATAGGGATTGGGCGACAGATTGAGCGCCAGCGCGGACAGCGCGCCGGCCAGGCTGGCGATGGCGACGCCCGCCAGGATCAGGGTCAGCACCCCGCCCCGCCCGGCCAGCCCCTGCAGCAGCAGCGCGCAGGCGAGCGCCCCGGCGATGGCGGCGAGCGGCAAGGCCAGCGGAATCACCGCCGAAAGACCGGTGTAGAGCGCCAGAACCGCGCCCAAAGCGGCGCTGGACGAGACGCCGATCACGCCCGGATCGGCCAGCGGATTGCGCAGATAGCCCTGCAGCGCGGCGCCGGCGAGGCCGAGCGTGGCGCCGACCATCGCAGCCAGCAATGTGCGCGGCAGGCGAATCTCCAGCGCGACGATCCAGGCCAGTTCGGTGTCGCCGCGGGCGAAGGCGCGCGGCAGGGAGAACACGCCCGCCGCGCTCGGCCCGATCAGGAGCGAGGCCGCAAGGAACAGGATCAGGAGGCCGGAAAGCAGGCCGAGGAGCAGGGGAAAGGACGGGGTTTTCACCGGTCCGCCCCGTGCGCCGCGGCGAGGATTTCGGCCGCGCGCAGCGCGGACGGCGCGCCGCACGCCCAGAGCCGGGACGGGATTTCGACCGTTTCGGCGCGCGCCGTCAGGCGGCGAAGGGCCGGGTGGCGCAGGGACTGGGTCGCCATGGCGGGTGGTCCGGCCGGGGCGGCGCTGTTGGAAATGAGGTCCGGATCGGCCAGCACGATCTGCTCCAGCGGCAGGTTCGCGGCGCCCTGCACGCCCAGCGTCTGCCCCAGCGTGCGGTAGCCGCCGGCGTTTGTGATCGCGGCGGCCAGCGTACCGGCGCCCGGCAGATAGAAGTTCGCGCCGATATCGGCGTAGACCGGCGCGTCGCCGGGCAGCGAGTCCCAGAGGGCGTCCAGCCGGGCGTCCATGTCCGCCACCAACGCCGCGGCGCGCGCCGTCTCCCCGACCGCATCGCCCATAAGCAGGATGTGGGCGCGCATGTCGTCGAAGTCGGCCTCCGGCGCGAAGTCGATCACCGCATAGCCGAGGCGCCGCAGAAGCTGGACGGCGGGGCGCGTAGTGAAGGCGCCGGCGACGATCAGGTCGGGGCGCTGGGCGATCACCTCCTCCGCCAGACCGTGATTGGCCGGCAGGGCGGCGGCGATTTGCTCCAGCCCCGGCGGGGCGCCGTCCGGCGCTTTCGACAGGAAGGTGATGGAGGCGATGCGTTCCGGCTCCACCAGGCGCATCAGCAGCTCATCGGTGCACATGTTCAGGGAGACGATGCGCATGGGCCGGTCCGGCGCCTGGGCCTGAATCTGGGCATGGGCGGCCGGCGCGGCGAGCAGCGCCAGCGCCAGGAGCGCGGCGCGGGCCCTAATGGGAGGACCCGCCGGACAGGCGCAGGCCGGCATAGATGGCGCGGCCCGGCGTGCGATAGGTCAGCGCCTCTTCGTATGGCGTGTTGAACACGTTCTCGATCCGGCCGAACGCCTCCACCCGGTCGGTCAGGCGCAGCGAACCGGCCAGCCGCACCAGCGTGTAGTCGCCGATCGCCGTGCGGACCGGGGTGAAGCCGCCTCGGAAATCATCGTCCAGCATCTCGCCATTATAGGTCACGCCGAGGGCCAGATGCGCGCGGTCGCCGCCGAAGCGTTTCACGATGTCGAAGCTGGCCATGTTTTCCGGCCGGCGCACCTCGGGATCGCCGCCAGCGTCCCGCGCGTCCAGCCAGGTCCAGGAGCCGAGAATGTCCAGGCCGTCCGCCGGATAGAGGCGGAGGGAGAGCTCCACGCCCTCCCGCTCGCTGCGCCCCGTATCGTTACAGACGGAGGGGAAGCAGGCGACGATCTCCCGATCCAGATCGGCGCGGAAATAGGTGAGGTCCACGACCGCGCGCCCGTCCGCAAAGGTCTGCTCCAGCCCCGCGTCCCAGCCGAACGCCTCTTCCGGGACCAGGGCCGGATTGCCGGTGAAGGTTCCGGGCGTGAAGCCGAACTGTTCGAAGAAACTTGGATTGGTCACGCCGGTCCCGAGACTGGCGTGCGGGCGCGAGCCGCTGTCCGGGATCACCCAGGACGCGGCGAGGCCGAACGTCTCCGCGTCCTCGAAATCCTCGTTGCCGTCATGGCGGACCGTGGCGGACAGATAGAGCTGGCGCGCGATTTCGGCGCGGTATTCGGCCCCGACGCCGGTCAGGTCGCGCGACTGTTGCGGGATTTGATCCGGCGTGAAGGGGTAGAGATTGCGGAACGTTTCCCGCTTCGCCTCGGCGAAGCCGGTCAGCGTGGAGAGGAATTCCGGCCCGCCAAAGCGCAGGGAGGATTGCAGGGCGAATTTCGTGCGCGTGGCCGCCGAGCCGAACGTTGCGGAGTCGGAGCGGGTGTCGGTATAGGCGCCCGAGACGGTGGTGACCCAGCGGTCTTCAATCGGGCTGAGCGTCGCGGAGCCGGCGGCGTTGAAATCCTCCGACTCCGTCACGGTGGCGTCGTCTACGGCGTAGCCCTGAAGGCCGGGGATTCCGGAAAAGTCGAACCCGTCGCCGCCGCTTTCCTTGTCGACATGGCGCAGGAAGCCATCCAGGCGCAAGGCGGGAGACAGCGCCGCGCCGCCGCGCAGATACAGGGTCAGATTGCTGTCGCCCTCGCGATCGTCCGTGGGACCGCCGCGCGAGATGTCGAAGCCCTGCGTGTCGCGATAGGCCGCGCCGGCGGCGATGAAGCGCGCGTCCGCGCCGATCCCGCCCGCGGCGGTCAGGGCATAGGTTTCGAACGAACCGCCCTCTCCGCTCAGCTCGTAATAGCGGCCGTCGACATCGCGGCGGGTGATGACATTGATGACCCCGCCAATGGCGTTGGAGCCGTAAAGGCCGCTCTGCGGACCGCGCAGGATCTCGATCCGCTGGACATTGGCGGACAGCAGCGTGGAGAGATCCGTCTCCCCGTCCGTGGCGGGGGAAACGTCGACGCCGTCCAGCAAGACCAAAGTGTGATTGCCCTCCGCCCCGCGGATGCGGACCTGGGTCAGGCCGCCGAAGCCGCCGGGCCGGCTGACCGCGAGGCCCGGCGTCTGGCGCAGCGCGTCGCTGACATAGTCATAGCCCCCGTCCCGGATCAGCGCGCCGTCCAGCACGGTGAGGGAGGCGCCGATCTTTTGCCGCTCCACCGGGGTCGCCGCGCCGGTCACCACGATGACGTCAGAGGCGCGGTCGCCGATTTGTGGGGCGGCGGGCGGTTGGGCGGTCTGGGCGAACGCCGGCGAAGCGGCGGACGCCAGAAGACCGGCCAGCGCCAGCGTGAGACGCCATTGCGCCTTCCCGGTTTGCGGCATGCCCCTTCCCCCAACTCGGTCCGATTGGAGCCGGCGAGCGTGGCCGTTGCAACCGGACCGTTCCGGCGATGTCGTGACGCCGACCCGCGGGCCGGACGCGCCCTATTGGCCGGCGACCATCCGGTCATAGCCGGCGCTGAAGCCGTCCAGCGGCACCGGCACGGCCAGGCCTTCCTGGTCCACCGACACGAAGCTGACGGTCATTTCCGACCCGGCGCGGAAGGAGGACAGAAGCTCCGGCGTCATGGGAATGCCGCCATAGGCGCCGCTGGCGTCGCTGGTCTGAACCGGCACGAGCGTGGGGGCGCCGCCGTCCACCGAAATCTGGACGCCGGACGGGAAATACAGGCCGTGCGGCAGCGCCAGCACCAGCGTGCGGCCGTCTGCGCCGTCCGGCTGGAGCAGCACGGTCAGCAGGCGCTGATTGTTCACGCCGTCGCCGACCAGAATGTTCCGGACCAGCGAGCAGCCGGGGTCCACTGCGCCCTCCTGCGCCTGCGGGCACACCACGTCCCACTGCGGAACATCCGCTGCGTCATCCTGGGCGAAGGCCATGGCCGGCGCGGCGATGGCCAGAACGGGCGCGAGCAGGGCCGCGCGGAAGCTCAGTCGAAACATGCAAATAACCTTTCGGCGCTGTGGGGCGGGCGGACCATAGGGCGCCGCCGCCGCTGCGTCATGGCCCGCAATCAGGACCCGCATCAGGGCCTAAAATCGTGACCGGAATCAGGCGGGCTCTTCGTCCGTCGCGGCGCCGGCCTGGGTCACGATCTCCCCGGCCTGCTGCCGGGCGATCAGATCCTCGATCGCCGCGCCGGTTTCGGGATAGGAGACGGTGAGCGTGCGCACGCCGCGCGAGACACGGCCCAGCGCCACGTCCAGCGCGGTGTTGCCGCGGTCGTCCCGGATATCCATGCGCAGGCCGCTTTCGCCCAGGAACACCACGACATCGGTCCAGCCCCAGCCGGCGGCGCCGAAGGCCGCGGTCTGGCCGTTATTCTCGGTCGCGGCGATGTCCGCGCCGATATCCAGCAGCGCCTGGATGGCGGCGATGGCGCGGTCCTGCGTGTCGGGCGTGTCGTAGACGCCGCGCGTGTCGCGGGCGAGCGTGCCGAAACCGGCGGCCAGCATCAGCGGCGTGACGCCGTTTTCGTTCGGCAGTTCGGTCAGCACGTCATATTCGGCCAGCAGTTTGATGGCGTCGACGTCGAACGCCTTGGCCGCGCGGGCCAGCGGCGTGGCGCCGATCGTCAGCTGGCCGTCCGCGCCGCGGTCGTCCTTGGTGTTGCGATAGCCGGGATTGAGCTTCAGCTGCAGGTTCGGGTTGGCGCCGGCCTCCAGCAGGATGCGCGCCAGCTCCAGCGCCGAGGTGTCGTCCGTGGTCGGCAGGTCGGCCCGGCCGCCATGGGGCAGCGTGTTCAGGTCGATCGCCGCATAGAGCGGGTTGCGGCCGCGCCAGTCCCATTTGTCGACATTGGCGCCGCGCCCGATCAACAGCTTCGCGGTGTCGAAATGGAAATTCATCGTGGCGATCAGCAGAGGGCTGACATTTTCCGGATTGCCCCGGTCGATCTCCGCCCCGCCGTCCAGCAGCGCATCGACGCAGTCCAGACAGCCCTCGCGCGCGGCCAGCAGCAGCGCGGTCCAGCCGCCGGAGGGCCGCCAGATATAGCGGGACTCCGCGGTGATCTGGCGCTTGTAGTTGTTGGCGGGGGAGCGGACGTTCGGGTCCGCGCCCGCATCCAGCAGGACGCGGATCATTTCGGGCTGTTGCTGGGCGGCGGCCCACATCAGCGGGGTCTGGCCGCGCCATTCGGCGGCGTTCACATCCGCGCCGTGATCGAGCAGCAGGCGCGCGGCCTCCACATTGCGGGTGCGGGCGACGACCATCAAAGCGGTCTGGCCGTCCGCGTTCGGCGCGTCGACATCGGCGCCGGCGTCCAGCAGCATTTCCAGAATGTCCGCATCGCCGCGGACCGCGGCCTCCTGCATCGGCGTGGCGCCGTAGAGATTGGCGGCGGATACGTCCGCGTCCTTGCGCAGCAGGCGGCGTACGAGGTCAGCGTCGCCGTTATAGACCGCCCAGTGCAGGGCCGTGGTGCCATCCGCCGACGGCGCGTTCACGTCGGCGCCGTCCCGGATCAGCTGTTGCGCCGTCTCGCTGTCGCCCGCCTGGGCGGCGTCGGCCAGCGGGCCGGCCAGGGCCGGACCGCCGGCGAGAAGGGCCGCGCACGCGGCGGCGAGAAGACGCGTCATGATCAGACCTCCGACAGCACGCCGTCCGAGTCTCCGAAAGACTCGATCGGCACGCCCGCCTTTTGCAGCAGCGTCAGGTGCAGGTTCGCGAGCGGCGTGCGCTCCGGATAGACCAGATGCTGGCCGCCCTTGATCGTGCCGGCGCCCTTGCCGACCACGGTGATCGGCAGCGGGTAGTGATCGTGGGCGTTCGAATTGCTCATATTGCCGCCGTACAGGAAGATGGCGTTGTCGAGCACACTGCCCTCGCCGTCCGGCATCTCGGCCAGCTTGTCCAGGAACTCCGCGAAGCGCTGCATGTGATAGCGCTGGAGGATCACCAGCTTGTCCATGTTCGGACGCTTGTTCTGGTGGTGCGACAGCGGGTGGAAGGCGTCCGCGATGTCGATATGGGTGTAGGCGGTGTTGGACACCTCCGCCGCCATCATCATCGTGGCCACGCGCGTGACATTGGCCTGATAGCCGATGGCGATCATGTCGAACATCAGGTTCAGGCGCTGGTCGAAATCCGGCACGCCGGTGGGCAGGTCCGGCAGGTCGTACTGGGTCAGGTCTTCCTGTTCGACCATCGCGACGCGGCGTTCGATCTCCCGCACGCTGTCCAGATAATTGTCCAGCACGACACGGTCCTGCGCGCCCAGGTCGCGCTTCAGCGTTTTCGCCTCGCCGCCGATCATGTCGAGGACGGAGCGAAAATCCTCCGCGATCTCGTCGCGCTCGTCTTTCGTGGCGCCGCGGCCGAACAGCGTCGCGAAGAATTTGCGCGGGCTGTACTCCATCGGCAGCGGGGTGGTCGGGTTGCGGAAGGAGATGGTGTTGCCGACGCTGCACCCATAGGTGCCGTCGCAGGCCGAATCCCCGCCGCGCGCCTCGATCGCCGCCTCCACGGACGGTTGCTTGGTGTCCTGCCCGATATGGGCGGCGGCGACCTGGTCGGCCGTTGTGCCGACATAGGGCGCGTGGCTGCGCCGCGGCGGCGCGCAGGACAGCCAAGTGCCCGGCGTGATCGCGTGCACCGCGGAGCTGACCGCCGATTTGTTGTCCAGATTGGAGACGACCGTCAGATAGGCCCGGTGCCGTTCCATCGGCGACAGGATTTCCGGCATGACGTAGTCGCGGCCGGCGGTTTCCGGCGTCCAGCGATCCATGATCGCGCCGTGCGGCAGATAGAAATAGCCCATGCGGGGTTTGGGGGCCGCGGCGGTCTGGGCCAGCGCGGTTCCGGCGGGCACCATCGCCTCCAGAAACGGCAGGGAGACGGCGGCGCCAACGCCCTGCAGCATCGTTCTGCGGGAAAGGTGTTTCTTGCGGATATACATCTGCGTGTCCTCCTGCCGCCTTACGGCTGCAACGAAGCTTCGTCGACGGGGCGGGGGTCGTCCGCCTCCGCCGACGCGGGAATGGTCTGCATGCGGAACGCGTCGGCCTCGATAATCCCCGTCACGATGGACGAGAAGCGATAGCCGTCCTGTTCCGCGTCGCGGACGATCTGGCGCACGACCGGCATGTCGTAATACTCCACCCGGCGGCCGAGCGCGTAGGTCATCAGGCTTTCGGTGAAGGTCTGCACGAACCGCTCCGGATGATCGGCCAGCGCGTTGCGCAGGTCGATCGGGCCGGTGATCTCGTGACCCGTGCCGGCCAGGACGCCGGTCGCGTCGATCTGCTCTCCGGCGAAGCGGTCGATATCGCGCCATTCGCCGATGGCGTCGAAATTCTCCAGCGCCAGGCCCAGCGGGTCGATCACGCCGTGGCACTGATTGCAGGACGGATCGGCGCGGTGCTGGGCCAGCCGTGTGCGCAGGGTCAGCGCGGCCTGGCCGGGCTCGTTATCCAGATTGGTCTCCACGCCCGGCGGCGGCGCGGCGGGCGGCGCGCCGATCAGCGTGTCCAGAATCCAGGCCCCGCGCAGCACCGGCGAGGTGCGGTTGGGATAGGAGGTGGACATCAGGACCGCGCCCTTGCCGAGCAAGCCCCAGCGCGTGGGGTCGTCCAGTTCCACGCGGCGGAAATTGGCGCCCTGGACGTCCGTCACGCCGTAATGGCGGGCCAGACGCTCGTCCAGGAAGGTGTAGTGGGCGTCGATCAGCTCCAGCACGCTGCGGTCGTCGAGCAGGACGTCCTCCAGGAACATCTCCAGCTCCACGCCGAAGGCCTCGCGCAGATCCTCGTCGAAATTCGGGAAGACGCGCGGGTCGGGATTGATCTGGTGAATCTTCTCCGCGCCCAGCCACTGGAAGCCGAAATTATCGACTAGCGCCTCGGCGCGCGGATCGGCCAGCATGCGGTCGATCTGGCCGCGCAGCACGCGCGCCTTGGACAGCTCGCCGGCCTCTGCCAGTTCGCGCAGCTCCGCGTCCGGTCCCTGGCTCCACAGGAAGAAGGACAGGCGGGAGGCCAGCGCCATGCCGTCCAGCGCGAACGCCTCGCCGGGGGCGAGCTGGTCCGGCGCCTGTTCGACGCGGTACAGGAAATTGGTGCTGGACAGCATCGCCATCAGCGCCTTCTGCACGCCGGTCTCGAAGCCTTCCTCCGCCGCGCCCGCGTCATAGAAGCCCATCAGGTTCTGCACCTCGCCATGGGTGGCGGGGCGGCGATAGGCCTGTTCCGCCAGGCGGGTCAGGATCTGTTCGGCGCAGGGGCGCTGCTCCGCCTCGCTGTCCGGATAGCAGGAGAAAATTTTGTTGCGGCTGGGCGTGTCGCCCACGCCCTTCACGTCGAACGGGCCGATGACGTTCAGCAGGGTGATGATCGGCACGTCGTCCATGCCGATGCCGTGCACCGGGTTCTGCAGGATGTCGTCGCCCTCAGCCAAAGTGTGGCCGATGAAGGCGGCGGTCAGCGTGTGCTCGCCGCTCTCCATCTCGAACGGAATGTTCTCGAACCGGCTGAGGATGCTCATCACCGCCGATTGCTGCAGCTGGTCGACGGCGCGCATGTCCTCTTCGCCGCCGACATCGGCGTGGAAGACCGGCTTGCCGTCGATGGCGAAGACCAAAGTGTGCGGAAGCTCCAACCAGCCGGTCGGATAGGCGCGCAGCAGGTCGCCGCCGCGCGAGCCGAGGCCGATGGTGAACTGATACTCCCCGTCCACCGGGAAATAATGCTCCACCTTCAGGCCGCCGCGGCTGCCGAGCGGCAGGCCGGCGACATGGACGTTCTGGTTCTGCTCGGCCGGGTTCAGATAGGTGACTTCGTCGGCGAAGGTCGCGCCGTTGCCGACCGCCGCGATGCTGATCTGGCGCGCCGCGCCGATATATTGATCCAGGAAGGTCGGGGAGACCTGAAGCACGTTGGCGACATTGGTGAAGCCGTCGCTTTCGGCGTCCGGCGGCAGCAGGTCCTCGACATCGACGTCGAGGTCGAACAGCGCCTTGATCTCGTTCTGATACTCGATCCGGTTCAGGCGGTGCAGCGTGACATAGCCCGGGCGCGGCCCGGCCTGTTCCGCGGCATGGTCCAGCGCCGACTCCATGGCCAGCGCAAAGGCCTCGACCTCGGCCGGGTCGGGCGTGTCCTCGCCCGGCGGGGGCATCAGGCCGCCATGCAGCTTGCGCAGCACGCTTTCCCAGATCTCGGCGTCCTCGCCGATCATGTCCGGGGCCATCGTGTCGAACGCCACGCCGCCGGCCCAGTCGGTGAAGTTGTGACACTCCACGCAATGGGATTCGAGCAGGCTCCAGTGCTCCTCGGAGATGGCGGCCGCGCCGCTGTCCGCGGCGTGCGCCGGGCCCGCCAGCGCGACCAGCGCGGCGCCAGAGGCCAGCGCGCCTGCTTTCAGGGCCGATGCGGATAGTTTTCGATCAGACGACACCGCCAACCTCATAAGAATGCGCCCACATGCCGGGATAGGCGTTCGTGACGAACAGGGTCGGGTCGCCCCATTCGGCGTCAAATTCCGCCGTGACGCCGGCGGCGAGCATTTCCTCCGCCCCCCGGCCCAGACGCACCAGTTCGAACAGCCGCTCCTTCACGGTGTCGAGCATCTGATGCTGGGCCTCCAGATGATCGCGGCCGACCAGCGGCCCCTTCTCCGGCACGATGCGCGTATTTTCCCCGGCGACCTGCAGCAGGGCTTCGGAGGCGTTTTCCATCGCCCCGATCCAGCCGCCGGTCGCATAATCCAATATCGGATAGTATCCCGAAGTTACAAGGCCGCCCGCAGCAAGTATTTCCGCATCGCGGAAATGGACATAGACATCGCCGTCCGTGTGGGCCTGCTTCAGATGACCGTAATGAATCTCCCGGTCCCCGATGCGCACCGAGCCGTCCGTATAGAAGGTGTCGGTCGGCAGCGCGGCCTCCGGCTGCGGCCGGTAATGCCGGTCCTGCCACGGCGATTCGAAATCGCCGGAGAGCCAAAGCCGCGTGTTTTCATGGGCATAGATCTTTGCGCCGCGCGCACGCACCGCCGCGTTGCCACCGGTATGATCGTAATGCCAGTGCGTGTTGAAGGCCGCCAGGACCGGCGCGCCGCCGAAATGGGCGTCGATCCGCGCCAGAACCTCCTCGATGGCGTCGGCCGAGCCGGTATCCACAAGAACAACGCCCTCGCCCGCGCGCGTGGCGAAGATGTTTCCGCCCGCGCCGGTGATCAGCGCCGAGCCGGGATCGACCGGAGTCAGGACGATTTCCGCATTCGCGGCCCGCGCGGTCCACGGCGCGCCAAGGGCGCCGGCGCCGCACGCCGCCGACAGCAGGAAATGTCTGCGGTCCATCATGTTCAACACATCCTCCCGGGCGCGACCAAGTATAACGCGCTCTTTGTTCTCCATTATCCTACAGAGGCAGGGCCAATTCAAACAGCGCACGCCGCAGCCCGCCGGTCTTGGATGCGCCGGGACATGCGCTAGGGTCGCCCGCGCCCGCCACGGGGCGGAGCGAGATGACCCGGAGGATCCTGAAAATGGCGAAGTTGAAGGCGACCGCCGGCGCGGTCAGCGCGCTGGCCCTGGCGGCGGCGGGACTGGCCGCGGTGATCGCGCCGGACGCGCTGGCCCAGGACGCCGCGCCGGACGCCGGGCAGGCCGACCGCGCGACGAGCTGGAATCCGGGCGATTTCGATTCGGCCTGGGCGCAGTATCAGGCGCGCGAAGCGGCCGCCGGCGGCGGCGCCCAGACCCCGCCGGATTCGGTGGACTGGTCGGGGCTGTGGGAAAACGATCCGCCCTTTTCCTTCACCCTGCAGCCGGGCGAGCCGCTGATCGGGCGGGGCTTTGCGACCGAGACGGGGATGAAACTGACCCCCCGCTATCAGGCGGAGCTGGAATACCGCATCCGCAAGGCCGAGGAAGGCGACGATTTCGACCCGCTGACCTATTGCCTGCCGTCCGGCTTTCCGCGCTGGCTGGTCGAGCCCTTTATGAAGGAGTTCGCGCCGACCGATCACATTACGTACCTGATGAACGAGGCCGGGGCGGAGGTGCGCCGCGTCTATACCGACGGACGCGGCCATATCCCGGAGGAGTTCGCCTATCCGATGTGGTTCGGCGATTCGATCGGCTTCTGGGACGGCGAGACGCTGGTCATCCATACCAACAACATCAAGGCGAACCTGCTGCAGCGGGAACAGCCGGCGGTCAGCAACCAGGCCGAAACGGTGGAGGAATGGACCGAGATCAGCGACGGCGTGATGCAGGTGAAAGGCAGCCTGTACGACCCCGAGGCGCTGACCGAGCCGTTCCATTTCGTCCGCTATTACCGCCAGGTGGCCAATCCGGACGGCGCGATCCGCATCGTTCACTGGTCCTGCGCGGAGAACCAGCCGGTGGTGCGCACCGCCGAGGGCGGGTCCAATTTCGGCGCGATCCCGGGCACCGAGCAGGCCGAGAATCTGAGCGACCCGGAAACATGGCTGGGCTTCGACGAGGCCGAGGAACTGGGCATTAATGACGAGTTCGGCGTCGAGCCCCTTCCCGAGACCGAGGACGAGGACGCCGGCGGCCTGCCCTTCCAGACCGGCCAGTAAGGACCGCGCCATCCGCGCAAACAAAAGCGCCGCGGCGAGCGATCGCCGCGGCGCTTCCAGTTTGGAACGCTGTTCTTGTTGTTGGTCTAGTAGCGGAAGCGGATCCCCGCGACGAAGCGGCGGCCGAGGGTGTCGTACAGACCCTCATTGGTGCCGTAGCCGGTGCCGCTGAAGCTCGACCAGCCCGGAACGAAGGCCGGATCGCGATCGAAGACGTTGGTGACGTTGAAGAACGCCGTCCAGTCGCCGCCGCGCGGGCCGCCGAAGTCGTAGGCCACGCGGGCGTCGGTATACATGACCGAGCCCTGGGTGTTGTTGGCGATGTCCACGCCCTCGACCCAGTCGACGTCATACACGCCGCCGCTGATGTAACGCTCCTGCAGGAACAGGCTGAACGGCCCCTTCCGGTAGGTGACGTTGAACGTGGCGCGCGAGTCCGGCGCCGAGCCCAGGCCGATCTGGCCGGTGGTCTCGGTCACCACGCCGTTGACGTTGGTGGTCGAGGTTTCCAGCAGCCAGGAGACCAGCAGACGGGCGCTGATGCTTTCGTCGCCGCCCAGCCAGTTGACGTCAGAGCGGTAGACCGTCTCCAGGTCGATGCCTTCATTGTTGGCCGCGCCGAGGTTGAAATAAGTGTCCAGAACCTCGGTGATCAGGCCGGTGCCCGGATCGCGGGTGATGCGGCTGCAGATATCGCCGCCCACGTCCGAACACTGGTCGACGATTTCCTGAACGCTCAGGAAGTCCATCGCGTCCTCGATCTCGATCTTATAATAGTCGAGCGAGACCGACAGGCCTGGGAGGTAGGACGGCTGGTACACGCCACCGACCGTGATGGTTTCGGCCTTTTCCGGTTCGATGTTCGGGTTGCCGCCGCGGATGCGGAAGGTGGTGTAGGTCAGGTCGCCCTGTTCGGGGTCGGTGACCGAGGTGCCCTGGCCCTGACGGTCGAACCGCTCTTCCAGCGAGCCGGCCCGCACGTCGCGGGACAGCGTGCCGCGCAGGCGCAGGTCGCTGTAGATCTGCCAGTCGAGGCCGGCCTTCCACGCCCAGATGCCGCCCGAGCCGGAATAGTCGGCGTAACGGGCCGCGGCGGTCAGGTTCAGCTGCTCGAAGCCCGGCGTGCCGGCGACCAGCGGGATCAGGGTTTCGGCGAAGGCCTCCTTCACGTTGAAGCTGCCTTCGTACTCGTCGAGGTTCACGAACTGGAACACCTCGTCCTGGCCAGCGAACGCGATCGGCACGCCGCGGATGCCCGCCGCCGCATTATTGGTCAGGGAGTCCAGAGCCAGCAGGTCGTCCGGCCCCAGCAGGTGTTCGATCGACTGTTCGCGGTAGGAGCCGCCGACGGCGAGCGAAACCGCGCCCGCGCCCCAGCCGTCATAGATCTCGCCATTGGCGGAGGCCTCGACCATGTGCTGTTCGGTCGTGGCGTCCACATACATGGAATCCGAGACCCAATCGACCGCGGCCTGGGAGGCGCGGCCCTTGCCGAGGAGGTTCACCGGCACGCAGCCGTCGAACATCGTGCCCGGGTTCACCACCGTGATGTTACAGACGATGTTGCCGTTGCCGTCGCGCACAGCGTCCACCGCCAGCGGCAGCTTGTCCCGACGCACGAAGTTTTCGAAATCCAGATGGTTTTCGTTGCGGCCGCCCTGGTAGTGGGCGTCGACTTCCCAGCCAGCGAACATTCCGCCGTCGATCTGCCAGTTCAGGCCGGTCGTGAAGGAATAGGTCTGGTTTTCCAGGATCAGGCGGTCCTGCGCGATGTCGGCGGCGGTGTTGTACCGCTGGAGCCGGAAGGAATTGATGCCTTCGGCGTCCATCGCGGCCTGGATGTCGGCCGGCAGATACGGGTTGCCGCTATAGATGGTCGCCGCCCAGATCGAGTGGCCGAGCGGCAGCGTGCCGACGCTGTTGGCGTAGTTGTAGCCGTACAGGCCCTGGACGTAGAGCCGCAGATTGTCGGTCGCTTCCCATTCCAGATTGGCGAACAGGCTGGCGCGCTTGGAGTCCGGCACGAAGGAGCCCGAGCGCGTGCCGTCCGGGAACGCCTCGGTGCTGACGGTCGGGTCGAAATCGGTGGCGTTATAGCCGCTGCCGCCGCTTTGCGACTGGGTGCCGGTGCCGACCGCGGCCGGGTTGCCGAACACGAAGGGCGAGGTGCTGCCGTCCGGGTTGAACATCAGGCGGTTGATGGAGGTGCCCGGCGCGTCGATCACGCCGCCATCGGTGTAGATGGTGGAGTTGACGTTCGGCAGGACCAGGTATTGCGGGGCGGTGCGGCTGGCGGTCCAGGCCGGGTTCGTGACAAGGCCTTCGCCGGTGTACCACTCGCGGCCGTCCAGATTGTCGATCCGGTCGGCTTCGTAATAGTCGCCGGACACGACCAGGTGCAGGCGGTCGTTGAGCTGGGTGCCCGCGGTCAGGCCGATCTCGAAATTCTCGTTGTCGCCGCGGTCGGTGATCCCGGCCTGGGCGTGGCCCTTCAGGCCTTCGAAATCGGTATCGAGGATGAAGTTCACCACGCCGGCCACGGCGTCCGTGCCGTAGGCGGCCGAGGCGCCGCCGGTGACCGTCTCGACCCGCTCGACCAGGTCTTCCGGGAACAGGTTCACGTCCACATTGCCGAGGCGGTTGGACGGAACGACGCGGCGGCCGTTCAGCAGGACCAGCGTCCGCTTGGAGCCGATGCCGCGCAGATTGACGTTGGAGGCGCCGGCCGAGTCGGCCTTGGACGCGGCGGTGTTCGGGCTCTGGTTGTTCAGGAACTGCGGGATCTGGTCCAGCGCGTTGATCAGGTTGCCCGGAGCGATGTTTTCCAGTTCGTCGGCCTGGATCACCGTCACCGGCGTCGGCGTCGACATGCCGGTGGCGCGGATCCGCGTGCCGGTCACCTGAACGACGTCATCGGCCTGTGCGGCGGCGGTACCGGCCATGCCAAGGCCGACAGCGACGGCGCACACACCGCATTTCAGGCTGGCTTTGAATTGAGCACGCGTATTCCCAACGAACATGGCGTCGGACCCTCCCCTCTCTCTTTGTTATGCGATCCCATTAGCCGGGACCGACAGCGCGGGGAACCTACGCAGGAAGTTTGAGAGGTCAAACCGAAAGGGGCAGTAACACTGCTACATTACGGACGTTTAATGAAACGCCATTAATTCATTACGTTAAGCAACCTTAAGCTGTATTCTGAAATACTTTCCGTATACCGGAAAATTCTTGGCGTTATCCGGACTTCTTCCGGATACCGGAATTCCTGGCAACCTTGGATGAAACGACCATGGGCGCGGCGGCGACCGCCATCGGCCCGAGCGTTATCGTGATAGCCAGGACTCTCGGAGCGCCCGCACGAGCGCATGTATGGCGACGGCCACGGGAATCCCCAGCAGCGCCCACGATACAAACCGCCAAAGTACGTGCTCGCCCGCCAGCGCCATGACCAGACCGACTGCGGTGAGCGTCGCCAGCACGATCGGCCAGGTCCATTGGCGCCGGAACGGTCGGCCGGTCATGCGGGGGGCCTGGAGACGCCGCGGGACGCACGCCGGGACGCCCGGCTGCGAGGACGCGCCAGCCAGAGATACAGCCCGCTCGCCAGGATCGTGATCGTCATCACGTCCAGCACCGCCCAGATCACCTTCAGCGGCAGTCCGCCATAGTCGCCAAAATGGAGCGGACGCGAGACCTCGATCATTTTCAGATACCAGGGCATGTGCATCACGCCCGCCATCTGGCCGCTATCGGCGTCCACCAGGGCAACGGCTTCCATGTGCCGCGTCAGCGGGCTGCGGCCGACGAACCAGACCATATAGTGGCCAGAGGCGCCGTACGGATTGCCGGGATAGACAATCTGGATCGGGTCGTGGTCCGGCAGGGCCGCCCGCGCCCGCCCCAGCGCATCCGCCGCGGACGAAAGCCGGGCCGGCGTCGGTTTATCCGCGTGATCGGCCAGCGCCGCGGGCACATCGACGGCCAGAAAGCGCTCGAACAGCGGCGCTTCGAGATTGTTCAACGCGCCGGTCAGGCCCACCACGCCCACCCAGACCAGCGTCACGATTCCCAGCACATTGTGAATGTCCAGCCACCGGGTACGCGCGGCGCCGGCGCGGATTTCGCCAAACGCCATCCGCCGGGTGAACGGCCCGTACAACGCGACGCCGGACACGAGCGCGGCGACGAGGCAAACGCCCATGGCCAGCATGAAATACTGGCCGGGCATGCCCAGGAACATGTCCAGATGGAGCCGATACATCAGGTCGATGAAGCCGGATGAGGGCGGCGGCGCCTGTCCCGACCGTTCGCGCTCCGCGCCGGTGCGGGCGTCAAATCCGATATAGGGCTGCCCGTCCGGATCGGCGACATAGGCCGCCCATGACGGCGCCAGGCCCACAAAGGTTTCCGGATGGTCCGTGGCGAACGAAACGGCGGTGACGAGATGGCCCGGCCATTCGCCACGCGCCGTTTCGATCAATGTGTCCAGGCCGACCGGCGGGCGGTCCGGCGGAACGTCTTCAAACGCCGGCGCCGGAGCGGTCCAGCGGAGGATTTCGTCCTGGAAGACCAGGGGCAGGCCGGTGACGCACAGCATCAGGACGAACGCCGTGCAGATCAGGCTCGTCCATGTATGGACGACCGACCAGGCCTTTACCATCCCCGGCCGCATTTACGATCAGAACGCATAGCGGAGCGACGCCACGACGTTGCGGCGCAGGCCGACCGCGCAGTCGGCGCGATAGCCGCAAAGCGCATAGTAGCGTTTGTCGAACACATTCGTGGCGCTGACGGACAGCGACCAGCGCGCCTTTTCCAGCGATGCGAACGCATCGACCACCGTATAGTCCGGCGTTTCCTGGCGCAGCACGTCCGGCGGCGCGGCGATCGCTTGTTCCGTCGATCCGGTATAGCGCGCGCCGCCGCCGACGCGCAGGTCGAGCCCGTCGCCCAGCGCCCATGTGCGGGAGATCCAGAGCGAGGCGATATGTTCCGGCACGCCGATGATCGGGAGCCCGATTTCGAGCGGCTCCGAGCTGCCGCTGACCTCCGCGTCGACATAGCTGTAGGCGCCGGACAGTTCGATCGCGCCCGGCAGCGCGAGGGTCGCCTCCAGCTCCAGTCCTTGCGCGTGCACTTCGCCGATCTGCAGCAGATTATTCGGATCGGCCGGGTCGTTCACCAAACGGTTCTGGCCGCGAATATCGAACGCGGCCAGCGTGACCAGGGACCCCGCAGCCGGGCTCCATTTGACGCCAGCCTCGTACTGCACGCCGCGCTCCGGCAGGAATGGCTGGCCCGCCACATTCACGCCGACGACCGGTTGAAAGGACTCCGAATAGTTCACGTACGGAGCCAGATTTTCCGTGGCGTCGACGATCAGCCCCGCGCGGAACGAGGTGACATTGTCTTCCTGGGCCGGCGATCCGACGGTCTCTGTTTTCGCGTGGTCGCGCCGCACACCGAGCATGAGGGTGGCGCGATCACGATAGCGAATCTGGTCCTGTGCGTAGACGCCCAATTGCGACGTCACCTGCTCGGGAATCGGCAGATAGGTCAAATTCTGCGGAACGCCGCTATAGACGGGATCGTAGATGTCGATCGGCGCGACCGTCGTGTCGGCGTAGCCGCCGGTCACTTCGTCACGCTGATAGTCCACACCCGCCAGCAGCCGATGTTCCAGCGCGCCCGTCCCGAACGCGGCGACGACGCTGTTGTCGGTCGCGATCTTCGCGAAATCGTAGAAGGTGTTGAACAGCGAACGCGACAGCAGCCGGCGGTCCGCGTCGAGGAACGGGTTTTCCTCGCCGCTATAGACGTTGGGATAAATCTGCTCGTCCTGCTGCTCGGCCTCCAGATAGCGGGTGTTGCTGCGCAGCTCGAGCCAGTCGTTCGCCTTGTGCGACGCCAACAGCGTCACCGACGCCTGTTCCTTGTCGAAGCGATTATTGTCCGGCTCGCCCAGGAACGTGTCGTCGCGCATGCGGCGGCCCGGCGGGGCGTCCAGTGTCGCCTGGCTGGGAAGGAACTGGGAAATCGAGCGCGCCTTGTCGTTCTGGTACAGGGCGATCAGCGATACGTCCGTCCGTTCGTCCGGGCTCCATCGCAGGGACGGCATCAGGAGCAGGCGGTCGTCGCGCCCGTAGTCGATCTGGTTGCCGGCGTCGCGCACCACCGCCACGAACCGTCCCGCCAGCGCTCCGCCCAGAGGGCCGGTATAGTCGAATTGCGCCTGTTTCCGGTCGTAGCTGCCATATTCCAGCCCGACCTCGCCGCCAGCCTCGAAGCCGGGCAGCTTGGTCACCGCATTCAGCAAGCCGCCGGGCGAGCCCTGGCCATAGAGCACCGAGGACGGCCCGCGCAGCAGCTCGACCCGCTCCAGCGTGAACAGCTCCACGCGGGGCGCGTAGAAGCCACTGGGCCGCTGTATTCCGTCTTGATACTCGCCGAGACTGAACCCGCCGCGCGCGGTCGTATAGTCGAAGCGATAGTCGGTGCCGTTCGGCTCCGGCCGCACGCCGCCGGAATAGCGCAGCGTCTCCTGCAGGAACCCGGCACCCTGCTCGACGAACTGCGTGGCCGGGATGATGCTGATGGATTGCGGCGTCTGCATGATCGGCGTCGCCGTCTTGGTCGCCGTGACCGCCTCCCCGGTGACCAGCACGATATCCGGCGCGCCTCGCGCTTCGTCGGCCTGGGCGGGCGCCGGCGCTGCGGGCGCCGCCGCCGGCGCCGGATCGGAACGCCGCACGATCATGATCGCGCCGCTGCTCGACCGGCGGGCTTCCAGCCCCGTTCCATCCAGCAATTGCTCCAGCGCCTGATCTGGCGTCAGGGCGCCGGAGACCGCCGGCGCGGCGAGCCCGCGCACCAAATCGGCCGACGCGACGACGGACAGATCATAGTGCTGGCCAATGGCGGTCAGCGCCTGCTGCAGCGGTTGCGCCGGCAGGTCGATCGGCGCCGCCGATTGCTGCGCCGACGCAGCGCCCCCCGCCAGCAGAGCCACAGCCGACACCGCAGCCAGCATCACATGGCGGCCGCGCGCAATATTTCTCATCACAGTCATGGATTTACCCCCAAAACGTCCAGAACTCGCGACTGCGTATTAGTCGCATTTCGGTCCAAGGACGCTTGGCTCATCCGTTCGGTAACCCTGCCGCGCAAAAAAATCAGGGCGCGGCGCGCAGCTCGACGCCGCCCGCGCTGTCGTCCACCCGCAGGGCGAAGATTTCGGTCAGCGCCGCCAGCATGGAATCGATATCGCGGCTGTCGAAAGTGGCCGACACCCGCAGATCCCCGATGGCCGGATCGGTCAGCCGCACAGGGCGTTCCGCATACCGGTTGGCGTCGGCAATGACTTCGGACAGGGCGGCGTCCAGATAGACCAGACGGTGATCGCGCCAGGCGCCGACCTGTTCCGGATCGATGGCGGACGGGGCGTCCAGGCCCCCTGCCCGCGTCGCGGCGATCTGCCGTCCTGCAAGGAGCCGCGCGGCCGGCGACGACGGCCAGGCCACGCCGACCACGCCTTCGGCCACCGACACCCGCGTGACCGGCCCCTTGAGCTGGACGTCGAACTCGGTTCCCAGCGCGCTCGCGCGCAACTCGCCAGCGACGACATCGAACGGCCGCTCGGCGTCCGGCGCGACGTCGAAATACGCCTCGCCCGTGCGCAGGATGATCGTGCGCGCCGAGGCGGTAAACGCCGTCTCGATCGCCGAGCCGCCGCCCAGCGTGACCAGGCTGCCATCGGCCAGGGCAATTTCACGGATCTCGCCGGCTTTCGTCGCGTGGGCGGCCACGACCGGTTGCTCCTCTCCCGCCTGGTCAGGCGCGATGGCGAGAAACACGACCAGGGCGGCGCACGCCGCCAGAGCGAACCCCGCAGCCGGACGCCATGCCATATCCTGCAGGGCGCCAAGCACGGCGAAACCCGCGGACCGCGCGCGTTCGCGCAGCGACGGCCGGAAGAACGCCGCGTCCAGCGCGCCGGCCGGCAGCGTCCCGAGTTCGCTCCAGAATTGTTCGGCGCGCGCAAAGGCCTCCCGGTTTTCCGGCGCGGCGTTCAGCCAGTCGCCAAACGCCTGCCGTTCGGCGGGCGTCGCCGCCCCGTCCGTCATGACCGCCCGCCAGTGCAGCGCGGCCTCCATGCGGCTTTGTTCATCCTTGCTCATCGGGGGGCGGGCGCGGCGTCAGCTCGTAAGCGCGGAATAGAGATCGGCGGCGGCGCGGGCCACATGCTTGGTGACCGCCGGGCGCGAGACGCCCAGCCGCCGGGCCGCTTCGGCGTGGCTCAGACCTTCGATCCGCGTCAGGATAAAAGCGCGCCTGCGCTGTTCCGGCATATTGCGTAGCGCCTCATTCGCGATTGCGACGTGTTCTTTCCCGTCAAGGACGCGCTCGGGCGTCAGAAGGTAACCGTCCGGCCCCGGAAAATGCATCGCGGTTTCGGCGGCGTGCCGCTCCCGGACTTTCAGGGCGCGTTTTTCGGAAATCGCGATGTTGCGGGCGATGCGCCAGACGAACCCCGCCGGGTTCTCAATGTCGCGCAGATCGCCACGCGCGAAGATATTTTCGAAGGCGCGTTGCGCGATGTCTTCAGGCTCTGGAGGACCGGCCCCGAACGTGGAGCGAAGGTGGCCGACAAGGCGGTGGAAATGGGTTTCGTAAAGAGCCTTTACCGAATGATGCGCACTGGCCGCCTCTGCGCGGGAGACAGCTGCAGGATTTGTGCGCTCAAAGCCCAACGCGGTTCTCGTTTACATTTTCAGGCGACGCGGCGCCTCCGGTCATACCGGGACGCCCAGTTACTGCGGAGCTTCATGGCCTAGTTGAGAATAATTCGCAACAGAGTCACGGGCCGGCGGACTGTGCCGCCGCGATCTAACGCGCCCGCGTCCGTAGATTTGAAGCGGGAGCCGGCGCGGCGGGGGCGTGCGGCGGGACGCGGCGGTGGGATAGGGCTTCGGCGATGTGGACGCGGCGCACCGAGGGCGCGCCGTCCAGATCGGCGATGGTGCGGGCGACGCGAAGCGTGCGGTGATAGGCGCGCGCGGTCAGGCCCAGCGTCTCGGCGGCCTTGATCAGCAGGGTGCGGCCCGCCTCGTCCGGCGCGGCGCAACGGTCCAGCGCCTCGCCCGACAGCTCCACATTGGTCCGCGCGCCGCCGGCGTCTGCGCCCCGGCCTTCCTGCATCGCGCGGGCGGCGGCGACGCGGGCGGCGACCTCCGCGGTGCCTTCCGCCGGCGGAGGCAGCGCCAGATCTGCGGGGGTCACCGCCGGCACGTCGATCTGAAGGTCGATGCGGTCCATCAGGGGGCCGGAAATGCGGGCCTGATAATCGATGGCGCAGCGCGGGCCGCGCCGGCAGGACACGCCCGACGCCCCGCCATCGCCGCAGCGGCAGGGATTCATGGCGGCGACCAGCTGGAACCGCGCGGGATAGCGGACATGGGCGTTGGCGCGCGCCACGCTGACCTCCCCGGTCTCCAGCGGCTGGCGCAGGGAATCCAGAACCTGGGGGCTGAACTCCGGCAATTCGTCCAGGAACAACACGCCGCGATGGGCCAGTGAGATTTCGCCCGGCTTGGCGCGCACGCCGCCGCCGACCATGGCGGCCATGGAGGCGCCGTGATGCGGCTCCCGGAACGGGCGGGAGCGGGACAGCGCGCCCTTGTCCAGAAGCCCCGCCACCGAATGGATCATGGAGACGTCCAGCAGCTCCCGCGCGCTGAGCGGCGGCAGCAGGCCGGGCAGGCGCGCGGCCAGCATGGATTTGCCGGCGCCCGGCGGGCCGACCATCAAAAGGTTGTGGCCGCCGGCGGCGGCGATCTCCAGCGCCCGCTTGGCGGCCTCCTGCCCGCGCACCTCGCGCAGGTCGGGAACGGGCCCGTCCTCCCGCAAGGGACCGGGCGCGGGCGGGGACAGGACCTGCGTGCCCTTGAAGTGATTGACGATCTGGATGAGCGAAGCCGGCGCGAGGATTTCCATGTCCCCGGCCCAGGCCGCCTCGGGCCCGCAAGCCGTCGGGCAGATGAAGCCGAGCCCCTCTTCATTGGCCAGCATCGCGGCCGGCAGGGCGCCGGAGACCGGCGCCAGCGTTCCGTCCAGCGACAGCTCGCCGAAGGCCGCGAACCCGTCGAGCGCGTCCTGCGGGATGACGCCCAGAGCGGACATCACCGCCAGCGCGATGGGCACATCGTAATGGCTGCCCTCCTTGGGCAGGTCGGCGGGGGCCAGGTTCACGATGACGCGCGATTGCGGCAGGGCCAGGCCGATGGCGGCGAAGGCGGCGCGCACGCGCTCGCGCGCCTCGCTGACCGCCTTGTCGCCCAGGCCGACGACGGCGAAGACCGGCTGGGCCGCGGCGGCGCACTGGACCTGAACGTCCACCCGGCGCGCCTCGGCCCCTTCGAACGCGGCCGTCACAACCCGTGCGCCCATGCCCTCGCCTCCGTTTCGCCCGGTAAAGCCAAGCATCCCGGCGCCGGGAGATCAAGAACAAAATGAGAACTTTCGGGCCGCCCCGATTATGAGACCGCTCTCAGGACGGCCCGCCGGACCTGGTCTAGAGCTTGATCCAAAAGGCGATCCGGGAGGGAGACATGAAACGATATCTTGCGGGCGCTGCGGCGCTGCTGGCGCTGGCCGCGTGCGGGCCGTCCGGGGAATCCGGGACCGTCGCCGAGGAGACGGCGCCGGCGGCCGAACCGGCTGAAACCGCCGGCGAAACGGCCGACGCGGGTCCAGCCGGATTCGCCCAGGTGGATGCGGCCCGGATCGAGGCGGCCGACCCTGCCCAGTGGCCCACCTATGGCGGCACATACAAGGAGCAGCGCTACAGCGCGCTGGACCAGATCACCGCCGGCAACGCCGGAGAGCTGGGGCTGGCCTGGTACGCCGATTATGACGGCAAGACCGCCAAGGTGATGCAGGAAGGCACCCCGCTGTTCATCGACGGCGTGCTGTACGTCTCCACCGCCTGGTCCAACGTCTACGCCTTCGACGCGCGGACGGGCGAGCGGCTGTGGCGCTTCGACCCGGAAGTTCCGAACGAATGGGCGGTCAATGTCTGTTGCGGCCTGGTCAATCGGGGCATCGCGGCGTGGAACGGCAAAATCTATGTCGGCACGCTGGACGGGCGCCTGATCGCTATCGACGCGGAGACCGGCGAAGCGGTCTGGTCGGAAATGACCATCGACCAGCAATGGCCCTATTCCATCACCGGCCCGGTGCGCGTGGTCGACGGCAAGGTGCTGGTGGGAAGTTCCGGCGCGGAATTCGGCGTGCGCGGCTATCTGGCCGCCTATGACGCCGAGAGCGGGGAGCAGATCTGGCGGTTCTACACCATCCCCGGAAATCCCGCGGAGGGGTTCGAGAACGCCGCGCTGGAAATGGCCGCCGACACCTGGACCGGCCAGTGGTGGCGCGTCGGCGGCGGCGGCACGGTGTGGGACGCCACGACCTACGATCCCGAAACCGGCCTGATCTATATCGGCGTCGGCAACGGCAGTCCGTGGAGCGCGGTGGAGCGCAGTCCGGACGGCGGCGACAATCTGTTCCTGTCGTCCATCGTCGCGATCGACGCCGACACTGGGGAATATGTCTGGCACTACCAGACCACGCCCTGGGAGACGTGGGACTATACCGCCACCCAGCACATCATGGTCGCCGACATCGAAATCGGCGGCGAGGCCCGCCACGTCGTGATGCAGGCGCCGAAGAACGGTTTCCTCTATGTGCTGGACGCCGCGACCGGCGAGCTGCTGCGGGCCAGTCCGTATACGGAGATCAACTGGGCCGACGGTGTCGACATGGAGACCGGACGGCCGATCATCCGGCCGGAGGCGCGCTACGACGTCACCGGCGTGCCGTTCAACAGCCTGCCCGGGCCGCAGGGCGCCCATGCCTGGCACCCGATGGCGTTCAGCCCGGACACCGGCCTGGTCTATATCCCGACCCAGGACGCCTATTTCTACTGGGCGCACGACCCGGACTGGGAACCGCAGGAAGTCGGCTTCAATCTGGGCGTCCAGTTCCCGCCGCCGCCGCTGCCCGAAGGCGAACCGACCGGTTTCCAGGGGCATTTGCGCGCCATGAACCCGGACACCGGCGAAATCGTCTGGTCCAGCGACTTCAATCAGGGCCCGACGGGCGGTGCGCTGGCCACAGCCGGCGGCCTGGTGTTCCAGGGCAATGGCGCGGGCGCCCAGTTCCGCGCCATGGACGCATCCACGGGCGCGGTAGTGTGGAGCACCGAAGCCCAGACCGGGGTTTTCGCCGGCCCGATCAGCTATGAGCTGGACGGCGAGCAATATGTGGCGATCAACGCCGGGGCGACCGACCAGGGCGATTATTTCGCCCCGACCTATGGCCGGCTGCTGGTGTTCAAGCTGGGCGGGACGGCGACCCTGCCGGAGGCCGAACCCTATACGCCGCGGCCGCTCGCGCCGCCGCCGGCCGAGGCGCCGGAGGAGATCGTCCAGGCGGGGCTGGAGCATTATGGCGATCTGTGCGCCAGCTGCCACGGGGCGGAGACGGACGGCCGCACGCGCGGCGCCACCTTCCCCGACCTGCGGCGCACGCCGCTGCTCTACACCCAGGACGGGTTCGACGCCGTGGTGCTGGACGGCGCCCGCGCCGACGCCGGCATGGTCGGCTTCTCCGCCCAGCTGACGCCGGAAGATACGCAGGCGTTGCGGGCCTATCTGATCGCCAAGGCGAACGACGATCTGGAGGCCCAAAACGAACGCTGCGCCGCCGATCCCGGCGGGTTCGGCTGTCCCGGCGCGGATGAGCCGGCCGTCGCGGACAGCGACGGCGGCGCCGGCGCGCATGTCGATCCAACGGCGGACGACTAGGCGCTTTCGTCAAAACGGAAAGCTGAGGCCCGGCGGAGCGATCCGCCGGGCTTTTTTTCTGGCGTCCGGCGCGCCCGATGCGCACTCGACAAATCGGCTTGCCGAGATTTATGAGAACATTCTCATAATTTCCGGACCCCGCCTGAAAGAAGCGAGGCCATTTGAAGAGATCGCTTCGGGAGGGAAGCCTTATGCGGAAGATTTCATGGATTGCGGCCGCGTCATGCGCGGCGCTAGCCCTGACGGCGTGCGGCGAGGGGAACGACGCCGCGGAGCTGGAGGCGCCGGACGCGCCGGCGGCCGAAGCCGAGGCGCCCGCCGCTGGCATGGCGGAGGCCGAGCCCGAGACAGAGCCGGCGGAAAGCTGGGATTTCGCCAATGTCACGGCCGAGCGGCTGGAGAACGCGGAGTCCGAACCCGGCCAGTGGCTGACCTATGGCGGCACCTATAAAGAGCAGCGGTTCAGCCAGCTGGACGAGATCAACACCGAAAATGTCGGCGATCTGGGCCTGGTCTGGTACGGCGACTACGACACCAATATCAACCAGCAGGGCACCCCGCTGTTCGTCGACGGGACGATCTATGTCTCGACCGCGCGGTCCAAGGTCTACGCTTTCGACGCGCGCACCGGGGAGCAGCTCTGGTTCTACGACTCCATGTTCGACCCGGCGGTGGCCCAGCATGTCTGCTGCGGCCTGGTGAACCGGGGCGTCGCGGCCTTCGAAGGCAAGATCTATCTGGGCACGCTGGACGGCCGGCTGGTGGCGCTGGACGCCGAAACCGGCGAGGTCGTGTTCGACCGCATGGTCGCCGACCAGAGCGCCTCGGAATCCATCACCATCGCGCTGCGCGTGGCGGACGGCAAAATCCTGCTGGGCGTGGCGGGCGGCGAATACAAGGTTCGCGGCTGGATGGGCGCGTTCGACCCGGACACGGGCGAGGAGCTGTGGCGGTTCTGGACCGTGCCCGGCAACCCGGCCGACGGGTTCGAGAACGAGGCCATGGAAATGGCCGCCGAGACCTGGGTCACGCCCGGCTGGTGGGAAGTCGGCGGCGGCGGCCCGGTGTGGGACTCCATGACCTATGATCCCGAGACGGGGCTGGTCTATTTCGGCGTCGGCAACGGCACGCCCTGGAACGCCGAGCACCGCGATTCCGGCGGCGGCGACAATCTGTTCCTGGCGTCCATCGTGGCGGTCCATATCGAGGACGGCTCCTACGCCTGGCACTACCAGGAAAATCCGTGGGAGACCTGGGACTATGACGCCAATCAGGGGATCACGGTCGCGGACCTGGAGATCGGCGGCGAAACCCGCCATGTCGTGATGCAGGCGCCGAAGAACGGCTTCTTCTATGTGCTGGACGCCTGGACGGGCGAGCTGCTGTCGGCCAAGCCCTTCGCCAACATGAACTGGGCGAACGGCGTCGGCGAGGACGGCCGGCCGATCGAGGTTCCCGGCGCACGCTATGACGTGACGGACGAGGCGTGGAACATGCTGCCCGGACCGGCCGGCGCGCATGCCTGGCACTCCATGGCGTTCAGCCCGGAAACGGGGTTCGCCTATATCCCGACCCAGGACATGTACATGGTCTTCGAACAGACCGAGACGTTCGAGAAGAGCGAGACCGGCTTCAATCTGGGCATCCAGTTCCCGGCCTCCCCCGAATATTACGAGCAGAACCCGGACGCCCCGCGCGGCTTCACCGGCTTCCTGCAGGCGTTCAATCCGACCACGGGCGAGGTCGCCTGGCGGACCGACGACGCCGGCCCGGCCACGGGCGGGGCGCTGGCCACCGCCGGCGGTCTGGTCTTCCAGGGCGGCGGCGGCAACGAGACGGTGCGCGCCTTCAACGCGGAGACCGGCGAGAAGCTGTGGGAGTTTGACGTCCACACCGCCGCCCTGCCCGGCCCGATCAGCTATGAGCTGGACGGCCGGCAATATGTGGCGTTCAGCGTCGGCGGCACGGCCCAGGGCGGCTATTTCGCCCCGGCCAACGCCCGCCTGCTGGTGTTCGCCCTGGGCGGGACGGAGCAGCTGCCCGAGCCGGCGCCGTTCGCCCAGCGTCTGCTGGACCCGCCGGTCCAGACCGCGTCCGCCGAGACCATCGATGCGGGCCGCGAGCTGTACGGCGAGAATTGCGGCGCCTGTCACGGGCCGGACGCCACCGGCGGCCGCGCCAACCTGCCCAACCTGACCCGCACGCCGCTGCTGGCCTCCGCCGAGGGCTTCGAGGCGACGGTGCAGTTCGGGCGGGAGCAGCTGGGCATGCCGGCGTTCGACGGTCAGCTGGACTCTGACCAGATCGCCCAGATCCACGCCTTCGTGATCGACGCGGCGCACACGCAAGTCGAGCTGATGGCCCAGCGCGGCGGACCTGGCGGGCCGGGCGGCCCCGGCGGCCCGGGCGGCGATGACGAGGCCGAAGGCGACGGGCTGCACGACAACCCGGACGACGCGGCGGCCGGCGACGGCCTGCACGACAATCCCGACGACTAGAGCGGCGGGATACGCGTCAAAGACAAAGGCCCGGCGGATCGCTCCGCCGGGCCTTTTCTTTTAGGTCCGAGACCTGAGGACTGAGCCGGTGGCTCACCCTGCCCTCGCGAAATCCGCTCGGGCGTTCGGCGCTCGGAACGCGACGCGTTCCGTCCGCCAACGCGGACCGCGCCTTACCCCATATAGATGGTCTTGGTTTCCAGATAGGACATCAGGCCTTCCGGTCCGCCTTCGCGGCCCATGCCGGACTGCTTGAAGCCGCCGAAGGGCGCCTCGATCGATTTCAGCAGGCCGTTGACCGTGATGTTGCCCGTGCGGATGCGGCGGGCGACGTCGTAGCCGTGCTCCTTGTCGCCGGCATAGACCGCGCCGTTCAGGCCATAGGTCGTGTCGTTGGCGATGCGGACGGCCTCATCCTCGTCCTTGTAGGGGATGAAGCTGACCACGGGGCCGAAGATCTCTTCCTGGGCGATGGTCATGGAGTTGTCGACGTCCGCGAACACGGTCGGCTCCACATAGAAGCCGCTGTTCAGGTTCTTCGGACGGCCGCCGCCCATGACCAGGCGGGCGCCTTCGTCCCGGCCCTTCTTGATATAGCCTTCGACGCGGTCGCGCTGACGCTGCATGGAGAGCGGGCCCATATGGGTCGTCTCCTCGAACGGGTCGCCGACATTCAGCTTGCCGATCACGCCGGTATAGGCGTCCAGCACCTCGTCCTTGCGGCTTTCCGGAACCAGAACCCGGGTCAGGCTGAAACAGACCTGGCCGGTGATCGGCATGGAGTACGGCACCAGCGACTGCAGGGCCTGGCCGATATCGGCGTCCTCCAGAACGATGGCGGCGGACTTGCCGCCCAGTTCCAGCGACACGCGCGCCAGACGGTCCATGCAGGTCTTGGCGATGTGCTTGCCGGCGGCGGTGGAGCCGGTGAAGGCGACCTTGTCGATCTGCGGATGGCGGATCAGGTAATCGCCGGTCTCCCGCCCCGCCGGCAGGATGTTCAGCACGCCGGCCGGCAGGCCGACCATTTCGGCCACTTCCGCCATGATCCAGGCGTCGACCGGGGTTTCCGGCGACGGCTTGGCCACGATGGTGCAGCCGGCGGCCAGGCCCGCGGCGATCTTGTAGGCCAGCAGAACGGCCGGGGCGTTCCACGGCGTCACGGCGGCGACCACGCCGGCCGGTTCGCGCGCGATGCGGGCTTCCATGCCGTTGGACAGGATGCGGGTTTCGACGAAGTCGAACTCCTTGGCCATCTTGCCGTAATAGTGGAACAGTTCCGGCACCTCGGCCGAGGCCTTGGAGGACAGGAAGATCGGGCAGCCCATCTGGCCGGTCCAGGCCTCGCCCAGCAGCGGCAGGCGCCGTTCCAGCTCGTCGCCCATCTTGATCAGCAGGTCGCCGCGCTCGGCCGGCGTCATTTTCGGCCAGGGGCCGGTTTCGAACGCCTTGCGGGCCGCGGTCACGGCCTTTTCTATGTCGGCCGGGGTCGCTTCCTTGTAGGTCAGCAGCACTTCTTCATTGTGCGGATTGACGACCTGCAGATCGGCGCCGCCCTCGGGCTGGGTCCATTTGCCGTCAAGAAAAAGGGAGGTTCCCCGGCTCTTGATGGTCTCGATTTCGGTCTTCAGAAGTTCCATTGCGGTATTCCTTCCCCATTCTCTGGCCCCATTTTAGCGCGCCTTCGGCGCAATTGGGACCGTTTCTCTGCGCCCTCCGCCCGTTTCAGGGCAGCTGACCGGGCACGATTTCGTAATCTCCGACGACATCCAGCTGAACCGTGACCGGGTCCAGGCTGTCATTCATCAGATACCAGCCGTGAATGCCGTCGAACGGGGCGGTCATGACGCCCGATTCCGCCGCGCCGCGGCCCCGGCGATAGAACATCACCGTGCCCGGCGCGTCTCCGACCCGTTCGGTATGGCCATGAAACTCGGACAGCAGGGCGTCGGGGTCCGAAAGCCCTTCCGCCGTCCAGGAATAGGCGATCGTTCCGCCCTGTTTCATGTCCAGCTTGTATTCCAGCGCGCTGTAGGCCGGGACGGGGATGGAGATGCGCTCCCCGCCCTCGACCTCGGCGCCCTCGCTATAGACGCCGTCCGCGAGCGGGACCTCGATCCAGTCGGTTGCGGGCGGCGCGGTCTCCGGCTCGGCAGGCGGGGCGGCCTCGATCTCCGCGATCAGGGCGTCGGCGTTGAATTCCTCCGCGCCGGCGCCGGGGGCCGACGCGGTCTGGTCGCCCTGCCCGCAGGCCGCGCACAGGAGCGCGGCCAGGGCAAGAGCCGGAACGGCGCGCGCGCCCATCCTATTTGCGGGCCGCCTTCGCGGCCTTCTTCGCCGGCTTTTTGGCGGTCTTCTTGGCGGCTTTCTTCGCGCCCTTCTTGGCGCTCTTCTTCGCCGCCTTGGCGCCCTGCTCCTTCAGCGTGGAGACGCCCTTGTCGCTGTAGTTCTGCAGGCCCGGACGGAATTTCTTGTCGTCCAGGAAGGCCTTCATGGCGCCCTTGCGGTTGTTGGCGCCGCCGAAATGGATGGCCTCGGAAATCTTGGCGTAGAGATAGTCGGCGGAGGTGTCCCAATCCATTTCCGCGATCCGCTTCACGGTGACCTTCACCCCGCGCAGCGTGGTGTCGTTCTTTTCCATCAGCGTCTTGGCCAGTTCGCGCGTGCGGGCCTTCAGGCGGGACAGCGGCACGGCCTCGTTCACCAGGCCCATCTCGGCGGCCTTGGCGCCCGAGAACGGCTCGCCGGTCATGGCGTAATAGAGCGTGTTGCGCATGCCGCACATGTCGACCATGGCCTTGGACGCATTGCCGCCCGGGATGATGCCCCAGTTGATCTCCGACAGGCCGATCTTGGCTTCCTCGGCCGCGATGGCGAGGTCGCAGGCTGCCAGCGGGGCGAAGGCGCCGCCGAAGGCGTAGCCGTTGATCATGGCGATCGTGGCCTTCGGATACATGCGCAGCCAGCGCCACTGCCATTCCTCGGTCTCGCGGCGGACCTGCAGCAGGGTGGTGTCCGGCTCGTTGTCCGTGGCGCGGAAATAGTCCTGCAGGTCCATGCCGGCGGCGAAGGCCTCGCCCTTGCCGCTCAGGACCAGCACGCGGCAGCGGTCGTCGGTGGCCAGATATTCGATGGTCGCGCGCATCTCGCGGTTCAGCTCGATGCTCATCGCGTTGCGCTTTTCGGGCCGGTTGAAATAGACCCAGGCGATCCCGTCCTCGAACTCCACCAGGACGGTCTTGCCCCAGGGCTCTTTGCTCGCTGCCATCTGTTTTTTCTCCGTTCTTCGGCCGGCGCTCTCTAGCGCGCCGGAAAATCCTTGTCCGCCCAGCGGCGCTCCGCGGCGTCCCAGAACAGGGCCGCGCAGTCGACGCCGGAAAACCGCTTCAATTCCTGTACGCCGGTCGGGCTGGTGACGTTGATCTCCGTCAGCTTGCCGCCGATCACGTCGATCCCGACCAGAACCAGTCCGCGCTGTTTCAGCACCGGACCGATCGTCTCACAAATCTTCATGTCGTGGTCGTCCAGGCCGGATTTTTCCGCCTTGCCGCCGACATGCATGTTGGACCGCGCCTCGCCCGCCTGGGGCACGCGGTTGATCGCCCCGGCGGCCTCGCCGTCGATCAGGATCACGCGCTTGTCGCCCTTCGACACGTCGGGGAGGTATTGCTGGGCGATCACCGGCTCGCGCGAGCGTTCGAAGAACAGCTCCAGCAGCGCCGCCAGGTTCGGGTCCGCGCCCTTCAGCGCGAACACGCCCGCCCCGCCATTGCCGTAGAGCGGCTTCACGATCACGTCGCCCATTTCCTTGCGGAAGGCGCGGATCTCCGCCACGTCGCGGCTGACCAGCGTGGCCGGGCCCAGTTCCGGGAAGTCCAGCACCATCACTTTTTCGGGGCTGGAGCGGACCCAGAACGGATCGTTCAGCACCATCGTGTCGGGGGCCAGTTGCTCCAGAACATGCGCGGCGGTCAGATACGCCATGTCGAAGGGCGGGTCCTGACGCATCAGCACGATGTCGGCGTCCGCACGCAAATCCAGGCTTTCGGCCGGCGCGAAATCGACATGGTTTCCCCGCTCCCGCCGCAGGGTCACCGCGCGCGTGCGGGCGCGGATCGCGCCGCGGTCCCAGACCAGCTCGTTCGGGTGGAAGACGCAGACCGAATGGCCGCGCGCCTGCGCCTCCAGCGCCAGCGCGAACGTGGTGTCGGCGTCGATATCGACCCCTTCGATGGGGTCCATCTGAATGGCGACGCGCAGGCTCATGCGGGGATGTTTCCTCGGGGCGGACTGCCGGAGGGCGTTCTAGCCGCGCGGGCGGCGTTTTCCCAGCGTCGATGTGGGATTCCGGTCGGACCTAGCCACGCGCATCGCGATGCGATGCGTCACTGCGCAGCCGTCTCCTGGCCTTCGATCCGCACGTAAGTGACGACGCGGTCGACGCCGTTCACGCGGGCCGCGGTCTGGGCCGCGCGCTCCAGCTCTTCGCCGCTGCGCGCCACGCCCAGCAGATAGACGACGCCGTTATTGACCTCGACATTATAATTGATGCTGCGCACCTGGCTGTCGCCCAGCAGGGCGGCGCGAACGGCCTGGCTGGTCAGCTCGTCCTGGGCGTTGGCGCCGGTTGTGGCGCGCTCGCCCACCGTGATCTCGTTGGCGACCTGGCTGACCGTATCGCCGGTCCAGGCGATGCGCTCGGCCTCGATCCGGTCTTCCTGCCGCGGGACCTCGCCGGACAGCAGGACGATGCCCTGCGTCACCTCCACATCGACGCCGTCCAGGGCGAAGGCGGAGCGTTTCATGCGGGATTTTATGCCGCTGGCCGCGTTGTAGTCCGCGATGGCTTCGGCTGTGCCGCCGCGGCTGATGACGCCGACCGCGCCGCAGCCGCCCAAAAGCGCGGCAAGACAGGCGGCGAGGCAGGCTGTGCGAATCATTCCGCCATATTAGGCCAAGCGCGCGCCTATATCAGCGCCGTCAGGTGCGCCGCCTCCGGCCGCCAAGCGTCGCGCAGATGGCGCGGCCAGCCGCCGGGGCGTGACAGGATCAAGTCGTAGCGGATGTCCAGCACCGCCAGAGCCGGCCGCTGGCTGCGGAAGGCGCTGGCGGCGCGCACGATGCGGTCCTGCTGGCGCAGCGTCACCGGCTCCCGCCGCGCGGTTTCGCCGGCCAGCACCTTTACCTCCACAAAAGCGAGCATGCGGCCGCGCCGGGCGACCAGATCGACCTCCCCTGCGCCACAGCGGAAGCGCCGGGCCAGAATGGAATAGCCCTTGAGGCGCAGCAGCCAGGCGGCGATCGCTTCGGCGCGGCGGCCGCGCGCCTCCGCCCCGCGCCGCCCCGGCTTCCCACGTTTCACGCGCCGTCCTTCAGCGCCAGCGCGCGGGCATAGACCTGACGCTTCGGCAGGCCGCTGGCGGCGGCGACCTCGGCCGCCGCGTCCTTCACCGTGCCGCGGGCGAGCGCGCGGTCCAGCGCGGCGTCCACCGCCGCGGCGTCCCAGGCTTGGCCCGCCTGCGGCGGGCCGACCAGCACCACGATCTCCCCTTTCGGGGCGCCGGCCTCCGCATAGTGGGCGGCGAGATCGGCCAGCGGCGCCCGGCGCGTCTCCTCGAACGCCTTGGTCAGCTCGCGCGTCACGCAGGCCTCGCGCGGGCCGAACGCCTCCGCCATGTCGGTCAGGCTCGCGGCCAGACGCGACGGGGCCTCGAAAAAGATCAGCGTGGCGGGGACGGCGGCCAGCTCCGCAAATGTCTGGCGGCGGGGGCCGGCCTTGTGCGGGGCGAAGCCCGCGAACAGGAAGCGGTCGGTCGGCAGGCCGGAGACGGCCAGCCCCGCCAGCGGGGCGGAGGCGCCGGGCGCGGCGTAGACCGCGATCCCCTGCTCCGCCGCCTCCTTCACCAGCCGGTAGCCGGGATCGGAGACCAGCGGCGTGCCAGCGTCGGAGACCAGCGCCACGCGTGCGCCATCCGCCAGCTGGCGCAGGATTCCGGGCCGGACCTCCTGCGCATTGTGTTCGTGATAGGGCGAAAGCCGCGTTTTCACCCCATAAGCGTCAAGAAGCCGCCGCGTGACGCGCGTATCTTCCGCCAGAATGACGTCGGCGGCGGTAAGCGCGTCCAGCGCCCGGAAGGTCACATCGCGCAGATTGCCGATCGGCGTCGCCACGATATACAGGCCGGGGCCGAATTGCTGTAAAGGCTGCGGCCAGGAACCAATCGTCTCGTCTTTGCTTTGTTCGGGCGGCGCCATGATGTTTGACACCTTCTCATTCTTTCGCCGCCCCGGAAACGCCCCGGACGCGCACCGGCCTCCCGCCGGCAAGCTGACCGCCAGGCTGCGCAACGCCGTGCTGGCCGTGGCGCTGGCGGGTCTGGCCGCCGCGTGCGCCAGCGCGCCGCCGCCCCCGCCGCCGGTCGTTGTCCCGCCGCCGCCCGAGCCCACGGCGCCGGAGCCCGAAACCCCGATCCGCCCGGACCGCACCGAAGTCCCCGATTTCGGCGTGACTCCGCCGCATATGGAAGGGCGGGAGCTGGTGCGCGTGGCGCTGCTGCTGCCGTTCACCCATTCCAGCAGCGCGGTGCGGACCGAGGCCGGCTCGATGCTGAACGCCGCCGAGCTGGCGCTGTTCGAGCGCGGCAACGAATCCATGCTGCTGATTCCCAAGGACACCGGCGGCACGCGCGCCGGCGCCGAAGCCGCGACGCGCAACGCGCTGCAGGAAGGCGCCGATGTGATCCTGGGCCCGCTGTTCGCCCAGGCGGTCAGCGGCGCGGGTTCCGTCGCGCGGCCGCGCGGCATTCCGGTCATCGCCTTTTCCACCGACCGGTCGGTGGCGGGCACGGGCGTCTATCTGCTGAGTTTTGCGCCGGAGCCGGAAGTGCGCCGCGCGGCCAGTTTCGCCGCCTCGCGCGGGGCGACGTCCATCGCCCTGCTGGCCGCCGACAACGCCTTCGGCCGGCGCGTGGCGGACGTGCTGCGCGAGATTTCGCAGGCGGGTGGGCCGCAATTCTTCGAAGCGGCTTTCTATCAGGCGAACAATTTCGACCAGGCGACGGCCGCCATCGAACGGCTGGCCAGCGCCCGCGCCGCCGGGGCGTTCGACGCCATCTATATCAGCGACTCGCCGGGCGCGCTGCGGGAGCTAAGCTCGGTGATCCGCTCCAATTCGCTGTCGGCGGGCGATCTTATGGTTCTTGGGCCCGATTCCTGGCGCACCGATCCGCAGGCCGGCACGGTCGGCGTGCTGGACGGCGCCTTCATGGCCGGACCGGACCAGAGCCAGCATTCGGCTTTCGCCGCGGCGTACCGTGCGGCCTATTCCGACAGCCCGTCGGATTTGGCGAGCCTGGCCTATGACGCGGTCGCCGTGGCGGCGCAGCTGCGCGGCGACGATGCGGACTGGGGCACGCTGGAAAACCGCAGCGGCTATCTGGGCGCGGACGGCCTGTTCCGCCTGCCGCCGGACGGCGTGGTCGAACGGGGTCTGGCGGTCTACGAGCTGGGCCCGGCCGGGTCCTTCGTGGTGGAGCCGGCGCCCTCCCGCTTCAATCTGGGCTTTTAGGCGTTTCGGGCTCGAAGGGCGGGCGCGGATCGGGCCGGTCGTCATTGCGTTCGGGTATGCCGTCCACGACATGGCCGTCGTCGTCCAACAGGCCGTCGCGCGCCATAACCTCGCCCAGCGTCGTCCAGGCCGCCCGGGCGCGGTCGATATAGCGCTGATTGTTCAGAACGTCCGGATCGTCGCGGAATTCCTCGAACAGCGCCTCGACCGTGTCGTAGTCGTGCTTGCGGAAGGAGGATTCCATCCGCGCGGCCTGTGACGGCAGGACGCCCAGCGCCTCCAGCGAGCAGCGCGCCGCCTCCAGCGAGGAGCCGAACATTTCCCGCACCGCATAGTCCGCGCCGGCCGCGCGCAGGCGGTAATATTGCAGGCGGTCATAGGCGCGCGCGACGATGGTCACGTGCGGATGGTGGGTCTTCACGAACTCCACCAGCTCCAGCGCCCGGCCGGGATTGCCGAGCGCGATGACCAGCACCTTGGCGTCCTCGATCCCCGCGGCGACCAGCATGTCGGGCCGCGTGGCGTCGCCATAGAAGCTGGGCACGCCGAAATTGCGCAGCAGCTTCACCTGGCCCATCGAATGGTCCAGCACGACGGTGTCGAAGCCGCTGGCGCGCAGCATCCGGTGCACGATCTGGCCGAAGCGGCCGATGCCGACGATGATCGCCGTGCCGCGTTCGGTGACCTGGTCCGGCTCCTCGTCATCCACCCCGCGCATCAGATGCGGCCGCACCACGCGCGCGTACAGGATGAACAGGCCGGGCGTGGCCAGCATCGACAGCACGATCGCCGCCGACAGGATATTGGCGGTCTCCTGCGGCAGGACCGCCGCGCCGACCGCGAACGTGAGCAGCACGAAGCCGAATTCACCGGCCTGGGCCAGGCCCAGCGCCACCAGCCACCGGTCCGTCGGCTGCAGGCCGAAGGCCCGGGCGACCGGATACAGGACCGCGATCTTCAGCAGGATCAGTCCGACCACCCAGACCGCGATCCGCCCCGGCGTGTCGGCCATGACCGACAGGTCCATCCCCGCGCCCACGGTGATGAAGAACAGGCCGAGCAGGATGCCCTTGAACGGCTCCACGTCGGACTGAAGCTCGTGGCGGAACTCGCTGTCGGCCAGGACCACGCCGGCGAGGAACGCGCCCAGCGCCGGCGACAGGCCGACCATCGCGGTCAGCCAGGAAATCGCCACCACCATCAGCAGGGCGACGACGGTGAACGTCTCCTGTGCGCGGGTCTGGGCGACGGTGCGCAGGACCGGGCGCACGGCGAACCGGCCGAACAGGATGACGATGGCGACGACCGAGACCGTTGCCACGGCCTGGGCCCAGGCGGGCAGGCCGCTGATCGCGCTTTCGCCCGCGCCGTGGCCGCCGGCGGCGTCCGCCGCGCCATGGGCGGCGGCCTCCACCCCCGAGCCGGCAAGAAGCGGCATGATGGCCAGGATGACGATGACGAAGACGTCCTGGAACAGCAGGATGGCGACGCTGGCCCGCCCGCCCTCGCTTTTCAGCAGGCCGCGCTCGGACAGGGTCTGCAGCACCATGGCCGTGGAGGACAGCGCCAGGATCAGGCCGACCGCCAGCGCCGCGCGCCATTCATGGCCCAGCACCATGGCCAGCGCGCCGAGCGCCAGGGCCGAGCCCGCCACCTGCAGCCCGCCGAGACCGAGGAGGCGGGAGCGGAGCTCCCACAACAGGCGGGGCTGCAGCTCCAGCCCCACCAGGAACAGCATCAGGATGACGCCGATCTCGGCGAAGCTCTGAAGGGTTTCGGTCTCGCCGCCGACCAGGCCCAGAAGCGGACCGATAATGATCCCGGCCAGCAGATAGCCGAGCACCGATCCCAGCCCCAGCCGCTCGGCCAGCGGCGCCATCACCCCCGCGGCGCAGAGATAGATGAGCGGCTGGAAAAGAACGTCGTCCACGGCGAAAAATCCCTTCTGCGCCCATACTATGACCAAGACCGCGGCCGCGGCGATACGCAAATCGAACCGGGCGGTTATGCGCGGACGCGCGGGCCCGCGCAGGACGATTGCACGGCGCCGTGAAACGGGCATGATCGACCCGATGGTCAGCACAGTTTCCGCGTTTCTCGATGCGCACTCGGCCGTCATCGCTTTGGGCGTGATCCTTGCCGTTTTCGTCGCCTTCTTCGCCGAATGGCGGCCGCCGGAGGTTGTGGCCTCCGCGGGGGCGGCAGCGTTCCTGATCCTCGGAATTCTGACGCCGGACCAGGCGGTGGGCGTGTTCTCCAACAGCGCGCCGATCACGATCGGGGCGATGTTCATCGTGTCCGGCGCCCTGCTGCGAACCGGGATTCTGGAGGCCGCCAGCCGGCGCATTGTGGCGCTGGCGGGGAATTCGCCCCGCGCGGCGGTCGGCGCGGTCCTGGGCGGGGCGACGGTCGCGTCCGGCTTCATGAACAATACGCCGGTGGTGATGGTGCTGGTCCCGGTGGCCCGGCGTCTGGCGCGCAAGCTGGGGGCCGCGCCCTCCCGCCTGCTGCTGCCGATGTCCTATGCGGCGATCATCGGGGGCACCTGCACGCTGATCGGCACGTCCACGAACCTGCTGGTCGACGGCGTGGCGCAGGATCTGGGACTTGCGCCTTTTTCCATGTTCGAGATCACCGGCATGGGCGTGCTCGTGGCGCTGGTGGCCGGGGCCTATCTGTACATCGTCGGGTCGCGGCTGGTGCCGGCGCGGTCCTCGCTCAGCGACGTTCTGGAGCAGGAAAAGAAGCCGCGCTTCATCGCCGAAGTCGTGGTGCCGCTGGATTCGCCGGTGATCGGCAAGGCGCTGGAGGACGTTCCGGTCTTCCGCAATCCCGATGTCACGGTGGTGGACCTGCTGCGCCACGGCGCCTCGCGCCGCTATTCGATGAAATCGCTGACGCTGGAGGCGGGCGACCGCGTGCTGATCGAGACCCCGGCGGCGGAGCTGATGGGCATCCGCGAGAGCGGGAAGCTGGCCGTCGGCGGGCGGGAGGAATTCCAGCCCGTGTCCTCGCGCGAGCTGGTGGTGGTGGAGGCGCTGATCGGGCCTGGCCGCGGCCTGCTGGGCCGGGCGCTGCGGGATCTGGACCTGCCCAGCCGGTTCGGCGTCTTCCCCCTGGCCCTGCACCGGCGCGGCCGGAATATCGGCGCGGAATTCGAGGCCGAGCCGCTGCAGGTCGGCGATACGATCCTGTTCGAGGGCTCGCCGGAGGCGGTCGGCCGGCTGGCCACGCGCTTCGACCTGCTCAGCCTCGCGGAATCCTCCGAGCGGCCGTTCCGCCGCCGCCGGGCGCCGGTGGCGCTGGCGACGCTGGCCGGGATCGTCGTGCTGGCGGCGCTGGACGTCCTGCCCATCGCGGCGCTGGCCCTGATCGGGGCGGCGGCGGTGATGCTGACCCGCTGTATCGACGTGGACGAGGCGATGGCCTCCATCGACGGCCGCATCCTGGTGCTAATCTTCGCCATGCTGATCATCGGCGCGGGGATGGAGCAGGCCGGCGCGGTTCGGCTGATCGTGGACGGCGCCGCACCGCTTCTGCGCAGCGCGCCGCCATGGCTGATCCTGGCCTGCGTCTATGCGCTGACCTCCATCCTCACCGAGACAGTGACCAATAACGCGGTGGCCGTGGTGGTGACGCCGGTCGCCGCCTCGCTGGCCGCCGATCTCGGCTTCGACCCGCGCCCGTTCGTGGTGATCGTAATGTTCGCGGCCAGCGCCAGCTTCGCCACGCCGATCGGCTATCAGACCAACACGATCGTCTATATGGCCGGCGGCTATAAATTCAGCGACTTCCTGCGCGTCGGCCTGCCGATGAACATTATCGTGGGGATCGCCACCGTGGCGCTGGTGCCGATGTTCTGGCCGCTGGTCTGAATGTCCGGCTGAGTCTCAGCCCGCCGTCTTGGTCGGCGGCGGCATGCGGTTCCAGGCGTCCAGCGCGGCGATCTTGTAGGCCTCCGCCAGCGTCGGATAGTTGAACGTGTTCTCCACGAAATATTCCATCGTGCCGCCGAGGCCGAGGACCGCCTGGCCGATATGGACCAGCTCCGTCGCGCCCTCCCCCACGATATGGGCGCCCAGAAGGCGGTGCGTCTCCAGAGAGAAGATCAGCTTCATGAAGCCGCCGCTGACGCCCATGATGTGGCCGCGCGCGGTCTCCCGGAACCGGGCGACGCCGCACTCATAGGCCTCGCCCCGGGCGCGGACTTCCTCTTCCGTCTCGCCGACCGTGGAGATTTCCGGCACCGAATAGATGCCATAGGGGAAGAATTCCGGCGGCGCCTCGGTCGGCTGGTCGAAGGCCGCGCGCGCCGCGATCCGCCCCTGCTCCATCGAGGTGGAGGCGAGCGAGGGAAAGCCGATCACATCGCCGCAGGCGAAAATGTGCGGGACCTCTGTGCGGAACGTCTTCGGGGCGACCTTCAGGCGGCCGCGCTTGTCGGCGGTCAGGCCCGCATTGGCCAGGCCCAGCCCCTCGACCGCGCCCTGGCGGCCAGCAGCGTACAGGATCATTTCGGACCAGACCTGCCGCCCGTCCTCCAGCTGGACCAGACAGGCGTCCTCGGCCTTGCGCTCCACGCTTTCGACCTTCGCGCCCAGGCGGATCGTGACGCCGCGGTCGCGCAGATCGTGCATGAATTCATCGACCAGCTCCCGGTCGACGAACTGCAGCAGCGAGTCGCCGGCGTCCAGAACCGTGACCTTCACGTCCAGCGCGCTGAAGATGGTGGCGTATTCGATGCCGATCACGCCGCCGCCGATCACCGTCAGGCTGCGCGGCAGGCGCCTGATCTCCAGAATCTCGTCGGCGTCCACGATGGCGTCGTCGAACGGCACGCTGTCCGGCCGGTAGGGTTCTGTGCCGACCGCGACAATGAATCTGTCGGCGGTCGCGCGCACCATCTCCCCGTCCTCGCACGCGATCTCCACCGTGTTCGGATCGACGAAGCGCGCCGCGCCGTGCGCGACCTGCACATTATTGCGTGCGAACTGGTGCTCCAGATTCTCCACCTCGTGATCCAGCGTCATGGCCAGGCGCTGCATCAGGTCCTCGGCGGTGATCTTTTCCTTTACGCGGTAGCCGCGCCCGTAAAAGCCGCGCTCGCGCCAGCCGGACAGGTTCAGCACCGTCTCGCGCAGCGTCTTGGACGGGATCGTGCCGGTGTGGACGCAGACCCCGCCGACGCGACGGCCCCGGTCGATCATCAGGACCGATTTCTTCAGCTTGGCGGCCTGCACCGCGGCGCGGCGCCCGGCGGGCCCGCTGCCGATGATGATCATGTCGTAATGGGTCACGGACAGCTCCCCCCAAGAGCGGCCAGCGCCGGGGCGATCCCCGGGCGGCGTCTTCAGGTTCCTGTCGATTGTCCGGCCTGTAAAGCGGGATGTGGCGATATCGGGGAAATGGCTGGCGTTCCCGGCGGGATTCGAACCCACGGCCCCCGGATTAGGAATCCGGTGCTCTATCCATCTGAGCTACGGGAACGCACGCCCGCGCGTATATCAAGCGCCGCCGCGAGCGCCTAGGCGCGGGGCTTCCCCGCCTCCATCGGCACAAAAAAGAACGGCGGG
>ENA-ORCV01000276-ORCV01000276.1-marine-metagenome-genome-assembly--contig:-NODE-276-length-53165-cov-4.820958_pt1 | contig 53165 bp, 43 predicted proteins | sample MGYA00237779_ERZ508509 | MGnify/ENA primary metagenome ERZ508509 (study PRJEB26180, sample SAMN06268772) | marine metagenome | isolation source: Bioluminescent Bay, La Paraguera, Puerto Rico | place... | reverse complement strand
CCTCTCGAGGGAATATAACGCCCACAGCAGGGGCGGCTTACCTTGTGCGCGTTTTGCGCGAAAATGGGAGCGTAGCGACCCGCGCAAAACGTGCACAAGGTAAGACGTCCCGCGGAGGCCCGAAGGGCCGTAGCTTACTGCCTGTGATTGTTAAATGCCCTGTACTCCGGAAATAAAGCCGTGGTAAAGCGACCATGCCGGCTGGTGCGAATTCTCAATTTGAATGGGAAATACCGGCTTTCCTGCCAGAGCACTATTTAGCTGCTGCATCCAATCTTCAACGTTCTTGACATACCAGTGCCACTCTTTCCGTCCATTACCCGTGACAACCAGCATCAAATGACTTATTCCTGGACCATCTAGATTTTCTAGAGCATCTTCAAAATCTACTTGAGCTTCGTTTGTTGCTGCATCTGGCATACCACCATCATTCTCTGATGTGTATGGCCAATAAACAGAAACTAGAAATGGATACTCAGTTTCTTTGACTCCGTCAGGGACGGATTGAATACTTCTGAAAATTAGCGGCTTACCATCTTCCTCACCGGTAGCAGTGAAATACAAATTCTCTGCGTTTGCTGCTGACACCATAAAACTCCATAAGATGACGAATTTGAGTGAACTTTTCATTGGCATTTAACAGTTTTATTCATACGCCATGGGCTTGTGTTGTTGGGGCTTGTGTTCATCGGCGCACATATCCGCAAGCTGGTATATTTTTTTAAAAATCAAACACTTACCAATGTAAAATCATTGTAGCCCCTAGCGAAAGAAGCCGATGGCTTTTGTTCTTCTTTTTCGAGCGGCATTATTGTTTTGGCCAACTCTTTATAAATCAGATAGTTAGCCTATCCCATTCCGTGCACACAAGCCACTGGCTTCTGAATTCGGCATTGACGAATCCGCCTATCACTTATACTGTATTTATAAACAGTATTCGAGATGATGTTATGGATGATATTCGGGGCCGGGTTCCCACGCAACCCGTTCGTTTTTTAGACAAACTAAGATTGCATATGCGCGATGCAGGGCTGGCTTATACGACTGAACGAACTTACGTTCACTGGATCAAGCGCTATATCCTTTTTCACAGGAAGCGCCACCCTCAGGAGATGGGAGCGCCAGAAGTGGAGCACTTTCTGACCCATCTGTCAGAAGAGCGAGACTGCTCAGTGGGCACCCAGAGAATTGTGCTGAATGCTCTGGTCTATCTGTATACCCGTTTTTTGGACAAAACGCTGGATGGGCTTTCCTTTACCCAGGCCAAACGCCCACGGCGGTTGCCGGTGGTGTATAGCCGCAATGAGATAGCCGCAATCCTTTCTCACCTGAAAGGCCCCTCACGTTTACGGGTTCAGTTGCTGTATGGCTCGGGACTCCGCTCCGCAGAGCTGCTGTCATTGCGGGTCAAGGACATTGATTTTGATAGCAGCAATATTTTTGTACGTGGAGGCAAAGGCAATAAGGACCGGACGACGATTTTGCCCCAGGGGCTGGTACCGGATATTCGCAGGCAAATAGAGCGGGTGCGGATTCTCCATGATCAGGACGTGGCAGATGGTGTGGGTGACGTATATCTGCCCGATGCGCTTGCACGTAAATACCCGCGCGCGGCCAAGGAGTTGGGTTGGCAGTACCTTTTTCCAGCATCTTGTGTAGGCCCCTGCCCGCGCACCGGCGAATTGCGCCGACACCACCTGCACCCTACTGCCCTGGCCAAACAGATCAGGCGAGCGCTAATGGCAGCGGGTATCCATAAGCCAGCGAGAGCGCACTCCTTTCGACACAGTTTTGCCACCCACCTGCTGGAATCCGGCTATGACCTGCGCACAATCCAGGAGCTATTGGGACACTCTGATATCAGCACCACCGAGATTTACACCCATGTGGTAAACCGGGGGAGCAAGGGAGTGCTCAGCCCGATGGACCGCCTGGCGCCCGGCAATCAGATAAATGAGCCGATGGCCCGCTACCACGTAGCGGCTTGACAAGCTGTATTGAGTACTGAAATAAAAAAACCCCGCAAAAGCGGGGTTTTTTTCGTTTGGCTGGAAGGCCGGCTTACATCATGCCGCCCATGCCACCCATTCCACCCATGCCGCCCATGTCAGGCATTGCGGGCTTGTCTTCCGGGATTTCCGCAACCATGGCTTCGGTGGTGATCATCAGGCCAGCGATGGAAGCAGCCGCCTGCAGCGCAGAGCGGGTTACCTTGGCCGGGTCGAGGATACCCATTTCTAGCATGTCGCCGTACTCGCCGGTGCCGGCGTTGTAGCCGAAGTTGCCTTCGCCCTGCTTCACCTTGTCTACGACTACGGAAGCTTCATCACCGGCGTTGGTGACGATCTGGCGCAGCGGCATTTCCATGGCACGCAGTGCTGCGGCAATACCGTGGTTCTGGTCTTCGTTGTCGCCTTTTACGGTGATCGCCTGAGTTGCGCGGATCAGGGCGGTACCACCGCCAGGAACAACGCCTTCTTCTACTGCGGCGCGGGTAGCGTGCAGTGCGTCTTCAACGCGGGCTTTCTTCTCTTTCATTTCGACTTCGGTGGCTGCGCCAACCTTGATCACCGCAACACCGCCGGCCAGCTTGGCTACGCGCTCCTGCAGTTTCTCTTTGTCGTAGTCGGAAGAGGATTCTTCGATCTGGGCGCGGATCTGCTTAACGCGCGCTTCGATGTCGGCTACGTCGCCAGCGCCGTCAACGATTACGGTGTTTTCCTTGGACAGGGTGATGCGCTTGGCGGTACCCAGGTGCTCCAGGGTAGTCGCTTCCAGCTCCAGGCCCACTTCTTCGGAAATCACGGTGCCGCCGGTCAGGATCGCGATGTCCTGCAGCATGGCCTTGCGGCGGTCGCCGAAGCCCGGTGCCTTGACCGCAGCTACCTTGACGATACCGCGCATGCTGTTCACAACCAGGGTGGCCAGCGCTTCGCCTTCTACGTCTTCAGCGATGATCAGCAGCGGCTTGGAGGCCTTGGCTACCTGCTCCAGCAGCGGCAGCAGGTCGCGGATGTTGGAGATTTTCTTGTCAACCAGCAGGATGAACGGGCTGTCCAGCTCGGCAGTCATGTTTTCCTGGTTGGTCACGAAGTACGGGGACAGGTAGCCGCGGTCGAACTGCATACCTTCTACCACGTCCAGTTCGTTTTCCAGGGACTGGCCTTCCTCTACGGTGATCACACCTTCTTTGCCCACCTTGTCCATCGCTTCGGCGATGATGGTGCCGACGTTTTCGTCGCTGTTGGCGGAGATGGTGCCCACCTGGGCGATGGACTTGCTGTCGGCACACGGGGTAGCCAGGCCAGCAATGTGGTCAACGGCCGCAGCAACGGCTTTGTCGATACCGCGCTTCAGGTCCATCGGGTTGAAGCCTGCCGCTACGGACTTGAGGCCTTCGGTCACGATTGCCTGGGCCAGAACGGTAGCGGTGGTGGTGCCGTCACCGGCGGTGTCGGAAGCCTTGGAAGCCACTTCCTTGACCATCTGCGCACCCATGTTTTCGAACTTGTCTTTCAGTTCGATTTCCTTGGCTACGGATACACCGTCTTTGGTCACGGTGGGGGCGCCGAAGGACTTGTCCAGTACCACGTTGCGGCCTTTCGGACCCAGGGTGGTTTTTACTGCGTCAGCCAGGATGTTTACGCCGTTCAGCATTTTCTGGCGGGCGTCATCACCAAATTTTACGTCTTTTGCTGCCATGATCTTATTTCCTCAATTCTGTGTGTGGTCGCTCGGGAAGGGCGAATCAGCCTTCCAGAACACCGTAGATGTCGTTTTCGCTCATGATGATCAGCTCTTCGCCGTCCACCTTGAGGGTGTTGCTGTCGGCATAACGGCCGAAGACCACGGTGTCACCTACTTTCACAGACAGCGCACGCACGTCGCCGTTATCCAGCAACTTGCCTTCGCCCACGGCAACCACTTCGCCCTGATTCGGCTTTTCTTTCGCAGCGCCCGGCAGCACGATGCCACCAGCAGTTTTCTCTTCTTCTTCCTTACGGCGTACTACGACGCGGTCGTGTAAAGGACGAATTTTCATGGATTTGCTCTCCATTGAGTTATTTAGGGTTGCAATAACAAGTGCCCGGGCCGCTCTGGCTCCGGAGCCTGCCCTCCTCCCGTGGGAGGCAAGGCAAAAACTTGGGGTGCTCCCTATCTGAGGGCGCGGAAATGGATTTCAACAGGGGCAGGCAAAAAAAATGATGGGGGCCGGCGACAGGGGTCTTCCGCCGGCAAGATCGGTCAATTATTGAGCAAAATGCAGATCAATCACGGTCCTTGGGGTCTTCGCGCTCGTAGTCTCCCTCAATCACATCGTGCTTGCCGGGCTCCCCGCCCCTCTGCGGCCCCTGCTCCGGGCCCGAACCCGGCTTGGAATATGGCCCGTAGCTGGAGGTCTGCACCACCACGATCCGGTTGAGCAGCTTCCCCAGGATCAGTTGCCGCAACCCGGGGATCAGGCAGGCGAAGCCGATGGCATCGGTGATGAATCCCGGGGTTAGCAGCAGCGCGCCGCCCACCGCCAGGAAGATCCCCTCGGCCATCTCCCGTGCGGGGATCTCGCCGGTCTGCATCTTCTGCTGGGCCCGCATCACGGTGGAGATTCCCTGGCGGCGCAGGAGCGCCAGCCCAACTACCGCGGTCAGCAGCACCAGTCCGATGGTGGGCAGCGCGCCAATTTCCTTTCCGACACTGATCAGGACCCACATTTCCAGGATTGGCATGGCGATGAACAGAATAAGCAATGGGCGCATGTGGGTTTCTCCGCGGTTCGCGAGCAGGCCAGAATACCGGATTGTCCGGCAAACAGACGGTTTTCCGTTATGCTTGAGAACGTGCTGTTGAAAACAAGTTGTTGAAACTCGGTAGTTGCAAGCCTGAAGCAGTTTTTGCCGCGGGCAGGATTCAGGTTCGCAGTGTAGCCATTCACCAACATGACGCGCAAATCGCCGTCAGCTACTCGGGAGCCCAATTATGGAAAGCGACAGCAGTCCGATGACTAGCGCCTCCACTTCCAGACCACAACATATGGTGGACGAGCTTCTCGCCCTCGCAGACATACGCATCAATGGGGATCGTCCCTGGGACATGCAGCTTCACCGCAACGGGGCACTGGATGAGATTGTCGCCAGGCACAGCCTCGGCCTCGGTGAAACCTACATGCGGGGCGACTGGTCGGTGCCGGCGCTGGACCAGTTTTTCTATCGCCTGCTACGCGCGGACCTGCACAAAAAGCTCAAGCCATTTCGCAATCTCTGGCGAATTCTCCGTTCACACATGATCAACCTGCAGAGCCGTGGCCGCGCCTTCCAGGTAGGCGAACGGCACTATGACCTGGGCAATGATTTCTATCGCGCCATGCTCGACCATCGCATGGCCTACAGCTGCGGCTACTGGAAAGACGCGGAGGATCTGGAGCAGGCACAGACTGCCAAGCTCGACCTTATCTGCCGCAAGCTGGGGCTAAAGCCCGGTATGCGGCTTTTGGATATCGGCTGCGGCTGGGGCAGCCTGTTGAGCTATGCGGCGGAAAATTACGACGTGGAATGCGTCGGGGTGAGCGTATCCCGCGAGCAGTGCCGCTATATCGACGAACACTATGCACAGCTGCCCATTACCGTACACCTGCAGGATTACCGCGCACTCGACCAGCCTTTTGACCGCATTGCCAGCGTCGGTATGTTCGAACACGTGGGCCGCAAGAACCACCGCACCTTTATGCAGGTTGCGCGGCGCTGCCTGACAAAGGACGGCCTGTTACTGCTGCACACCATCGGCAAGACTCAGCGGCGCTCCACCACTGATGCCTGGATCGAAAAATATATTTTCCCCAATGGCGACCTGCCCTCCACTGGCCAGATTTGCGACAGTGCAGAGAATCTGCTGATCGAGGAAGACCTGCACAATTTCGGCAGTGACTACGACAAGACCCTGATGGCCTGGCACCGGAACTTCGAGCACAGCTGGGAAAAGTTTGCGGATAAATTCGACCAGCAGTTTTACCGTATGTGGCGATACTATCTGCTGTCCTGCGCCGGCGCATTTCGCGCGCGGCATATCCAGCTGTGGCAGTGGATATTTTCCAGGAAACTGGAAGGTGGTGTGGAGCGCGTGGTTTAGGCCAAACTTCCCCCTCACACAAAAAAGGCGAGCCAAACGGCTCGCTTTTTTGTGTATATTCACTGCTGGGAACTTTACATTCTCGCGCCGCCGTCCACTTCCATCACCCGGCCGGTGACGTAGTCGTTATCGATGATGAAGGCGACGGTACTGGCAATTTCATCGGGCTCGCCGATCCGGCGCAGGGGCACCTGCTTTACCAATCCTTCGAGAATTTCCGGGCGCATCTGCGCCACCATGTCGGTGCCGATGAAGCCCGGCGCAATGGCGGCGACGCGCACACCGTAGCGCGCCAGTTCCCGCGCCCAGGTCACGGTCATGGTCGCCACGCCGGCCTTGGTCGCGGAGTAATTGGTCTGCCCCATATTGCCAGCGCGGGAAACGCTGGAGATATTGACGATGACACCGCCATTGCCGGATTCCGCCATGGCGGCAGCCGCGGCGCGGGTACACAGGAAAACCCCGGTCAGGTTCACGTCAATTACCGACTGCCACTGGGCCAGTGACATGCGCTCGGCGACTTTGCCGTCTTTTACTTTCAGCAGCATGCCATCGCGCATGATGCCGGCGTTGTTTACCAGTACGTTCAGGCCTCCGAAGTCCTGCACGATTGCGGCAAAGCCCTGGTCGACCTCCTCTTCCGAGGCCACATTCACCACGTAGCTGCGGGCTTCAGCCCCCTTGGCTTTACATGCCGCCACGCTTTCTTCCAGGCCCTGTTCGTTCACATCCAGCAACGCCAGGCGCGCGCCGCGCTCTGCCAGATACACCGCCATCGAGCGGCCCAGCCCCTGGCCGGCACCGGTAATGGCAATCACACTGTTTGCAATCTGCATCTTCTACCTCAAAACTCTTGTATCAACGCTCTTGGCCGGAATGCCGGGGGTTACCAGGAGTAGCCCACGCCCACGGTCAGTTTGGTATCTTCTTTTTCGCTTTCCAGCGACGGGGTATTGTCGAACAGCCAGCCGTATTTCACTTCCATCAGGATGCCCTTCACCAGCGGCGTGCGCACCCCCACTTCCGCATTGCTCTGGTAATCCTCACCGCGGTCGAGGGATTGCAGGATCTCCTGGTTATAGTAGACCTCCGGGCCCACTTCGAACTTGTAGCGGAAGTCCCACGCGGTACGGCCCGCGGCGTAGCGCTTGCTGGGCTCCTCACTCAGGCTGGGGTCGATATAGCTCTCTTTCAGGCTGCTCACACCGCCCTGGACCGACAGCGCCGATTTATCGGTGTCGAAAAACAGATAACCGAGACCCAGACCCACTGTAGTGCTCAGGTCCAGGTTACGCGCCTCTTCGTGCAACAGTGCGCTGTTTCCGGCCGCAAACCATTTCTCCGCAAAGATCCAGCGCAGGTCGTAATTGAGGCGGTACTTTTCCAGCCCTTCCACTTCGACATTGTTCTGGTTCTGGTACTGGGTACCCACCAGGTGATGGAAATCCCCGTTGCGCACGTCAAAGTTGGCATTGATGTCCCAGTCTTCCCGCTCGCGGTTACCGTTTTCAAACACACCCGCGGCAGATACATTGCCGCGGAACACCACCGGGTTGCCGACAAAGTTGATGTAGGGCTCCGCGTGGTCGATGGCGGGGAAGTCCATCACCCAGCCGTCGCCCTCGTCACAGTACAGCTCCCACTGCTGGCGGCGGTGGCCGGCCAGGGCACAGGGCTCGTCGCGCCCGGCAATTTTCAGGTCCTTTTCCGTCTCCAGTGACAGAATTTTGCTTTTCTCGACGGTGACATCGCCAAATGTCTCGGACTTCCACACCACGTGGTCCCGCTCCACCACCACCAGGTCTCCGTGAACACGGTCACCATTGGTCAACGTCAGTACGCCGGCACTGGCAACCGGGACAAGCGCGAAGAAAAACGTGAAGATGGTCAGCGAGAAAGTGGACAATAGCCGGGGCACAGCAGAGAGCACGAAACAACCTTGCAATAGCTTAGGATTATGAAATGCGCAGTGTTAATAGGGGAAACACCAAAGAACCGACGAACTCCAGGTCGGAAGACGGCAATGATGCCACAACTCGCATCTGCCTTGCACTGTCACAGGTGCCGGCTGGCCGGGTGGTCACCTATGGCGAACTGGCAATGCTTGCGGGATATCCACGGGCGGCGCGCCTGGTAGGCCAGACCCTGCGCAAATTGCCCAGGGACACGAAGTTGCCATGGCACCGGGTGATCAACGCACAGGGCAGGATTTCGCTGCCGGAGCCGGCAGCACAGCGCCAGCGGGAGCGTCTGGCGCAGGAGGGAGTGATAGCGATAGGCGGGCGCATCGACCTCGCAAAGTACCTCTGGCGCCCTTGATCAATCGCGCTGCGCTGGAGACCCGCGGCTAGCGCGACTGGGGTTTTGATTCCGCTTTGGCTTCGACGCCCCCGGTCTCCGGGTGTTCGGACGCATCGGTACCCGTTTCGAGCTCCGGGTTTTTGTGCCACGGCGCCACGACAAACAACAACAGCATCCCCGGAACCGCCAGAGCGGCACACAGCAGGTAAAAATTGGTCCAGCCCATCCCCTCCACCAGGTATCCGGTCGAGGCGTTGGCAAAGGTGCGCGGCAACGAAGTCAGCGCGGTGAAAAGCGCAAGTTGTGTCGCGGTGTGCAGCTTGCTGGTGGTGCGTGCGATAAATGCCAGGAAGGCCGCGGTGCCCAACCCGACCCCCAGGTACTCGAAGGCAATCACAATGGCCAGCAGCCACAGACTCGGCTCAAAGCCGGGGGTCCCCACCCTGTCCCCATTCGCTTCCGAGAGAATCATGAAGCCGAAGATCGAAATGATCTGAATAACACCAAAGATCCACAGGCATTTATTGATGCCTATCCGGACCATCAGCATGCCCCCCAGGAAACCGCCGATCACCGCCGGCCACAGGCCCGCATTCTTGGCCACGATACCGATATCGGTATTGGTGTACCCCATATCCAGGTAGTAAGGCGTCGCCAGCGCCGTGGCCATGTTGTCCCCCAGTTTGTAAAGGAACATAAACGCCAGCACCAGCAGCGCATGGTTGACGCCGTTGCGATTGAAGAACTCCACAAACGGCAGCACTATCGCCTCGCCGAGGGTCTTGGGCCGTTCGCCGGGATGCCTTGGCTCATTGACCAGCAGGGTCATCAGGATACCGACCAGCATAAATGCCGCGGTAATTTGGAACACCTGGTCCCAGGGCAGGTGATCGGAAAGAATCAGGCTCAGTGAGCCCGGGATCAGCCCGGAAACCCGATAGGCGTTGGCGTGAAAAGAGTTACCCAGGCCAAGCTCCCGGTCGGGCAGGATTTCCCGGCGAAAAGCGTCCAGCACGATATCCTGGCTTGCACTGAAAAACGCCACAGCAAAACACAGTACCGCAATCGTCCAGATGTTGAATTCAGGGTCGAACATCCCCACGGCGGCGATGGAAATCATCAGCAGGACCTGCATCACCAGCATCCACCCCCGCCGGCGCCCCAGGAGCGGTAACCGGTAACGCTCCATCAAGGGGGCCCAGAGGAATTTCCAGGTGTATGGGAATCCGATCAGGGAGAAGAGCCCGATGGTGGCAAGGCTCACGTTTTCCGACCGCAGCCAGGCGGGCACCAGTTGGATCAGGACATAGAGCGGCATGCCAGAGGCGAAGCCGGTCCCGATACAGATCAACATGCGGCGGTTGAATATGGCTTCGCGGACCGTTTCCCTAGTCATAAATTATCACTGCTTATTATTGCCAAAGCGTCAGAACCAGGACCGCCGCCCCGTAGTTAACGACCGTAGACCACTTCCAACTGCGCTTGCGCCAGCTTGTTGGCGTTAATGTAGTACCCAACGGCCGAGGTAGACCTGGGGCTGCCACCAGTTTAGCAGCCATTGCGCGGCGGGTACTTGAGTCCCGAAAACGGCTCGGCAGATCTCCATTCATACTATCGCAACTCCTTTGCCTGAAACGCTGTTTTATCCCAGCAGGTCGCTGACGCTGGACAGGTCCATATTGCCACCGGTGAGTACCAGTACAACCCGCTTGCCCTTGAACCGCGCCGGATGCGCCAGAACTGCCGCGAGGCTGACCGCAGCGGACGGCTCCACCAGCTGCTTGGTTCGAGTCCACAACAGCTTCATCGCGGAAACGATTTCGTCTTCTTCTACCGTCACCACATCATTCACCGTGCGGCGGATCAGAGTGAAATTTCTCTCCCCCAGAGTGGTGCGCAGGCCATCGGCAATGGTGTCCGCGACCTGCTCCGTCACCCGTTGACCGGAGCGAAATGAGCGTTGCGCGTCATCGGCGCCGGCGGGTTCGGCGCCGAGCACCTTCACGTCCGGCGCCAGGGCGGACATCGCCAGTCCGCATCCGGCCAGCAGGCCACCCCCACCCACCGGGGTCACCAGCAGGTCGGGGTCAAACCCCTGCTCCCGGCACTGGCCGAGGGCTTCCTGGGCCACCGTACCCTGCCCGGCGATAATCCGCCGGTCGTCAAATGGTGGGACTTCATGGGCCCCGGTTCGGGCCACTACCTGCGCCAGCGTCTCCTCGCGGGCAGCCAGCGTCGGCGCGCACAGCACAATATCCGCGCCGTAGGCCGCCACCGCCTCTTGCTTTGCCTGCGGCGCGTTTTCCGGCATCACTACCGTGCATGCAAGTCCGCGCTCGGCTGCCGCCCACGCCAGTGCGGCACCGTGATTTCCAGAGCTGTGTGTTGCCACCCGCTGTGTTCCCCCGGGCAGCAGTTGCACCGCGTTGGCAGCGCCACGGGCCTTGAACGCCCCCACTTTCTGCAGGTGTTCGCACTTGAAGAATATTTCGGCGCCGGTCGCGGCGTTGATCGCGCGACTGCTCAGCAGCGGCGTGCGGTGGATTTTCCCCGCCAGACGCTGGGCGGCGGCAAAAACCTCTGCCGCTTCCGGCAAGTCGGCGGCACCTGAATCGGAAACAGGAAATTCTGACATGAAAGATGAATACCGCGGTCAGCTAACAAAAATCACATACAGTGCCAGTACCGTCAGCCACATCAGCAGTGCCCGGGACAACAGGCCCTGCAGTGCCTCGAGTTCCGCGCCACACAGGCGCTGCCCTTCGCTGACGGCTACGCCGGCGCTGCACTCGCTGCTGTCGATCCCGCCCAGCGCACCCTCGAGGTAGTATTCGAGCACGTCGGCGGAGCCGCTCTCCTTGCAGGTGAGGTGCTCCCGCCAGGCCCGGTAACAACCGGCAAAATTGCCCACAATCGCGAGGGTAAAGCCCAGCACCCTTACCGGCAGCCACTCCAGCAGCCACAGCCACTTGCGCGCCAGTTGCCCGTCACCGGTGGCTGCCGCGCTCTTGGCGTCAGCCTCGGCGACCGATGCAATGTCGCAGTTGCCCACATATAGCTGGCTCAGCCGGTACAGCACGGCCCCCGGAACGCCCAACAGCAGGAACCAGAACAGCACCGCAAACAATCGCTCGAAGGCCCGGTAAGCCGCTGCCCGGAACACAATCCGGTGCAGGGACTGGGCATCGCTGGGAATCTCGCTCTGAACCCCTTTCAGCAATGGCTCCGCTTCTATATACGCAGCTTCCAGGTCACCCTGGTACCAGGCGCGCAGATAGCTGGAAAGGGATTCGTTGAAATTGCCGCGGCCAAAGCTGTACAACAGCAGCGGCACACTGACCAGTAATATACCCAGGCCGCCCAGTATCGACTCCGCGATCACCAGGAGGATTGCCGACAACAGTACCGGCAGCAGGATGACCACACCGAATTCGAACCCCGGCTTTTGCGCAACAGACTGCTGCCCGGCGACCGCCTGCTGCCAGCGCAAAAACCAGCCATCCCGGTGCAGCGGGCCACCGGAGCCCCAGATCTGCACCAGCCCGAGAGCCAATAGAACGATCAAAAGCGCCATGGCGCCCCCCGATAAATAAATACGTTAAAAGATCCCACGATGGTTATTCTCGTCATTTGCTCGCCGCGGCTGTGGGAATCAGGCCGCGGGGGTATCGCCGGTGAGATCGTCCAACTTGATAAAAAAGTGCTTCCAGTCAAAACCGGGGCCGGGGTCCAGCTTGCGTCCCGGTGCGATATCCGAATGACCGGTAATCCGGCTTTTGTCGATGGCCGGGTAGGCCTCCATGATCGCCACCGTCACGTCCGCCAGCGATCTGTACTGCGCCTCGGTAAAAGTATCGGTATCCAGGCCTTCGAGCTCAATACCGATCGAAAAATCATTGCAGTTTTCCCGCCCGCAGAAAGACGACTGCCCCGCGTGCCACGCCCGCTGGTGAAACGGTACGTACTGGGTAACGCCACCGTCGCGGTCGATCAAAACGTGTGCGGAAACCTGCAGGGAGCCGATCTCTGAAAAGTACGGGTGCGCGTCGATATCCAGGTGCCCGAGGAAAAACTCATCGATATAGGAACCGCCATACTGCCCCGGCGGCAGGCTGATACTGTGAACCACCAGCAGGTCGATCTCCGCTCCGCCCGGCCGGCTATTGCAATGGGGGCTGGGCACCCTGCGGACACCCGACAACCAGCCTGACTGGACCTGATATTTCACGAAGCGTTCTCCCGGCAACATTGAGCCAAAGGATATTCTATGGAAGGGAGGAAGCAACTGCCACTGCTAGCACCAGCCGCCAGCCATAAAAAAACCGGGCCAGGCCCGGTTTCTTTAACGGTGTGATGGGATATTAACGGCGGTCAGACGGTGATCGCGATCTGACTTTCCCCGATATTGCCCACCACGTACTGCAGTGCGCGCTCGAACAGGGGGCCCTGCTCCAGCGGCAACAGCGACTCTTCCCGCAAGGCGTGCGCCAGCTCCAGGCGGGACATGACCGCAACCTTGGCCCCGGAGCGATTGACGAACATAAACTGGTCGAGGTCCTTGATGATCGCGGCTAGCCTGCAGCGTACCGGCAACTTGTCCGGGGTCCGCAACAGGAACCAGCTGTCCTTGAGGTGGTAGGTCTGCTGCCAGTGCTCATCGCTATTGGGCATCGGCGCCAGCGACTCCTTGCGTTCAACGGCCGCATTGCTGACCACTTTTTGCAGGGATTCCACATCCGGCAGTGCCGGCTGGTTTTCCGGCAGCTCCCGGGCGTCCTCCGGCAGCGCCACGGATTCCGCTACCGGCGCGACTTCTGGTTCCATATCAGGAATGGCAACAATACTGTCGGCCTCGCGCCGCAGCTCCTGCACCAGGCGTTCGCGGGTGCGGCGCTCGCGCTCGGACTCTACCCGTTCGGCAAGATTCAGCCGCTCCCGATAGAGCACGTCCAGGCCATTCATCAGACGCTGGCGGTCACCCGCGCTCAAGGAAAGAGACTGCGCCCCCGCATCGAGCCGCTTGCGCAGGTCCGGCAACAGCCGCTTCATACGGGCACTGCTTTCGGGCATCGGCGTGACCACGCTCCATACCAGGTCGCGCGCGGTCAGTACGTGCTGACGCCAGGCACCGCTGTCGGTCCCTTCCTTCAGGCAGGTGCGAAACAGTACGCTGTTCCACACCCGGTTGAGCCATTCGTGCACGATCCGCGGAAGTTTGCGCTCGGTGACCAACGCCTCGAATACCGCTGCCACGCGCGCCTTGGCGGCCTCGACCCGGGCAGAACCCTGAGCCTCATCGACGGTCCGGCGCTCCATCACCGCAGCGCGCTTGCGCTCGCGGGTGGAGTACTCCCGGAACGAATCCAGGAAACGCTCGAACACCTGCTCGTCCCGGTCGAAATCCTTGAGCACGCCCTCGACCACCTGGCAGATCTGCAGGTAGAGCGACTCCTCTTTATAATTTTCCCCCGGCTGCCAGCCAATCGCCGCATCGGCCAGTTCGTTCAGCAGCCGCCGCGCCGGGTGGCCGCCCTTGCTGAAAAATGCCTTGTCCGCTACCGCCAGTTTCAGCATCGGCAGCTGCAGGCGAATCAATTGCGCCTTGATCGGCTCTGCCAGGTTGCGATCTTCCAGCATAAAGGTGAACAGCATGTCCACCAGGCGAATCACTTCGCTGTCCAGCTCGTGCAGGGAGGCACTCTGGCGCGCTGATACCAGCCGCTCCTGCAGCATTGCCTGCACGTCGACCAGGTGGCCGGTGGCCCCCGTCTGCAGGGGGATACTGGTCTGCAACTGGCCGAGGTGGTCCAGTAGCATGGGTGTCGCCATTGGCGACGCACCCATTCCCGAGGGAATCAGGCCGGGAGCAAATTGGCCACTGCCCGCATTGCCGGAAGCGGCTCCTCCGGCAACAGCTCCTCCTGCAATAGTCCCTCCTGCAACCGGAGTACCGCCCTGGGGCTGCGCGGGCATTCCCGGCATCGCCATACCCGGCTGGCCGGCAAAACCGCCCTGGGGCACCTGATCGGCCTGCGGGCCAGCAACAGAAGCTTCTTGCTGCGCTGCGACGCCCGCCTGCGGCCGCTGTACGCCGGACTGCCCGGCACCGGGACGGGTGGCGATACGGCTGCGATGGCGAAGGGGGTCATCCAGGGTCGGAAGCACCTTCTTTTCGATCATCAGCGCATTACAGGCTTCGTAAAGCTCACCCAGCCGGTTGACCAGGTGCGATTCGAATTTCTTCAGTACCGTCATCCGCGCGCGCAGGGAAATATCCAGCTCGTCCAGCCCTTCGGTAAATGCAGCGCAGATACTCGCGGGGCCCAGCGGCATATTTTCGTCATAGATTTTCTGCGGATGCAGGGTATCCAGGCGCAGGGAAAGCGCGGCGATGGACTCGGCGTGATCGCGCTTGACGTTGGTGATCATGGTGCGGATAACAACCAGCTGCTCGAGCTCGTCGTCCCTGACCAGGGAAAGGGACTTGAACGAGGTCACCTCCTTCGGCGCACTCTCTTCTCCGGGGGTATCGTTTCGCGGCTCGTGGAAACGCTCCTCAACCCCGTCACACAGGCTGTCAATCAGCCCGTTCTGCTCTACCCGCAGCAGGCGTATGGCCTGGAACAAAGCGTCCTGCTCCCCCTGCTGATGCACTTTTTCCGCCATGGAAAAGAGCGAGTCATCTACGTGCGCAAAGACTTCCTCGATCCGCGCCTGCAGCCACTGTATGGCTTTCTGGTTGACGAGCTTGACCGTAGCGGACAGCCGCCGGCTGCCCGGGCGGCGCCCCCTGGGGCCCTTGCTACCGGGGATAACAACAAATTCTTTCTTTTCGATTTCCATCTCTTCTATGCTCACTCCCAATACCCTCCTGGTACTGAATGAATGGCCTGACCAGCCAATTGCCGGAGTCCGGGAACCTCGCCCGACCTCCAGAACTTCAAAGGGATTTTTCCAGGCTGACCGCCCTAAAAGGATTCATGCGTCATTGCGAGCAAACTCGCGATGATACTCGCACCGCTTTTGCCACACGCATCAAAATTTTATTGGCACTATGGCGCAAATATCTAGCAAGGATAGGCGGGGCGCAATGGCTCGAAAGGACTAATTTCCGGATTATTTAGCGATAATAGTAGTGATATGGCGACCTGACAGGAAAGTCATCAGCCTGGCGGGAATTTCATGGTTATTTTCTGGCCAACTGGAACATCGCTATGTATTAGCTCAGCGGCGCGGGTGAGCATTTTACAACCAAAAGCTGCCTCTAATGTGCATGCAGCAAGCATTTGCTGTGACATCGCCGGCGCCGGTACAGCCGACGCCAGCGTGCTCGATCAGTGCATTTCCCCGCGGGTCTTGCGCACATTGCCAATCACCGACTGCAGCGCCCGCTCGAACAGCATGCCATCATCCAGCGGCATCAGTTCCGCTGCACGCAATGCGTGAGCCAGTTCCAGGCGGGTAAACTCCGCAACCTTGGCGCCGTTGCGATTGACAAAGATAAACTGGTCGATGTCCTTGATCACCGCCGCGAGACGGCAGCGGAACTGTTCTTCATCACTGCGCTTGAGTTCAAACCAGCTGCCCTGGGCAAGCCGGAAGGTCTGCTGCCAGTACGAGTCCGACTCGGGCAATACCTCGACGCCCGCCTTTTGCAGCGCATCGGTTTCCACCTCGGCAACCACCTGCTCCAGCTCCTCCATTTGCGGTAGCTCGACCGCCTCTTCCTGTGCGGCGGCGGCCTCCATCTCGGCCTGGAGTTCGCGGCGGGCTTCCTCCCGCACCTCTTCCTTGGCCTTGCGACTGCGTTCGGCGGCAAGTTGTTGCGCCAGTGCGAAGCGCTCGCGGTAGACGTCCTTGAGCCCGGCGAACATGCGCTTGGCTTCAAAACTGTTCAAAGACACCGCTTCCACACCTTCTCTCAGGCGCTGCTGCAAGGCCGGCAGCAGCCCGAGCAGTTGCTGTCGACTTTCCGGCATCGGCGCCTGCACACTCCACACCAGGTCCCGCGCGGTACGCACGTTCCCGCTCCAGCTCTCGCTTTCGGTGCCCTCTTTGACGCAGGTAAGGAACAGCAGGCTGCTCCAGACTTTCTCCAGCCATTCTGCGACCACCGGGGGCAGATCCCGCTCCGCGGTCAGCGCGTCCATGACCGCGGCAACCCGCGCCCGTGCAGCCTGGGTTTTGGCCTTGCCATCGGCCTCGTCGACAATGCGCTGCTCCAGCTTTTGCGCGCGCTTGCGTTCGCGCTGGATAAATCCACGGAAGGACTCCAGCAGCATGGAGAAAATACTGATGTCCTGCTCGAATTCCGCCAGCACGCGGGCGACCACCTCGCATACCTGCTTGTACAGCGGGTCTGCCCGGTAATTTTCCTTCGCCTGCCAGCCAGTGCTCGCATCGGCAAGTTCGTTCAGCAGTTTGCGCGCCGGGTGGCCACCCTTGCTGAAAAACGATTTGTCGGCGATGGCGACCTTCAGCAGTGGCAACTGCAGGCGGCCGAGTTCGGACTTGATCGGGTCGGCGAGATTGCGGTCCTCCAGGATAAAGGTGAACAGCATTTCCACCAGCTTGATAATATCGCTGTCCACTTTGGCGAGTGCCGCAGACTCACGCGCTTCTACCAGGCGATCCTGCAACAGGCTGTTGACGTTCAGCAGCTGCACCCCGCTCTCGGCATACTCCTGTGGCAGGTGGGCTTGCAGTGCCGCGAGATGGCCCAGCAGGTCCTGGGAGGGCATCGGCATCATGCCGGCGGACAGAGGTAGCAGGCCATGCCCGCCCTGGGCCGCATATCCCCCCTGTACCGGCGCACCGGTTGCAGCGGCGCCAGAATGCGTCACCGGAGCTTGTGCACCCTGTTGTCCCTGGGGAGCGGGCTGGGGAGATGTTTGCGGGCGCGACTGGGGTTGGGCCTGTCTGGCGGCGCGGCGCTGCTGCCGCAGTGACGGCAACACTCCCTGCTCCACAAACAGCTCGTTGCACTGGTCGTACAGCGCATTCAGATTCACCATCACCTGTTGTTCAAACTTCTTCAACAGGGTCAGGCGCGCCCGGATGTGCAGATCCAGGTTCCGCACCGCCTCTACGAAAGCATCGCAGATGGCGTCGGGACCCAGAGGGTTGTTCTTGTCGTAAATCTTGACCGGCAGCAGTGTATTCAGACGCAGGGAGATTTCAGTCAGGGGCTCGGCAAAATTGCGCCTGGCCGCCGCTACCATGGTGTCCACCGCGACCAGCTGTTCGAGGTCGTCGTTGTGTACCAGGGACAGGCTGTCTGCAGAATACAGGTCTTCTGACTGATCCGTGTTGCGGCGGATATCCTGAAATGCCAGGGAAACATTCTCCGAGAACCGCTCCACCAGGTTGCGTCGCTCGACCCGCAGCAGGCGCAGGGCCTGGAACAGTCCGTCCTGCTCGCCCTGCCCGTGGGCCTTTTCCGCCATGGAAAACAGGGAATCATCGACCTTGGCAAAAACCTGCTTGGTCTGCTCGGCAAGATAGGCCACTGCGCGCGCCCTCACCGCCTCCACCGCTACCGGCAAATCAGTTCGCCGGCTCTGGCTTCGCCGGGTTTGCGGCTGCAAACCGGAGAGGGATACCACGTTGTTGGTTTCTTTCATTCCCATACTGCCTGTAACGGGCCCCCGGGGCGAAACACCACCGGGATCTGATTTTGCAGCCGGCACTGAAATGCCCGCTGCCCTCTATTTATGCAATCGTTATCGATTCTGGCGCTATCGATTCCAGCCCGCGTCACATCGCAGGCGCATCAGCATGTCATGTGAGATTGCACACCAGACTGGTCAGTACAGGATTCTACGGAGTCCCGTATCGCCATAACAACTGGTATGACAAGTGGCGCTTTTGTTTTTGCGACCAAATTCACAGCCTGATTCCGGATTTGCCGTTTCTATCCCCATCACCTGCATACAGTTACTGCCGCGTGCTGTTGCAGCTTCCCGCTATTACCACCAGAAGATATGGAACACGGCCCGGATCCTGCTTAGCGCTTGTTTCAACCTGTACTTTTGTGCTAATTAGAAGTGTACCCGGGGCATGGACTCTGCAGCGCGCAGGACAAAAATAAAGCAACCAGTTCCATATGAAAGAAAAAATCCTGATCGTCGACGATGACGATAATATCCGGCAGGTACTCAACTATGTTCTGAGTGCCGCCAGCTACGCGGTTATTGAAGCCAGCGACGGCCTGCAAGCGCTGGAGCTGGTTAAAAGGGAGAATCCCCACTTACTCATCCTCGATATAGGGATGCCCGAACTGGAGGGCACGGATGTATGCCGTCAGATCCGCCAAACCTCGCAGGTTCCCATCATTATGCTGTCAGCCCGTGACGATGAATTTGACCGGGTACTGGGGCTCGAACTGGGTGCGGATGATTACATCCCCAAGCCGTTCAGTAATCGTGAACTGGTCGCGCGCACCAAAGCGTTGCTCAGGCGCACCAATCTCACGCACGACACCGCCCCCCAGGAAGGAGCGATTTTCCACGGCCACCTGAAGCTCAATGCGGATACCCACCAGACCTGGTGGGGTGCAGAAGAAATTGAATTGACCGCAACCGAGTTCGAAATGCTGCATACCATGCTGAAGCATCCCGGTCATGTATTCAGTCGCGACGCCCTGATAAACAGCAGCTATCGACACCAGGTGATCGTGTGCGATCGAACCGTTGACAGCCACCTGCGCAGGATCCGTCAAAAATTCAAGGCCGCCAACGGCTACCCCATCGAAACCGTGCATGGCGTCGGCTATAAAATCAATGATTGCACTAGCCACTTGACCCCATGAAATTGCGGCTGCGCCTCAGCACCCTGTTCCTGCTGATCAATTCGCTCATACTGCTGTTGCCGGTAGCCGCCATCGCCCTGCTGAAACTCTACGACAGCCTTCTGATCCGGCAAACGGAGAACGCCCTGATCACCCAGGCGGTCATGCTCTCCAATGTTTACAAGCGAGCGCTGCGCGCAGAGTACCCGGAGCTCGACCTACAAAATTATGGCCGCGCCCTGCCACAAGAGAACTGGTATAAGGAAGACCCGGTACTGGGAAAATGGCGCCCTATTCCGGCAGTGCTGGACCTGCGCGACCAGCCTCTCCTTCCACGGGCAGAAAACCCTGAGCAAACCCGCCAGGAACCCGACCCGACCGCCTGGCATATCGGGCAACAACTGGAAGACCTCCTGCGCGAAACCCAGCTCACCACCCTCGCAGGCATGAGAATCCTGGACATGAACGGGATCATCGTCGCCACCACTGGTTGGCTGCGGGGACATTCCCTGAGCAACCGGAGCGACGTTGCGCGCGCACTTGAGGGGAATACCGAACGGGCCATGCGGCACCGGGAGGAAGACACCGCCGGCAGCTTCTTTTCACCGATCAGCCGCAGTACCCGAATTCGCGTCTATGTCACACACCCTATCGTGCTCGACAAGCGAATCCTGGGGGCAATCCATCTGGTGCGGACGCCTCCCAACCTCTACCAGTCACTGTACAAGCAGAGCGATATTTTCATTTACTACGGCCTGTTGATCGTAACGATCACCGTGATGCTCTCCCTGTTTACAAGCTACGCCATCAATCGCCCTATCCGCGCCCTGGTCCGCCAGGCCCGTCAGGTCACTTCAGATCGCAGAAGCCGGCTTGAGCCCCTGGAAAACCCCATCGCCATCGAACTGGAGGAGTTGTCCCACTCCCTCGCCACCATGGCGGACCGCCAGGTACAGCGGGCGGAGCAGATTGAAAACTTTGCTTCGTACGTATCCCATGAATTCAAAACACCGATCACCTCCATCAACGGGGCGGTAGAAATCCTCCAGGAGAACCTGGGCGAAATGCCCGATGAGGAAAAGCGGCAGTTTCTCGACAATATCGCCCACTCCTCGCAGAGAATGCAGCTGCTTATGAGTCAGCTCACGGAGCTGGCCAAGGCGGACACCACACCCATCCCCAGGGAACCTGTAGATCTGGTGAAAGTTCTGAAACAACAGGCCAAACACTACCAACCCCGTTTCCGGCACCTGTCGATCAGCGGGGCACAAGATGAACATCCGGTTTACATGAACCGAGAGCTGCTCGCGAGCATACTGCAGAACCTGTTTGAAAATGTGTACCACCACGGTGGAGATGCTATCAAAATCAAACTCGGCAGGTATTCAAATCAGACAAAACTGATCTTTTCTGACAACGGCCCCGGCATTTCCGCGGCCAATGCAAAGCGGATATTCGAGCCTTTTTTCACAACCGCCAGAAAACGGGGTGGCACCGGGCTCGGCCTGGCGATACTTTCCACCCTGATGAGCGCACACCACGGAAGTATCCGGTTACTGCCGTCCGAGCGGGGATGCCGCTTCGAGCTCACCTTCCCCCACCTGAAATAAAAAACCCGCCCTGCGTCAGACACAGGGCGGGCAGTCATACACTAACCCGTATTTTCCGGGTGTTAGCTTCTCAGTCCGAAGTTATTTTTCCTTAACGGTTTCTGACCAGTCCCCCAGGGTACTGGCTGGCGTCAGGTGACCAGCGAAGATGAAACCGGTTTGCCCCTCGTATTTCACCTGGTAGTAGACATCGTTATTGTCACCCATCACCACACTGGTGATCACCTTGACCTTGGTACCTTCGGGAATTACCTGAATCAAATCCCCCGCCGGCGCCACGCGTTGCTCTACATCTTGCCGCAATAACAGCTTGTCGCCGGAGTCCGCCAGGGTCAGCGATGCCAGCACAGCCCAATTATCGATTGTACGAGTTCCTTCAAGCTGGCCACCATAGAGGAAACCGCGATGACCGTTGTAGGTAACTTCGTAGTACAGGTAGTCGTTGGTTCCCTGTATCACGATTGAGTGCACGTATAACAGGCTTCCCCGTGGAACAGTCACCAACCAGCTGCCACCCGGCACATCCCGCAGGTTGATACCGGTTGCCAACTGGATAATATCTCCGGCTTCCGCATGGTCTTTGCCCGGCTCTTCCCCATCCAGCATGATCCAGTCTTTCAGGGTCATGCCGTTGAGAACCTTACCACCGTACAGATATCCTGCATTGTTCTGGAACTGGACCCCGTAGTAGACACTGTTGTCAACACCCCGAACAACGACCGAATCCACTTTCAACTTGGCTCCCGCAGGTACATTCGCAACCAGTGCCCCGTCGGGCGCACTGCGAAGGTTGATACCGGATTCGGGAACTACGCGAATCTTGTCTTCAACCTGGGGAATTAGAACATCTTCCAGCTCGCTGTATGGGGCGGGGCTCGTCCAGTTGCCAAAATCGCTGACCTTACCGGCATAGATATACCCGAGACGATTGTTTTCCCGAATCATGTAATAGCGATACTGGGAATTGATATCACTGACAACAAAGTCGAGCACCTGATATACCTTGCCGGCCTGGGAAGCGAAACCCATGGCAGACCCGCCGGGGGTCGCCCGTACGTTAATCGCAATCTCTGAGCGAATGGTCTGGCCCACAGTGGAAAGGCCAGTTACAGCGGCGCCGAAGCACGAGTGCCTGTCATATACGTTTTTTGTATAAGCTGCGGTCGCCTCCGCAGTAGGGGAGATAGAAGTACCGGTTGGTGCGCCATACACGATGCTCAAGCACATCATATCCGCAGGATTGTCGACACACTCGAAAGCGCCCCCCTCAAAGCGGCAGGACTCGCCAGAGGTAAGATAAACCTGCCGACCTGGCCAGTTAGCGGGATCGTCAGCGTCAACCGGAGCCACCGCACTACAACCAGGATTACCCTCCATAAAGCAGGCCACATCCAGGCTGGTGGGGAAAAGGGGATCGACCACATAATTCAGCCATGTCTGGCTGTCATACTTGTCGGCAAAGCCGATATCGTTACCTGCCCAAACATCATTGGGATCGGTCCAGCGGCAAATTTTGCTGGCGCCACCGTTATATACCGAGTAAGCGCTGCGCGCGCGATCGCGCCAGTTGTCCGCGCTGCTCACACAGCTCGCAGATACGGCGTCTTCCCACGCATCGTAAAACAGCTCCATGCCATAAATAATGTTCTCGAAGATATGCCATCCTTTCCCCTCCTCCAGCTTGGGGAAATGCCAGCGATCGTCTATCTGAACCATTCCGTGGCCGTGGCCATAGTCACCGCGAACCATTTTGAGATTGCCATCAGTGGCATCCCGGTAGTGGGTCCAGAAAGTTTCCTGATGAGCCTTGGCGAAGTTTGCCCGCTGCCAGGCCAGAACCTCGGCCTCGCTGGCGTCGGGCTTGCGCGCGAGCAAATAGTAAGCAACGGACTCCCGCAACATGGCGTGTACTTCCTGCATATACCGCTGCCGCTCGGCTCCCCGCTCCGTATTATCATTAAAGATTACCGGGGCAAAATTTTCTTCCACATAGGCCGGATCACCCCACGGGGTCACATCACAAGCGGAAGGAACACGCCCAAAGTTCCACTCACCGCCCACCCGGTTGTAACAAAGGTAGTAATCCGGTGTTTCATAGGGTGCTGCGACACTGCTGGTCCCATGAACCCCCACAAGCCCCAAAATGAGAAGCACCACTCCACGAGCGTTTTTACTCAGTATTTTCATAGTATTCTGATTCTTCAGTTGATTGATTTTCAGCCTGGACATCACTTCTAACGGAAACGACAAGCACTTCACACAAACTCGCGATGAATGAGCCTCCCCAAATCCGAGTCGGATAAGTGCCGCTTTACTATGTTGGATCCAAATGCAGAAATTGTGCAGAAGCCATGCATTTTTTATGGATTTCCCACGACTATGAACTCTGTCAAATTTTTTCGAAAAAAACGTATTGCCGCCTACTGTTCATGCGGTTCCGAAAATGAAAAATAATGGGAAAACCAGAAGAGTATGGAGTGAAGAAATAACAGCAGGGGAGATAAGTGCGTGGGGATCCAGATCGAAGGATCGGGACCCCATTTCAATAATTTCTAACCGCCAGACTGGCGCAGTCTAAACTCCCGAATATTGGACTTCAGCGCCTTGGCCCGCACGGAATGCTGGGGCAGCCCCGACACCACTTGTTCAAACATCTGCACATTCTCCGCGTTCAGGTGGGGCAAAATGTTCAGCGCCACTTCCTGTGCTACATAGAAGCTACCAGTTTGCAGAGACTCGGCCAGCAGTTGGTCAATTTCCGGTTGAAGCCCCGGGTAGCGCTGCAGCTCTTTCATGGCCTGCTCCATTACCTTTGCATCGTAACCGTCCTTCAAGGCATTGATCAGAGCGTGGCCATTGGCTTCGCTGGGCGCTTGCATGCTCACCAGATCGATCGCCGCCTCCTGCACGAACCCATCCGGGTGATCAAGGAAAGTACGCGCAACTTCAGCGCTTTCCTCATCGAAATAATCACGCTGCCGGTGAAAGTCTGCATATTCTTCAAGCTTGTCCGCCAGCATTCTTCCCTGCTTGATATCCGACGCCCTGGGATCACTGAAGTCCTGCGGACAACTGTAGGTTTGATGGCAATTGGCCAGATCTGAAATGCCTCTCGCCAGTAGTTCCCTTGCCTGCAGTTCGCCCTTGGTGAGCTGCTGTTGGCGTGTCACCGCCCTATCCAGCTCCAGATCCGCCGCGGACGGCTCTTGCAGTGAAGGGCTCCCCCCTGTTGACGACAGAACTGATTTCTTTTCGACCGCTTCAGACACTGCAGGGACTTCAGAACGCATACCCCAGAATATGGACGCGAATACCACGACTACAATCAAACTGTATAAGTATTTCACCCTTCTCTCCTCGCCTGCTTGGACTTTTCCCGCGCTATGGCTTTTGCAAGGGCACGGGCCTTGGCGCTCTGCGGCGGAAGCTGGCTATGCAACTGCTGATAAAACGCCAGATTTTCTGCGCCCAGGAATGGCTGAATATGCTGGGCAAGCACTTTGCCCGCCTCGAAACTACCTCGTTCAAGAACTTGCGCAAAGGCCTTATCCACTTGCGACTGCATTTTCGGGTAGCGCTGCAGTTGTATCAAAAGCGGTATCAGTACCCGCTTGTCCCTGACATCAGGCAGTAACGCCAGCAATTCCGCGACGGTATCGTCGTCCGCCGGCATCTCTCGCAGAATAGTCAGCACCTTCTCCTGCACAAACTCATTCTGGTATTTCAAGAAATGATGCAACAGTGCACGGCTCTCCGCATTGCTGCCAAAATCACGCTGCCACTGAGCCACACGATCAAGTTCCTGATTGATCTCCTCTCCCAGCAGATAAAAGCTATTCCGCGGACTGCTCGGGTCCTGCGGGCAACTATTGGTGTCCTGGCAATGCTCCAGGGCTCGCAGCCGATCAGTAATATCCTGCCACTGCTGGTCACTCACGGTACTGCACAAGGCTGTAACGCTGACAAACACCCCCAACAGGATGCAGAGTAATGTTTGTGTGATTTGCTTCATGCTTTTGAATCTACCAGCATTATTAACAGTTACGAAATGTTGAAATGCCCGGTAACTCAGCTACACATTCACTCGGAAGTTACCGTCCAATCTGCGAAATAAGCAGAAACACTATCCGCCTTAAATATGCAGAAGTTGTGCAAAACCCATGAAAATTTTCTGCATGTAGCCTTCAGTGGGTCCAAAGACCGGAAGCCATCACACCCGCTTGCAAATTTTCTGCACAAATCCTCCCCGAAAACATCAAATATTGGCCACGAGTGCGGCACATTCGATTTTCATAGTAAGCGTGCAATCTCTTTTGCCATTCAACTTTGAAAGACAGGCGTTCTGACAACGCTACCTGACATGACCGGGGGACATTCGTAAATGCACGATATGAAAAAGAAAAAGCTGGCTGTGGCCGTCAATGCAGCATTGATGTTGACACTGGGAACCACGCCGGTGTGGGGGCAGCAGCAAGCTGCCGACAACGACCAGAACCTTGAACAGACTGAGGTAAGCCCCAAACCGGCCAAGGGGACTGAAAAAGAAAACAGCGAGGCCATGGAGACGGTGGAGGTGCTGGGTATTCGCGGCTCCCTGCAAGACAACCTCAACAACAAGCGCTACTCCAATGCGATCAAGGACGCACTCAATACCGAGGATATTGATAAAAACCCGGATAAGAACCTGGCGGAAGCGCTACAGCGCATTTCCGGGGTACAGATTACCCGCGACTTTGGTGAGGGGGCGACCATCTCCATTCGCGGCACCAACGTAAACTTTACCAATACCCTGCTCAACGGCCAGAGCATGAAATCGGCCCAGTCTCTGCCCTTGCGGGATGAGATGAATGCGTTTGATTTTTCGTCCGTAGCGGCGGAGCAGGTTTCGCAAATTGAAGTCTACAAGTCTCCGCAGGCGGATCTCGACGCGGGTGGTATCGGTGGCACCGTTATCCTGAAAACCAAAAAGCCGCTGGATCGTCCTTCCGGCGACGGCTACCTGAAATTTGAAAATAGCTACAACGACGGCTCCGGACAAAACTCGCCGCAGATGGGCGCGCTGTATAACTGGAAGACCGACGACAACAAATTCGGCGCATCTGCGAATATCAGCTATCAGGAACTGAACCTGCAGAGAGATGGCAACGAGGCCATTGCCGGCTGGTGGGACTATTACCTGGATGGCGTACCTACCCAGGTGGTCAATTCCATTGATGATACCGCCATTTACCACACCCGAACTCTGGATGGCTACGAGCGCTCGGGGGCGATGTGGGGTATTCCCGGCTCCGCCCGTTTTGAGCGTGATCGCAAGCGAATGGGCGGTACCGTTTCTTTTCAATACCGCCCGTCCGACAATCTCGACTTCAACCTGGAGTATACCCGCAACCATACGGATGACCCGAACTCCAGCCACAATCTATACGCGCGTGCGTACAAACTTGCCCGCTCTGCCTACAGTACCGGGGGAGAACCCGAGCCAGGTTATGAGGTCGATCGTGTCGCCGACCTGCTGTTGCATGCTGAACAGGACATCTATGACGTCCAAAACGTGAATTCCGCCGGTATCCGCTACTGGGGAACCCCCACCAATCTGATCAATATGGAGTTCCAGGACCGGGACGGCAGTGAAAAGACCAGCGATATGCTGAACTTCACCACCAACTGGAGCAATGAGTCATTTGAAGTCAAAGCCCAGCTGGGGCGGTCTACCGGCAAATCTCACATCGACGATTTCGGTACCCACTTTGGTCTCAATATCGACTACGTGGATGACAACCCGGACATGCCGGTATTGGACAATGGTCTCGCGGGCGTAAGCATGTACTACGACTATGACCCGGACGCCAACCTGGCCGGCTGGGGAGTAAGCGGCGACGGCGAGTGGCTGAAGCATCCGACCACCGAGATGTCCATGCGCGATATTTTCAAAACCGTACAGGACAGGGAAAACACCGAAAACTTTGCGCAGCTGGATACCCTGTGGACCCTGCAGGAACCCACGTTCTTTGTAGAATCGATCAAGTTCGGTCTCAAGCACCGCGATATATCCGCCTCCAACGTCCGCAGCGCCGCCAGTTCCCGTCTCGCCGATGGCGTTGAAGTTCTGGCCGGAGACCTGGCTGGTGGCGTCGTCAGCGGTATCCGCGAAGACCTGGGCGTCATGCCCACCGCATACTTTGACGTAGACACTGCCAAGCGTGATGCACTTTGGAATGACGGGCTGCTGCTGGTTGATGATCTTGGAGCCTGTAACGATCTGATCGCCACAGCCGGTGGAAACTACCAGGGTTGTCGCACCGACTACCTGGAAACCGTAAGCCAGTTTTACGACCAGGAACAGCAGGTCAACGCCTTTTACACCATGCTGAACTTCGCTGGCGAGCGTTTCCGCGGCAACATCGGTGTCCGCGTGGTGGACACAGAGCGCGAATCCCTCACCCGCCAGGCAGATGGCGTCGACGAGAATGGCGACACTCTGTACCGGGATGTCATTACCGACAGCAGTACCACCGATGTACTGCCAAGCATGAACTTCTCCTATGACCTCACCGAAGACCTCCTGCTGCGTACCGCAGCCTCCAAGGTGATCTCCCACCCCGCGCTGTACCAGATCCGCGACGGCTTCAGTGTCATTGGCAACTACGATGCTGCCGGCGCCCTGCTTGGTGAGGGCGCACAGCGCACCGGTGCCAAGGGCAACCCGGACCTCAAGTCCTACGAGGCCGAACAGTTCGAGATCGGCACCGAGTGGTACTTTACCGAGTCATCCATGGTCGGTATCACCGCATTCTACAAGGACATCAGCAATTTGATTCGCAAGCAGCTGGGTATTCAGGATCTTACCGGCAGCGGTTACACCGACGCCTTCGGCAACCCGGTAGATGGTGAATACGCGATCACTTCCTACTACAACGTGGGTAAGCAGGCGATCAATGGCTATGAAATCCAGCTTCAGCACGATTTCAACAATGGCTTTGGCGTGTTGGCAAACTACACCTTTGTGAATATCCCGATGGAGGAATTCACCACCCAGAGCATTGAGGCCCAGCTGCTCCAGGATGCAAACGGGGTGGTAGTCGACAGCAGTGATCGGCCAACCGTTATCGGCTATGAAGCGACCAATCCGGAGATTGACGAGGTGCGCACCCCCGGAAACTCCGAAGACACCATCAACCTGTCCGCCTACTACGAGAGCGACAGGTTCTCTGCCAGGCTGTCCTACAACTACCGCTCGATGTACTTCGATTCCATCGACTCACAAGCGAGTCGGGTGATTGATGATACTGAACAGGTAGACCTCAAGTTGACCTACAGCATCACGGAAAACCTGACAGCGGCGCTGTCGGCTTACAACCTGACCAACGAAAACAAAAACTACTACCTGCTTCGCGATCAGCTCGAAGCACCTGAAGGGGGCGTGCCTGCGGGACTGGAACCGTACTATACGGACCGGGCCGGCAAGGTCGCTCACAACACTTACGAAACCGGACGCCGCTATTTCGCGTCCCTGAACTGGAAGTTCTGAGCATGCGACCGGGGACTTGCCCCGGTCTCGCTGCATAGACTTGCAGTTTCAATCAACGGCGCAGCGGATAGTCAAATTATCCGCTGCGCACTTCGATATTTCCTGTTGTCAAAATCATGAGTTACCAATGATGAAAAGGAAAATAGGCGCGCTCGCTCTGTTGGCATTGATGGTTGCCACCTGGCTCGGTTATCCGAAAAGTGACAACCTTCTCAAGCAGCAAATCGGGCAAAAAATCATCCTGGATATCCGCTATTTCTGCCCGGATATGGATGAGGATGCCGATAGCGATGACTGTAAAACTCCGGTCACCCACCTGCCAGACATTCTGGCTGACACCATTCGGGACACAAATCTCGGCGGCATCATTCTATTTGCCGAAAACCTCGAGACGCCCCGGCAGATAATTCGGCTGACCACCGACCTCCAGCAGGCCGCCAGGGGTTCTTCTTCCGGCCTGCCCCTGTTTATTTCCATTGATCAGGAGGGAGGCAATGTAGTTCGACTCCCCAACGAGTACAGTACGACATTCAGCGGCAATATGGCGGTAGGCGCAACCTATGCACAGCATGGGGACAAATTCGCCCGTCTGGTAGGGAGCACCCTGGGACGTGAGCTGCGCACGCTGGGTATCAATGTCAATCACGCTCCCAGTGTGGATGTAAACAGTAATCCCGATAACCCGGTCATAAACGTCCGTGCCTTTTCCGACCGCCCGGAAACCGTTGCCCAACTGGGGGCTGCGATGCTGGAAGGGATGCAGCAGGAAGGCATCATCGGCACCATCAAACATTTTCCCGGCCATGGAGATACCCGGGTAGACAGCCACTCCGGATTACCTGTCGTGACACATGACAAAGCGCGCATCATGTCGACAGATATAGAGCCTTTCCGCCGGGTTCTGCAACAGACGAATGTGCAAATGGTGATGACCGCGCATATCCAGTTTCCGCAACTGGACAGCAGTACTGTGGTCAACAAGTATGGACAGGCCATAGTCAGGCCCGCCACCCTGTCCAGGGAAATCCTTACCGGTGTGCTGCGCAACAAACTGGGGTTTGAGGGCCTGATCATCAGCGACGCACTGGATATGGACGGAATCGCCAACTTCTTTACCCCGGTCGAAGCGGTGATCAATACCTTCGAGGCCGGTACCGATATCGCCCTGATGCCGATACAAATCCGCAAACCCGCCGACATAAAAAGCTTCCGCAACCTGCTCGACTATGTGAGCAAACGCATGATTGAAGAACCCGAGGCATACGCACAGATTGCCCGCTCTTATCAGCGCATCGCAACGGTCAAAGAACAGCTGCGGTCGTCCATCCCCGACGTTGATAGCAAGCTAGCATCCGCTGAAGAAATACTGGCAAGCGCTGGACACCGTGCAATCGAACAGGCACTGGCGCAGGCATCGCTAGTGGAATGGAGCAGCGGGGACCGTCCGGATCTTTCCCGCGTAAACCGCGTTCACGTGGTATTTCCCCGCGAGGAAGATGCGGCCTATCTGGCGCAACAGCTGGCTCAACGAACCCGCTGGCAGGTAACCAGCGACAGTTTGCGCAACGCCACCAGTGGTGAGAACCCCTACAGCGGAGCAGCCATAGCGCAAGCCGATCTTGTGATCGTGGGCAACAATTACCAGCAATTGAACAGCCCTGCCCTCAATCGGGACACAGCCCCGGCGGTGCCCCTGAACCGAGCAGACCGGGCGGCCCGCCTGCTGAAACTCGCCGGAGACAAGGGCAAGACCCGGGTCTATGTCAGCCTGGGTTCGCCATACTCGATCGACAACTTTATCGGGCTTTCCGACATCCAGATATTCACTTTCAACGAGGTCAGTTACCACCTGGGCGCCCTGCGCCAGAGCCCCACCCTGGAGGCTGTGGCGAATGTCGTCAGTGGTCGGGTAGCGGCGGAAGGTCAACTTCCGGTTAATCCCCTGCACAGCCAACTGGTGGAAGTTCCCGGCGGGCAGCCACCGGGGATTCGCGCGGCACAGCCCTAGCGCAACCCGAGTATGACATTCGACGGGAGGGCGCGCGGCGGCCAGTGGAGTTCACCAGCGACTTTTTTGCTAAACTTGCGCCTTCGCAACGGAGGTTCTCGCCATGCAACCACAGGATACCCAGATTCCCAATATCCAGGCCGACCTGGAGCGCGCCGTGCGCTTTGCTCTAGCCGAAGACCTGGGCGATGGAGATATCACCGCCCAGCTGATCCCGGCATCCCGCCAGGCGCGGGCGCGGGTGATTACCCGGGAGGATTGTGTGTTCTGTGGCCAGGCCTGGGTGGACGAAGTGTTTCGGCAACTGGACCCGGAACTCAAGGTTACCTGGCACGTCGCCGACGGCGATCGGGTTGCCGCCGACAGCACCCTGTTTGAACTCGATGGCAACGCCCGCACGATACTTACCGGCGAACGCTGCGCGCTGAATTTTGTACAGACGCTGTCCGGTACCGCCACCGCAGCCGCCGAGTACGCGGCACTGGCACAGGGCACGGAAGTAAAAATCCTCGACACGCGCAAGACCATCCCGGGGCTGCGCACGGCGCAGAAGTATGCGGTGCTCTGTGGCGGCTGCCACAACCATCGCATCGGGCTTTACGATGCGTTCCTGATCAAGGAAAACCACATTGCCGCTGCCGGTGGTATTCACAACGCCATCACCCAGGCCCACGCCATCAAACCGGGCGCCCTGGTGGAAGTGGAGGTGGAAAGCCTCGAGGAACTGCGCCAGGCACTGGACAGCGGTGCCGATGTCATCATGCTGGACGAATTCAGTGATGCGGACACCAGAAGCGCACTGGAACTGGCAAAGGGCAAGGCAAAGATTGAAATTTCCGGCAGTGTCGATGCCGCACGCCTGCAGCAGCTGTCGTCGCTGGCGGTGGATTACATTTCCTCCGGCAGTCTGACCAAACACCTGCGGGCCATCGACCTGTCCCTGCGCCTGGTTTCCGAATAATTTCGGCTGGATTGCTCCGGCCCTCTCAGCCGGAGCGCTCTGCGCGGGTTTCGGCCCGCGTTGTGACCGGTGTCCGCTGCTCGGCGACCACTTCCCGCAGGTGATAGCGCGGACGCCGCTTTACCTCTTCGTAGATCTTGCCCAGGTATTCTCCAATCACCCCCAGGCACAGCAGTTGCACACTGCCGATAAACAGTACCGGCACCATGATCGAGGCCCAGCCGGGCACTGCGCTGCCGGAAAACAGTTTCACAGACAGCACCCACCCGATCAGCACCAGCGACAGTGCGCCGGTAATCAACCCCATCAGGGTAATAGCACGCAGCGGGGCAATGGAAAACGCGGTAACCCCCTTCCACGCCAGCGACAGCATGCGCCGCAGGGGATATTTGCTCTCCCCTGCCAGCCGCGGTCGCCGCGCATACTCCACCGTGGTCGAGCGGAAACCGATTTCCCGCACCATGCCGCGCAGGAAAAGGTTGGTTTCCGGGTATTCCAGCAGCGTGTTCACCGCGCGCCGCGACAGCAGGCGGAAGTCCGCGTGATTGAATACCAGATCCACCCCCAGGCGCTGCATCAGGCGGTAGTAACCCTCCGCGCTCAGGCGCTTGAAAAATGTGTCCGAGTCGCGCTCCTTGCGCACGCCAAAAACCACCTCGTTGCCCGCCAGATAAGCGTCGAGCATGGACGCGATATGCTCCGGCCCGTCCTGCAGGTCCGCATCGATGCTCACCACTGCTTCTTCCACCGTCTGCGCGAGTCCGGCGTACAGCGCGTTCTGGTGGCCGCGATTACACGACAGTGCCAGGGCCACGATTCTTTCGTCATTTGATGCCATCTGCTGCAACATCGGCCAGGTCCCGTCCCGGCTGCCATCGTCGACAAAGTAGATGCGCGATTCCGCCCGGATGCGGCCCGATGCCAGCAGACCATCCAACGTTGCCAGCAGCTCCGCGCAGGTGGATTCCAGTACCGCCTCCTCGTTATAACAGGGCACTACAATAGCCAGGGAGGGAATGGCTACCGGCGCCGTGGAGTTCGAGTCTATATGCCTCATGGGCGCACCCCGTAAATCCAGAATTGATGCAGGAGAAAATTGAAAGCCAATGTCACCGCCGTCGCGCATACCTGCGCTATCAGATAGTGCGCAAATGGCAGCAGCAGGGAAAAGCACAGGGTATTGATAGCCAGCCCGACAAGCGCGACAAACACGAATCGCGGCAGCGCCTGGCTGTGCCCCACCCGCCCGCTGGCAGAGAAGGTGAAGTAGTAATTGAGTGCGTAATTCGCCAGGGCGGCGAGTGCATAGGCCGCAACTGCGGCGAGCAGTTTTTCACTGCCCGCAGCTTCAACCAGCAGCACCAGCAAGCCGTACTGCAATGCCGTTGCACTCCCGCCTACGGCGAGAAACCGCAGCACCCGCTGCGTTGTCTGGCCTAACCTTGAAGCGCGCTCAGGCGGGGACATCGCCCTTCACCCCGTGTTGTGTATTGGAACCTGCCCCGGCATCGGCAACGGCCGCCGAGGCAATGGTAATCGGCGGTATATCCAGCGGCACAAATTCAGAATCCCGCGCGGCACTGGTACCTTTCTCGCCCGCTTCACTGCGCCGGCGCACCGCCAGCATCAGCGCCACCTGTACCAGGATCAGCCCTTCCGCCGGTTTGCGGTAACGCCCCTCATTGACTGCAATTGGCAGCAGCCCCTGCACCAGTATCCAGGTCAGCAACAGGCTCGGCAGCATGCGCTGACCTTTGAGGCGGCGCCAGTAGACTGCGGTCCAAATCAGCAACACCAGGGTTAGCGGGGCCCACAGCCAGCGACTGTGGTGGTTCAGGTTTTCCAGCCAGCGCGCGCGGTTGTTATCCGGCCAGGAAGAACCAAAAAACAGGTAAACCAGGTTCTCCCCGGTCAGCCAGGCGTAACGAGACAATGTCAGCGGATAGTTGGCCTGGGCGCGCTCCCAATCGGCGGCGCCCTGTTCGATACGAATGCGTGCGCTCACCCGCCCGCTGCGCGCAGTGGTCCAGTCCGACAGCGGTGCCAGGGGCTTCTCACCGGTCGACGGCGAGCCAAACCAGTAATTCCAGTTGGCACCAGCGTGGCTGTAATGGATGTGAATCTCGCGCTTGCCAGAGCGCATATACAGGCCCACCAGCTTGCCGATGCCGTGAGGCGAAATCATCTGCATGGTGACATGGCTACGGTAGGCCAGTGGCCCGAGCATCAAGGTCAGCAACGCGAGACTGTAGCCGGCCTTTGCCAGTTTCTGCGGCTGTGCCAGCCACAGCCACGTCGTCACCACTGCCGCCAGTGGGATGGCGATGCCGCGGGTCAGCCCGGCGAGAATCCACAGCAGTACCATCAGCAGGAAACTCGCCATGGTCTGTTTGCGGCGACAGCGCCAGCTGGCGTAAAGCGCAGCGCCCAGCAGTGGCAACAGCAGGGTTTCCTGCATGAAGTAGGCGTAGATACTGATCCAGGAAGGCAGTAACGACAACGTCGCCCAGATAGCGGTAGCCAGCAAGCGCCGCCGCGGCAGCAGCTCGCGGGCGAAGCGATACCAGATCCAGGGTGTCAGACAGGCCAGCAGCACGGTGTACAGGCCGACCAGCAATGGCTCCCCCAGCGTCAACTTGCCGAGCATGCCGATATAGATCTGGTACAGCACCGGGTCGGTCATCGACATCGGGTCCCGGCGCAGCGCTTCGGTGCCCTGCTCCCAGTGGCGCTGGGTATCGCTCCAGATATGGTCGATGGGGTTGTAGGTAAATATGTGCTCGATACGCAGCCAGATACCCAGCGCAATCAGCAGGTAACACAGTCCGTAGAGCAGCGTGCGCCGGTCCAGCCGCAGTGCCAGCGACTGCAGCCGCGCCGCTGCAGAGAAATCTTGAGTTACTTTCAACAGCATGGTCATTCTCGCCCTGTGGCCCGCGGTAACCCGGGCGGGAGCTGGTTGGGTATCAGGTCGCGGAAGCGGCTTCCGGCCCCCTAGGGTCGGCAACCGGGCTTTCCGGGTGAGTGGCCGCCCCGGCAGTATTGAACAGCCGACCCGGGGCAAACTGCAGTGCCGGGAGCCAGCGCCCCAAAAACGCAAATACCCCGCGCTCACCAATATAGTTGGCGTAAGCCACGTAATCCGGGTCCCACGACAGGTGCCGCTCCTCGGTGCGCGCGCGCATGAAGTACACGAAATTCACCAGCAACAGCAGCAGCGAGTGCCGCAGCGCTTCCGGCGCTGATGCGCTCACCATGAACGGCATGGAGATCATCCACCAGGAGAGGTTTTTGCTGACATACGCCGGGTGTTTGGTGTAGCGATAAGGGCCGTTGGTGAGGATGCCGCGATGGGTCAGGTTGGAGAAGCGGATACCGAAGGGAATGCTCGCCCACACATAGATCCCGATCAGCAACAGAATGATGCCGCCCCAGATCCCGTACATCGCCGGAGTATTCCAGAACCAGTAACCCCACGCGGGACCCTCATCGTATTTGAGATAGTTACCGGAAAACATGCTCCAGAACGGCTGGTAGCTGATCAGAGCCACCCCCCAGCCCAGGAAGCTGGGTTCCGCGGTGCGGATGTGGGAGTCGAACAACCTCAGCGTGCACACATAGCCCACGGTGACGAATAGCAGGTCGATGTAGAACAGGAAATTGAAGGTGAAATCGAACACCGCCTTGAAACTGCCCACCAGCCGGGTCAGATCAAAATTGAGCAGGGTATTCAGGTTGTTGCCCATGTAGACAAACATCAGCGGCAGGAAGAACAGCTTGACCAGCCACCCCAGGTACAGCTGGCCGATGGCGCGCCCGGAAATACCGCTGCGGGACCCCGGCAGCAGCAAACCCAACAGCCAGGAACCCAGTTGCCAGTAGGCATCTTTCGGGCTCTGCATGGCCCCGTCCACCAGGTAAAAATACGGCACCGCCAGCAGCATCCACCAGGGCAGTACCGCCCACACCACGGCGAAGTAGTTGTTGTAAAAAGACCCGTGATATTCCGGGAACAGCCAGTAGACGAATGCGACCGAGCCCACACTGAGGTAAAACCCGAGCAACTTGACCGCGGTGCGGGCCAGGCTGTGGTTGCGGCGCCGGAAGTCGAGGCCGGCAGAGGCATTGCGGTACGGCTTCAGGAACCACCACTCCAGCAGGATGATCGGCAGCGCCAGCGCCAGGGAAACAACCACCAGCGCCTCGGTGCGCACCGCCAGGTGCTGACCGTACTCCCGCAGCCACCAGACCGCGGCCAGGGAGATACCCAGGGCAATCAGGTTGATCCAGATACGGGTTGGCGCCTGTGGCGGTAACGCGGGCGACCCGCTCGAGGTGGTTGTCGCGCTGGTAGGTGTCGCGCTGGTAGTTGCGCTGTCCGGATTACCGGGAGAGCGACGGCCCTTCCCGGTGTTTTTTTTATTTTTCTTCATCGTCGATCCAACTGACAAGCAGTGTGCACACTGGCCAGCCCGCAAAGCGGCCTGACCAAAATTCAGGATCTTGCCAGTTTACCGCTTAGCGGCGCGCGCATCCATGCCCCGGCCTCCGCCGGCATCTAGTGACGGTGATGATGGGAGTGCGGATCCGCAGTTTCCGCGGGTTGCGCCGACTCTGCCGCGCCCTGCTGGTGGCTATTGTGAGTATTGTGAGTACCTTGAGCACCGTGAGCCCCGTGAGCCCCGTGCTGGCTGCCCCCCCAGATGGTCCAGAGGCCGAACAACAGCACCAGCAGCGCCATCAGCAGGCGCACACCGGGCTTCTGCACCAGCTTGCGCAGTCTGGCTGCGGCGGCGCCAGTTGCCAGTACCGCCGGCACCGTGCCCAGGCCAAAAGCCAGCATGGCCAGTGCCGCATTCGGCGCACTGCCCTGGGCCAGGGCGAAAGTCAGCGCACTGTATACCAGGCCGCAGGGCAGCCAGCCCCAGAGTGCGCCTAACGCTACCGCCTGCGGCGCGGAACGCACCGGCAGCAGGCCGCGGGAGAGCGGCTGCAGATAGCGCCAGAGATAGGCCCCGCCGCGCTCCAGCCACACCAGGCCGCGCCACCAGTCGGCGAGATACAGCGCCATTGCTACCAGCATCAGGCCCGCGATCACCCGCAATGGCGCCAGGCTGGCTGCCAGGTCAGTGGCGATATAGGCGCCCAGCAATCCCGCCAGCAGGCCCATCAGGGTATAGCTGGCCACCCGCCCGGTGGAGTAGCCGATCAATTGCGCCCACGCGGGTTTCTGCCCCGGCACCGCCATACCCAGCGCGCCGGAGATACCACCGCACATGCCGACACAGTGGCTACTGCCAAAAAAACCGATAGCCAGTGCCGCGGCCACAAATCCCCATTGCTCCATTGCGACTCCGCCTACGGTTTGTTGTTCTGGTGGTGTTGTTGGTGATGTTGCTGGTCGTCTTCCGCCGACCCGGTATCGGCCTCCGGATGGGACTCCTCGGGGAGGTCATCATCAAACAGGATGCGGCGCCCCTCGGTCTCCAGGTCATCGTACTGGCCGCTGTTCACGGCCCAGAAAAACAGCTTTACCGCGATGACAATAAAAACGATAACGATGGGGACCAGCAGAAAAATACTGTCCACAGTTTTACCTTTGAAGTGTTGTGCTCAAGATTTTCAGGCAGTGGCAACCGATCCGGTTGCGGCCGGCACCTCGACGGCGGGCTGCCAGCGGGACAGGCGCAGGGCGTTGAGCACCACGATCAGGGAGCTCAGGGACATACCCACCGCCGCCGCCCAGGGCGGCACCAGGCCCATAAAGGCCAGCGGCAGTGCCAGCAGGTTATAGAGCACTGCCCACGCCAGATTCTGGCGAATAATTGTGCGACACTTGCGCGCCAATGCAAAGGCCCGCGGCAGCGCCTGCAGGTCGCCCTGCAACAGAATCGCATCGGCGCGGGACTGGGCCAGGTCCGCGGCGGACATCATCGCCACCGACACATCGGCGCCAGACAGCACCGGTACATCATTGATACCGTCGCCCACCATCAGCAGGCGCTCCCCCTGTGCCTGGGCGCGCTGAACCTGAGACAGCTTCTCTTCCGGCGCGGCACCAGCGGTGAAGTCGGCCATGCCGGTCAGCTTTGCCAACCGCGCGACTTCTGCAGACTGGTCCCCGCTCAGCAGTGTGGTGCTCAGCCCTTCGCCCTGCAACTGCGCCACTGCAGGCACCGCGGACGGGCGCACCGCATCGCCGAGCCCGAACCAGGCAAGTGGCCCCTGTTCATCCGCCAGCATCAGCCACTGCCCCTGCCGTGATGGGTGGGATACGGGCTGCGGGCATTGTGTCCCCTCGCAGGCAAAATCCGCGCGTCCCAGGCGGAAACGGGTGCCGTCAATCTCGCCCTGTACCCCGCGACCGGTGAGCGACTGCAGTCCGCTGGCGCGCAGTTTGCCGGACCAGGGGCGGAAAGCCCGCGCCAGGGGGTGATTGTTGCGGGACTCCAGCGCCGCCGCGATATCCCGGGCGCGCTCCTCGGTCACACTGTCGCGCAGTACCTGAATATGCGACAGGCGGGGTTCGCCCTCGGTGAGGGTGCCGGTCTTGTCGAATACTACCCGGGGAATCCCCGGCAGCGCTTCCAGCACATGGCCGCGCGCTACCAGCAGCCCCAGTTCCTGCAAGCGCAGTGTCGCCGCCGCCAGTGCCGCCGGTGTCGCCAGCGACAGTGCGCAGGGACAGGTCACCACCAGCACCGACAACGCAATCCAGAACGCATCCTCCGGCGCCCGCTGCCACCAGAATACGAACGCCGCCACCGAGATCAGCAATACCGCAGCGACAAAACGCCCGGCAATCCGGTCCGCCAGCGCAACCTGCGCGGGTTTTTCCAGCTGCGCGGACTCCACCAGGCGCTCGATCGCCGACAACCGGGTGCCGGCGCCGGCGGCGGTGACCCGCACAACCAGGGAAGAATCGCCATTGACGCTACCGGCAAACACCGGGCTGCCGACGGCTTTCTGCTGCAGTGCGGCCTCGCCACTCAACAGGGATTCGTCGACACCGCTCTCCCCTTCGGTCACTTCGCCATCGGCGGCAATGGTGTCGCCGGGCCGCAGCAATATGTGATCGCCCACCTTCAACGCGGCGGTGGGCACCGACTCGAAATCTGCCTCCGCGAGGCCGCCATCCGAGCCCGCGTGCGGGGGCAATCGCAGCGCCGCCAGCGGCAGCAGCTGTGCCAGGCCACCACTGGCGAGACCGGCGCGGTGTCGCGCGCGCATCTCTACCGAGCGCCCCAGCAACAGAAAAAACGTGAACATGGAAACGGATTCGAAATACACCTCACCGGTCCCGAATACCGTGGCGTAGACGCTGGCGCCGTAGGCCAGGCCGATGGCCAGCGAGACAGGGACGTCCATGGTCAGGTGCCGGGTGCCCAGCGCCCGCCAGGCCGCGGCAAAGAATGGCTGCGCTGCGTAACACACCACCGGTGTCGCCACCACCAGCGACACCCAGCGGAAAAACTGCTCGAACTGCTGTTCGATCCCCTCGCTGGCACCAAAGTAGAGCGCGATGGCAAACATCATCACCTGCATGGTGCCGAGCCCTGCGACCCCCAGGCGACGCATGGCTGCCCGCCGCTCATTCTGAATCAGTTGCTCGCTGTTGGACGCCGGGGGCGCTGCCGGTCTGTAGCCGATCTCGGCCAGTGCGGCAAACAGCCGGCTCACCGGCACCCGATCGGCCGCGAACAGGATCTGCGCGCGCTGGGTGCTGGCATTGACCGAAACCTTTTCCACCCCGGGGATCTGCCCCAGGTGCTTTTCGATCAGCCACACACAGGCAGCGCAGGTAATGCCGCCCACCAGCAGGCTGGCAATTCGGCGCTGACCAGACTCGCCCGGGGTTTCCGCGTCGCGCACAAAGCCGCTCTGGACATCTGCCAGGTCGTAAGCCGCCCAGCGCCCGTCCGCGCTGTCGCTATCGGGCCTTTCGTTGCTGCGTTCGCGGTAGCGGTAGAAGTTATCCAGGCCACCGGCGACGATGGCTCCCGCCACTGCCTCACAACCGGGGCAGCACATGGGGCGATCGACGCCGTTGATGCGGACGGAATAGCGGCTGCCTTCGGCAACCGGCAGGCCGCAGTGAAAGCAGTCGCAGGCAGAGGTCTCCGCCTGCGGAGGGTTTCCCGGAAAGTCGCTCATTGGACGGCGGGGTTCAGCGGCGCTCCATTGCCGAGATTGAAGTTGATTTCACCCTTAAGGCGCCACTCGGCTTTCTCGTGCTGGGCGGGGTCGAGTTCCGGAGACAGCTGCAGGTACCAGCGGTGCTGCAGCGCCTGCTCCAGGGTGCCGCGGTAGCGGCCGGGCGCCAGCATATCGAGCACGATATGGGCGTCCAGATCTGCCTCCACCGGGTGACTCAGGGTAAGTAGCAATTGCTCGGGATAATCGATATTCCCTTTCAGCTGCAGGGAAACCGTGCGCTCGCCGGGGTCGAACTGCAACAACCCGGCCATGTCCAGCTCCGCCGCACGCTGGTCCTGGTGCGCCATATAGTGGTACATGCGGCTGTCTTTGTAGTAGGTGTCACTCACGGTATCGTCACCGTACCGCACGGCGACGGATACCATGATGGCGGACATGATCACCACCAGTACCAGCGGCGCCATCACCAGCCAGAACCAGATCTCCCGGTACCAGGGGCGCGGGGCTTGATTGTTGTCCGGCTGCTGACTCACCTGCACATTCACCATGTTCTGTTAACCACCTGATACTGCTTACTTGGGCCCGATAAATACGGTGCGGTGCCGGTCTTCGAGCTCCGGTGCATCCTTGGCGCGAATGACGATATCAATATCGTGCTTCGCTTCCTGCAGCTGCGCCTTGGGCACGCTGACCCGGATCGGCACCGAGTAAACCTCTCCCGGGATGACGCGCACGCCGCGCTGCATTCGCAGGGAGTAATCGTACCCCTCTTTGCCTTCGATCCGCACCTCGAACTCGTGGGGCTTCTGGTCCATATTGTTGATCTTGACCGTGTACACGTTCTGCACCAGACCCTGGGACAGGCGGTACATGCGCGTGCCGCGGTCCCGCAGCACTTCGGCCTGCACCGGCGAGCGGCTCACCACCTGCTGCACCAGCAGGCCGGTCATCAGCAGCAGCACGAGCGCATAGCCGAACAGGCGCGGACGCACATACTGGGTCTTGCCGGTTTCCAGCTCGTCTTCCGAAGTAAACCGGATCAGGCCGCGGGGATACTGCATCTTGTCCATGACGCTGTTGCACGCATCCACGCACAGACCGCAGTTGATGCACTCGTACTGCATGCCATCGCGGATATCGATATCCACCGGGCACACCTGCACACACCAGTAGCAGTCGATACAGTCGCCCATGCCCTGGGCCTTGTAATCCGCACCCTTCTTGCGCGGGCCGCGGGCCTCGCCGCGGCGGGCGTCATAGTACACCGCAAGGGTATCCTTGTCGTACATCACCGACTGGAAGCGCGCGTAGGGGCACATGTACTTGCACACCTGCTCGCGCAGGAAACCGGCATTTATATAGGTAGCGAAGGTGAAGAACCCTACCCAGAAGACCGCCTGCGGATGGGCATTGAAAGAGGCCAGATCCACCACCAGGTCGCGAATACCGTAGAAATACCCCACAAATGCCAGTGCCGTCGCCAACGCGATGAACAGCCAGATTGAGTGAGTGCCCCCCTTGCGCAGGACCTTCTCCGCGCTCCACGGCGCCGCATCCAGCTTCATGCGCTTGGCGCGATCGCCCTCACACACCCGCTCCGCCCAGATGAACATCAGGGTCCACACCGTCTGCGGGCAGGTAAAACCGCACCACACCCGTCCCAGCCAGGTGGTAATGGCAAACAGGGCAAAAGCGGCAATAATCAGGAGCCAGGCGAGCAGGAAGCCGTCCTGGGGGCCGAAGGTAGCCCACAAGATATGGAATTTGCGCGCCGGCAAATCGAAATGCACCGCCTGGTGGCCATCGATGTTCAGCCAGGGGATGAAAAAGAACGCCAGCAACAGGGGCAGGCCCGTGTACTTGCGGATGCGGGTGTAGACGCCGCGGATATGACGGATGTAGACCTTGTCGTCGGACTCATAGAGCATGCGATAGCGGACTTCGCCATCACCATCCTGCTCTTCCCGAGTTGGAATTCTATCGCTCACAAAACCTCACTTACCCGAAATAATGATCGGGACGGTAACTGCAGTCGTTGCAATGAGGCTTGTTATTCTTCCCTGCGGTGCCCTTCCCGGCGAAATGAGTGACGGCCAGGCCGCCACTCATCCTTTTATCAGCCAGCTTACTGCTGAACTTCTTCCTGGCGGGACAGACTGTAGACATAGGCCGCAACCAGGCGAATCTTGTCTTCCCGCAGCTTTTCCTTCTGCGCAGGCATCTGGTTACTGCGACCACCACGGATGGTGTGGCGGATTTCTTCGCGGCTGCCGCCATAGAGCCAGATGTTGTCGGTCAGGTTGGGGGCACCCAGGGCCTGGTTGCCCTTGCCGTCCATTCCGTGACAGGCCATGCATACGGTACCGAACACCTTCTTGCCTTCGGCAGCCATAGCGGCATCGTGCTCGAGCCCATTCATGCTCAGAACATATTCGGCCGCGTTCTTGACCCCTTCTTCACCGATCACCGGACCCTGTGGTGGCATCAGGCCCTGACGCCCCTGGTGCAGGGTTTCGAGGATTTTTTCCGGGGTACCGCCGTACAGCCAGTCGCTGTCGGTCAGGTTCGGGAAACCGTAGTTGCCGCCGCCGTCAGCGCCGTGGCACACCGCACAGTTGTTGGCAAAAATCCGCTGGCCCATTTTCAGCGCCTCACGACTCTCGGCCACTTGTTCGATCGGCATGTCTACGTACTGGCCGAAGGTTTCCTTGAACTCCGCCTGCGCCTTGGCCTGATCCGACTTCAGCGCACCGACAGAGGTCCAGCCAGCAATACCCTTGAAGTTGCCCATACCCGGGTAGATCACCAGGTAGGCAGCAGAGAATACCAGCGTGAGGACGAATAACAGGAACCACCACTTGGGCAGCGGGTTGTCGTACTCCTCGATGCCATCATAGATGTGGCCGGTAGTGCGGTTTTCCGGATCTTCCTGGTCGTCTACCGCCACCTTGCGGTTGGCGAAAAGCACCCAGGTCACCAGTACGAGATTCGTGAGGGTGAGCACAATTACCCAAACACTCCAGAATGTACTCATTTTTCGTGCCCCTGTTCCTGTTTGGCTCCGTCTTTATCTCCGGAGCGGGAGTCGCCTTTTTCGGCGTCCTCTTCGATTGATTCCGGTTCGTCGGCAAATGGCAGCTTGGCGTCTTCTTCAAAGCGCTTTTTGCGCTTGGGTGAGAAAGCCCACCAGCAAATGGCTAGGAACGCCAATGCGCCCAGCACCACGCCAATCTGCCGCAATATATTGATATCCACTCGATACCCCGCGATTAACGCTTCTGCTGCACCAGGGTGCCCAGCTGCTGCAGGTAGGCCACCAGTGCGTCGATTTCGGTTACCCGACCACCGACAAACGGCTTGCTGGCATTGGCGATATCTTCATCGGTATAGGGCACGCCCGCGATTCGCATCGCCCGCATCTTGGCGGCGGTGTGCTCGCCGGTGACCACATTGTCGAACAGCCACGGGTAAGACGGCATGATGGATTCCGGCACCACGACCCGCGGGTTGTACAGGTGCGCGCGATGCCATTCGTCGGAATAGCGTCCACCCACGCGGGCCAGGTCCGGACCGGTGCGCTTGGAGCCCCACAGGAAGGGGTGCTCGTACACGAATTCCTGAGCCATGGAGTAGTGGCCATAGCGCTCCACTTCCGCGCGCAGGGGGCGAACCATCTGCGTGTGGCACACATGGCAGCCTTCGCGGATGTAGATGTCGCGCCCTTCCAGCACGATCGGGCTGAAGGGCTTAAGCCCGGCAATGGGCACATTGTTGTCTTTGGTAAAAAACTGGGGAACGATTTCCACCAGGGCACCAAAGCTGATGGCGATCACAATGAACACCATCATCAAACCGATGTTCTTCTCTACGATGTCATGATTCTTCACGATTCGTTCCCCTTATGCCGACTTCGCTGCGGGCAGATGTTCGTCGTGACGCACCTCATCTTCCTCAGGCTCGTCAGTGATGGTGCGGAATACGTTGTATGCCATCAGCAACATACCGGTCAGGAACATTGCCCCGCCCAGCCAGCGCACCACGTAACCCGGGTGGCTCGCAATCACGCTTTCCACGAAGCTGTAGGTCAGGGTGCCGTCGGCGTTGAACGCGCGCCACATCAGGCCCTGGGTAATACCGTTCACCCACATGGAAGCGATGTACAGCACGGTACCCACGGTGGCGAGCCAGAAGTGTGCATTGATCAGCTTGACGCTGAACATCTGCTTGCGCTGCCACAGCACCGGCACCAGGTGATACAGGGCACCAATGGAAATCATCGCCACCCAGCCGAGAGCACCGGAGTGCACGTGGCCGACGGTCCAGTCGGTATTGTGTGACAGCGCATTGACGGTCTTGATGGACATCATCGGACCTTCGAAGGTGGACATGCCATAGAAGGACAGGGACACCACCAGGAAGCGCAGGGTCGGGTCGGTGCGCAGTTTGTGCCAGGCACCGGACAGGGTCATGATGCCGTTGATCATGCCGCCCCAGGAAGGTGCCAGCAGAATCACGGACATGATCATCGCCAGGCTCTGGGTCCAGTCAGGCAGCGCGGAATAATGCAGGTGGTGACCGCCGGCCCATACGTAGATGGAGATCAGCGCCCAGAAGTGCACGATGGACAGCTGGTAGGAGTACACCGGGCGACCGGCCTGCTTCGGCACGAAGTAGTACATGATGCCGAGGAACGCCGCGGTCAGGAAGAAGCCCACCGCGTTATGGCCGTACCACCACTGGATCATCGCGTCGGTGGTGCCGGAGAACAGTGAGTAGGACTTCCAGGCACTGACCGGCACTTCCAGGTTGTTGATAATGTGCAAAAAGGCAATGGTGATGATGTAAGCACCAAAGAACCAGTTGGCTACATAGATATGTGAAGTGCGGCGCTTGACGATGGTGCCAAAGAACACGATCGCATAGGCAACCCAGATCAGCGCGATCAGGATATCCAGCGGCCACTCGAGCTCGGCGTATTCCTTGGTGGAAGTCAGCCCCATCGGCAGGGTAATAGCGGCGCCGACAATGACCAGCTGCCAGCCCCAGAAGGTGAAGGGTATCAGCCAGCCGCCGAACAGGCGCGTCTGACAGGTACGCTGCACCACGTAGTAGGAAGTCGCAAACAGCACGCTGCCGCCAAACGCAAAAATCACCGCGTTGGTGTGCAGGGGTCGCAGACGACCAAAGTGCGTAAAGGGCTGCCAGATGTCGTTCAGCGCCGGCCATGCCAGCTGCGCGGCGATCAGCACGCCGACACCCATGCCAACAATGCCCCAGACCACCGACATGATGGTGAACTGGCGCACGATGTTGTAGTCATAGTCCGGCAACTTGCCGGTCTCTGCCACCGTTGTCGTCATTGTGTTACTTCCGTTGCTTTTTAAGATTCGTTTCCGTCACACACGCAAGAACCCGCCAATAAAATAGCGGTTATCCCCTTCACCGTAGACGGGATGGGTCTCGAAGCGACGATTTAAACGCACCAATCGCCGTTCGAAACTGATTTAGATCAAGTCGCGACCTTTACCTGCCGCAATACGCAGGCGCAAGGCGTTCAATTTGATGAAGCCCTCGGCATCTTTCTGGTCGTACGCACCCGCGTCATCCTCAAATGTGGCGATGCGCTCGTCGAACAGGCTGTCATCAGAGCGGCGACCAACCGCGGTCACGCTGCCCTTATAGAGCTTCAGGCGCACTTCACCGTTGACCACGGATTGGGATTCGTCGATTGCCGCCTGCAGCATCTGGCGCTCCGGAGCCCACCAGTAACCGTTGTAAATCAGCTTCGCGTAGCGCGGCATCAGCTCGTCTTTCAGGTGTGCCACTTCGCGGTCGAGAGTAATGGACTCGATGGCGCGGTGGGCCTTCAACAGGATGGTGCCGCCGGGAGTCTCGTAGCAGCCGCGGGACTTCATGCCCACGTAGCGGTTCTCGACGATGTCCAGGCGGCCGATGCCGTTGGCGCCCCCCAGCTTGTTCAGTTTTTCCAGCAAGGTCGCCGGGCTCATGCGCTCGCCGTCGATGGCGACCGGGTCGCCCTTCTCAAACTGCAGGGTGATATAGGTGGGCTTGTCGGGTGCAGCTTCCGGGCTGACACTCCAGCGCCACATATCCTCTTCCGCTTCCGCCCACGGCTCTTCCAGGATGCCGCCCTCGTAGGAGATGTGCAGCAGGTTGGCGTCCATGGAGTAAGGGGACTTTTTCTTCTTGTTGGAAAAGTCCACCGGAATCTTGTGCTGTTCACAGTACTGCATCAGCTTTTCGCGGGAATTGAGGTCCCACTCGCGCCAGGGTGCGATCACCTGGATACCCGGCTTCAGCGCGTAAGCGCCGAGCTCGAAGCGCACCTGGTCATTGCCCTTGCCGGTCGCGCCGTGGGAAATGGCATCGGCGCCGGTCTCATTCGCAATCTCGATCAGGCGCTTGGCAATCAGCGGGCGGGCAATGGAGGTACCCAGCAGGTACTCGCCCTCGTAGATAGTGTTGGCGCGGAACATGGGGAAGACGAAGTCGCGCACGAATTCTTCGCGCAGATCGTCGATATAAATTTCCTTCACCCCCAGTGCTTCCGCCTTGGCGCGGGCCGGCTCGACTTCCTCACCCTGACCGATATCGGCAGTAAAAGTCACCACCTCGCAGTTGTAGGTATCCTGCAGCCAGCGCACAATCACGGATGTGTCCAGTCCACCGGAATACGCCAGTACCACCTTTTCGATCTTGCTCATTGCCGTCCTCTGTATATAGGGAGTAAGCCGTTACCCGGGCAGCAACATACCGCGGAAAACACAGGGTTTTCGCGCCGGTGGCGCTACCATCGAGGCTCGATGCGGGGGAGATTATTATTGGAAGAGTACCCACGAAGGCGGCTACCCCGCCTTTTTCGGGGCGCGATTGTAGCGCCTCGAAACGCGTACGACTAGCACCACCGTGTCAGTCTAAAAAGTAATCGGCACACCTGGTTACTTTATATTCAAACTGTTGACCAATGAGGCATTCACCGCAGTTTTCGCAATTTATTGGCGCTTCGGGTAGCATCGGCGCCGCGATCAAGCCGCCTGACGATAGTTGGTAATCCCTATGCAGCAAATCACTCTCCGCGCCCCCGACGACTGGCATATCCACCTGCGTGACGGCGAGGCCCTCGCGCGCACCGTTGGTGACGCCGCGCGACAGTTCCGCCGCGCCATCGTGATGCCGAATCTGGTGCCGCCGGTGGTCAACGCCGAAGACGCGCTAGCCTATAAAGGGCGCATCGAAGGACAGGTCCCCGCCAGCGCCGATTTTACCCCGCTGATGGTGATTTACCTGACGGACAAGACCTCTCCGGAAATCGTGCGCCAGGCCCATGCAGCCGGTGTCGTCGCGGCCAAGCTCTACCCCGCCGGCGCCACGACCAACTCGGCATCAGGCGTTACCGATATCGCCAACATCTATCCGGCACTGGAAGCCATGCAGGAATGCGGCATGAAACTGTTGCTGCACGGTGAAGTGACCAGCGCCGATATCGACATTTTCGACCGCGAGAAGGCCTTCATCGACAATATTCTCGGCCGGGTGGTGGGAGACTTCCCGAACCTGAAAGTGGTGCTGGAACATATCACCACCGCACACGCCGCCGAATTCGTTGCCAACGCGCGGGAAGGCGTCGCCGCCACCATCACCGCACACCACCTGCTGTATAACCGCAACCACATGCTGGTGGGCGGGATCCGGCCGCACTACTACTGCCTGCCCATCCTCAAGCGCGGCGACCACCAAACCGCGCTGATTGAAGCGGCCACCAGCGGCAGCCCCCGGTTTTTCCTCGGCACAGATTCTGCACCCCATGCCCAGGGCAAGAAGGAAGCCGCCTGCGGTTGCGCTGGCTGCTATACCGCCTACAGTGCCATCGAACTCTATGCCGAGGCTTTTGAACGGGCCGGCAAACTGGAGCGCCTGGAAGGCTTCGCCAGCGAATTTGGCCCGGACTTCTACGGCCTGCCGCGCAACAGCGACCAGATAACCCTGGTGCGCGAACCCTGGACCCTGCCCTCCGGTCTGCCCATGGGCAAGGAATCCCTGATCCCGCTGGCCGCCGGCGAACCCCTGAAGTGGCGCCTGCAGACGGCCTGAGCCGAGACCCAAACCGGGATAACCGGCATCGAACATTAAGCAGTTGAATTCGACCAAGGATATTACGTGACGCCCGCAGAAGAACCCACAGGCCCGAAGAGTTTACTGGCGCAGCGCTTTCGCGGCTTCCTGCCGGTTGTCCTCGACCTCGAGAGCGGCGGCTTCAACGCCCGCACCGACGCGCTACTGGAAGTGTCTGCGGTTATCCTGGACATGGATGACAACGGGGTCCTGTACCCGCAAGAAACCCACAGTTTCCATATTGAACCGTTCGAAGGGGCCAACGTCGAACAGTCTGCGCTGGACTTTATCGGCATCGACCTGGAGTCCCCCGAGCGGGACGCCTGGCCGGAAGAAATCGCCCTGCCGGAGATGTTCCGCAAGATCCGCAAGGCCATCAAGGCCCACAGCTGTACCCGCGCGGTGATGGTCGCTCACAACGCCCACTTCGACCTCGGCTTCGTCAATGCGGCGGTAGAACGCTGCGGCATCAAGCGCAACCCATTCCACCCGTTCTCCTGCTTCGACACCGCAACCCTGGCCGGTCTCGCCTACGGACAGACGGTGCTCGCCAAGGCCTGCCAGGTGGCCGGCATCCCGTTTGATAACAGCGCCGCCCACTCCGCCGAGTACGACGCGGAGAAAACCGCGGAGCTGTTCTGCGGCATCGTCAACCGCTGGCGCGAACTTGGCGGCTGGCCGCTGCCCGCCGTTGATACAGACACAGACACAGATGCAGACATAAACGCCTGACGCCAGCGGTGCAATTTTCTACGACCAAAGTCTGATTCCATGCGCCGGTCGGGGCTTCTAGTCTGCAGAATTCCCAATAACAAAAGTTTGGTTGTATACGCGATGACAAGCCCACACCGGATCGCAAGCATCTTCCGCCCCCTCCTCAACGGGTTGCTCGGCGCAGCCCTGATCAGCACAAGCCTTTGCGCCAGCGCCGAGGCCGGCAGCTGGCAAGAAAATGTCGCCAGCGGCGGCTTCAGCAAGGTCCACATTTACACCCCGGACAGCCGCTCCGCCATTGGCGACGGTCGCGCGCTACTTATCCTGCTGCACGGTTGTGTGCAACCTATCGACAACTACCTCAACGCCAATCTTGAAGCCGCGGCTAATGAATTCGGCATGGTCATTGCGGTACCCGACGCTGAACACAAGGCCGGCTACAACTGCTGGGCCTACTGGGAAGACAACCGCGACCGGGAAAATGGCGACTACCGCCTGCTGATCCAGCTCGCACAGGCGCTGGCGGCCGAAGAGGCGCGGGACATCGACCCGGCCCAGATCTATATTGCCGGCCTCTCTTCCGGGGCCACCTTTGCGCACACCGCCGGCTGTCTTGCACCGGATGTATTCGCCGGGGTCGCAGTGAGTGCCGGGCCCAGTATCGGCACCAGCCCCGCTGGCGCCCTCGGCAACTGCGAAGTCGCCGACGTCGCGCGCCGCTGCGCCGACTACGCGGGCAGCTACAAGGAGCACTTCAGCACCCAGGTCTTCGCGGTGGCCCACGGCAGTGAAGATACCGTGGTAGACCCGTGTTACCTGGAGCAAAATGCCGAAGGCATGGCGGAGCTCTACGGTGTTGCGCGCCTCCCCGGCAGCGATACCCTGCGGGAAGGCGACGCCAGTGCCGAACTGGTCACCTGGCAACAGGGCCGTGTCGGCATGCTGACACTCAATGGAGTCGGCCACAGCTGGTCCGGCGGAACCGGCGCCACCGGGCAGCATATCGACGATGCCGGCGTCAACCTGGCCCGCCAGCTGGCGCAATTCTTCCGGCAACACAATCGCCGCACCACGGCCAACCACGACACCTGATCCACGACATCCGATCCTCCGGCACCAGGCACCGACAGGTGCCCGGTGCCGATCAGGAGCCATCCGGCGCCCTACCCCGGCACTTCTTCACATTTCGGCATCGTTTCCCACCGGCTTCCGACCTTGGTCTGATTCACCACCCGACATGCGGCTCCTAATCTGGATGATGCCACCGCAGCAAAGAGTGGCAGCCACATAAAAATAATTGGTGAAAGCGATGATCAACCGTAATCTCTGGCGCGGCGCTGCCCGCTGCCTGTCTCTCGCCGTAGGCGTCAGCCTCTCCGCAGCCGCCCAGGCCGGCAGCTGGCAACAGGGCGTATCCGCCGGCGGCTTCAGTAACGTCAATATCTACACCCCCGACACCGTATCTGCCATCGGCGATGGCAAGGCCCTGCTGATCGTGTTGCACGGCTGCTCGCAACCCATCAACAACTACCTCACCGCAAATCTGGAGGATGCAGCGGAAGAGTACGGCATGGTGGTGGCGGTACCCGATGCCACAAACAAGGCCGGCTTCAGCTGCTGGTCCTACTGGCAGGGCACCAAGTCCCGCAGCGCCGGCGACTACAAAAACCTGATCAGCCTGGCCAATACCCTGTCCGCCGACAGCGGCCGCGGTATTGACCCCGACCAGGTGTATATCGCCGGGCTGTCCTCCGGTGCCAGCTTTGCCAATACCACCGCCTGCCTCGCCCCCGATGTCTTCGCAGGCATGGGCATCAGCGCGGGTCCGAGTATCGGCACCAGCTCCAACGGCGCCCTCGGCCCCTGTGAACAGGCCGATGTCACCAGCCGCTGCAACACCTATGCAGGGAGTTATGCCAGCCACTTCGATACCCAGATCGCCTCCATCGCCCACGGGCGCGACGACACCACAGTGAACCTTTGTTACAACGAGCAGAATGCCAACGGTATGGCGGGCGTGTACGGGGTAAGCCCGCTTTCCGGCACCAATCCGATTGCCGAAGGCAGCCGCACCGCAGACGAGCACCTGTGGCAGGACGGCCGCGTGTCGATGCTGTGGCTGAACAACGTGGACCACTCCTGGTCCGGTGGCGAAGGGGCCAGCGGTGGCTATATCAGTGGCAACGGAATCAACTACGCCCGCTATCTGGGCCAGTATTTTCTCGACAACAACCAGCGTGTCGACCGCAACAGCGGACCCGAGATCAGCAATCTTTCAGCTGCCGAAGCCACAGGCCTGCTGGCGATCAGCGGTACGGCGCTGGATGCCGAAGGCAGTGTGGCCAGCGTCGACATCACCGTGAGCAACATCGACACGAGCACGCCGCAATTGGTGGAAACCCTGAGCGTGCAGGCCTCGCCTGCGGATGGCTACTTCAGTGCCAACACATCCTCTCTTGCCGATGGCCTGTATCAGGTAGAGGCGATTGCCACCGACAACGAAGGTGTGCCAGGGGATCCGGTCAGCGTTACCAGTCGCGTTGGCCCGGAGCCGCCGGCGGTCGCGCCGGTGCTGAGTGATACGGCAGCCAGTGTCAGCGGCCAGTGCGCCACGGTGAGCGGTACCGTGATGGATGCGAACCAGAACCTGGATAGCGTGGTGGTGGCATTTGCCAGCGGCGATGTCACCGCAACGGTCACCGGCAACAGTTACTCCGCAGAGGGCTGCGATCTGCCGGGTGATAAAAACACGGTCACCGTCACCGCCACCGACACCACAGAACTGTCGAGCCAGGACAGCGTGAGCTTCAATATCGATGCCGGCCAGACCGGGGATTACAACTTCCACATCAACCGGGGACATATCACCTGGGGTGAGGGTTACTCCGCCTGCTACCTCGCGTTCGGCACCGCCGATTTCACCATGCGCGAAACTGCAGCGGGAGGACAGTGCCAGTGGGTGGCTGACGGCGACAGCAGCTGCGCCGGCCCGGTGCAGGCTTGTGCAAACGATGACAGGGAAGATCCGACAGACAGCGATAGTGACGGCGTCGAAGACGCAGTGGACAACTGTCCAAACGTCGCCAACGCCGGCCAGCAAGACAATGACGGCGATGGCATCGGCAACGCCTGTGACAGTACCCCGGACGGCGAAGTGACCTGTTCCGAGTACACCGCGAGCAACTACAGCCATGTGAGCGCGGGGCGCGCAACCACCAGCGGCGGTTACGCCTATGCGCTGGGCTCCGGCGACAACCTGGGCCTGTACAACATCTTTGTCACCACTACCCTGGCGGAGACCGGAACCAATTACTACCAGCAAGGCACCTGCCCCTGATCTGAAAGACGGGTGTCCGATGCGAGCCGGATCGATCCTCTCGATCCGGCTTTTTTATTGTCCGCACCCCGCGGATCAGGCAATCACATACTGCAGCGCAATAGCCCCGGCAAAACAGCGGGTGATTTTTTGCACAGATTGTTGTAGAATGCGCAATTCACGCTAAATATTGGACATTATTGTGGCTAAGAAAGCTTCCAGCGCTTCCAAGCGCGCCAAGGATACCGCCGCTCCGGAATCCCGCGAATCCATCGAGGCTCAGGTGCAGGCCTTCCTCGCCAATGGTGGCAAGATCGAGCAGGTACCCAAGGGTGTCAGCGGCCAGACCAACACCTCCGGCCCCCGCCATATTACCCTGGGCAAAAAACCCCGCAGCTGAGTTTGCGGGCTTGCCCTGTCGGTACTGAAAGCAAGCTCCCATATCCAGACCACAGCTCCAGCCCCCGGCGCAATGTTGTGCCGCACGCACCGCACCAGCCCGTGTTGCGGGCAATCCGGTATTGCCGCGTATCCTCCCCTGTCGCTTCACACCTATCCGTACCCGTAATCCAATAGCAGCCTTCTGCCCGGTTTCCGCCGACATAAAAAAAGGCGGGTAACACCCGCCTTTTTTGTACCGTCGACCGCTACCGGTCAGGGCATATCGTCCAATTCCGCCCCTTCCTTCACCGGCGGCATCAGGTCCTCTTTGGTCACCTTCAGCATCATCAGCGCGTTGACCGCCACATACACCGAAGAATAGGTACCCACGACCACACCGACGATCAACGCCAGGGAGAAGTTGTGGATCAGCTCGCCACCGAAGAACTGCAGCGCCCACAACACCAGCAAGGTGGTGAACGAGGTCATGAAGGTCCGGCCGAGAGTCTGGCTCAGGGAAATATTCATGACCTCCTCCGGCTCCGCCTTGCGCACCCGGCGGAAATTCTCCCGCACCCGGTCGTATACCACGATGGTGTCGTTGATCGAGTAACCGATCACCGCCAGTACCGCGGCGAGCACCGTCAGATCGAAGTCCAACTGGAAGATGGCAAAGAAGCCCAGCACGATGATCACGTCGTGGATCAGGGCCACCACCGCACCCAGCGAGAACTTCCACTGGAAGCGCAGGGCTACGTAGGCCATCACCACCGCCAGCGCGAACAGCATGCCGAGACCACCGTCGTCGCGCAGCTCTTCACCCACCTGCGGACCGACCATCTCTACCCGGCGCAGATCCACGCTGCCATTGGCGTGCTCCCGCAGCACACCGACAACATTGTCGCCAATCGACTGGGAAGCCTCTTCATCCCCCGCACTGCGCTCGCTCATGGCTTTGGCTACTTCCGGCGGCAGCTTGATTAGCAACTCGTTGTCGGAGCCGAAGCGCACCACCGAGGCACCCTCGAAGCCCGCGGCATCCAGCTGCGAGCGCACATCTTCCAGGGCCGGCCCCTGCTGGTAGCCGACCTCAATCTGGGTACCGCCGGTAAAGTCCAGCCCCAGCTTGAGGCCGTTCATCGCC